>Ga0256405_10000510_pt1 | contig 128368 bp, 213 predicted proteins | sample RumenRJG_02DNA_FD_189096 | JGI IMG/M metagenome (GOLD analysis project Ga0256405, IMG submission 189096) | Bovine rumen microbial communities from Lethbridge, Alberta, Canada - RJG_02 | ecosystem: Host-associated > Mammals > Digestive system > Stomach > Rumen | place: Canada: Alberta... | reverse complement strand
ATATTCATTGTGGTTATGATGGTAGTATATCAGATGTCCCTAGAGAGGAAAAAGTTAAATATTTACGAAGATTGAATATACCTCATCACTACAAAACAGGAGAACTTAACTTAGATAAGATGATACCATCTAGGTTAAATGCTTTATATGAGGCAAGTCACTTATCTAAGAATTACGGTGATATTAGGTATATTAATCCAGATGAGATACCAGACTTTGATTTATTTACTTACTCCTTCCCTTGTCAAGATGTGTCTGCTGCTGGTAAGCATGGTGGTTTAACAGAGGGTTCTAACACAAAATCTTCCCTTCTTTGGGAGTGCAAAAAGATTATTGAAGCCAAAAAGCCAAAGTATTTAGTTATGGAGAATGTAAACTCTATCTTAGGGGAAAAGAACGCAGATAACTTCAACCTCTTCTTAGAATACCTTAGTAGTTTGGGTTATAATAGTAAGTATCATATACTAAATGCTATGGACTATGATATTCCACAAAGCAGAAGAAGGTTATTCTGTGTGAGTGTATTGGATGAAGAAAATAAATTTGTACCGCCACCAATTAAGTTATTAAGAACATACCTTTCAGACTTAATGGAGAGTAATGTTGATGATAAGTATTACTTACATAATGATAGCTTAGAAGAGCCATTGGACAACAAATTTAGCTATTGTCTTGATGCAAGTTATTGGCGAGGTACAAACCTAAAAACATTCCTAACAAAAAATCGTAGGCAGTTAGTAACCGACAAGCAAAATCCCGATGGTACATATACACCGAGAAAGCTTACACCAAGAGAGTGTTTAAGACTTATGGATGTATCAGATGATGATATAGATAAAATTATAGACAAGATAAGTGATACACAATTATACAGACTAGCAGGTAACAGCATAGTTGTAGGAGTATTAGAAAGGATATTTAAAGAGATACTATGAAGATTATTAATACATATTATACTTTAGAAGTAGGCGAAGAGACTGGTGTAGAGTGTGGTAAAATTACCCTTGGCCAGAATATGTTATTTCAAGAAATGGATGCTAAGTATAAGCGCCAGATAGTAAGAGAGTTAATAATAAAAGCTTTCTTAAGAGAAACAAATGTAAAAGAGCCAACAATAGGGTGGTTCGCCAGTTATATGCCAGAAATAAATAGAGTATGTAAGGAGCTAAACATAGATGATTGATTTCAAAGATAAGGTTGTGTACTTACCTAAAGAAGTACCTACAGAGAGTAAGATTTGGGAATACTTTATGGCAAACTTCCAGTCCTTGGGGCTGAAAAAGTTAATTACCGCTGGGGCAGATTACGTTCATACCAGAGATGCAGAAGGTAAAAGTTCCTCAGTAGGAATAGTAGCCAATGAAAGAAATGATTTACTTAAAGAAGCAGACATAGTTGTGGCCAGACTCAATAAAGATGAAGTAGAAGAAATGAAATCTTGGGTCGGCAATAAAGATTATATCTTTAAAGTAGGTAAGAATTATATATCTAACTTAGATATACAACAACCAAAGAAACAAAAGAAAAATAAAAAGAGTCGTTCTTAAACGACTCTATTTTTTTTTATTCATATATAGGGAAAACCAAATCCAAATTTTTCAAAAATTTGAGTGGCAGGAAAACCAAATCAGAAAATTTCAAAAAATTTGAGTGAGTTGACAGTAGGGGAAAACCAAATTGAAAATTTTCAAAAAATTTGAGTGAGTGGGATTGATACCCAAAAAGTGTGTCCACTTGAAGGGTACGGTAGTCCCCTCAGAGTGGACAGTGTTTACATGTCCTCCACAGGAGGACACTTGTCGAGGTCTGGCAAGTGTCCTGTGGTGGGAAACATTATCCAAATGACTTTACAATTCTGTTAATCAAGTTGTGGAGTTCGCCATCAATTTTTGAGGTATCAATAACCCACTCCATTGGGTTCATGCGGTTAATCCAGAATACCCTCTCCCAATAGGTATTACCTGCATTACTCATTAGTTTGGATACTGTCATAGTACTGAAATTCCTCCACGGCTCATCAAACCACTGCACAAGGTAGTTACCAATTACATGACATTCCCTTGCAGTATTCCAATTAGAGAATTCTTTCAGCAGTACCTCATTTTCGAATAATTTGCGAGTCTTTCCATAATTCTTTACCATCTTAATCATTTTTCTACCTCCTGCCCTTCTAAGGCTAACACATTTACATAGAGGAATAACTCCTCCCTACATTTAATAGTCTACACTATTTAGCTGTAGATGTAAAGCAATTTACTATACAAGATTTTTATGGTAATACATAACTTTCATAAATGACACTTATCCAGGGCCTTCCGGGACCTTCATTCTTTACATTTATTAACAAATCCAGGAACTTCACTTAATTATATAAGGGCCGGACCTAGACTTTCACCTTAATACATTAGGCAAAATTCATATACTACTTAAACAGAACAAAGTTTAGCCACAAATACCGCTACTTGATACTCATTATCATACCAAAAACCCTTATATATCAAGGCTTCTAATTGAGAATTGCACAGGTTAAACGCAACGACAACAACCCATATATTTATACCTTTATACCATAAAAACGAATACAGGGCATCTGGTGGCCTTACAGAGGCATTTATAAAGTGGCCATTATCCCCAAAATCAGACAAAAGCGAACAACACCAACACATTAGTTAATAACTATTCACTTATGCGAGTCTCAGGACAAGTATAAACTTTTTTTAACTTTTCAATTCAAAAGTTAATAGTCATTAGCAAATAAGGGCATCTGACTAAGTAAAAAGATTTTTAACTTTTAAAAAGTCAAAAGGTTAATTAGTCAAAAGGTCAAAAGGTCAAATCAGCAAAAAGTCAGACTTTAGTCTGCTAAAGCACTAAAACTTTACAACTTTACCATACTAAAGTATTAAAGCTTTAACACTTTAACGTGCTAAAGTTTTAATTATTTAACACTTTAACGTGCTAAAGTCTTAAAGCTTTAAGACTTTAACGTGCTAAAGTGCTACATGGGTGAAGTAGGCTACCTCGCCCTTTAGTCTGCTAAAGTACTAAAATATATAAAGATATATACAACTTTATTATATATATATTGTTGTTTTGTTTTGTTTTGTTGTTGTATTGTCTAAAACTTGTTTGTTTGTTGTTGTATCCATTAAAAAAGACAGTAGCCATAAAAGACTACTGTCAGATTTATTATACATCTAGTCTATATTTAAGTGTGATAGAGTTACCCTTTATAAAATCAATTTTACAAGGTATATCCTCTAAAATCTCACCTACTGAGTACTTTTCTATACATCCATAGAAGAAAAATGTTTTTCCTTCATGTTCTCCCCTGCCTATGGCGGTATAGAGGTTTATTTTGTTTGTGATGCTGTCTTCTCTGATTATAACACAGTTAAGATTTATACTAGAAGCAACAAAAGGTTTTTTGTACAGTTTTTCTTGTGGTATTGTAAGTTTATCAAGACTTTCCACGACCTCAAAGTTAAAACCCTTTGTGGCTTTTTCGTTTGGAAAAATCCATACCTTGTATTTTCCGTTCCATTTACATCCAATAGCTTTTAGACTGTCTTTGATTTTATATGTATCTTTTCTGATGATGTATATCATTATAATCTACCTCCTAACACATCTGCAAAAATACTCAACACCATCCATGCACAAAAACCGATAACAAAAGTACTAATCATAATATCATCACTCCTATAAAATAAAATTTGTATATCCTAAGTATTATTATATAGATTTGTTGTACCCTTGTCAACAAAAAAGAGGATATTTTCTATAAATATCCTCTAGGTGTTTTTATGCTTCTATTATCGCCTTAATGACTGCCAAATCATCCGCAGGTATTTCACGATATAGCCATCCATGTCCATATTTATATCCATTATGTTCAAGTAGATTATAACGACTTAACCACCTGCATTTATCTGTATAGGAAAGTTTATACAAATCATCTCCAAAATCCTCCTCTAGTATTGCCTCTTGTACCTCTGTGCCTGGATGCATATCGTTTAAATGATGTGCTTTCCATAACCTATAAATAATTTTCCACATTGTATTGTTTTGCATATATGGATTAATTTTATCCAGCCCTTGTCCATGTGTGTGGAGTCTATTACAGTCTGCACAACAGGAAAAAACAGGCTTATTGTCCTTGTTTTCTCTAAGCTCTAAGTGTACATGTACAGTATACTTGTCCTTAAGTGTAATTGTCTTTTTCATAATAAAACCATCCTTTCAACTTGTATATTAATTAATTAATACTATCTGTCTATTATAATATACTAATGTTTTGTACTTGTCAAGAAAAAAAAGCAGGAAATTTTTAATTCCTGCTTTTCGTTGTGTTATCCTAAAATATAGCTCCATTCGTCTATGGAAAATTCGTGAGGTTTTTGCTCCTCGTTTTCATCCTCGAATAAAATAGAGTCATAAAAACTTGAAACAAAGTCAAGTAAAGTTATATCTTTGTTGATGTATTCTTCTATTAACTCTAGAAGCTCATCTGTGAGATATTCCTCTAAGAAATACCATACAGTATTGTTGAAATGTACTTCACACTCTACATATTCCTCGTCAATTGTCAATTCAAATCCGTTTGTCTTTACTACCATAATAAATACCTTCCTTTCATTGATTAATTGCTTATCTGTCTATTATAATATACCCTTGTTTTGTTGTTGTCAAGAAAAACTTTGTAAATTTTCAAAAAAAATTGGCAGGTATTTTTCAACCTGCCTAGAAGCTTGTATTGTATTATTTTACATCTATCTTTAGTTTATTACACAAAATTTTAAGGTTATTATATTCTTCTTCACTGATAATATTCCCAACGATATCAGCAAGGGCTGACTCAATAACCTTATGCTTAACTACACGCTCCACAAGTTTAATGTGGTTTTTAATTGCTAATTTCCTTACTGCATCCACATCAAACCTATCTCCACTTAATGCGGTATAGCGTTTTAGGATATAATCATCTGTTTCAAGGGTTATAGGCTCAAAGCCTTGTGGCAAGTATGTTTCAACTGCCTTTAAAAGCTCTTTTTCCCTTGTGGCTAACTGCTTTTTTGCAGTACGTACAGAATTAAGCTCCGCTAAAATCTCATTTAAATGTTCCATAAATAATCACTCCTATAAAATTTGTATTTGTAAGTTGTCCTTACACTTATTATTATACTCATATAAAATCATCTGTCAACACTTTTTATAAAAACTTTTTGAATTATTTTAAAACCAATAAAAAAAAGCAGGATAAAAATCCTGCTTACATTCTGATACACTCGTCAAAATAAAGTCTATATCCATGTATGTTTATATAATCTCTTTTATTGCCATAGTAGATTTTAACTCTATGTACTGACTTATTGCTACTCCATGCACCTGTAACTATAACGGCATAGTCATTAATACCATAGATAATTTCTTTAACTTCTACACCACTACATGCACTCCAATAACCTACACTTTTTTTGTTCAAGTAGTTTTGTTTTTCTGATTTTGTCATTGTAAACACTCCTTTAAATAGTTGTTTGTCTATCTGTCTATTATAGTACACTATTGTTTGTTGTTTGTCAACTGTTTTTATAAAAAAAGCAGGAACAAATTTGCTCCTGCTTCTTTGTTGTTGTGCTTTACTTGTTCAAATCATCGAGAAGGATATCTCCATCCTTAATTTTCTGTTTTACTTCCTTAGTAGTCATACCTAAAAATGCATTACGGTATTTTGCAGTAGTACGGCTATAATCCCAATAATTTTTATCGAGGGTTACCTGCACACCTTCAATTTTTGCTACAATAACATCATAGCTTTGAAAATACGTTATTCCGTTGTCCCTAATGATAAATTGGTTTGCTACTGGCCTTCCTGTTCTTGTACTTTCCATGTTTCCTACTCGCATAAATCATCTCTCCTTTTAAAAAATTATTGAATTGCTTTATCTGTCTATTATATTACACTATATAGAAGTGACTGTCAAGAGAAAAATCAAATATTTTTACAATAATCTTTAAAGTAAGAATATAAGCTATTCTCTTGACAATTTTCTATATTATATATTAGGTAAGTTTTTCCAATTGCTTATAGCTTTCAAGTACCTTCATAAACTCAAAGGTATCTTTACTTGCCAGCCACATGCCCAAAAATAAATAGTCAAGGTTTACACAGTCATTACTATTTAATGGAATATGCATATATAATTCCATTCCGTTATTGTCTGCACACTCTTTAAATTTTTGTTTGTCCTTTGTGTTACCTACAAAACAAGTGACATCATTTTCAGTGTGATTTACTAATACATAGTTACAATTCATTTACAACACTCCTTTGTTTGATTTTCTATATTATATCACATTAATGTTTTTGTTGTCAACAAAAAAAACTAGGCAATATATAAAATACTGCCTAGTCATTGTTTAGAACATATTTTGTAAATCTTTTATAGCGAATTCACCTCTATTAACACGATTTATAAAATCTGTTGGTGTTCTGCCACAAAATCTGCTAATACAGTCAGCACAATTATTAACAAATTCGTTGCTACTTTGTGTAAAAGAGTCATAAAAGCCTTTATCAATATACATTCCATAACTATCATATTGTTTTGTTGATGGTTTAAAAGCTAAAAGCTTTCCATACCCAATAAGGTATACACCCTTGTCAGTACCTATTGTAACGTATTCTCCATCTTTGTACACATTAACCATATTTAACACTCCTTTGTTATTTGATAATTCAATTATACTATATAAATACATCACTGTCAACAAAAAAAAATAAGACAGTAGAAAAACTACTGCCTTGTTTATGTTTAGTTTAAGAATGTGTAATTAAAATCAGCTCCATGCAATTCTATGTATATAAGTATATCCTCTATTTGCCATACTGAGAATACAATATCAACTGTACCTTTTCCAATAAGCTTTATACCATGATGTTTAATTAAAAACCTAGTAACATCACTATAAACTGCTTCTTGATTTGCTTCTTTGTTGTTGCGGATAAAATCAATAATTTGTTTTCTCATTTGTAACACTCCTTTTATATTTGATGTATTGAGTATAGCACAATGTTTTGTGACTGTCAACAATAAAAATTATTTTCAACAGCCTTTTTTAATTCTCTAGTGATAAAGTCTGCAATTCTAGGATACTTATGTTTATGCCCTTCAAACTCTAGGATTACTCTATATCTATCCCTAAGAATAAGAATATCAAAAATTCCAAAAATTCCATTGATATAAAAACCACCATTATAACTCCACCCTACTTGCTGAATGGATACAAACTCAACTGTTTTAGTCATGTTTAACACTCCTTTTGTATTTGATAATGTAATTATATATCAAAAACATTAAGATGTCAACAATTATTTTTAAGCAATAGAAAAAGCAGGTAAAACCCTGCCTTTTCTCTAAGAATAGTATATAATAAATTATCGTTGTGTTATGATGATGTGTTGTGTAGTATTAATCAATGTGTGTTTAAAGGAGGTTACACAACGATAACTCATACTCAATTTTAATCAACCACTATAAAATACTTCAATTTTGGTGTATCAAATATTGTTGTATCTGTAACATAGTTAGGTTTTGTTGTTTCGTTTATCAACTGTGACTCATTCCAATATATAACTGTTTTGTTCTTCTTAAAAGCCGTTCTGGCCTTAGTAACATTTACTCGTTCATACTCTTTATAAAACTCTTTTCTCATTTTCCCTCATTCCCTTATTGTTAGGGTATATGGGGGAAATTAATCCCCCAAACCCATAATATCTAACAAATCAAATCTTACAAAATCGTTAATTTCAGTCAATGACTTTCCATTACTGTACTCAATAATTAACTGCCATGCTTCTTCTTCTCTGTCAGCATCCTCAATGGTTTCAAGTACATAATCGCACTCCCACAAATTGTCATACAAGCCTTGAAAATCATAAATTGTGTCAGTGTAAGTAAGTTCCATGATGTACACTCCCTCTTCATTTGATGTCTTAATTATACACCATATAAAAACCACTGTCAAGATAAAATTGTAAAAATTATCCACATTACTGCTAAACAACATAGCATGTTGATAAATATAATACAATCATCAATAGTGTTCTGTGTAGTTCGCTCTATCATATCCTCAACATATAGACTTTCAACATCTTTTTTCATAATTACTCCTCTATCTTAATATCTGTTAAAACATAATCCCAAGATGTACCAAAATGCCCTACACCTAACAAATACATATCCAAATCAGCATTATAGAGTATAATCTCGTTTGTGTGCTTCTGTAACTTTTCTGCTGTGTATTCGCTGATGATGTAGTACTGATAAATTGTCAGCTCTTCTAAGTCGTATAGACTCTCGTCTAAGAAGTCAAACTCAAACTTATCAGCAATTGTGTTATTAAGAATATAACAATCATCAGTTAATGCCTTTAACATATTACTGTAAGACAGTCTTTTGTGTTCCCTCTCGTAATCATTTAAAATAAGCTTGCCATAATAGGAATACAACTTTCCGTTTACATCTCTAAAATTCATATTTAACACTCCCTTTGTTATTTGATGTCTTAATTATAACATGGTGTTTTGTGTATTGTCAACAAAAATTTTAAGAATTTTGTAAGAGGTGTTTCCACCTCTTACTTGATAGCTACAATAATATTGTTTTCAATGTGTACCTTTACACCAAAAACCTCTTTTACTAAAGGAACATAGTCTTTTAATGGTTTATGCCACTGCCAGCCATTCCTTGTAGCTCCTGCTGACTTATTCTTATCATAGTATACACAAATGAAGCAAAATCCACCTTCTCTAAGCATGTCATAGCTTCTTTTGAGTACATCTAACTGTACTTCCTTTTCCTTTATTGTATTGAGTACATTGGCTATTGTACTAGTAAAGTATTCGCCCTTATAGGATAATGAGCCAAAGTTCTCCACCTCTGATACGTTAAATGGGTCGTACCTATGATTAAAAATCTTATGGTCGTACAGATACATTGTACCATCCATGTACTTTCCTGCACCATTATCAAAGTTCTTAAAACCTTCACCATACTTAATAAGATGTTTGTGTGTTCTAGGTACTTGTTTTGTACTTGTCTTTGCACTTGTGTATTCCTGCTTCATTGAGTATCACTCCTATCTGTATTTGATGTCTTAATTATACATCAAAAACATTTATGTGTCAACACAAATTTTTAAGAATTTTGAATATCTGTAACTTCGTCCCAATCAAAAGTATCAAAGTCACTAGGATTTAGCTCTATGCTATCAGCTAACAAATCAATATCAACTACCTTATTGATATAATCTGATGTATAGCCACTACAGATATAACCGCACCCATTAATCCAAAATACTGAGTGATTATGGTTAAAGTTACTATCTAATTTCTTAATAACCTCTTTGTATGGTCTGTCTGTGTCTACTAAATCATCAAACTGACTCATAGGGTGACACATATCATCTACATATCCTGCTAAAATACAATGGTTGTTCCAAAGTTCAATAAGTTCTTCATTACTACAGTAATCACTATTACCGATAAAATCTCTGATTTTCATTGTTTAACACTCCCTTTTGTTATTTTGTAATTACATTATACTACTTAATGTTTTTGTTGTCAATAAAATTTTTAAAAAGAAAAGGGACTATATAAAATAGTCCCTTATTTGTTGTTAAATAGTAGCTAAAAGCTCTCCCTTAATGGTTTCAATGATTTCCTCTGTCAGCTCTACTTCTTCATCTTCATGTTCGTCTATCCACTCTGATTCATGTAACAATGGATTACACAAGAAATAACACAAGTCTACATGGAAAGCTTCTGGATTTGTGAAAACTTGCTTCAAGTCTGCACAGTCCTCAATTTCATCCTCATAATCCTCAATGACTTCTGCAATATCCTCAAAGTACTTAGCTATCCATTGTCTAGTTTCATATGTACTATAGAAGATACTACCATCTGCAAGTGCTGACTGATACAGATAATTTGGTAAATCTGAAATAGCAACTACATTACCTTCCCAATTTTCAAGTCTGTCACAAATATCCTCAATCAACCAAGTTCTCATACTCATTTTACATCTCTCCTTATAATATTATAGTTTCCATGACTGTCATAGCCATTAATAATTGCTTCTGTAGGAATGTATTTGTCTTTATCCCTATCAGATTTTCTAAGCTTATTATAACTAAAACAAAATACTCTGTCAACAAATATTTTATAAATTTTTTCGATAATCATAAAAAATCACTTCTGACAATGTATGTGCTGTTTCCTACGGAAACAAGTATACCCTAAAGGGTATACTCATTATCCATTCTCTATTTCTTATTTTACTCTTACTATTCTTTAAGGGAAAATCGCTGGAAGCCTTGATATTACTAGCTTCATTTTCAATTTTAACACCTTCAAAGTGTTAAAGTTATAAAGCTTTAGCTTTATCTGCTCAGTAAGAGCAGAACATACATTGTCAAGGCATTATATAGTTATATAACAAGCTTCTCATTCTTAGACTAGGTATATAACAGAAAATATGCTCATTTTGTCTAATTCTACTCCTATAGATAAACTGTATTAGTTCAGATAAAGCATAGTTATCCTCATCAATCTCTACACCATTGTTAGTAAAGAATTGTTTTACTATAGGATTAACAAATATATTTATAGGATAAACAACAACAAAACTATTCATATATTCGTTAGTAGCTCTAGAATTACAAGGAATAAATGCATTAGCATAGCCTTTACCACTTAGTTTAGTCTTATAGTCCTTAAAAGTAGTCCAAATAACATCTTTAGACTTAACTTTACTACATGATAGTGTAGGGGAAAAGTTATGTACATAGTTATAAATATTGTTTTGTAATACCTTTAAGTTTCCCTTATGCCTTTCATACCAAGACTTAGACAAATCGTACTTACCATCACCTACATGGTTAATTTTGTTATTTTCTAGTATGTGTAACTTATCAAGATTGTCTTTTTGTTCAATATAATCAACTAGTTCGCCATCTACAATAGACTTTTTAGTGTACTCTACAGAGTACATATCATAGTAGTACTTTTGTAGTTGATAATCAAACATATATGTGCAGATAATTACATTGTCAAAAGCTTCAAAAATCTCTACAGGAAAAGTCCATATAATAGCTACACCACTAACAACATAGATATTATTGTTTTCACATCTTTCCTTTATTTCATTGTAAGCTCCATCATAATCGTCTTTTAACCATATAAGTTTATTAGTCTTTTCGTCAATTCTGACTAACTCAGCATCTAACATTGTAGGTATATCAGACTTTTTAAGGTTTAATACTTCCACAACACTCATAACTTCATCTAAAATGAGGGTATAATGTCCCATTTTGATGTTTTCAGCTACACTCTGACTACATTTAGAAAATAGTGAATGTGTAGATACAATGTCTTTATTATTATTAAACAAATTAACTAAGCTTTCATATTTTCCATTACCAACATTAGCAGGTTGTACAAATCTTTTATTGGTTTGTTCAATGACTCTTTCAACCTCTTTCAGAAATGGTGTAATATACACAAAATTGTCTGTTGGTCTTTCATTGATATATTTGATAGCATAGGTAGTTTTTCCTCGACCACAAGGACTGTCAATAACAGTTATCATATAATCACCTCTTTAAGAAGATTATATCATATAAAAACATTAACTGTCAAGTAACTTCATAATCAATTTTATAATATTCATTAGGCAAGGCACTGACATTAAGAAGCTTTACATGGTCTTTAAGATATTCGTAGCCATAGCCACTATCTTTATCAAGAGTAGCTACAATTCTACTAAAATCAACCTCACTTCCTATAGTTGTCCGTATAAGCCTAATAACCATTGTATACATTGTTGTTCACCTCGTTGTAAGAAAGTTAGTGGGGGAAAATCCCCCACAAATCATCTGATTCTTCTAAGTTCGCCACCACATACACAAGAATAGTGATTAGGGTGATTAACAAGCCTACAACTTCTAGTCCTAAAAATTGTATTCCCACACTTAGTACACTGTATTACATACTTAGAAGTCCTAAGTCTATATTCCTTGCAAGCTTCAATCTCCTTTTTACTAGCATGAGTACCAATATCAAGGTTATAGATTTTATTGCACATATCAGCAATCTCATGAAACTTCTTGCCGTGGTTCATACAACCTTTAACAGTGTGAATAAGCTCATGTACAATAGTATCAATAACTTCACCATGCAAAGCTAAGTCATTAATAGTAATGGTGTACATATCATGTCCTTCATAGGTACAAAGTCCAAAAGTGTGTGCTGACTTGCCAAACTTTACTCTCCAAACTCTACCGACTTCAATACCTCTTGAAGCCATATCCTCACGGAAAGCAAAAACCATCTTTCTGACTTGTTCTGTAGTATACTTCATATCACATCATCCTTTCTGTTTGACTATGACTAAAGTATACTACAAAAACATTAATATGTCAAGAAAAAGTTTTGACAATGTATGTACTGCTTCCTTTAGTAAAGAATTGTTTTACTATATATATAAATTATAGCATATATAAATATATACTGTCAAAAAAGCCCCCAAAAAGCTGGGGGCAAAAGAGATTTTCAGATATCTTCTAAATCAATACAGTTAATTTCAGAAAATAAATCATCCAAATTATAATCAGAATAATTATCTACAAGATAATCCCATAACTCCTTAGATTTACCAATATTAATAGCTTCTTTAATAGTACCATGTGCCTTAAAATAACCTAACTCAGAAGCATACTGCATAAGAGTATCAATATCAAGTAAATCATCAAGGTTTATATGAGTAGCAATAAACTCATCTTCATCAAGTTCATAGGCAAGATAGTCATTAATATCACAAATGTCTGGCAACTCATCACAGAAAAGTTCTTCAATGTGATTCATTAAAGCTTCGCCTAAACCTTCATCACAAACTCTCTTAAATGTGTCATAACCTTGTCCCCAAAGTAAATCCTTTAATGCAAACTCATTATTAACTTCTACTTTAACTTCCATAATTCAACACTCCTTATCTGTTGTTTGTGAGTACATTATACTGCAAAAACATTAACTTGTCAACAAAAATATTCGTCAGTATCAATATCAAAAGTATCAAAGAATTTAATAACATAGTTTAAGATGTCGTCTTTATTATCATCCCAATACTTATCAACATAAGCACAATAATCACCACTACAGATATAACCACCACATTCATTCCAATATACATCATGGCGAACATTAAAGTTCTCATGGTCGATTTTATCATAAATATCTGTAAAATCATAATCATTAAGAGTATACATATCATAACAAACAGGAATATTTGTTATAACTTCTCTAGCATAAGTACTAATTAAATTAGCTTGCCATTCATACTCTTTGTTGTTTATATAATCATCTAGCCACTCATAAAAGTCATTGTCCTTCCATTCCTCAAAGCAAGGTGGTTCTCCCTCTGTATGAGATTCTTCCCAAGCAGGAATGAATACTTCCTCATAAAGTTTCATCAATTCATTCATAATTCAACACTCCTTTTTGTTATTTTGTAGCTTAAGTATACTATAAAAACATTTGACTGTCAATACAATTCTCAAAAAACTTTTGGGCAAAAAGAGATTATATGTATTTCTGTATATATATATAGAAAAACACAAAGTACCTTTTGGGCAAAAAAGAAAAGAAGAAGAGATTATATATGTATATATATATAGAGAAATAACAACTATTGTATTGTTAGTATATATATAAGAGAAATACACAAAGTCCTCTGGGGGAAAGAAAAAAAGAAAAGAGATGTATATTGTTATCTATATATATAGGAAAAACAAAAAGAATATGTATATTGTCTATATATATAGGAAAAATACAAAATCCTTTGGGCAAAAAAGATATATGGTATTATTCTTAGTATATATATAAGAAAAACACAACTATATATGTTTCAGTATATATAGAAAAAAAAGAAAAAGTGTGTATTTTCTCTATATATATAGGAAAAACACACACTAATAATGTCAATACACCAATTTACAAAGTCAATAGTATTGTATAGTGAGAGCCAGCTAGCTATTTGACACCTATTTTTGACATAGCTATTTGACAGTGTTTTTTGACTAGCTATTTACTAATATACTGTAGTAATATTCTTCTAGCTTCTTCTTGTGGTATATTATTTATAGATATATTACCTAAAGGATTTTCTACTAATACATTAATACCATTCCATGATTCTTTTATTGTTATAGTGTTATCCTTTATATATAATTCAATCATTATATTTCATCTCTTTTCTATGTTTATATTTACATATATACATATATATTTATATTAGTTATAAATTATATTTATATACATATATTACTTTCTTAAAAGTTCTTTTACTATCTCTGCTATAGAAACTCCTTTTTCTGCCCCCAGAGATTTTAATAAATCTCTATCTTCCTTATAGATACTTATATTAGTTAAACCTAGTCTTTTATTTCTTTCTTGTACGTATACATTCATTTTAGCTGAATTTTCTTTTTTCTTTTCTGCCTTACACTCTTCACAATAACGGCTATTCTTACCGCCAACGAATTCTTTTCCACACTTTACGCAAAACATGATTTATTCCTCCACTATCTTATAAATGTATTCTCCACTATATGAAAAATGTCTTATACAGTCTTTTGAAAATGTTACTTCATAGCCAATAGGTATATCATCCTCAAAATCCTCATCATACTCAGTATTCCATTTCATTTTCTCTAATGCTGAATTACGCATACTTTCATAAGCTTCTTTTTTAGTCTTAAATGGCACACTAACTTCTTGATAACTGTTATCTGTAGACTCTGCTTTCCAATAATACATAATTTATCACTCCTCAAATTTACGTAAGCTTACATGGTAAAAGCTATTATTATCATAAATCTCAGTGACTTCATCTGATAACTTCTTAGACTTATATCCACCAATTTTATAGTCTTTAATAACCTTATTGAAAAACTGTTTAGCTTCTTTAATATCTTCAAAATCACGGTGTATTAATACACTGCCAAACTCACTTACTACCATTACATAATACATAAATCTCACTCCTTACTTACAGTTATTACTTTACCATTTACTATTATTCTTGCCTTAGTACTCCATCCATACTCATAGTTTATTCTAGGATTTTTCAGTGCCTTTTCAATATCTATATAGCCATCAGTGCCCTCAAATACATATTCATCATAATATTCATTAGTCATGTGGCTAATCATAGTCAAGTCTTTTCTTGCTGATAGATAATCAAGCTTAGCTTCAAAGCTATCCTCTAACTTATCAAGCTTATTATAGATATTCTTTACATTCATTATCCTCACCTCTTGACTATATTATAGCAAAACCATTAACTTATGTCAACAAAATTTTTAAACAATTCCTAAATACTTTATTGCGGTTACGATTATAACTGCAAGTCCACTATAGAAAAGTAGTGGAATACCTACTACAAACAATATCATAAGTCCTAAAAGCATAAAATCTCTCATAGCTTACACTCCTATTCTATCAGATAATTCCTCTAAGCTAATGGTCTTTATTTCTCTTATCTCTAGGATAATTTCATAATCCTTTGATAGTGTATTTAGTACAATCCTACCATCTGCCCAATATTTTACTTTGCCCATATCATTAAAGTAATTAAATAATACTGTAGGCGATATATCCATGTAATAATACAACATATCCCTATACACATCATCAATGTGCATTATATAATGTACTTCTATCATAGCTTACACCTCTACATCAATTGTATACTTAAAGTTAAAATCACAAGTCGGATATAATAAACTAGCTTCATCAAGAATATCATAAATGGTATAATCATCACCAAACTTCTTTACTGCTTCACCTTTACCCCTAGCAATCATATAGGCAACACCGCCACAATCAGCTATGTACTCATCATCACCCCAAATAGTTATAACTCCATAAACTCTTGAAAAATCAATACAATCATGTGTAATACAGTAAAATGTCATAATCAAATCACTCCCATGTAACGTAAAATCATAACTGCTAAGAATACAAGTCCACAGAATACTGCAAGCTTAAAGAGTAATACAACACCTACATAACCTACTGCGAAAATCGTTGCTATAGTTTTTCTTTTCATTTAACCTCACCTCTTGTCTAAGATTATATCAAAACATTTACAGTATGTCAATATGTTTTTTTTAATATTTTACATAGAAAACTCTACTAAGGTTCAGCACCTCTGTAAATTCCTTATATCTACTATTAAAAATAAAATCATATAAAGGCATAATAGTAGGTTTTCCATCATCATCCCTAAAGCAAACAAATGGTTCAGTAGGGTGTGTAATTTCATGCAATCTTGCTCTGCCATGATTTTTAAAGTCTGCCATAGTCAAGTCCTTAAGGTATGCTTTAATGTTATTCATAGTAGCATTAGCTAACCACAAATCAGCACTCTTATGGATATAAACACCCCCATCACTCATGCACTCTGCAAGTGTTTCTTTACATCCACCAAGACGATTGATAGATTCTGCAAATGACTCATTAATGGTTTCAGCTAAACTTATGTTACTCAAAACAACATTAGTGATTTTACCTTCAGTGCCAAACCAATATGCAAAATCAGCATGAAAATCAAACTCATTAACACCAATACTGTCTAAGCTATAAATTCTAGTATTCATAAGTTTCACTCCTTTATCTTTACTTCATAATAAACATAATCTTTAAGCAATCTTTTAGGAATTTCTCTTAATATAAGATTATGATAAATAATTAAATCTCCAATAAATTCACTAAACGCACAGTTAATCACATATTCATAGCCATCATTATCAATTAACTTGTTTATCATAGTAGATTCGCATGGAACATTCATATCAAGTGTGTTTTTATCATACTCATGAATAAGTTCTACCAAATCAGTATACTCAAATGTACCCTCATCAGTAATCAATCTTACCATATTCTATCACCTGTCTTTCCATATCTCATAACATGACTTGCATTAGGGTACATTTTGCGTACCCTTGCATAGTCACTCATAAGCTTTACCCAACCATCAGTAGAATTAGAGTACTTATTACTCATACTACTATGAAGAATAATACTACCTTCTTCATAATCATAGTCCTCTACATCAATGATAAGCTTATCATCAAATGTGGTTACTGTAATATCAATCATGTTCAACACTCCTTATCTATTTGATGGTTATATATTATCATAAAAACATTTATATGTCAATACAATCTTGAAAATTTTTCACATAAATTTCTAAATACTAAGAAATAGCACCCATTATTATTCTCCATATCAATGCAATCATCTAATGCAAACTTCTCTATATCTGCCTTAATTTCGTCAAAGAATTGCTTTAAGCTTACATTAGCTCTTTTCATACAGTACTCAGCTATATCATCATCAACCTCTACTACTAAGCTAGTATCTCTATCCATAATGTAATCATATAAAGCTTGCATAGACTTTGTAGCTTTATCTATAAGAGGAATAGTGATAGTTTCAGATTGAAGCTGACTCATAATCAATTCCTTATTCTTGATATTTATCCAACATTCTTTATGTTCGTCTGTAATAGCAAGGAAAGTAACATCTTCATCTGTAAAATATTCAAATGCCATATAGGTAGTTACATCAAATATCCTTGTAGCCATTATTAATCACTCCTTGTACATAATTGTATAAAACAAATAATAGTAGTTATAGCTTTCTGCATGTGTTATCTTTATATCAACAATATCTTTTCCCTCACAAAACTCATTGATATAATTCTCATTTACTTCGCTTATCTCAAACTGAAAGATTTTAACCTTCATTATCTTCACCCCAATCTACAAGATACTGACAATGTAAATCATAATCATCAAATTCCTCTATTGGTGTATTATAAATATTCAAGTGTTCCTTAATCCAATCTTCCGCAATATCAGTATCATTGATGTGGTCTGGAATTTCAACATCAATATAACCACTAACTTTAATGCTTGCTATCTTCATATATCCTCACCTCTTGATTAAGATTATACCAAAAACATTAATACGTGTCAACAATAATTTTTCAAACTTTCCAAAAGTCTTACTCTTTCAACATCATCAAGCTTATATTTATAGAAGTTAAACATATCACTGAAAAATTCTCTAATAGGTTCATCTCTATGCCAAGGACTCTTAATATTAGCTCCAAAATTAGGGTTCTTACCTTCTATGTGGTCTGCACAACTTCTCAAAGCTTTAGCCATAGCCATTTTTACAGTATTATCATCAGTCTTACTTGCCTTATAATCTACTAATCTTCTCTTAAGCTGACTAGCCAAATAGTAGTTATAAGACTTAATACAATGTTCCTTATGGCTCTTAAGGTTACTCTTACTCAAATGTACATCAGTGCCTACACCATACTGCACAAATAGACGATACTTCTTTTCATGGTCGTATCTGCTTATAGGACTGTAAAACTTATTAAAAGCATGAAGTCTAGGATTGATAGCATAGATGTGTTTAATTGAAGGATATTTACTACGAATTGCAGTAAATGACATTCCTCTAGAGTTATGTTTCTTTGCTCTTTCCAAAGGTTTATTGCCTAATGTAGCCATTTTACAAACTTTATCACCGATAAAGAAAAACATCTTATGTTCATCATTCTTCTTATTATACTCATAATCAATAGGATATTCCTCAATTTCATCATCAGCATAACTACCTATACCAACATTAAAGTTACTTGCAATAAATCTAGGCTGATAATCCCAATAACTACCTACCAAAATATTAATAAGTCTATTCATATTTAACACTCCTTTACTTAAACATATAGGTAAACAACAATTCTTCCCCTTCGTCTGCAACATTTACTCCTGCTTGCACTTCATAGATAGTTTCATTTACCCAAATTTTTACAATATCATCATCATTGAAGTGACTAAGTACTTCTTTAAGTTCCTTTACTGTAGTGGACTCAATAACAATCACTCCTTTACTATACTAGGGTCAATCAATGCTTTAATTACATCTACATACAATGGTTTATGCTTCTTGCAATACTCTAACACATCTTCTAAGGTTTCAAAATCTTCCTCAGTTTCAAAGGTTTCTTTACTAAGTACATAGTCCTTAATAACTGCCTGTGGTAATGCTTCTATTAGTTCTGAAAAGCTTTCACAATAGATAGTATCAAAGTAACCTTCCATATCAATCAACTTATATAAACCATTATCTAACTTCTCATAAGCGAAATCAAAAGTTTCCAAAATCTCATTCATGTCCATCTAAAGTCACTCCTTTAAAAATCGGTGGTAAATCTTCAGTCAAGTTATGTGTAGCTAACCAACAGTTTAAACTTGCTCTTAATATAACAGGACAATCAGTACAACTAGTCCTAACATTACAAAGTCTTTCAGCAATCTCTAAAAGTTCTTCTTTAGTAGCCATATCACTCACTCCTTATCTTTGAGTACATTATATCAAAATCATTAGTGTGTGTCAACAAAATTATTTAAAAATTTTATGGACTGTTATCAAGGTTAAAATCAAGGTTTCCTCAGTCTGCCTTACTTGAATAACATACAGTGTAGCAAGCTTGCCATTACCTTTACCACAAACTTTAATAGCTAGTCTATAAAGCTTACCTTCAATGGTCTGTACACCACACACTATTCCATCACTCATAATCCTAGCAATCTTGTGGATTTTGATTTTCCTCTGCTTAATTCTATCAGCATAGTGTGTAGAAATGTGTAACTTAAATCTGTGTTCCTTAATAGCGGATAAATCAAAATGCATATCCTTATGTGTAATAACTACATCATCTTTTCTTTGGTTTCTATCAAGTATTAACATATTCAATCACCTCTTATGGTTAGTATATTATCATAAATGGTTTTATATGTCAATACATTTTCTCAAAAAAAATAAAGCAGGAAAATCCTGCCTTATTTCAGTAAATTACTTGCAAAGAATACCCTAACAATATCCATATCCTTACTATCATACATATCAGACAACATACATTTTCTATAGACATCTTCAAGTGTGCTTACACCAAATTTATCACATAACAAAGTCTTAACAAGCATAAGTTTAGGTACATTGTCAAAAATAGAAACATTACTATGGTTTATACCAACGTAATCTAAAATCATATCCTCACTAACTTTTCGCCTAAGTGCCTTACAGTACATACGATTATACTGTAAATCATCAAGAATACCCATATCATAAGCACAAGCCATATAACCTATTGCAAATTCTTTACGATTTTGATAACTTTCTTTATTTGTAGACTGGTCTGCAAGCATAAAGTTATCTGATATCTCATTCAAGATGTGTTCTCTATTCATAATTACACCCTCTTTATGTACACATTTCTAGCATTAATAACACAATCATCTTTAGTAGGAATAAACCTTGTCTTTTCATAAGCTAAGATATTATTAAAATCACTCAAATCATGGATACATTTTAAGCCTAGTATATTATACCCCTCAATGACTTCATTTATCTGATGTACTAAACTATCTAAAGTCGGACAAGCTTGAACACTACATACACCACCAAAATCATCAGTAATTATGATAAGGTACATATTAATAGTCATTAGAAATCTCTCCCATCCTCAGTAAATTCAAGGTCACTATCCAAAATGGTTTCTCTGATACATTCTTCACTCTGTAAATACTCAATTTCACTATACCCAAAATCTTCAAGTTCATCACAAACATGCATAAACCATGTATTAATGTCATTCTCAAAGTCCTGCATAACCTGTAATATTCTGTCATAGTTACCATCAATATTATAATTATCTACAACTGTAATGTCAACAGTGTATTTATGGCAATAATGGTTACTATTGCGAGTAAACTGTACTTCATGAATAATACCCCAATTAATCAATCTCTTAATGTATCTTATAGGAATACTAGGGGTATCAATACTATAAACAAGGTCAACAAGTTTAAGCAAATCATACTTACCTTCTACACTTCCTGTGAAAGATACACCATCACCTTGACAATAACTTAATGAGTAAGCTAACTCAAATGTGTTATCCATACCATCAACTAGGTCATAAAATTTGCCATCCATAGCTATCTCTAATTCATCATTCATTTCTGTACTCCATACTTTAGAGTATCTTTCAATGACTTTTTTCTGTACTTCCTCAGACAATTCATCAAAAGTATAAACCTTAACATCTCTCATATTTAATCACTCCTTATAATACAATACCGCTAACTTTATAGTCATAAATGAAACTATATTCTGGAAACATTTTTCTAGCTTGTACAATGATATCATCAATAGTCCAACAATCATCTCCAAGCTTTTGAATAACCTTCTCTTTAGCTTCATAAAGCATTGAAGGACATCCATCTGTTTCAACAACACCCAAAATCATATTAATATCTGCACTATCTCGAATAACATATCTATTCATAATCAATCACTCCTTATCTTTAACTTGACTACATTATATCAAAAACATTTACATTAGTCAAGAAAATATTTTGCGTACATAAGTAATTTTTCAATAGTAGCTTCTAAACTCTCAATCATAGAAGTTCTAGTTTTTAAGTTCTCCCATTTCATAGTAGTTTTACTAAACAATGCTACAGTTACATTACGACCATGCTCACTGTGTTCATGAGTATCCTGCACCCAAATACCAATCCTATACTCACCATACTTATAAAGTCTGTGGAAGTTATGCTCACCCATAATGCCCTCTTCAAATAACAATTTCATATAAATCACTCCTTTTCTTAAGTTACTTGTATTATATCAAAACCATTAATGCTTGTCAACAATTATTTTGAAAAAAAAATAAGAGTGCTAAAAAGCACTCTTAAATCATCTTATTATCTCTTTCACATTTAGATATTATCCAAGTTACAAGCACAATAAATAAAATAACATTCATGTAGACATCTCCTATTATCTCTTTACTTTATCATCAGCAACAAAAGCTAATGCTAAAATAATCACACAAATTGTAGAAATTAAGCTCATTATTATTTCTCCCAAATAGTAGTTAAAGTTCTTTCTCCGTCTGCAAGTCGTCTATTAACACTCAAAATCTCACCAGACAATCCAATCCTATGTACAAGGGTAACATTCTCACAATTATCAAAGTCCTCAATAACATTGGTAACAAATGTTTCCCCACCTAAATACACATAACTAGCACATTCAGTGAAGATAACATCACCTACTTCAAGTTTAGGAATAGGCATACTCTCACTTAACTTCTTTAACCAATTTTCTTTACTGTGTCCAAGACAATTAGTACAACTAAAATGTTTACTTAAATATTCTGCCATTTCTTCTTTGCTTAAACCTCTAAGCCAATCTAAATAAGTCTTGCCCATAATTAATCACTCCTTATTTTTAAGTTACTTGTATCATAGCAAAATCACTAACAACTGTCAACAAAAAATAAATTAAATAATTATTTTCTACAAGTAAATATTTCACCATCAGTGTCAATTATAAACACTACAAATAATACACAAATATATAGTGATACAATAAGCTTCATAATTTTTAACCTACCTTTAGGATTATTATTCTCTTGATATTTAGTTATTAAATATGTTATTAGTAAATAAATCTACCCACACTAATTCACCTCAATCACTTGTTCCTTAAGATATTCACCTAAAACATAGTTACTATTATCTCCTTTAGGATAATAGTCAAGAATAGGGTACTTCAAATCCTTCAATATTTGCTTTTTAGTTCGCTTATCTGCACAAATATATACATAGCGATACTTAGCACTTCTTACCCTTCTTTTATTACCTTGCTTAGCATTATCGTAATGTCTACAGTGCTTATTACCTTCAACATACTTATCAGTTCTTGCCTTAGTCATTCCTGTGTAATAAAAATTACAAGCTTGATACACATATCCGTGGTGGTTCATAGCCGTATCAGAATAGCTAACAACAATGTAGTTAAAAGGTTTCAACTGCTTCAAACACCAAGCAACAAAGTGTGATAATGGTTTATCGTACTCATCTTTACGGCAAAGACGATTAAGTTCTATGACATTCTTTTTCCACTTATCTCCTGCAATACCCCTACATAGTGGTGGACTAGCAGGAATACCAAATGTACATACTGCTTGTAAAACACCATCTTCAAATAACCCAAATGCATGTTTTATGTTAGGTATCCTCCCACTATAATGTCTAGGCATAAGAAACATGCAAGCTGTGTCATACTCAATCTTAGTTATATATTCTCCTTTAGGTCTATGAAAACCTAAAGCATTAAATAAGCTATCCACAACATCACTCCTTATCTCTAATGTGTTTACATTATAGCATAGTCAAATTAGTTATGTCAAGAAGTTTCTTCCATAAAATTCTCCATACCACGAAGAAGGTGCTTCATTAATCCACCGCTTATGTAAATCGCTCTTCTTATTCATAATTTCAAAGATAACTTTAAATGCTCTATGATACTCTCGCTTACTCATAGGAAACTTAAGGATAATACTGCTTTTAGTAAGCTTATCAAAGCACTTAGCGGGGTCAATTCCAAAAAGGATATAATCACTTTCTTTTCTCATAGCTACTCTAATTCCATTATGTGTAAATCTTGATTCATGTTCATCTATATCATCAATAAATCCTATATTATGCAAATAATCTAAGAAATTAATTGTCTGTCCATCAAATTCTTTTACTAAAAGTTCCTTTGCTTCTTCATATTTCATTGTATATCACTCCCATTATTCATTATTTTTGTATATTTATACATCAAATAATTTTGTCAACATACTCTATAGGAATAGTCATTAACTTACCCTCAATGTTTATTCTAAGGGTATATTTATCTACCACTTCTGACACAGTACCCAAAGTAAGTTTAGGTAACAAAGCATAGGCTCTATTAAACACTACCTTATCTCCACATTTAATTCGTGGAATGTACTTATCTTCCATAACATTATTGATATCCTTAGTATAAACAAACTGCATAATACTATACACATCATCAATGCCAATATCTTCTAATAGCTCTATAAGTTTATCTCTATTAGTAACCATAATATCAATTCCTTAACAAATCCATAAGATACAAATCATCATGTGGTACACTTTTACCATTACTAGTATAGATACCAAAAATTTCTTCTATGCCATCATTATATAAGATTATGTCACCAACATTAATCAATGTACTATTAGATATAAGTCTAGCAATAGTTTCAATCTTATATGGCAACATCCATTCATCTTTGATAAACCAAATTCGCTCACAAAGTTCATAAAATAAGTGCCTATTAGTAGATATATCATAATTTTTGGTAAGGTCATGCATTACAAGATTTATAGTATTTTCATAGAACATAATAATCACTCTGCCTTTTCAACATAGTTAATTAACTCCTGCACAATATCATCAGTATACGTAGATGTTTCAATGTATGATGATATAGTAGCATACGGAAACTGTGCTACATTACCATGTGTATGTTTGTAGATATACATAGCCAATTCCTTATTTAAGAAATCAGCAACAGGCTTATAACAAATAAGTTCATACAATGCCTTATTAGTCATTTGAATTAGCATATCATCAACATGCTCAGTAAGGCAAGTATTTGAGTAATTAATAAACATATCAGTAGTGTAGATAGTACACAATCCCCAAATGTCAGTAATAGTAAGCTTATTGCAAACTTCCTCTGCTACATCTGAATACAAATCACTGAAATCACCAAAGTTTGCCAACATATCCTGCTTATCTGCTATTGCTTCATCAACATACAAAGCAAGTATGGTATCAAGAATACCCAAGCAATCAAATTCCTCAATAATATGACTATTCAAGTAGTCACTGCTAGTAATGTAATTGCCTGTCAAATTAAATCCCTTAATCTCTGTAAACTTCATGTTCAATCACTCCTTAATTGATTTTGTAACCATATTATAACTGATGATTTAATATCTGTCAACAAAAATTTTGAAAAAAATAAGAGGAAGAATTAATCTTCCTCTGTGAGTAAATCAAATTGATTTTGCAATTCCTTACGATAATTCTTGACAACTTCAAGTATCAAATCAAAAGTTCTTTCTTCTAGCGGGTCAAGTCTATCATTATGGTTAGGATTATCAATCTGCAAATTATGTACCATGCCTGTCTGAATAGTAATAGGGCTATCATTCTGCTCTACATCTTCAATAAGACTATCAAGGTACATAAGCTTATTGTTAAGAATATTTGCTTTAGCCAAAAGTTCCTTAGTCATTAAATCACCCCAATTTATTATACTAAATAAGTGGATTTTTGTCAAATTTACAAAGAAACTCATTAACCTCATAGACTGATGGCACACTACCACTAAACTCATTATCAATTAATCCCATAAATTCATCCTCTTTACCAACATCTTCGGCATAGCAAGCCAAATAATATGCTTTATCCCAAAGGACTTCCTTAAGGTCAGCAAAATCAAAATCGTGTTTCATTGTAATAAACATAGTATTACCCCCTAACAATCTCAGCCAAAGTCTTTTCTCTGTTAGTTTCCATAAATTCTGCACCATTAACCTTCAAGAAGTCAACAGGCAAGTCTACATTAAGAAAATGCATTGTAGCTAAAATATCTTCAAAGTCTGCAAAGTCAATAACCTTCAAAGAATTAAGCACCATATCAGTAACCTCTTTACTATGAAGATAATCCTCAATATCTCTAATTGTTGGTGTAGTATTTTCAAACTGTTTCTCTAATAAAGCCATAAGCTTATCATCTAAGCCATTATCCTCAACCACACAAGACAGAAAACCTGTACTATCTTCACACTCATAAATCAAATCATCAAAATCAAGTGTAGTAACTACTTTAATTGCCATAATCTCTCACTGCTCCTTCATTAAATGCTAAATTAATAACTTTGTTAAGCTCCTTACCCTTAAGTTCTTCATTGGTTTCTACATTGTATGCCCAATTATCCTTACTACAAAGTATTCTACCACTAAAGAATTTAAGTCGTCCACTATTTATATACATAGCCACCAATTCTAATTGAGAAAATAGCCTAAAATGTGGGCAACTATGTTCAGTAATTATATCAAACAATCTTTTTGCTTCAAGCATTTCTAGTTTTTGTCCGACTAATATACTCATAAGTATCTTAATTATCTCCATACTTAATACACCACATTCTCTACAATAAAATCCTCATATTTCTTAATGTAATAACTGGGTGGCTTCATATTTCTCACTCCTTACAAGCTAAATAAATAATCATTATATTACTCATTAACAAAAGTACAACTATAAATGGACTAACTATAAGTTGATTAGAGAAATACCCAAATACTAAACCAGACACAACCCAAGTCACAAACCAAGAAATTACTACAGACCATTTCATATATTTCACTCCTTATCTTTAATGTACTTGTATTATATCATAACCTTATATGACTGTCAACAAAAAAATAAGAGAAGGTTTTTTAGTCCTTCTCTTATCTAGTCTTTTGCCTACCCCATAGGTGGCATATTGCTAAGACTACTATAACATTGAATCTATAATTATATTAACACAAAATTGCTATGAAGTCAACAAAAATTATTTCCCTACTGTAGTTATAATAAAAAACTGTAATGCATTAACAGTCTTAAGCTTGCCTGTAAGTACCATATTGATACACTCACTAGCTATATAGCTATACTTACATTTTCTATAGTATAAATCATAGAAGAAAGAAACAATTTCTTTTTCTTCTATATTATTAATGTAGGAAAAGTCTTTTAAAAACATTTTGACTTTATCTTTAAGTGTTTGTTTCTCCTTAAGCTTCAAGGACTTACAAAATGTCTTATAAAAATAACACTTTTTATCAATATCCTCTACAATACACACGACATCAATATCTTGTGTAAGTAATTTAAGCTTATCTACTGTTTCTTTTTCTTTGAAATAATCTGCTTCATATATAAAATAGAATTTATTGCCACCACCAAACAAACCAAAACTATGTTCTAATTCATAGATGATGTCCTTTGTATAGGTTAGGTCTTTGTCTTTCAGTTCTGTTGTTACTGTTAGCACCAAGACCACTTCCTCTCTAATTTGTCTATGTAGTAATCCCAAAAGATATTGTTTGTACATCTAAGTATATCAGTACAAATATCATTAATAAGCCATATATTATCGTTGTTTGTTGTATGCTCTGCTAATGCTTTAAAGAAATAAATGCTCCGAATGTCCTGTCGAAAGTGCTGTTGAATGTGCTGTTTCTCAAAGAAACTGTTTATAATTTCAGAATAATCAGCACTTTGAAGCTCTCTTATTGTATCAAATCTTGACAATAATGCAGGTTTTAAGATATCCTCTGTTGTACCTATGAATGTACCTTTATCTAAGTTCTCTAAAGCTATGAGTAAACTATCAGATACATTAGACTTATTAATACCTATAAGTACAATAACAAAATCGTCAAGTTCATCTATAAGCTCAATAACTTTGTTCACATTATCCCTATTGAAGTACAGTTCAAAGTATTCTTTGTCTTGTTTGTAAAATTGTTGTCTAACTAAGTCTATGTTGTTTGTTTTGTAGAGGATTTTCATTTTGTTGCCTCCAGTAATGTAGCCAAAAACAGTTCCCTAATTATTGGGCTATTTTTACCATTATACTGCAATTCAAACATCTTATTCATAAGTTTATCTGCAATAACAAAGTCACTTGCCTGTAAATCCTCTAACATATCTAAAGCAGTTTTTGGTATTTTAGTAAGATTTATGTTCTTTGTTTTGCCATAAATAACTATATCTAAAATAAATGTAAAAAACTCATCAATGAATTTGTCTACATTACTTATTCCTTTTGTATTATTAACAATAACAAATGTATCCTTGTCGCAGACAGAATAAAATAAGTTAAATAATACTTCATAACCACCATATTTAATTTCATCGGAAACTCTGCTATAAGTAATATTGTTGTCAAGTTTTTCAATAATAGCAATAGCTTGTCTCATTGAGCCATCAGCTAAGTTAGAAATAAGTTCAAGTGCCTTATCTTCATAGGTAATATCTTTGTCCCTACAGATATAAGCTAATCTAGTACTAATATCTTTGTTTTCAATTCTAGTAAATGTAAAGCACTCACATCTATTCTTAATAGTTTCTGGGATTTTATCACCCTCAGTAGTACATAAAATAAAGATAACATGAGCTGGTGGCTTCTCTAAGGTAAGTAATAATGAAGCAAATCCCTTCGGTGAAAGTGTATGTACTTCATCAAAGATAACTACAACCTTGTCATAAATTAATGGCTTTGTTTGAATACTATCTACAATAGCTCTAACATCTTCTGCTGAATTGTTTACCGCAGTATCAATCATTAATGTCTGGCCATTAACTTTATTAGCTATGATGTTAGCTAATGTTGTTTTACCACTGCCCGATTGTCCCATAAATAAATAACTTTGTTTAATGTTGTTGTTTTTAAATTCCTTTACTAATGTATTAATTATCATTGTCTGTCCAACAACCTCATTAAAATCTGTTGGTCTGTAATCTGTAGCTAAACTCATTGTAACACCTCAACAATCTGTACATCTTTCAGTGAATATTTAAAGTTCATTGGTTTACCCCTAAGAAGATGAATATATTCATAGGGTGTCCCAATACATCTTAATCTAGTACCTGTTTTTAAATAGTGTTCATTTAAATTAGTTATATTATCAGTATGAATCCAAATATGCTGTATATAATGACCGCCTAGTTGTTTTAATTGGATATCTGTAAATAACATACTCTTGCCTACATAACCTTCATCAAAAACTTGTTTACAGCATCTATAAACACATTCAAACTCAATGGGCTTATCTAAGTAGTGATATAAAATCTCTCTCTCATTAATACACTTCCTTATTGCTTTGTTTCTCTTGTTCATAGTCTCACCTCTCTGTAATATATTATAATAAAAATGGCAAGGAATGTCAATATCCCTTGCCAAATTTTTTACACACTGCCAACTAATCTAAATGTCTTTTTGGGTAAGTCATTGTCCTTTCCGCATACAGGACAATATTTAACATTTTCTTTAGTTATAATGACAAGTGTATTACCACAATGTTCACATCTGTATTCATTGTTGCCTAAGTATTTCATTACCATACCCTCTTAAATAAGCTAGTATCTTCTCTCATACTTGCATGGAATACAATAGTATCTGCACATAAACCACACTGACAATTACCATCAATTGTCCAAGCAAGTTTTAAGCATCCAGCACCAATGCTACCACGAATATCGTCTTTAGGGTCATAATAGAAAATTGTTCCTTCTTTAACTCTACCAATATCAATCAGTAATTTATAGTATTCAGTGTCCTTATCATTAAATGCTCTACATTTAGGGTTTGGCTTACGATAAGGATTAACTGCACTATAAAACGGACAAATATCTTTATTAGTACAGTCGCTATTATCGCTTGCATAAGGGTCAACACTTCGCAAGTAATTAATGGTAGAGTCAAATAAATCATCTCCACTACCAATAGTAGATTTAATTGTGTTAAGCTTATCAATACAAGTATCAATATCAAGCATTTTTCTTCTCCCTCGCTTTCTTTCTGAGGGTAATATAACGCTTCTCACATTTATACATTTTACCAATAATCTTCTTGTCTATCTTTTCTACTTTCTCACACTTATAGATGTCTGGACAAGCATCAAGCTTCTTCCACTCAGTAGGATTAGCAGTATAAACATGAGCAAATTTACTACTTTTATCATAAGAAATAATTGTTTCCTGCTCAGCAGGTGTTAATGTATAAGCCATAATTAAACCCTCGCAAGTCTTGTAATCTTTTCCATAGCTTCTCGCTTAACTAATTTAATAATCTTATCGGCAATTCGCTTCTCCAACTTATGATACTTATTGAGAAGTCTGTCATGTGCCATAATCTTACCGATTTCAAGGTCAAACTTATCTCCTGCATCAAAATTCACCTTAGACTTACCTACAAAATAGGAAGAGTCAAGTCCTACAAATTCTCTCTCAACAATATCATCAATAGGACTGTTGAAGTCATACTCTGTAAGTTTACACATACGGTCATAAATGCACTCCTTGATGTATCCCCTACCGCCATCAAAATAAGCTACTACAGTTCCCTTTTCTTCATTTACATTGTACTTAATCATTTCTTCAATCTCCTTACTCTTTCGTTCCATGCCTGTATGGCTATGTCTTTTTCTTTGGCTATCTCGCCTTTGATGTTACAATTATAACATCTAACTTGCCAACATGTCAAGCCCTTTAATAAAACTTTTTCAACTTCTTTTGTACTATTGCAGTATGGGCAATTCTCAATCATTATCCTCAAACCTCTCATAAAGCTTCTTAAAGGTGGTTTCATCTAATACAAAGTAGTTTGTTCCATCTTCCTCATACTGATATACAATAGCTGAATATGGTTTGCCCATTTCTACTCTCTCAATAAAGTTCTTGTCTATCCAATCCTTCTTAATAGAAAAAGATGTCTTAGGCTTTGTTGTTGTTTTACACTCAAAAAGCCAATTATCGGCTATAACATCACCTTTAGCAAAGGGTGTGCTGCCAGACGAACACTGTCGTTTGCAATTAAGTAAGTTTGCTATATACTCTTCTTGTTTAGTTGAATAATACCTAGTTGGTTTTGTCATTATACATCCCTCTCTAATTCACCCATTAGTATTAGTGTATTTTCACATTCCTCAATACATTCAAGAATCCTGTGTTTCATATCCTTTTCATACCTTAAGCATTGTTCTTCTGTATAACAAATTTTACCAAGCATAAAATCAAATAGGCACTCTTCATTACTGAGGTCAAACTTTCGTTTAACAATCTTACCTTTTGGTGTAATAGTATAATACTCTTTCATTCTACTGTCAACCTCTTTCCTGTTTTAGCCCAATATGCCATCTGTGCCCTTCTAATGATTGTATCGTCATATACAAAGTTCATGGAAGTATCTCCACCCCAATCAACAAACTGCTCATAATAAGGAAGTGTTTTAGCAATCTCTTTATTTTCCTCAATAAGTTTAACAAGTTTCTTTGCCCGCAAATCCCAATCATAATCAGTAATTATGGCTTCATTGATTGAGTATAAATAGCTATGAACAAGTATTTGGTTCATATATTTATTAATAACTTCACGCAACATTGTTGTCAACTACCATAATAGAAGTACCAATGTGGTCACTACTGTCTAAGATAATTTCGCCTTTGTCATACATCTTCTGTACTGTATTAAGAGCCTCACTGGGATTATTTGCACCAATTTGAATTTCTCTTACAAGTGTTTCTTTAACCTTAATTGTGTAAATCATCTTCAATCCCCCAAACTTTAAACTGTGTTTTACTATATACTTTAGGTAAGTTTACACCCACAGTATTATAAAAATCTTTAACTTTGTTAATAGCATCTTCTGTTGACTCTGCTTCATTAACCCATATACTTGTTCTAGCAGTTTCTTCAATAATAACTTCTACTCTCATAACATACACTCCTTCCATATCACCTCTAGGGATAAGCCAATGCCTATCCCTATGGCGATATAGTGCCTTACATCCAAGTAATAATTGCTACCTCTGTGTCGTCAGACCACCTAATTCTTTTGTAGCCACGATGTTTAAGTTCCTTGACTACATCATTAAGGTAGTTACGACTAATCCATTTTTCCTCGTTTACAAGAATGACTTTAGCTTCTGTCTCTCCCTGTTCTGCTAATTGTTTAGCTGTTACTGTAGTTACTTCACAAGACTTTAAAATGTCATTCTCATAAGCTTTGGTTTTAATGGCTTTTTCAGAAATAGCCTTTAGCTCTGATGCTGAATGAATTAACAATCAAAATTCCTCCAATTCCTCTGGCAAAACAAGAATGAAAATGTCCATAGCAGGTATATATACCTCTATGAAACCATCCTCTCTTCTTCTATAAATCTTTGCCTTTTGCCCATTGAAAACTTTGAATTCTGCCTTGTCACTTCGGATTACAAACTCCAATGCTCAACACCTCACTGATATAATGCTATCTCTTTCAGCTTAATGCAAACTTATAAACATAATCATCAGCAGGTAGGTGTTCTGTAGGCACAACCATGACTCCCTTAATAGACAAAAATCTCCAATAGTTGTAAACCTTTGCCTTATATAAGTCCTCTTGCTTCTGCCCTTTAAAGTCTGCCCTCATTTTGTACTTAATCTCATTCCCCAAACAAAATGCTTGAAATTCCTGTGGGGAAAGAAGTCTCTGTAAATACTCAATTGGCTGATAGGATGCTTTCTGATAATGTTCATTCAATGCTATCAATCTCCTTTCACTTAGACATTATACTTGATTTAATCCCTTTTGTCAAGAAAATCTTTACATTGAATATAGAAATCTACTGCCTCAGAAAACCAATCACCTAAATCATAAAGATTATCCCAATCTAAACATGGTCTTTGACTATAAATAAATTCACACTCATTTTCTGTAAGGTCATGAGTATGTACAGCCCACTCAAACATATTTTCTTTATGTAACTTAAGTAGCTCCCAAATCTTTTTGCTTCTTGTTTGCTTATCATCTATGGACTTTATTTCTCTAATTAATTTATCGTACATCTTTATCTCTCCTTCAATAACTTTAAGATATCAGAAATTATTGTATTGTACTTATCTAAGTTGTTCCAGCACTCAGCTATAGTTTCACTTTCAGCATTGGCTTTATTGTATAGATATTCACATACTTTATTCTGCACTATAGTATCATTACTGAACTTGTCAACAGAATCCTCAAACATTATTCGCTTAAGCCAAACTTTAGCATTTTTCAACCTACGCTCTCGTTCTTGATTGTATGAACCAAACTTAGGCTTAAGATTATCTATAAGTTTGTGCCTTTTATCAGCTAGTTCGTCATATGTTCCAATCTCTGTTTCATCAAATTCTTTACAGTACTTTTCAGTAAAGGCACTAAAACTAATACGTGGATATTCTTTTTGTATATTATCACACATATCAGCAAATTTATCAATGTAATCAATACGTCTAAGACACATAATCAATCTCCCCTTTTCTAATTTATGTGTTTATTATACAATATCAATATGAGTTTGTCAACACAAAAAAGAGACTATCCTAAGATAGTCTCTAACTACTTACTGAATAATCTGTTTTTCTACTCTACGTTTAAGTTCATTATAGAAGTCTTTGTGTTCTAATACATAATTTAATAAATTTGGTTTGCCTTGCCACTTTAAATCCTTACTGATTTCACCATTTTCATCCACATAGCTAAACCATGCACCACTCTGATTAATCAAATTAAGTGCAATAGCAAGGTTTACTGTATCGTTCTCGCCAAATACACCATTATCATAAGTAATAGTAAATTTAGCTAACCTATTTTTAGGTGGAGTAGCTTTATTCTTCATTACACTAACTTCTGCTAACTGTCCATAAAAACTCTCAGAATTATTAGGGATTTCACTAAGTTTTTCATCAAGTCCTTTACCCTTACGGAAAGAAAGTCTAACATGACAGCCAAACTTAAATGCTCTACCACCTGGGGTATTTGTTGTTGGGAACATAGCATTAAGTACATCTCGCTCTTGATTAATACAAATACAAGTACAACCCTTTGCTGTAAGTAATGGCAAAATTTTACTTGTAAACGTAGTAAGTGGGCCAGAAATTCCACAATATGTTTTCTCAGTCAAATCTTTCTTTAATGCACTAGCTGATGTAAGAGCTGCCAATGAGTCAATAACTACTAAACAAATACCGCCTGTTTCTACAAGCTTAATAACATCATCTAAAAGTTCTTCTGCACTCTGTTCATCTGGTCTAATATAAACAATATCATCTGGGTCAAGCTTATTTTTCTTTACCCAACTAATGTCTTTCATAGACTGCTCTGCATCAAGCCACAATACTCTCTTATAGCCTTCTTCTTTAAGTGTAGCAAGTTCTGTGGCTTCTGTCTTTGTTGGTTTATCTAATGCTTCAAGTTCTGTAATTCTATTTTCCCACTTAGCTTTATAATGTCGTTGAAACTCACCAGCAATAGCTTCACAAATACTACTCTTTCCAGAACTATACCCGCCAGAAATCTCCCATAGTGTTTCTGTAGGCATATTACCACCAAACAAATAAGTTAATGCAGTTGTAGGAAATGGTACTCTATCCTTAATTTCAAAAGCTACTGCATCCTTATCAGTAGTAATAATGTCCTGCCCATGATTTTTGTTTAATTTTTTAATTGCATCTTCTAATTTACTCAATAAATTACAACCCCTTAATCTGTGCTAACTTCATTTCTTCTACTTTAGCTGTAATAATCTTACGCAAACCTTCAATAAGTCTAACTGCACTATCATATTTAGCTTTTAAAAGCTTATAGAGTCTACTGTAAATAATATTAACAACTTCTTCATCTACAATAGCTTCACTGGCTACAGCCTTCTTATGCTCAATAGTACCACTAACTTGGTTTCTATAGGCTTTACTGTAGGCTTCATCCCTCATAGCCTGTGCTACAGATGATTTGATACCTGCCTTTTCAAGTCTACCCGCTAAAAAGTAGTTATAGGTAGAAATTCTTAGCATAATATTATTAAGTTCTTCAAGTGTAAGTTGTTCTACACCATCTTCAAGGAATACACGGATTTTGTCTATGTACTCGTCCATAGCATCTGTATAATCCTTTACTAATCCGTCTAGTATTGCATTAAGCTGTTCACTATTCTGCTCAACACTCAACTGCAAATCACTATTGACTTTCAATTTAATCCCTCACTTCTTACTGAATAAATCTTGCCAATTCCAATCAAAGTATTTCTTTTTCTTTGTTCCTGTGATTAAAATTCCATGCTCATCTTGGTAGTTAATAGATTTCTTCCCTTCTTCTATAAATTGTTTCCAAACATACTCAATAGGAAAAGCCCTACAGATGTCCTTCTTATAATACCAAACAACAACATAGGCTTTAACGCCTTTGGTTTTTACTGCTTCGTACATATCATGTAACTGGCCATCACTAATGTTTTTTCTTGGTAAGGAAGGGACTTCTGTAGTCTTACACTCTATTAAATAAAAATTCGGTTTCTTAAAGCAAAAGAAATCACAAGGATTTGTGCTACCTTTTAGATAAGATACTTGGTCTACTAATCTATAAACATAAACATCTTTTAAATTAGATGCCTGTTCCCTAAATACTTTTTCAAATTGTTTCCCTGTTGTACTCACTTTCCTCGTCACCTACTTGATTGCAGATGTCAGTATAAGGGCAGTAAGCACAAAAACTTCTATCTGCAAAATTTGGTTTAGTAGGAATCTTACTGTCACGAATACACTCTAAAGCATATTCTACTCTATCTCTCCAACCTTGTCTTTCTTCTTCTGTAGGCGTGTAAAGGAATGATTTTTTATTGTACAAATCTCTATCAACAAAAAGGAATAAAACATCTTCAATACCTAAAAGCTCTGAGTAAGCAATAGCTTGGTCTTTGTACTTTGCAGGTACTTCTTTAGTGCTATAAAACTTACCATTACTAATAGATTTAATCTCAAAGATATAATACTTACGACCATGCTTTAAGATACCATCACAAAGGAAACTGATGTTTCTTACAGGGTCATAAAGCTTTGTCTCAAATTCTCCTGCTTCAAAGTCACATTCTTTCTTAACCTCTAAATTAAGATTATGACTTTTGACATATTCGGCTACATTGATATATTCCCAATTAAGCCCAATTTCTTTCATTCTAAGGACTTTACCTTGAATCATCTCATGGACAAAAGTACCACTCTCACAAATACCAATAAGATTAGAATTTGCTGGTTCTTCATTCATAGGTACACCCAAAACTTGAAATACACCACTACGAACACATCTGATAGATGAAGGTTTAAGTGTATTACTAGGTGGTCTTTTGTCTGTCTTTTCGTATTTCTCAATAGCATAATTTAAGTCTGTAACAAATTCTTTAGTTACATCTTCTGTTGTAGCATTAGCTATTAAATTTAAAAGGTTTTTTCTAGCCAAAACGTCCTCCTTGGTTAAATACTTGTACCCACTGCACTTCGACTTGTACAGTGGGTATCTACCGTTTTAATAGGTAGTATGAATATAAAATAGTTTACAGTGGTGTACACCCAAAACTCTACCAGTGTACAGGATAGTTGCTACCACTATCGGTTTTCAAGAGCTGTAAAGCTTTAGTTTATCTTATTTCTGTGATAAGTATACCACATAATAATTACAATGTCAAGAAATATTTATCGTACTTCTTCTATAATATAATCAACAACTACACTACCATTATCATAAGTGCCATCATAGAAGTCAATTTCGTTTGGCTCTTCGCCACCGAAGCAATCCTCTTTTATGTAATTATAGATAAATGCCTTAATATCATTTTCACTTGTAGTATTAGCATTAAATACCCCAAGAATATTGGTATCATAAGGGTACTCTCTAACTGACTCTATAACAACATAGACTTTCATTTGTATAATCTCCCTTTATTACCAATCAGCCTCAGTGTCAAGCTTATTTTCAATAATAAACTTATTTACTGCTTGATACATAGCTATAACACAGTTTTGTACAGTCTCACTAGTCTCAACAAAATTTGGATTGTCAATGAGACTAGCTAAATCATCACGAATAGTAATAGGACTCTCAAAATTTATCACTCAAACCACTCCTTAAATAACTCCCATGTATACCACAAAGCTATAAACCAAAAGAAGAATATACTAAGTAGCATCTCATCGACATGAATAAAGCCATCATCAGTACCAAACTTACAAACTAAGGTTGTAAACACGATACCTATAAGAATGTATAACAATATGCACCAACTAATTATCAATTATAGCACCCTCTGTCTTTAAGATATTAAGTATCTTGTTTATACTTACAGCATCAAGTGTAAGCTGACCACCACCATCTGTCAACCAAATATTACAATCCTTTATATGAATGGATGTAATCTGCTCAACATTAATTAAGAAATCAGCTTTAACGATTGGGTTATGTACTTTAACAAATAACACTATTTCACTTCCTTTACTGCTTCTGTAATTCTCTGTACCAATTCTACTATATAATCTGTAGTAATATTAAGGTTGTCTGGTGTAATGTATGAAGTCACTATCATGGTTAGCATAGTCTGTTTATCTGAAATAAATATACAAATCAAACCACTAATACAAGCTATAGCAACACTAAGCTTAAAATATTTAAACCAATTAGGGAAACCTAAATCATCACTATAATTATCTGATAAATCACACAAATGCACTACACCAATTATAACAGAGCTAACTACCGACATACAAACTATAAGACTCAATGTACTCCCAATATTGTTTAATACTGATACCCAATAAATAATCCAAGGGTTAATAACTGGTTCCATTATTTAACATCTCCTTTAATCTTCATAGTAAGGTGGTTGATATTCTTCTCTGTCTCCATACTTATCCTCCAGTTCATCATAATCTTCCTGTAACTCTTCATGTTCCTTAAGTAACTGATAATATTCCCATTCGTAGTCCTCTGCTCTATAAGTTACTTGTGGATTACATAGGGATAACTGAGCCATCAATAATAATTCAAGCATTTAACATTCTCCTTTCTTAAATTCTACTAAAGTATGAGTGTAATTTCTCTTGAATGACTTTTAACTTTGGTGCAATTATTTGTTTGCTGTGATAATCTGAAGAATACTTGTGGTTTTTAAAGTCATACCTATATTCCTTATCCTTTATAGTATCAATAATATTTAATGTTACATTATCATCTATATTAGATAATTTGAATAAATACCCATGTCCTATGGTTAAGTCAGTGGATGTAAGGTGGTGGGTAAAGAACTCATTAATAACTCTATAAAGAGCATAAGCATCTTCCTCATCTATATATATTTCAATTACAGTTGGAATAGTGTTTTCAGTATTCCATAAGCTTAATAACAAATCATTACCCAAATTATTACTTATTATTAAATCAGTTAATTCCATAGGTTTTACTCCCTTAAAAATAAATAGTAAAACTTTCACTACCACAATTATGACACTTTCCATCGAATTTGTCAACACTTATTTTTTCGCCACAAGAGTCACAGATAAAATGACTAATATCTCCTAACTCAATGGTATTATACTTTTTCGTTACATATGTATAATAGCCATAAACTGCAAGTCCTGCAACAAATAATAAACCAATAAACATTAAAAGAATTGTAATCATATTTTAATTTCTCCTTATCTTATTCTATAACTGTGCCCTAATATTCTTGGATTCCCACCATACATACCAAGACCTAAATCGCAAGCTCTCTTTATCTCACTTTTAACTGCGTAATAGAAATTATTACATGCTTCTATATACTCTGTATTATCAATATCACGAAAGCATGGTAGAAATATTTGATGATATGTGTGCAAATCTTCGTCAGTTTTAAGTGTTTTGACTCGCTTAGTCATATAATTCAACAACCTAATAAGTCTTGGTACATCTTCATTTATTACTGCATATTCTATATGTTCCCATAAATAAACTATCTCACTAATCATAACCAATGCTCCTTTATATACTTCTTATAAGCCTCTACACATCTATAGTTATATACATCTGAATCCCTATAAGATAGACAAAAGTTATTTATAGAACATTTATAACAATCTTTGTGGAACAAATTTCTTATAAACTCACTTTGCCAATAAATAATAAATAAACATAAAACTAATGCAAACCCTAATACAAATACCATTACTCTACCCCCGACAATATCAAATTATTCCATCTATATAATGCTTCTGCTATACAGTGCTTATATGTTAGACTTATAGGTTCTTCTCTTAGTTTATAATGAAACATCAAGCAATCATCATACTTTGTAGCTAACCCAAAATCTAAAACAATCTTTACGCTAAGTTTTCTACCATCAACTAAATAAAACTTCCCAGCTTTAGATATTTTTGAGTATACTGTCAATCTCACACTCATGCCAACACTTCCAATCTTTATTTGGTGGGTACTCACCATTAAAGTTCTTACACAACAATGTACAAAATCCCCCATGTGGTACTAAGTATCTTGTGTATAAGATACTTACATATACTGCTGTAGTCCACGCAACGAATAATACCATTAAATATTCCATTCCCTCAACTCCTTATGTGCTTATTATATAATAAAAAAGAGGGAATGTCAATACATTCCCTTAAGTTCTTTCCCAAATAATTTTTGGAGACTCATTTGGTTCTACTGAGTAAATAGCATTTACTTTATCATAGTCCAAATCTTTAAGCTCCATACAACTATACCTACCATCTGTTGTGTATAACTTAGCATCAGAAGCTACCACCCAAGAAGCCCTAACACCATATACATCTGTAGACATCTCTACAATATCCCCCACCTTTAGTGTAGGTAAAGGCATTTCTTCAAGCCAAGCTTTAACTAAGTCTACACACTCTGTTTCATCATCATTAGGTAACTTATCACACATATCTTTAGCCATACAATCATTACAATCAAAAACAAAGTTATCGTAAAACCACTCACTAAGTTCTTCATTGTTCATATCTCTAATTTCATCTGCTCTAGTTTTAATCATGCTCTACCTCACTCAATCTATTTATCATATCTAAAATGACTCTTTTACTTGTTGGATGTAACTGTCCGAATTTCTCTAACATATCACTACAACCTGCATAATACTGAGTGTAAAATTCCTTCTTCTTGCAGTTTGTACAGATATCTTTATGTCTTGTATCAGCACAGCCCTTCTCATAGCCCTTATTATATGCTCTATGTCTAACATTATCCATAAATTCATCAATGTCATTAGTATTCTCTACGGTATCACAAAGCTTACCAAGAAAACTACCTAACTGTGGCCTTAATAATTTCCATTCTTCTCTTAGTGTCATTTCTTGCCCTCCCTAGACTTTATATATAAAATCTGTGAAACATAAAATTCATCTTCTTTTTCAAAATCATACGTAAATAAGAAATTATCTAATGCCATAAATGAATAATGTAAATCTGGATATGTAATTGGATTATCACAAACTGCCACAAAACAATTTGAGTCACAAAGTATATCCATCATTTCTTTCCTACCATGACTAAGAAAACTAGTAGCGTTAGTGTAATCAAGATAATTCTTCAATGCACCAATCTTACTATAAGCTAAATTTATTCTACAATTCTTTTTAATTATGATAGAACTATTAGGCGTAAGCTGACATAAATCAGCCCCAATATTAATACCTAACTTAGTATTGTTAGTATCAATATTAGTATCATCTTTACCTCTAACAATAACTGCATTACTATCAAAATACTTCTTAAAAGCATCAGATTCTATCAGTTCTTTTCTGTCTGGCCCAAACCCACACACACTTAAATGTGCAAGTTCTTCATGCACAAATTTACTTATTAATACATATATTGGTGTATACCTCATGTTATGCCACCCCACGAAATACTATAATTATGCTTACGTTGTTCGATATTGTAACCCAATGCCTGTAAATAATATAATTGTACTTCAGTTAAACTTCCTGTATAGTGTACACGAAATCCACCATGCCTTGAACAACTATTAATGTCCTTATAAACTTCATCAAGCCAATCTTTATCTAATATATTATCTTCTAAAAATCTAATCATATTGTTTGTAGCTTCATTTGCTGTTACCATATTGCTCCTTCTCCCACTTCCGATATTCTAATTCTAAGTGTTCATAAGCTCTTTCTCTGAATGAGTTATATTCTTCATCAACATTTGAAAGCATGTTTATTGTTGGGCAATCTTCATCTAAAAAAGATTTATCATTAATGATATCATTCATAGGTCTATTTTTGTCACCTAAAATTGAATCATCAATTAACAAATATTTAAGCTTCTCATCCTCTACTGATGCTGAAATAGACCAAAGTCTACCTTCATACTCACCAAGAGACTCAGTAATTCTTTTTTCTATAACATCTACATATTCATGGCCAGCTTTTACTCTTGAAGCATACTGATAAGCTAACTCCTTATCTAAGAAGTATTTGTCAGCATATGAATCAAGCTCAAAACTACCTACCACTACGATATATAAAGTCATTTATTTCACCTTCTTAAGTCTATTTGTTAATTCATCTATTTCTATTATGCCCTCATACAACTTATTAGCTATAAGGATAAGTTCGTCATTTTCTTCAATTAGTCTATCGTTATCCAATTCAAGCTGTTCATACTCACTATCAAATCTTTCCTCATTATCCTCTAGTTGCTTCTGAAAATTACCTACAAGCATATCATAAAAATACTCAAATTCATTTCTAATAGCTCTATCATTAATACACTCTATGGCTTCTTTTAAGTTTCTAGCATACCTAAGTTCTTTAATATTAAACATCTTTGCAATAACTCCCCTTTGCATATACATCTAAGTGTAATGAATAAAAATCTAAGTAACCAAACTTATTGACAATAGCTTTAAAAATATTCATAGAATTAGCTCTAAATCCATCTACTGTTACTGTATTGTTTGGGTCATACCCTAAGTATATAGTACCTGTACTATGATAGTACTCAAAAGCTTCTTCCATAATAGCCATAAAAGCTTCGTGAGCTTCTTCTTCTGCATTACTTCCAATAAATACCTCAGTTGTATTACCACATGTAATTATAATGTACTCATTTAATCTCATTACTGATACCTCTCAAAATGTTCATTTAATGTCTGACTATCAATACTATAAATTTCTATTGTTGGACAAGTTGGATAATAGTTTACCATAGATACTAACTGCCCCATAATAGAGGAATAGCTATAGGTACAGATATCCCAAATAGTTCCTTCTGCAATAAACCCATCTACTGGAAACCCATAAGCATCCTTACTCTTTGCATAAAATGACTTGATACATCTATATCTCATATTCTTAATCTCTCCTTTCATTTGTATGTATTATATCACAACAAGTAATCGCTGTCAATGAAAAAGTGGAGAAATTAATTCTCCACTAAATCCTCATGTGTCTTAAGTGTTATAGCTATAAGCAAGTTAAGTACAAATAAAGCCACAAACACGTATAAAATTAAATTATATGAGCCTAACATAGACTTACCTACAGAAATCATCAATGGCCCAACAAGTCCAGCAAAACCCCAAGCAGTTAATACTCTGCCATGTATAGTTGATAGATGTGCATTACCAAACAAATCGGAAAGATAGGCTGGCATACAGGAAAAGCCTCCACCATAACAACTAATAATAATCATAATAGCAAGTGAGAATATAAACTCATTAGTAAACACTGCCAACATACCAAATAATATAATCTCCATAGCAAAGAAAGCTATATATGTATATCCTCTACCTATGTAGTCAGATAATGTTGACCAAAAAATTCTACCAACACCATTAACCAATCCTACTATACCAACAAGACCAGCTGCCCGCTCTGCTGTCATACCTATTACATCTTGTGCCATTGGTGAAACAATAGACAATAAAGCAATACCACAAGTAATATTGATAAAGAAAATTATCCACAAGGCTTTAAACTGCCATGTAGCATAAGCTTCTTTAGGTGTATAAGATGATTGAACATCTTCACTGCTCTCTTTATAGTTCTTTGGTGGCGACAAATACAGTGAAGATATAATCATAATTACAGCATAAGCAAGACCTAATACAAGAAAGTTAGCTGTTAAATTATACGTTACTACAAGATACTGCATTAACGGAGCTGAAATGAGTGAAGCAAACCCAAAACTCATTATTGCAAGTCCAGTAGCAAAGCCTCTGTTTTCGGGGAAATATTTTACTAGTGTGGATACAGGTGTCACATAACCAAGTCCCAATCCAATACCACCTATAATACCATAAAACAGATATAATAAGTAAATATTCTGTATGGATAATGCTAGTGCTGTTCCTATAAGTCCAATACAATAAAATGCTGTAGAGGCTAAGCCTGTTTTTGTAGCTCCGTATTTTTCTACATAGCTACCAAATGTTCCTGCTGAAAGTCCTAAGAAAAATATTGCCAAAGAAAAAGCAAAGGTAACATTAGGTAGACTCCAACCAGTCTGTAACATAATCGGTATAGCTAATACAGACCAAGCATAAACACTACCAATAGAAATATGAATTCCACTGGCAGATAAAGCAATAAGCCAACGATTCTTGTGTAACTTAGCTAATATTCTTTTCTTATTCACTCTTTTTAATCTCCTTCAAAAATGTTTTATATGTATACATAGCAATAACTTCAATATTGGCGTGTGCTTGTTGATAACAATCCCACTTCTCATACTTATCTAAGTCAGTCTCAAAGGCATCACCTACTGAAATTTCATACTCTCTACGACTCCATTCCTGCCATTTAATAGACCTATCAAGTTCTTCTACAAATTCATCCCATGTAATTGCCCCACGTTTACGTTTCTTGCAGAGTTTAATTGCATCATCATAAACATGACAATTACTAAAGATGTTAAACATTTCAACCTTCTTGCCATTAAAGTCATAATTTAACACATAAAACTTTAGTTCAATCATCTCTTTCACCTCACCTAAATAAAAACTCAAAGAGTTCTTTATCAACCCTCTTGTCAGTAAATGCAGTATGAATAATATAGTAATCTCCACAATTTGTAGCTTCTACAGTAGCAAAATTTGACTTATATTCTTTACTACCATCTGATTCTAACCAAGTCTTAATACCTGCAATACACTTTGATTCTTCAGCAAGTCCACCACAAATACCAGCATTAATGCACATACTACAACTATCCTCTAAGATTTTTGCTAACTTCCAATTATCTTCAATTATGCTAAGCTTCTCTTTGTTAGTCATTTATTTCACCACCTTTATATGCATTATATCACATCAACCATAAAAAAGCAATAAAAAAGTGGCGATTATTCGCCACTTTCTTCTCTTTCTAGCCAAGCTCTAACACCGACTAAACAATCCTGTCCTTGTCTAGGACACATATATTTCTGATATATGCAATAAGTACAAGGTCTGAAATTATTAAGGAATTCAGATAACTTATATGTATCCATTTCCTTAATTCTTTCTGCGTTACTCAAATTATCGCCTCTTTTTCAACATAAACTCTCGAATCTTAGCTCTAATCTTTATGGCCTCGGCTAATGAGCCTTCTCTAAAACCTCTGTCATAACCATTAGATACTTCATTACTCTCTTTATGCTTTTCAACCTCACGATTTAATAAATCAAGCAACTGCTCACCCAAGCTTAAGCCCCCCTAAACGAACATCAACTTCTTCATAACTAATCTGCACATTATCAGTACCAAAAGCTAAATCTTTATAAAGCTTTATGAACGTATCCCTATCTTTGGCTTTTATGTGTACTGTTATCCCACCAACCAATGTTAGAATAATTTTATGGTATTCGCCATCAATAGATGTAATTAAAACTCTACTTAGGTCAATGATGTGTTCAGTGTCCTTATCCTCAGTGTAAACTAAGTTACGCATTACTTATTCTCCCCTAACACAGATAAAACATAATAACCCAATTCATCTTCAATCACCATTAATTTATCCCCAAAATATAGAGTAAGATTTCCATTAACTTTACGTAAAAAGTTCCCCAAATGCTTCAATGAAAACCTCATACTGAAATCAGAAATCTTAGTATCTGTACAGTTAAGAGTTTCGCTAAAAGCTTCGTCCTTTGAGTGAACTGTAATAACACCACCACTAGCTGAAATGAATACAGATGGTACAGTCTCTAATGTAGAGTTAAAGAGTTCTGCTCTCTTAATAAGTCCTAAAAATTCACCCTTATCAATAGTAACTTTATTCTCTACTGTTGTAGGTAACTCTAAGAATGGGTCAATAATATTCATAGGAAAGCCTGTAGCTTTCTCTAAAAGCATAAACATCTTGATATTACCACACTCTACTCTATAACCACTGCCTGTATCCAAGAAAAGAAACTTGTCTGGCATAAAAGCCAACTGCTGTACCATCTTAGGATACATCTCAGTTAAAGGCAGTTTACCTTTACTTACACACATAGTAGCACAATCAGTAGTGATGATGTGTTCATCTTTACAACAATATCTTCTTAAAAATGGTTGTGCATCTCCTGTATACAAAGACAGACTATTTCTTGCCATAGCCGTACTAAATCCTTCAATGTCTACCTCAATAGGCTCTCCATCAAAGTTTGGCATAGACAAATTAAGGGAAATCTTTCCACCATTTTCATTTAATTGCTCTGGTATCTTATAACTACCATTACCCTTAAAGTGTAAGTAGCCATCAACAACCTTAAGACTTACCTTATCCTTTGTTGTGAGACTAAGTAATTTAGCTAATCTAGATAAAGATACCACAATGTTATCAAACTCTACATCACTTTCCAAAGTACCTACAATTCTAGTAGAGCCATCAGTAGCCCCAATGTGTAATACTCCATCAGAAGCATACAACTCTACCAAATCCGTAATAGGTCTTAGTGGGTCAAGCTTAATTACATTTCTAATTACATCACAAATCAGTTTCGTTAGGCATTTTCTCTCCACGTTTAAACTCCTTATATGGTATATTCCATTCATCTAATTTATCTTTGACTGTTGTTATTGTTTGGCCAGCCTTTAATGTTCCATGATTACGATACCAAACCCAAGGTATAGCACCTTTATTAATATCATCAACACTATAAGGTGAATTTAAATGACCTGTACGAGGATAGTTAAAAACTCCGCAATCATTATATACAATTCTTGCTTCAACAAACTCATCATAAGGTGGTGAAGCATTATGCTCATAAGGACTGTCATCCCAATCGTCAGCAATAATTTCATCACCAACAGCTTCAGTAAAGTACATAATCATCTCTTCATCATCAATGTAACATAATCTCACTTCACTTTTCCTCCCATAATCCAATAGTCACCATTCATAAAACTATGAGCCTTAGATTGCCAATACAATTCTCCTTCATACTCAACAACTCTATATCGCTCATCAACTAGCTTTATAACAACAATTTCTGACTCAACATGATTTACAGTAGCTTCAACATTCTGCCAATGTAAAACAATTTCACCAACAATAAGTAATACTACGATTATTGTGGCATAAATAAATAATGTTGTTTTATTCATTTTTTTCCTACCCCTTAAACCATAAACCCCAACTTATAAGTCAACTTATGAAGTTCATTAGTATCAACCATATACTGATAATAATAGTTAGTTATTACTTCTGTTGTAGCCTTATGTATGTAAAGATATGGATAGCATTTGCCATTCTTTCGTCTATCTACACACACACTGCTATACTTTACAGGAAAAAGCTCAAAAATCTTTTCCCTAAGTGCTTCTATTTCTTCTGCATTAAAGCTATTACAATAAAGATTAGCACCCTTAACCTTCTTATGGAAAGAGCCATCATCAAGAAAATAAATCAAAAACCCAAAGTAATCTAAGTTCTTAATGACATCTAACCTATCCATTTTATATACCTCAGTAATCTTAGGGTTAGTGTGAACATAAAGACCATATAAAGGCTTATCTGTCTTATATGCTCCCTTATTCACATAACCCTTAACATCACTGCAAGTAATACCATAATCAGTTAAGATGTCATGCTTAAACTTAATATAATCCTCAATAATACCAAAGAATTTAGCACTAGCATCCTTATTCTTCCTATCAATGTATAGGTGTCCATCACCTATTCTACCAGTTAATAATAGTTGTGTTGCTTTATCTTTCATTGTTCTCCCTCCCAGTATGTATACATTTTAACATACTGTAGGGTATTTGTCAACCCTTAATCATGTTCTGGTTTAGGAATAAGTTTATGGTTTTCGTCAAACATAAATTCCTGTCCATACCAATTCTCTGTAATAGCTAAGTCACAAGACAAACCAACAGGCAATCCCTTACCTGCATCAATAGAACACTGCTCTATAATCTGACAAGCTTCATAGGCATGTTCTTTTGGTATAATACACATGGACTCCTTTTCGTACAATTTTATTATTGCACTCGACTATATCTTCACTACAATATGTAGTGCCTCCCACTTCGGAACAGTGTATTTCAACACTGCCCTACTCTACTAAGTTCAGTAATATTACTGCTTTTCGATAGTCTGTGAGGGTAGACCTAATTTGTATAACATACTATGTAAGTATTTATTATTTAACATAAACTCACTATATTGTCTTATAATGGCCTCTACTGTTACTCTAGGTACATACAGATAAGGGTAAGCTCTACCATCAGCTTTCTTATCAATATGTACTGTACAACGCTTATATGGAAAAAGTTCATATACTTTATCTTGTAATGCACTTACTTCTTCCGCACTAAAGCTATTACAATATATGTGCATAGTCTTACGACACTTGTGAAAAGACCCATCATCTAAGTAGTAAATTAAAAACCCAAAATAGTTTAAGTTCTTAATCACCTCTAGTTTACTTAAATTACTTATTCCGTTAAGTTTAGGGTTAGTAAAAACATCTAATGTATATATTATACCTTGTTTATTATAGCCTTTACTATTATCTTTAACTCTTATCTCACTACAAGTAAAATCACTAGAATCAATAATAGACTTCTTAAATTGTAGGTATTCCTTATTAACGCTCATATATCTAATTCTTGCATTTATATTTTGTTTACTTATATAACAGTGTCCATCACCAATTTTAGAAGATAAAAATAATTGTTCTTCATTATTATTATACAAATTAAGTCACTCCCTGCTGATTATATATATTCACATTATACAATATATTATGTGAAATTGCAACAACTTTTTAAAACATTTACACTTATGGTTTCCCATTTTGCTTTAGTGTGTTGCGTTCATACTTCCCAGCATATCGAGAGGTTTAGACACGACAATTCCATGTTTCCTTATCGTGTACAGATAATATAAGTTTCACACCTAATTCTCTTAATCGTTTATTATTATAAATGTTACGCATAGCTCTCTTAGTTATTACAGCTGCACCACTTTGAATACAGAAATTTATAATCTTTCTATAAGACTCAGCTATCTTTTTACGATTATCTGTAATAATTATACCATAATCCCTAGCTTCATTCTTTATTTTATTAACATCAGCATCTTTCCAAACCTTACTGAGTTTATCTGTATAGAATTTTTTATAAAAGTCTACTACATGAGCTTCATCAGAAGGAATATCAAACTCAAACTTAGGCAAAAGAAGGTCTGGTAATCTTCTTCTACGACCATAAATATTGTCAATCATACCTGTAGCATAAGCATCTTTAATAGTTTGCTCCATCCAACTAGCCATAACAGGAAATGCAGTTAATACACTATCATAAATCTCTTGTGCCTTTTCTACTGTACAATGTATGTCCTCTGATAAGGATTTTACACCCTTTGAGTACATTATCGACAATGTTACCTTCTTGGCTGCTGAACGCCTGTTTTTACCCTCATGATTAGTAGTTCCATCTGGATAAAACTCTAAACATTCCTCATAAGGCATATCATACATCATACTAGCAATCTTACCATAAATATCTAAGCCACTATGGAATACTTCGATTAACTTAGGGTCTTGACTGGCTGATGCTAATATACATGGCTCTTGTTTTGAGAAGTCACAATTAACAAATACACAACCATCTCCTGCTCTGAACATAGTTCTAATATCCCCAAGCTTCGATGGTATCTGCTGTAAGTTAGGTTCACTTGAAGAAAGCCTACCTGTATTATGTGATACAATAGCGTTTGATATAAAACTATGTGTTCTTGGTACTTTGAAATCATACACATCAGCTTTACCTTGTGCTATATGTTTAACCTTAACATAAATACCATCATCTACTCTTTTAGCATCAACATAGCGTGACCGCTTATTTACTTTCATAGGATAATCATACATACAACCTACCTCATGCATAAACTTATTATAATCATCATATCCTATAGTTACTTTATAACCAAACCAATCTCCCTTATTCTTAGCTGACCTTACACCTGCTAATACTCCAATATTTGCCAAAACAGACTGAATAAAGTAAGCATCTTGCTTATTGTACACACTCATCACAAGTCTATCTCTACCAAAACTGCTATCTAAGGTTAATCCCTTAATATAAGCTAAGATAACCGACTTTGGTGATGTGTATATCTCTTTCGGTATCACCTTATTCTTTGCACCATGTTTTATATACTTATCTAACCAACTAATGCCTATTCCACTAATCGTCATGGTACTTCGTTGCATATCCCAAGACTTATTATAGCTCTTTGTATAGGTTACATTATCTCCAACAACACGCTTTAATGCCTCTACAATACCTGCTATTGCATACTCATTGTGATTTTCAATACGCATAGAATAACTTCCATTTGCTGTATGAATTGAACCATCAGCGTGATAAATGCCCATTAATAATGCAACATCCTCATTTAAGGTGTCTGGAGCATTATTCCACATATCTAAGGATTTGCCGTAAAGTTTTTTATATGGGATATCCTTATTGAGCTTATGATACTTGGTCGTAAATTTATTATATCCTAAAGGAATGAATACATAATCATCTGTGGTTATGTCACCCAATTTAACAAACTCTCTGCAATCATTGAGTATAGGATGATTTGGTGTACCCTCTAAAGTAAAACCATATACTGTAGTCATTTTTACAGTATTACTATCTGTAAACTTGACACATCCACCAGTAGTTTCATACTCGCCATACCTATTAACAATATTCATATCCCCAAAATCATCATCTATTATAGTTCCAATAGGATAATACCCACTGTCAGTAATTATAAGGGAATCCGCAGTAATGCAATCAACTCCACACTGATTTATATTACAGTAGATTTTACCCCCATGTTCTATTGCATCATTTGTTAGTTTTTCTACAAAACCACTTATAGCTTTATCATACATTTTAACTTCTGTTAAAGTTTCTACTATCTTATAGATAGGTTTATTCTTTAAGTTCTTATCAGCTAAGATAGACTCTCTTACTTCTTTTCCTGTTGCCCCAGGCTTCTTTCTATAATAGTCTTTAGGTAAACCACAAATATCATAAAATATAGCTTTCATTTGGTCTGGGCTATTATAATTTACAGGATAAGGAATAGGTTTATCTTTATGAATGAAATTGTACTTATCAATACCACCCCTAATAGGCTCTGTAGCTTGATTAAATTTAATCTCTGCCTCATCTCTAAGTTTACCATACTTCTTCTTAAGGACTTCTGCTTGCTTAAAATCAAACTCAATGCCTGTAAGCTTCATAGCAACTAATACCTCAACCAAAGGCATCTCATCTTCCCAGAACAACTTAGCTACTCTCTCTAAATTATACTCTTTACACTCTTCTGTTCCTACAGTTAAGTAAGGTAATTGAAATCTACATAAAGCTTCTGTTTGTACTGTATCAAACTGTCCATAATATCCTGCTATCTGTGGTGGAATATAACTAATAGGTATTCCATCAAACAACTCACCAAATTTATGATATTCGTCAGTATTAGCACAATACTTAGCATAAAGCTGTTTCAAACCATGTGGCTCATTTTCATTAAGCAACTGTGAAGCTATAAGTGTATCAAACCATGCTTTAATGTCTACATTTACTTGGTTGTGAAGCAATACAATATCAAAATAAGCATTATGAAACACAAATTTTGTGTTGTTGTCTATAAGTAACTGTAAGCCATCATGAATAGCTTTCTTACTTACTTGTTCATCTAATAATTCCTCAGTAATAGCTGAAATATGTCCTACTGGTACATATACACTATCTTGATTAGTTGATTTAATACATACACCAACTAGATTAACAAGCATAGTATCTACACCATCTGTCTCTGTATCTAAGGATACAAATTCACAACCTATAGCTTTCTTACAGTAATCAATAAAATCTTCATCTTTTGTAATGAGTCTATATTGAACATCACCCAAATTCTGCTTTACCTTATCACAAATAGCTCTAATTTTATCAGATAAAGTACCGCCCTTAACCTTAACTTTTGGTTTATATTCTTTCTTTGTGTGAGCCTTTCTGATAATATCATCAACTGTAGGTTCATTTCTTGTAGGTAAATTAAATAACATACAATCTCCTTACCATGATGGGCTGAATACCACCAACCAACCCTCTTTTATTGCTTCTAAAGTATTCATACAAAATAGCTTATCTTCCTCATCCCATTCTTTATTCTCAAATGGAAGTGTGTCTATAAGCTTAAAAATATCTTCTCTTGTAACTACAACGAATTCACAATTAAAGTCTGTTCTGACTCCACCCTTTTCTGCCCATAAATCTTCAAACCACATATACAATTCTTGATGATTTTTCCAATAAGCAAATTCATTAAAGTCTGTAAATTCATCAATTCTAGTATCACTAATGTAAGCACTCTTAGGTACTTTATAAGCATATAAATGAATGTCCAAGTTGCCACCACCTTTCATGGCTTTATTATACCACAAAATAACAAAAAAGGAAAGGACTTTATTATCCTTCCCTTAATTGTTTTTAATTTATTAGAAACCGTGATTTACTCTCTGTCTAGGCTGTGGAGCTGTCTCCTGCTGTGCTGGAACATCAGTTGATGTAGAACTAGTATTGCCACCACCTGCATTTGGATAAGCACCTGTGGAGATAAACTGCTCCATCTGCTCTGCTGTCCAAGAGCGAATGAAAGAGTCACCACGACCAATAATATCATCGTCCTTAACCTCGTACTTAGACTTAAGTTCAGCTACAGTACCATTAAGTTCGGTAAGTTCGCCACCCTCAAAATCAGTATCCATAGGGAAAGCACTATAAGATGTATCTGTAGAGGCACCAGTACGCAGAAGCTCCATTGGTCTAGCAAATGGCTTCATACGCATAAACTGTGGAGCAACCTTCTTGTACATCCAAGCACTCCAATTAAGCAACTCATAACTAGGCTCTCTCTTACCATCATTGTCATACAAACGAATAAGAGGAATAGTTACCATAGTCTTTGCCTTAGTTACAAATGGTACAGTTGGATACTTCTCATCTACATGGTTAGGAGCTTCCTTACAAAGTGGGCAATTATTTCCTAAACAGTCGACATTAATACTATAGCTCTTACCGTTCTTGCTCACCATACGCACCTTATGTACGGAATGTACCTCAACATCATTCAAATCCTCTACAAGTGGTTTAATGATAGTATGGTTGCCATCACCCTTAAGACGGAACTCATTTACATACTTACCACCATTGTTGTTCTCTGCATTTGCCTGCTGCTGTGCCAATACTTCCATAGCTTCGCTTAAATTCATTCTCATAAATTTTGTACCTCATATCTTTCTTTGTCATTTACTTATTAGCTACTTCTGAGCTATTTCTTATTTTACCATAACTTAATCATCTTGTCAACAATTTTTTTCTAAATTCTTCAAAATTTTCTAATGTACCTAAATCATTTACATCATATCCATTTGGTGTAGTTAAATTCTCTATAAGCTTATAGTTACTAAGTGTCTTTGAAAGCTTCTCACTTCCTCTTTGGCCAGCATCATCATTATCTAAGCATAGAACATATTTTCTATAATCAAGATGTTTCAATTCATCTATCTGTTGCTTAGAGCCTGTGCCCAATAATGCTATTGCAGGTTTACCCCACTTGAATAACATCAATGCGTTTAACATACTCTCACAAAGCCATAACTCAGTAGACTCTGGAAACATCTGTTTTGCTTCATATAAGTAAGTCAATGACTTATTTACTCCTGCATCATAATGAAAAATTTTACTATTAATAGCTCTTCTTGCCACAAATACTACCCTGCCACTCATATCCTTTACTGGAAATGTTATACAATCAAAAGGTTTCAGCCCATCATGCATCTGAAATTGTTTCTGAAATCCTATATCAAACTTCTCAATAATATCATCTGTTAAATGCCTTTTGTACATATATGGGTGGTAGTATCTATAAGAGGCCAATTCTTCTTCTGAGATATACTCAACTTTCTCAGTCGGCTCTTCTCGACTCGGATTTATCCGATTAAAGAATTTACCTCTGTCCTCATATTCGTAATCGTTAAAATGTTCAAGTAACCAATGTTCCCCAAATACTCCATCATCATCTTTACCAAAACAAAATGAAATCAAGTTTGGTAACTCCATGTGAGTCTTACAAGAAAAACAATTAGCTGTTCCTGCCTTAATGACTCTACCGCCACGCTTAAACTCTCTTGTAGTGACTCCACAAGAAGGCTTACTTTCCTGTCCATTCTTATGAAATGGGCAAGTTATCTGAATATCTTGCCCCTCATAGGCAGGTGCATTTATATCCTTCAATAGGGGGATATTATTCTCTTGTAGCTCTGCCTTTAAGGTCAACAATATATCATATACACTACTTAAAATAGGAATATCCCCCAACATGAACATAAATTACTTCTCCTTCTTTGTTACAATCACAACATCATCTGTCTCATTACTATTACTTCCCATGTGCTTAGTAGTACCACCAATATAACCTAATAAACCACTAGCAATACTCATACTAAGCTCATTCATATTAAACCAAACACTTGCAAACAATGTAATAGATAGTGCTAAAATTACAATTAAATCACCAACATTAATTTTATCAATATCTATGTTCTGCAACGCCCTCACCACCTTAGAAGCCATCTACTGTAGTGAATCCACATTCATAACAATGGCTAATTCTTAATTTATGAATCAACCCCACCCAATAAGGGTCAGCATCACCCACACCATTGAAACAAACTGGGTCAACTTCTGCTATAGCATAAAATGGTTTCTTACACATTGGACACACTTTAGCATACTCATTGAAGTCTAACGCATTTAAGAAATCAATGGTTTCGTCATACTGTTTCACTCTTTCCTTCTCTTCCTTAAAGACAGCCTCTCTATTAAGGGCGTTTCTTTCGGCAGTTAAAAACCTTACTGCTCTTCTTCGTCTTGTTTTGTATACAGGCCATTTCTGTCCTTGTACTCCACTCAAAGTATCACACCCCTAAAAAACATTCTTAAAGTTCTCTTTCGTCTCCTCAATCTCTGCTTTTTGTTCTTCAGTATTACATAAATCCTCTAACTGAGGAATATAATTAAAATACATTCTATTATAATCATAGGTATAAACATAAGTTTTACCATCAATACCATATCTATTTTTAGCTATATGGAAGTTAAGTGCATTACCCTTCTTCCACATAGTAATCATACGAGAACAATTCTGAGTAATCTGATAAGAATCATATACACTTTCACTATCAAGTGTGTTATCTCCATCACCCTTATTTTCATTACTTCTTCGTCTAGCCTGTGCTACACCAACTACAGGAATTTGGTAAAGCTCTGAGAAATTAAGTAGGTCTGCACAAACCTCACCCAATACTTTAGCTTCTGACATTCCTCTAGTATCACAAGATGGTCTAACATATTTTATACCATCTACAAACAAAATGTCAAGCTTCATTTTCTCAATAAACTCTTTAACTGCTCCCATAGTAATATCTTTACCATCAAAGCTTCTTCTATCAGCTATGAATACATGATTACCGCTATTAACAAGTCTCTCTGTGTATTCTCTATAGCCTTTAACAGGTAAGCCCTTTTGTAAAGCCATATTATCAAAATGCTCATCATAAGAAGCAATACGCATAAATAAAGCTTCTTTACTCATCTCTGGACTAATCACACCAACCCTAAGACCTTGATTCATAGCACAACCAATACAACAACTAAGTATCTGAGATTTACCTGTGGAAGATTTAGCTACAAACAAGAACAATTCCTCGCCTCGTTTAAAACCGAACATATCTTCCTGTATCTCCTTAAATGGCATATCAACATACTCATTATCTTGGTTATTAACACGCTTTTCATAAGCCTTATATTGTTCATCTGCATGTGCTATAACATCAGTGCAGGAAAATCTACACTGTGGCCTTAACTCATCTATATGATTAAGTAAATACTTTGCACCATCATTAGCATCTCTTGTAAAGATTTCTGAACTCTTGTTGATAATTCTTACTGCTCTCTTAAAGAGTGTCTTTTCCTTAATATCGTCTACAATAGATACATCTGATTGCTCTACTGTAAAATACTCAAAGTCTGGAAACTTACTTGTAAATGTTTCTTTGTCTGGTACGCATTTATACTCTTTATAGAAAGCATCAATATAAGCAAACTCTTTACTAGCTTGGTCAAAATCTTCACTTGTAATGTAGTTATCTAAAACAATATTATAGTTTTTTGTGTCTAATACCTTATTAATTAACTGGTACTCACTAATTCCCATATTTATCCCTTTCTAGTATAAGTATTAGTAAAAGTTCTATTGCTACCTCCCTTAAACTCAATAGCAATATCGCTAAGTACTCTATCAGCCAATCTCACACCAATAGAGCTTTCCAATTTAGCTGGCTCAATATTTCCTGTAATGATTGTAGCTAATCCATTAGAATATCTATAATCAATAATATTACTTAAAGTAGATATATCATAGTTACTATTCTGAACCGCCCCAATATCGTCAAGAATTACTAAGTCTCTCTTCATAGTATTATCTATATGTTCTTTTCTTACTTCGGGATTCTCAAACTCTTTAGCTAAAAGTAAGAATGAAGGAACATACTCAAACCAACCTCTATCAGCAAAATTGTTTCCTACACACTTAACAGCCAAGTAAGTCTTAAGTAACTTTGTACTCCAGTTCGTCTTGCCTGTGCCTGTGGATTTACCCCAAATATATAAGAATCTACCCTCATCAACAAATGACTCAATATCTTGCTTAATTGTAGCCAAAGTTTTGAAAGCTTCATAATCTGCATCATCTGGATATAGAGTTACACTCTTCATGTAATCCTTTGGAATATTGCTAGTATTCAATAAATAACTGAACTCTGCTTGAATATTGCAATTAGGGTCGCAACCTTGTTTTGCTTCTCTAGGACAACTACCCTTAAACCAACAATTTTCAGTGTACTTGTATTCGTAATCCACTTTATCACCTCACACATTACATTATACCATAAATTTAGGGGGCTGTCAACACAGTCCCCATAATTTTTAGCCTACACGCTCAAAGCGATTTTCCTGTACTGCATCGGGGTACTTATCCTTATCAGTCTTAGACATAAACATATCTACAGGTCTACAATATGTACCAAATGGTGGATAAAGCTGTCTATAAACTACAAATTTCTCTCCTGTCTCAGTATGCTCAACTTCTCCCTCAATAATAAGATAACACTTGCCCTTAAAGTGTTGCCAAATCTCTCCTGCTTTAGGTAACTTACGCAAATCAATCTCTCCTATCTACTGGAACTAATTCATCTCCATAGAACATTCGCTCTACATCAACTATAGTTAAATCACTTAAGTCAGCAATATTGCTAAGAATACCAAATACCTTAACATCTCTTTCTTCACGGAATACCATCTTAGCTTCTGCCTCAACTCTGTTCTTACCCTGCAACTTATTTAACATTCCACGCATAGACTTCCAAAATCTATAGAACGGTAACTTATACTTGAACATATATCCTGTAGCATCTTCAAACACAAATCCTTCATGTGAAGGTTTCTTTGCATTAGGACTCATAGAATCAACTGACTTCTTAAAGGTAAAGAACTCTTCAAAGGTGTCAAATGTATCAACCAACTCTTTAACCTCAATATTATATTCATCAGCAAACTCCTTAACCTTCTCATAAGGAAGTTTATTGAAATTAAATGTATTATATATAATATCAAGTAAATAAAAGTGTTCATACATATACCAAATTGGATGTGTATTATCTTTATGGCACACACATTCAAACACCAAAGTCACCTTGTTATTCTTTACCATAGCTTCAATACCTTCTCTGTTCTTCTGTGGCAATCTGCTATAGATATCTTTAATATATTCAACATAGTCACCACTTAAAGAAGATTTAGAAGCAAACAACATCTCATCAGCCTCATGGTCATAACTAATTAAAGCTAAGAAGCCATTCTCCTTACGATAACACTTCAAAGGAAATACAAGATTCTTCTTAAGTGCATCAAGTGTAGTTTCTTCCCTCTCCTTATAATTAAAGAACTTAGGATAACTTCTCAAAGCAATTTCATTAGTATCATTATAAACAAACAATCCTCTAGCCTTACAGGTCTGTTCATTCCACTTACCCTTCTTAAAAGCTTCTTGTGTAAAGTTATAAGAAGAAATCTTACCAAAGTCCTTACGCTTTACATACCTAGAATCATTGAGTCTCTTAATAATTAAGTCAGCTTCACTTAATGAACTTTCATCAGTAACTACCTCATCTAATACAGGCTTACCTACTGTACGCTCAGCATAAGTATTATTCTTAATAAACAAAGGAACAATTACACCTGTATCATGCAAATGCAGTATTCTAAGATTTCCACCGCTCTCAATCTCATCACAAAGATTATAGATATTATCCTCTACCTTAATTGGGTGGCTCAATACATTTCTATGTGCATGAACCATAACAGTCTCTTTATCATACCAATGCTCATACAGCTCAATAGTATCTTCATATCTACCCACACCTTGAATAAGCTGATAAGTTGGTGTAAAGATTGTAGGCAAACATGGAATACCACCATGACAGATAAAATAATTCTTACCCCTAAATGTAATATATGCCATCTGCCCAAGTCTATCACAGAATGTTCTTAAGTCCTTACGAGGAATATCTTTAATCTGCTCAACTGTTTCAGTAATAAATCTGTGACTTCTTACCTTATTGTTATTAATGTTCTTCAATAATTCACGATTATACTTCTTAAGAATTTTTGCATCTTCTTTATCTACAGGCTCAATAGTAGTTTCATCATTAGCATAGAGTCTCAAAGAGTGCTCATGATTTCCTTCAAGCAACAACACATTCTTATGCTTGGCCAGCCCCATAAGAAACTCTAATACTTCCTTATTCTGAATACCTCTATCAATATAGTCACCCGTAAAGATATAAGCATTTTCTTCACTAAATGGGAATGTCTTAAAGAATACATCTAATGGCTCATAGCAACCATGAATATCACCAAAAATAAAGACATTCTTATACTCATTATAATCAAAAATCTGCTGATGTAAAAGCCCTACTGCTTCATCTCTTGTGATAAGCTTAGCATAAGATTGTGGCTTATTCTTAATCTGCAATAAACCATAAACCTTACGGATATGCTCTTCTGGCACAAACTTAAAAGCATCCCTAGTTCTATTTCTTTCAAGAATAGTCTCCAAAGGAACATCACTAAAATCTACTACATAAGCTCTGTATCTATATTTATGAATTAAATCCTTATATCTGCTAATCATAGAGTTACGATAATGAGTAGCATTAATTACAATGAACTCACCTCTCTGCATACGACCTTCAAGCAACTGAAAGAGCAACTTCCAAACCTCACCATCATTCTCCTGTGAAATTATCTCTTCACCATCAGAATTAAGTACTGGACTCTGATAAAGCAATCTAATATCATCTGCTGAAATAGTATATGGTCTAAGACCATTCTGGTCAACCCAATAATCTTTGCCAACACCTGGCGCTCCACGCAAAATAAACATTGTTCTCATAGTTTACACCTCATTCATTTTAACTTCCCACACAATGAGTAATTCGATTACATCCTCATAATGTAGCCAACCATTTTCATCTCTTTTGCCCTTATAGAATAGAACATAACGCTCATCAACTATTTCTTCTGCTTGCACATTTCTTTGGACTTTATAACCCTTACTTATATAATCATCTCTTAATTTATCCACCATACTAATAAGGTTGGGTATACTATCCGCAACATAACATCTACCTATCGGGCCATTAATATTATTTACATAATCTGTAAACCCTAAAACTATACCATACATGAGCTATCTCTCCCTTCAATGTATCTATATTGTACCACCTACATTAACTAATGTCAATAACTTTTTTGTAAAATAAAAAGAACTACCCAAATTAATGAGTAGTTCCTAGCTCATTTTATGGCAAGCCACCACCAGTAGTTAGTTACCTAATCTATTTGCCTCTGTAACAGGAATACCTGCATTAGAAGGAATATACACAGTCTGATTGCTACCAGACTTCAATGCCTCAGTCCACAAATACTGAATATAAAGCTCTGGTGTCTTAAGACTCTTAATAATAGTCTCATTAGCATCTGCAATACCCTGTGCTTCTGTTCTCTTAGCATTAGCTAAACTAATAGCAGACTCTTCCTTGGCTCTAGCCTCTTGAATAGCAATCTGTCTATTCTGTTCTGCCTTGGCCAGCTCTGCTCTACCTTCCTGCTCCTGTTGCCATACAAGGTATGTAGGATAACCAAATGCAATAGCTCCACTAAATGCAGAACCAATAATCAAGGAAATAATACCTACCGCAATAAACTCACTTCTATGTTCTTTGCCAACCTGTACAGCCTTTGCCATAGCACCCAAGAATACAAGTACTGTAGCTATAAAAATAACTCCTGCAATAGCAATAATCATCTTTTAATCTCCTTCTCATCTTCAATTAACTTACGAATAGTTTTATCAATATTGCTTACATGGGTGTGTGTAGCCCACACACCCCAAGCAATAATAAATAAAAGTAATGTTTCCATAATTAACGATAATGGAATTCAATGCCATCAAGAAGGTCAGCAAGCTCCTTAAGTGCCTGTCGAGAATCCTCATCCATATCCTCAGTCTTGCAGGTGCAAACTTTATTGCCCTTCTTAGCATCATCAAGAGCCTTACGAGTTACCTTAAGCTCTTCTTCAAGCTCCTTACACTTATCCATGTAGAAAGCCAAAGCATCTTCCTTATTAATCTTACCCTCATCTAAAAGTTTCTTAAAATATACTGCTTCTGTAGTCACTATAAATGTCCTCCGTGTAATCATCAAAAATATCTTTTTCTTTATCCTGCTCAAATGGGTCTTGGTCTTGCCAATTCTCTTCTTCACAGCCATTGTGGTAATCATTCCATAAATGCGTATTCTCTACCCACATATTTATCACCTCTTAGCTATATTATATCAAGCTTCTTTCTTAATGTCAAGAAATTTTTCAGCTAAATCCTCAAAAAATACAGGATACTTCTCATACATCTTGCCCAACAATTCAAGCATAGTTGTTCTAATATCAATCTGACTGTGGGAATCGCATCTAAGCTCAAAGACATGTCGCCACTCTCTAATGTTTGCACTACAAACAATAGATGTAGCTAAACACATAGGCAAAACACTTCTTGCTGTCTCTGGTTTACAACCATGTTCAATAAGCTCAGCATAAGCTCCCTCTGACATCAAGCACTGTGCTCTCCAAAAAGCATAACCCTCATTAGTCATATCTACAGGTGGAATTACCTTAATCCCATCTTTGTAATTGTTATATCTGCCAGACTCAATGCAAAAACTCATCATTCTATGGCGTGTTAACTGCCCCATAAATGAACGGTCTGCCACAAAATGTACTGGAATAGAGTTCATCTCCATAGTTGCAAGATGCCCAGATTTAATTAAGCCTCTAGCCAACTTCTCTGCTGACTCCATATTAGCATTGTCTGGTGTCTCAGACTGATAACAATTTCGTGCTGCCTTGTTAAAGGTCATAAGCACATCTTCATAGCTTGGTGCTGTGTCTAAAATCTCTACACTGTTCTGTAAAATCTCCAAAATTAGTTCTCCTTCTTCTTGTTCTTGATTGCATAAGCAAGTTCAGTAACTACCCAACCGCAAATAAATCCTGCAAACATAATAACTGCACTGTTCATCTAAATATCACTTCCTTATCTTAATATAGGTTTATTATACCACTAAAACTACATAATGTCAATAACTTTTATTACCAAGAATAAACTAATTTAATAAAAGTTCTATTCTCTGAGCTGTTCCACTCATTAGACACACCAATACCTAAATACTTACCATCATCAGTAATCTTCCTATTAATAGTATAACCCAATTCAGTATACCCATCTGTAGACTTACCAACCTCTACTTGCTGAATATACTTCTTGTAAGCATTAATATTGTACTGTTGTAGAACCACTTCTTTATCCGCAGGAATTTCCTTAAGATTAACTTCCTTATCCTTATCATTAGCATCAGTAACAATAGCAAAATCAGCTCCGCTATCCTTTACATACTGTTTACTAACCTTTTCTACATCTTTACCTGTAGTTTTCTCAACATATACAGGCACTTCCTTGGTTTCCCTAATGATTTGTATTCGCTCAGCTACTTGTTTAGCTTGGTCTGTGTTTATTGTTATATGTGCATTATCGGCAGCTTTCTTTACGCCAACCTCTGTTTCTGCTTGTGTCTGAGACATTCCCGTTACTTCTTGTGCTGTAAACTTGTCCCACAACATATAGCCAATGAGTGCTATTACTGCCACTACTATAACAACAATGATATACTTATAGTATTTGCTGAAAAACAATTAAATCACTCCTACAAATAGAACAAAGGTGTGCTATAGTTAGCACACCCATTCCATGTAAGAATCAGTGCTTATGTTTCTTTTCAAGCTCATGCATCTGAGCCTTAATCTTTCTTTCCTCTGCCTTAAACTGAGACTTCAAAAGAACATAAGGTGTTCTTACTCCATCATACTCACTCTTCATAATCTTAGCTCTTGCTCTTTCACTCAATGCCATATTAATATTCAACTCCTTCATCTAAATGGATAAACATTTTACTGTCCATCTCATCATTAACCCTAAACTTCTCTACATCTACATAGACACGCCCATCTTCATCTTCATAATACTTATCTAAAATATCATGAAGAGTATCACAATTTGCATAATCTACAAAGATATATCTAAACCCATCTCTTGTTTCAATAGCCAACTGCTCTGCAAAATCATCATTTGCAGGGTTATAATCTATGGAAACTATATCACGAATATGGAGAAGCTTTACCTCATCAGTCTTATTATTCTCAATCATTATAACCATTGTCGTTCAACCTCTCTTTAGCAAACTCGCACTGTGCCTCAGAAAGCTCTGAGCCAATACAATTACAACCATACTTTAAGCAACCAACGGCTGTAGTGCCTGTGCCCATAAATGGGTCATAAACCATACCACCTTTAGGTGCATAAATCTCCAAAAGCTTAACAACTAATTCTGAACTAAAGGTTGCCTTATTTAACTTACAAGCACCATCATTGTTCTTAGCTTCAATAAAATTATAGATAGGTACATAGAACTGCTGACCATTCTTACCAACAGAAGCCAATTCCTTGTTAGCATGATAAGTCTTAGTCTCGCCCTTACGACAAAATACAAACACATCTTCTACAATTCGTGTCAGACTGTTTGGACTCACATTGTTAGGTAAAGCTGACTTCTTCTTCCAAATAATTCTATCAGCTACAGTAAATGGTGTATTTCTGATGATATCTGCAATAACAAGCCAAACCAAATCATTACAATCCTTATTTAGCTTAGTATTGCCACCATAAGATACATTCCAAATAACAACACCATTCTCCTTAAGTACAGAATTAAAGTTATTAAATAATCTTACACACCAATTACAATACTCTTCTGATGTCTTAGAGTCCAAATAAATATCGTACTTACCATCAAAATTATTTCTCGCTGTCTCTGATGTTGCTGATTTACCTACATTATATGGTGGAGATGTTAAAATAACATCAACGCACTTATCCAATGTTGATAAAGTTACATCACAATCCTCATTCAAAATTTCAATCATTGTCCTTTTATCCCTTCAAATGTATAGTCGTGTTGGTTATACCATTAACAATTCTTGTCTCTTCAAATTTACTATGCTTAGTTATCAAAGTAAAATCTATCTCTGACTGTAATTGATGTGTCAAAACACCCCAATCAGATGTATTATAAGACTTATGCTTTTTAAATGTTACCACTCTATTATCTAATATAACTACTTGAATAGTGTCATTACGAAAACGAATTCTATCAATATTAGTTAAATAATATACATTTACTGTTCCGTTAGTTCCTTCTACTTTTACTTTCATTACCTACACCAATCGCACCTTCCGATTTTGAATGTACTTGATAATACTTGACAAATTTCATCATAATCCTCATAGGTTAAGCCATACTTACCTAGAGGTGGTTGATTAGTTTCCTCAAACCTAATATCAGTACATTCATAACCATCAAATTCTTCTTTTACGACCATGCCAAAATCTTCTAGCTCTGCATCAACACCATTTATTCTAAAGGTTTGAAGCTCACAAGGCATTGTCTCATAAGTTTCAACTTCTAATTTCAATACCATTCACACCTTAGATAACCTACTATAACCGTCTAAAGCTTCTCCTATACCCAAACCCTGCACATTTAATCTTGCCCATAAAGTTCCTCGCTTAATACCATACAGCCTTTCCCACTCTGATATTGTATGTGTTTCACCCAAATAAGTGTAAAATTTATTGCTGTGCTTATTATTGGCTTGCTCTTCTATTGTAGCCCAACGACAATTTTCTTTGCAGTAATCCCCATTTACATCTATCCTATCAATAGATGTATTCTCCCTACCAAACTGCTCTACATGAGCCAAATAACTATCATACATATCAGACCTAAATTCCTCATAAGTACCCCACAAACATTTAATACCTTTAGCACCATACTTACTGTAATTGGTATCACTAGGCGAAGAACACCTACTCTTAATGCCCCTATATATGGTATAAAATGGTGTTTTGGATTCACCATGAGTTATATTAGACTTACCCCTAAGTGTAGAACAACCACATGAATATTTCCAAGATAAATCAGTTGCTTTAGTAGTAAACTCCGTACCACAAACAAGACAACGACACTTAACAAAGTGTCTATTAGAACCAGTATACTCAAAGTCAGTATAATCCTCTAGCACCTCAATTTGATTAAAAACCTTACCAGCCAAAGGTTTCCTAAATGTGATGTTCTTACTATGCAAACAACCACAAGATTTTGTATGCCCACTGGTCAAACTAGAGCTAATAACATCGACCTCATTACCACAGTCACATTCACAATGCCAAATACTACACCCTCGCTTATTCTTACCGACATAATATTTAACAGTTAATTTACCAAACTGCTTATCAGTAAGGTCTTTGGAATATGGTTTCTTATACATTTCCTGTACTCCCTATTCCACCAGTACGGACACCACTAGCATCATCATTATCAGTAATAAGGTACTTCATGAAAATGGCTTGAGCTATACGCTCTTTCGGCTGTATTGTTTGTGTATACCCAGAATTATTATATAACGCTATGATAATATTTCCCCCATTGGTACTGTTTACATAATCACTATCTATAACCCCTGTAGTATTGGCAAGCACCAAGCCTCTCTTAATTCCCACAGAACTGCGTACATGAATCATAAGTACCTCATCAGATTCCATGTATGCTTTAATACCTGTAATAAATTTTACTGTTTCCCCAGGCTGTATATCTACAGGAATTTCATTAATAGATGTCAAATCATATCCTGCTGAACCCTTAGTGCCTCGTTTAGGCATAGTAGCTTTATCCTCATATCCTTCACAAATTGCAAACTTTCTCATTTTTCAACTCTCCTTCTTGCTATTAATGCGTTTAATTTAGCTTCTGCTGAACTTAAATTAAATATAGCTGAATCTAACATATCTTCATCACAATTATCAAGCTGATTTCTAGCTATCTCTACTGCACTTAAAGCCTCATTAATTGCATTATCTGTTGTGTTCATTTCTTACTACTCCTTTATTTTACACTATTTAGAATATTTTGTCAAGCGTTCCTCTGCTCTTCTTTTAACTTTTTTGTAACAATCATCACAGTAAGGCGAAATCCAACCAAACAAATCTTGCATTTTACCCTTACTACCACACTCAATGCAAATATGCTCACTTAATGACTCATACTTATCTATAACCTTATATAACTTCTCTGAGCCACAGTTATCATACCAACGCAACTGCCCAAACTTCTCCTTAATCTGTGTTACCCTATAATCATCTAATAGGTTATCTTTGACTAATACCTTCTTAAGTTCCTTACAGAGCTGTTCGCCAAACGCCCTTTTCCAACCTTTAGGCATATCGTCCAATAATGTATAACTATAGTCATAAGTATCTGATACTCTATCAGTAAATACATTTCTAGGTAAAAGAAATGGGTATTCTTTAATTAATTCCCTGTTATCCATATACATCACTAATCTCCAAACAAAACTTATACAAATAATCGTAAAGTTTAAACATGCCTTTTCTACCTTTATGTGATACAATTCCCTTATCTGAACACATTCTATTTACAAAGTATCTACGTTGTAACATCTTAGCTCTAATCCAATTAATCTTTCTTAATTTCATAATCACCATCACGCCACTGGTCGTCTACTTCTTTCTTATCTGTGCTATGCTTTAAATATACATATACTGGTTTATCTGGAACGGTAAAAGGAAAATCAACATCTACAGAAGATAAAGCACAAGTAAACGTAGTACCATCTGGCTCTACAAATACCCTACCATCTAAATAGTAAGCTTTACCAGTCTCCCCATCTTTAAATACAGAAGGACAACGCTTATTTTGATATTGTCCACCGCCAACCTCATTCCACTCATTATCTTCACCTGTAAGTGGTGTAAGAGGTTTCCATGACCAAAGTCTCTGAATTATTCTCATTACAATTGGGGCTGACTGACCTTGACTACAAAGTACTTCAAGAGCTTCTAGTACATCACTAGACATCATTTCACCAAACGCATCTTCATCAGTATTCCACAGCTTAAGTTCGTCTTTAGCCCAATCCATCAAATCACTCATCTTATCAAAATCCTTCCTTACATCTTGTATTTGGGTTTGCTTTCTTATTATTTACCTTATCACTATTATCAAAAGCAATCTGTCTATAACCTCTAAGAGTTGAAGTTCTAACTTGACTTGCTCTCTTTTCTGGCCACACCTGCTCTAAGAGATTTAACTGCATCTCCCAACTAACCTTACTAGGATAATTGTGTGCCTGTCTCCGTGACTTCAAATAAAGCTCAATCTCTTTCATCAACTCAGCATCATCACCAAACTTCTCTTTAGCCATATCTAATAAAGTAGGTTTCTTTTTCTTTGGCTTAGTTGCCTCAAACTCACCAAACAATCCTGTCATTATTCTACCTCCTTTGGTACAAAATAGTAGAAACATGTATGAGAGCCATAATCCCACCAACAAGTACCATCTTCATGTATACACTGTCTAATGTAATATGGCTCAAAATCATTCTTCTTCCACCACTCTCTTACACTATCCTGTGCTTCATCAAGTGTATTGAAAACACCATGCTTTTTCAATACTTTCTTACCTCTTTCATAGCCATGCCACTGTACTTCATAACTCATATTCTCTACCTCCAATCTCATTGTATAGATATATTAACATATATAACCTCAAAAGTCAACAAAAAAAAAATAAACCGTACTAAGTGTACAATTTATACAACAAAGTACGGTTTATTATATTAGGTAGTTGGTGGATTATTGTCCTCTAATCTGCTCTTAAACTCCTGCACAACCCAAGAAGATACTCTAGCCTTAAGCTCATCAATATCATCTGCTGCTTGCTCAGAATCATCCAAGTTTACATAACCTGTAAAAGTAATTTGATTACCAGACACATTAAATGTCAGCTCATCAGCTACAGGTGTAGTAGGATTAAATGCAGTAATCTTTGGACTAGCAACACCGTTTACGAAACTACCAGTTACCTTAACTACTTCCAATGGACTAACTGGGTCAGAGTCAAGTTCAAAGCTATCAATAACAATAGACTTGTACTGACCTGTTTTCAGAAGATTAACCTTCATCTGAGTTGCATTGGTTTCATCATCAAATAAACCAATAATCTCGGTCTGCTGTTTGCCATTCTTTAATACATAAACTGTCAAATGGAACACCCTTTCTTTATATCTATTATACGCTGATTAGATGAGCCTCTAAACTGCAAAGATAAATCTCGCAATTCATCAATATATCGCCCATCCACAACGTAATCAACATAATCAATAATCTCTTTATTTTTTATGTCCTCATAGGTGTATCCTGTATAAATCCAAATCTTCTTGCCTTTAATAGACTTAACTAAATCTAAGACATCAGCATAATTCTCTTCACACAAAGGCTCACCACCGAGAATAGATACCCTCTCAATGTGTGGTCTATTAACCAACTCTAAGAAATGTTCTTTAACTTCTTTCGTCCATTCCTTACCGCCATTGAAATCCCAAGTTGACTTATTAAAACAGTTCTTACAGTGAAAGTGGCATCCTTGTGTAAACAAGGACACCCCTACACCAAAACCATCAGAAACATCTAAACTTCTTATCTGAGCGTATCTCAACAACAACCATCCTCTAAATCATCTAAATGTACAAATCTCTCATTTATCTCTTGTGTTCTACCTTGATTAAATAAATTGGAACTAATATAACCGCAAACCCTTCTCCTTACAGTCATAAGAGCGTGGTCTGTGTTACCACAATTAGGACACTGCCAATCTAACTTACCATCTTTGTCAACTATCTTAATCTCTCCCTCAAAGCCACAAGAATGACAAACATCTAACTTTGAGTTAATCTCAGCATACCCAATGGTATTATAAATATGTCTCATGAGACTAATAACAATATCAAGATTCTTGCTGACATCACAGGCTTCTACATAACTAATATACCCACCTGGGCTTAATTTCTGAAAAATTGCCTCTTTAGTCAGTTTAGTAAAAGCATCTACAGGCTCTTTAACCCAATAATGATAAGAGTTGGTAATATAATTTCTATCCGTAATTCCTTCAATAACGCCAAATCTTTTACGTAAAGCTTTTGCAAACATATACGTACCAGATTCCATAGGAGTACCATAGAGACTATAGGAGATATTCTCTGCTTCTCTCCACTCAGCACACTTATCATTCAATGCTTGCATAACTTGAAGCCCAAACTTCTCGCCCTCTGCACCATCCATGTGAGATTTACCTGTCATGTATTTAACACACTCATATAAACCAGCATAACCCAAAGAAATAGTTGCATAATTATTGTGGAATAACTTTTCAATCTTCTCACCATGCTTAAGTCTGGCCAATGCTCCATCCATCCATAAAATAGGAGCTTCATCAGCAACAGTATTTCTTAAATTATCTAATCTACATTTATGTGCCTTATGACACAACTCAGTACGTTCATCAAAAATTTTCCAAAACTGCTCAAAATCTCCCTCAGAAGATAAAGCAATATCAACTAAATTAACAGTGACGACACCTAAGTTAAACCTACCCCAATATTTATGATTTATTGGGTCTGGGGTAAGAAACGAGCGACACCCCATGCAACTGTATACATCACCTTTCAATTCCTTCATTACCTTTGCTGATATGTAATCTGGAACCATTCTCTTTGCAGTACATTCAGCAGATAACTTAGTCAAGTAAAAATACTCACTATCCTCATGTATATTATTTTCATCTAATACATAAAGTAACTTAGGGAAAGCTGGTGTTATATACTGACCTTCCCTATTTTTCATACCAAGAATACGTTGCTTAAGGAACTCCTCAATTAACATAGCAACTTCTTTTGTATATTCAGTATTCTCATTTAAATACATAAATACGCTTAAAAACGGAGATTGCAGAGTCCGTCAACTCTGTAGACTATATCTTCACCCTCAACTCTATTTGTTAGGGTGGATGGCACTTCCAAACTAGGAATTTCACCTAGAATGTACGAACTTCATAACCATATTAAAATATAACTTAGGTCGTATGTTCTAGTCGTTACACCCACTAAAGAATTTCTTCTTTAGCTTGGCACTGGATTAGTGAATTAACTTCCAATGAATATTATGATAATCACACTCATCAACATCATGTAATTTACGAAGCAAAGACCTCTGATAACGCTTTCCAACAGCATCAACAACACTTTCATATAAAACATTATTAGTAACATCTAAAATCCTTTTCTTATTTTTAGATACACTAGATAAATTATTATGCTTTAATAAGTGTATTTCACTAAATGTAGTAGGCAACCCATTATCTATTATATGACCATCCGCATCTAAATACCTAAATATGTGGCCCTTATATGTATACCTTTCACCCCTACAAACTGAACAAACCCTACTAACAAGAAAATCTGTATACTTTCTACACATTTCAGACACAGCACTAAATACTTCACCCGTATCAACAATTATAACAGCTTTACTGCTGGGATTATCAGCACCAAGCTTACCAAAACTATGGTTTAACTCGCCTCTTTGAGCATCACCTATTGCTTGTTTAACTCTGTCTGTTAAGAATGGGTTATATCCACCACCCTTAAGGTTATACCCAAAGTTAACATCAGTTGTTTTAAAGAACTCAATCCAAAAGCTTTCCTTTAAATTAAGTTCTTCCCTACTTGTAGCCACATCAATTATCTTCCAAACAAACTTATCTTCACCATATTTAATCAATGCCCGCTTAAATAGATGACAACCACTGTTATTATACTTAATACTATCTAAATGTTGCTGTTTTCTGATTAAAAAGTCTTGTGTAGTCTGTCCAATATATCTTTTCCCATTTACTATATTTTTTGCCTCATATACTACCATAAATTCAATAATTCACTTTCCCTGTCAGCACAACTCCTAATTGTCATTTCCTACAATTCCTATTCGTGAGTTGCACACCCTATATTTATAGGTTCACCATCATTCACATATAGTATCTCTACTATAGTGGGCCAATCTTAACCATTAGTGTTGCACATACTATTTATCTGATAATTAAATGTCTGTACACCATCAGAAATCTCCTTTTGTAAATCCTCTTTCGCAAATTTTTCAACCTGTTCGTCTGTGAGGCCACGTTCTCTATATTTCTTTAAGTATAAATTGTAGCTGTCCCTAACAAATGGGGCTAAGTGGGTTAATGTAATAGATGCTCCACCATAAGTTGAAGAAGTTACTGCTGTTATCACTTGCGTAGCAATAGTAATAGCTGTAATCAATCTATGTGGCTTATCTATCCTTACACCATTAATACATGTGCCATTCTGTAACATATCATCAAGATTAATGAGTTCACAGTTAGTTAAATGTTGCAGTGAATAATCCAAATCATGTATCTTTATGATACCTTCTCTGTCTGCTTGAACAACATCTGGACTAAATATAAACTTCTTACTCAAATCCTTACTGAGGATACCTGCCATATAATCACGTTTTGTTGTAACTAATTCAGCATCCTTATTGGAGTTTTCACTAGTCCAATATTCACTGTTATTGCCCAACATTTCCATAACCTTAGACTCAGTTTCAGAGGTTATATTTCTCTGATACTCTCTAATGGCTCTATAGCCCTCATAAGCCTTTGCAGTATTTTTATGCCCTCTAGAAATAAGCTCATTAAACACCATAAGCTCAATCTCACAAATTGGTACTTCTACTGCACCTCTATACTTATCAAAGATAGCTTCTGCTATATGCTCTGCTACGCTCTTAGAAATCTTACCGCCAACCTTCATAGCCTTTAATATAGCATTAACTATTTTGTTTTTATCAAAATCAACAAGAGAACCGTCCCTCTTAATAACTTTTGTCAAAAAGCAACAATCCCTTCTTTAATTGTTTTTATTATACATTTCAAATAACTCCTGTACCTCAGTGTCAATAATATTATTGACCCTATCGTAAAGCTTCAATGTATAAGAATCTACTTCGGCATCTGTTTTTAAATCTGATACATCAGCAGTATAAGACGATTCAAAAGAACTATAATTATCCCTAATCTTCACTGTCATTTTACTGCTTACTGTTACTTCTTTAATCTTTGGCATCTCAATCACTTCTTTCTCTTTACAAATTTAATTACTTGTGTTTTGGTAGTATTGATACAGTCAGCAAATAACTTGCCATCAATGTGTCCCAAAGCAATCTCATCTTCAAGAATATTTTCATCAATGGTTGTCTTAAGAATCCATTTTAAGCCATTATTCTTAGCTACCTCTGTTGCTTTATCTGCATCCAACTTCTGAGTTTCACGAATACTTACAATGGCACTGTAATTAAGTCCATCATAAGTTCCTTCACCATCAGCCTTAATCTCAGCCTTATACTTATCAAGCTCTTTCTTAAGCTTATTAATTTCATCATTAAGCTTTGCAACCATATCAATATCTGCCATATTAAATCTCCTTTAACTACAAAAATATTTAATAATACTACAAGTCACACTTGTTTGCTCCAACATATCAATTAACCTAGTTGCTCTACTCTGCATCATTGACCTATCATTACTCTCTATAGATGATTTTAGCCACTCTAATCTAGTTATCAATATGTCAATCTGTTCAATAAAGTTTGTATTATTGATTTGTCTATCCACAATATCATTTTTAAATTTATTAAACATAATTAATCCTCGCTCCAAGTGTAGTAATTAGGGCTTTCGCCCCCATCACGCACATCTACATGCACAAACTCATCACCATAATAGCGACCAATGCCATCAAAGCCAATTTGCTGTGCATACCAAGCTAATTGGTCTACTGTATGACAATGCTCATAATCTGGTACCAATACATCAGCAGCATTTCCCAAAACATGTTGGGAATTCTTTGCACTACCTGGTATCTCTGCATTATGAGCAGGACAACGGTAAGCACAACTAAGATAAATCGGGCCACCAATCATCTCACGCATAGCATCAAGCTTTTCAAGAAGCAGTGGATTTACATGATTCTGTCCACAACCACAATGACACCTAGTTTCTTCCTCAGAAAAATATTTACTCAACCTATATCACCTCCACCTCAATAGAATGTCTACCATTTTGAATAGCTTCTTCGTAAGAATCAACAAATATGTCAATTACATTGTTTCCCATACCACCTGTATCTTCTACAATATAAACGTGTCCGTTAATTCTTATCTTTGTGCCTAAAGGAAGGAAATTACAAGCCACTGTTCTTCCTGCTACTGGGTAGTTACCGTTACTGCAAACGGAGCCTGTGTGAGTGTAGTATGTGGCTTCACAAGTAAACTTTCTTGTATAGCCACGACTTACTTCTTGCTCTCTCTGTGCTTCTAACTTCTCTTTAAGCTCAGCTACTCGCTCTCTTTCATTTTTTAAATTTTCATTTAATTCTTTTATCTCCACATCTCTATTATACACTTCATTCTGTAACGTGTCAATAGATTTTTCATGCTCACTATGGAGCAAAATCGCCACAAAAAATAAACTAAAGATAAATAAAAATAATCCGAATTTTTTAATCATCAAATTTCCCCTTCGCCTGTTAATAAATATTCTATAATCTTTGGATTCTTTAGGTCATATTTCTTATCTACAACAGCTTCACCTAAAGCACCCTTCCTCTTAATAATCGAATGTATGTGCTCATCTATGGTGTTTTTGCACATTAAGGTATACACAACTGTAGTCTTTGTCTGACCTATACGATAGTTTCTTGATGTAAGCTGTTTAACATCTGTAGCTGTCCAAGGCTCATCCAACATTATTATATTATTAGCTTTATTTAATGTCAAGCCTGTACCACCAGCACCAATAGTCATAATCATAATATTGCAACCATCAGCATTAAACCTCTTTATTTCACCCTCACGGTCTTTTACCTTACCTGTAATTACCGCTGTCTTATACTTATTACCAATATAAGCATTAAACTTAGAGACTACTGCTTCCCAATTACTAAATACTAATACAGACTCACCATTATCAATAATATCATCAATAAGCTCCATAGCTCTCTCAAATTTTACTGACTCTTGTACTGTACTACTAAGAATAGAAGTATCTGCTGTAGCTTGTCTAAGTCGTATCATCTGTGATAAAGGATTTGGTGAAAGCTTCACATTATCAATATTATTTACAATATCCTGCAAAACATCACTATAAATCTTAGATTGCTTGGTGTCCATCTCAACATACTCATCAATAAATACTTGTGGTGGTAACTCAGTTAAAACATCTTCTTTCCTTATTCTCTTTGACACTTTACTAAGTTTATCTTGTAGGTGGTCTAAATGCTGAAAACCGACTATCTGCCAATTATTGAACCCACCGAAAACTACATATCTATGTTTAAACTGATTAAAGTTAGCTTCTTCTATACCAACAATCTTAAGTGGTACATATAAATCTGTAGGCTTATTCATAAGAATAGTACCTGTAAGAAGTAACGAATATTTACAATGATTCTCTAAAAGCATTAAAGCCTTAGTCTGTTGAGCTGATGTATGAGCACACTTATGACACTCATCTACAATTATACAATCAATTTCGCCCTTATCCAAAAGCTTCTTTAGCTTCTCTTTTATCTTAGTATTTCTTAATGACTCTATATTAGTAATAAGCCACTTATCGTCCTTATTAAGATGATTTAAGTCCTCTAATTTATCTTCATTAGACTTAACTGACCAAATACCCTTCTTATTCTTCCTATTGCCCAACACTTTAGCATCTTCACCAAAATGCTGTTTTATCTCATTTTGCCAATTATACTTCAATGTAGCTACACAAGGTATAATCAAACAACGCTTAACTTGTCCTAACTCCATTCGTTTTGATGTAATTGTAAGTGCTGAAATCGACTTACCTGTACCTGTATCAAGGTTCAATATATACTTGTCATAGGCCATACCCTCATAAAAAGTATCTATCTGAAATGGATATAGTTTTGTCTTTAAGTTCTTAGGCAGAGAAATAGTTCTATCTACTTCTTTTTCATTAAACTTTTTATTACTAATTGGTTTGCCTATTACTGTAAATTCTTCATTAGGTAACTGTCTTTTAATTTCATCTAAGCTACTGTAATCTAATTCCCAAGTTTTAGTATCTGCATGATAGTATCTACCATAAAATGTTCTCATTGCATCTACTATCTTTGCCTTATAGGGAAAAGATACAAATATGCTCTGTTTAGTTTTTAGTTTTATTGGTTTATCGTATTTTACTGTTATCATTTTACTTTTCCTCTTCTGATTTAAAAAGTCCTTCAAATTATGATATGTATATTGTACCATAACCTAAAGGACTTGTCAATTACTTTTTATTCATAATACACACTAGCATCATAAGGAAATTCATCACTATAATGGTCTGTATATTGCCACATCTTACAAATCAAGTCTGGCTGTTCCTCTAATAAGCTATTCTCACTGTAATACTGAGCCACCCATAATGCTACATCTTTTAATGCACTTGTATCTAAGTTGCCATAGGTTAACCAACTATATGAAGTATAGATACCAACATAATTATATCCCTTACCCCAAAGATAGTTTACAAACGCCATAGCACTTGCTGTAGCATCACCGTTTAACATCCTCTCATCTTCTACATCTGCCCAAATGCCTAATTGTGGATTTTTACCATTAAGCCAAGTCTTAATCCATTCATCTACTTGCTGTGCTTCTGCTTGTGCTTCTTCTACAGACTGTGCTTTATTGTAATAATAAACTCCATAAGGCATATTATGAGCTACTGCATTATTTACATGCTCTACAAACATAGAATCCATGTGTGTACCTTGACCAATCTTAAGAATTACGCCATCGAATTCATTAGATAAAGTATCCCAATCAACATCTTCTTGCCATGCACTTAAATCTACTACCTTCAATTTAGATTACTCCCTTCTTCTGGTATCTTTACTCTTGGTACTGTAGGTGTATTATCTACTGGAAGATTATCCATCTCTGTAAAATAGTATTTGCAAGTTCCATTACCGCCCAAAGCTGAATACCACTTATACATACCACAGATATTTTCCTTTGCTGTTAGAGTTATTGAACCCCTCTCAATAAATACCCTACAAGACTGTATTATTCTGTCTCGCAGAATTGATTTAATACTATGCTTTAGGGTATCTAACTGTAAAGATAAATCCCTAATATCCTCATGTAATTCTTCAAACTGCTTCAACTCCTCTAAAGCATCATCAATCTTGACAACTAACCCATCTACTGTTCTATCACGCTCTTTTTGTTCTTTTTGATGTTGCTCATGTAGCTTTTGAAAGTGGGAGACTATAGCATGAATAATAGCAGTTATAAAAGCACCAATAGCTAATATAATTACTTGTTCAAAAGTCATAATTTGTCCGTAAACCTCCCCTTTATGAGTATTTCCGTAGATAAAGTAAATAGGGATACCAAGCCCAAAGTCTTAGCATCCCTACCTACCATCATCCTAACTGCCTACAGACATATTATAACATAAAACTATATATTTGTCAAACCTATTACATTGACATCATTCCCTACCCCTTCACTTGTAAGGGTGGGTAATTCCTACTTCCTTGACCATAGCATATATGAAGTATGATATAATCACACCTTTATGTCTTACACAGTCTCCATAGGCTTTCCGTACATCCAGTACGCTGATTCCGTAAGCCCTACGGTACAGTTTTATCTATAATTTAAACTATATTCAATAGCCTTTTACCTTCATTTAAAATATTTATGCTTGCATTTATGTCTCTGTCATGTGTAGTATGACATCTTGGACATTTCCATTCCCTTACACTCAAATTCTTTACCTTTGGGTTTTTATACCCACAATTTGAACAAGTTTGAGAACTAGCAAAGAATGTATCAATCTTTACTACTTTGCAATTCACTTTCCAATTTGCTTTGTATTCAAGCATATTTACAAATTTGTTCCAAGACATTTCATGAATAGACCTAGACAATTTTCTGTTTTTCAACATATTTTTGATTCTCAATGTTTCAATGCTAATAACTTGGTTTTCGTTTACTAGCTTGGTTGAAAGCTTATGAAGAAAATCAGTTTTTATATTGGAAATTTTCTCATATTGTCTAGCTACCTTTACTCTCATTTTCTCATGGTTTTGAGATTTGTTTTGTGTTCTTGCAAACTTTCTCTGTAATTTCTTTAGTTTCTTGTTTAACTTCTTTAGCTTTTGTTCATCATAGCGGTATTTCGTACCATCAGAGCAGATAGCAAAGTCCTTAATACCTAAATCAATACCGACTTCATTGGCTTGTGATACACCAAAACAATCTTCTTGCTCAACGAGAAGTGAAACAAAATACTTATTTGATGGTGTCTTTGACACTGTAGCATTTTTGATTATTCCATTGAAAGCTCTTGACTGAGAAAATCTTACAAGTCCTAATTTTGGCAAGCGTAGTTTACCACTGCCTACTATTACAGATTTGATTGTTCTATAAGAATTTTTCTTACGTTTACTATGAAATTTTGGGTATTTTGCTTGTTTCTTGAAAAATCTTTGGAAAGCTAAATCAAGGTCACGGAGAGACTGTTGTAAAGCAACACTATCACTTGCCTTTAACCACTCATATTCTTCGCACTGTTTCAAATCTGTAATATGTTTGGACATATCTGAATAGGAAAATTTTTGTTTTCCGTTTTTATACATCTCACCTTTCAAAGACAAACAGTGGTTGTACACAAATCTAGAACTTCCTAAAATTTGATTAATAAGTTTTTCTTGATTTTTATTTGGGTATAACCTAAATTTATATGCTTTCAGCATTTTATTTCACCCCCTTTAACTCAATTATACTGGTTTTTACAATAGTCCTAGTTTCTTAGCTGATTTTATTGATGGGATAAACCTTAACTGAAAATCTGACAACATTGGTGGATAAACACAAATATTTTGTCCTTGCTTAACTGATATAGTATTAATGGAATAATTACCCAATTCACTATTATTAACACTAAAAAAATTACACCCACCCAACCAACTATTATTAGAATTTCTCAATGTAGCACCAGATGCACCACTAAGCTTACCTAGCAAAGTTACATAACCATCATACGGAACATTATACAAACCATCAACTACTGATGAGGTTTCCATTAAAAATATATCACTAGGCATATCTCCATCATCAATAACTTGCCAAGTTACTGTTCCATCAACTAATTCTGCCCCCCCCCTATAATAATAGGGTTAGAGTCTGTTGTTCCTGCTATTTTACACTTTAATAAATAACCACCAGTAGCTTCTACTACCTCTCCTATATTATAAGAGTGATTTCTTTTTACCAATTTATATCACCTAATTTCTAATCTGTTGTTTTTGTGTATTGTATTGTGATGTAACAAGGCTTAGAAGGATAACCTTGATTGACACCATTAATCACATGATTAGTGTTATCAATATATACCTGCACAAAATTATTAGAAGCAAAATATGAACCAATTGGAATTTGATTCACACCACTATTATCAACATACCCACTTATATCTCGAACAATTATATCTGCTGATAGTGTTACCAAGACACCTGCACTAGGCATAACAGCTTCATAAGTTCTTTGATACAGTGGCTTTCCGTCTATCCATGTGCCCACTATTTGTTCTTCAGTGGAGTAGTTATTTACTGCCCCCCCCACTATTAACACAATTCCACTCACAAGTACCATCAATAATAGTACCTGCTTGTATGTTTATTATATCTGTAGAGGTAGTACCAGCTTTTGTGCAAGTTAATGTCCAATTTGGGATTGCATTAGCTACATCTCCTACAGAATAAGCATAATTTCTCTTTACTCTCGACATATAGCTTGCACCTCTTTTACTGTAAAACCTAATTGGTATAATTTTGCATTTTTGTTTAATTTATATACAAAATATTCATCTTTATCTTCTTGCTCATTATGAACCTTTTTATGTTTATCGTCCTCTACATAATCTTTTTCATCTATAGCAAACCAAGAATATCTTGTATCTAATAAATTTTGAAATGCTGGTAACCAATATTCTTTATCATAATTATCTTTAAGATATGCATAATCTTCTTTTGTATTTAAGTTTTTAGGTAGACCTCGCATTATATACCCCCTTAATTCATATATGCCCAAAGCCAATTTTAACTTATAAGTATTAGCATGACTCAGCCAACCTAAGATAGAATCTATACTGCTTCTAGCTCTATCTAATTCTACTAAGCCGTACTTTACTTCATACCATAATCCCTTTATACGCCTCTTAAACCTTATTTTTGTTGACTTCCTAAGAAGCAAAAACTTACCCTTATTAACATAGCCTAAGAAGTCTACTCCCTTACCTGTTGGAAATACTCTTAATTTTGAAAGTCTCAACTCTAAGTTGCACTTGCAAAATATCTTTATTTCCCTACCTACATAATGTAGGTAAACTTTATTATTTCCAAATAGCAAAAAATCATCACAATATCGAATATAGCCTTTAATATGAAAGTGTTGTTTAACTAACTTATCAACCTCATTCATATAAAGATTTCCGAACCACTGTGATGTATAATTACCTATTGGAACATTCTTTCTACTGGGAAAGCTCCTTACTACTACTTCTATTAACCATAAAGTTCCCTTGCACTTTATTTTACGTTTTATTATACGCATTAGTATATCATGTACTATTGAGGGATAGAATTTACTGATGTCACCTTGTAAGCAATATGAGTACTTTCTTACATACTCTGCACACTTCTTAACGCCTTTGTGTTGTCCCTTACCTTCTCTACAAGAATAGGAAGTATCTATAAACATCTTATCCCACAAAGGAGCTATTACATTCATCAGAGCATGTTGAATAATTCTATCTGGATAAAATGGTAAGATATAAATATCTCGCTCTTTTGGCTCAAAAATAACTCTCTTTTTATAAGGTGAAACTTTATAAGTCCTTTTGATTAGCATTTCTTGTATTGCTAATAACTTATTTTCTACATCGGCATCAACTTCTTGTACTTGTCTCTGCCAACCCTTATTTTTCCTAGCCTTCTTATAAGCAAGATATAAATTATCGTAGCTGACAATCTTATCCCACAAATCACCATATCTCTTCAAAAGTAACCTCTATCATCGGACTTTCGCATACATTGTACCTACTAGCCCAACTCTTTCTTCGTTCAATATTTTTCCCAAAGGGAACGGTTTGCAAGACAGCTTAGAAGTTTCGCTCACTCTATCCCTCGTACATGATTTATATTAAAAGTAAAACTTCTAATATCCACAAAAACCTCGACTACCAATATTAACATTGAGATGAGAACCAAAGTTATTACAATTAGCTGTCTGAGAACTGCAATTAGCTAAAGTGTTACTATAGTTACTGCCTAATAACAACTGCCGAAGTAGTCCATTACAAGAACCATTCTTGCAAACCTTACAATATATATTTTACAATATTATTTAAATATTGTCAAGTAATTTTTTTTTTACCTAGCTCCACAAAAACCCCGACCACCAATAGCAACATAGAGACGAGAACCAACGTTATCACAACCAGCCGCCCGAGAACCGCAATTAGCTAAAGCGTCACCATAGCCACCGCCCAACAACAACCGCCGAAGCAGTCCACTACAAGAACCACGTTTTACTGTATCTACTGTAGGGTTATATACTGGTTTATCTTGCCACGATAAACCACCTAACCAATAATCGTTACTATTCCAAGTACTACCTGGTGTATACTCAAATGTATCTTTACTCCACTGCCATAATACACCAACACAATCCTCTAATCCGTAATTGCTTATTATTCTTGCCCCAAGTGTTCCTACATGACCACCTGCACCTGTTGGTACTGCTCCTGTACTTATATGGTCGCCCTCTGGACTTCCTTTTGCACAAACAATAAATTCATCATAAGTAGGTAGTCTTTTTCCTACTAAACCTAATTCTTCTGCCATCATTATTCCATGCATAGCTTTAGTAGATGTTCCTGTTACACACTCTTGATTAAACTTACTTACAAGATTTGAGCCATTCCAACTACATAAATAAATATCTGCCCAAAGCCCAATTTCTGGAATCCATACCATTCCTTCATTTTCACTTATTGCTCTATGCTTTAAATCCCATACACTTAATGGTAAAATGTCACCTGCTAAGTAACCACTCAATGTATGCCCACTAATTGTGCCGACATCTGCACAAAGACAATGGAAACCACCAATCTTTCTACTATTTGTGGCTGTATAGCCTATAGGTACTGTTGAGTTAGCTGATAAGATATATTCACCTGTCTCTAAGGCATAGATATAAAAATCTTTACCTGCTCTATTGCTTGCTGTGGTATATGTATTATTATCCCAACTTACTGCATTAGTTAAGTCTAAAGTCTTTTCATCATTTACAAAGCCACTATTGTTGACATTTACCCAAGTCTTACTAATTGTTATAGTTGTTTTATTAGATACAGGCAAGCTATCTCTTTGATAATATGTTGGGGCTGATGCTATTAAATTCTGCATTAACTTTTCTGTACTCATTGGTACAAATTCTATGCCCACAATCTTATTTATTACTACATTAGCTATTGTACTGCCTTTATCTAATAGGGTTGCAAATGCTTGTCTACCGCCAGCATCTAATGTTAAAGCCACATTAAAGAAATAGTCTACTGTTGGCTCAGAATACCTTAATTGCCACTCTAAATCTCCTTCTGGGGCTACCATCAATGTCTTTTCAAAAGAATAACCACTTGAAGGAATACCCCTAGCTTCAATAATTATATAATCAAACTTAAATACATCATCACCCAAAGCAAGTGTTTTTGATGTACTAGCTAATTCATCACCACTAGCATATCTATAAAGAGTAGTATTTCTTGGTACACTATTAGCTTTACCTATTGGAAGTCTATTACTTCTATCATTTGGTACTAAATTACCATTATTGTCATACTTCCATAAGCACTCACCATTTTCGTCCATTACTTCAAATACTGCTGTGCCATATACTACTCTATCACCAATAATATAACTACTTAAATCTATTGATGTATTTGCTGTTTTTCCTGCTACTGTACAACGTAAAAATATATTTCCTTTATTTACTATTGTACCTACAAAATAATCTTTATTTCTCTGTAATATGTTAGCTTGTTCTTTTAACTTACTATCATATTCAGCTAAATCTTCAAAATAAATATTTTTTGAACTCAATTATTTACACCTACCTAAATAGTTTTAATGCCGACTACACTTTTCAATGAATCATACCTACTAATATAAGAAATAGTGGAAGTTGAGGCATCAACAATGTCAAAATAATCATCTGCATTACCATAACCCCATGTGAATGAAATTTTTACCTCAGTCATAGGAACAAAAGATAAATAATCATCTACCAAAAACTCACGATAAAAGTGTCTGATAAGCCCACCCGTATCATATACAAAATAAAAACCCAACTTATCATATAAATGACTAATCGGTTTACTTAATGTTAATTGTTGTACTGATGTGGATGGTGTTGTACCGCCAACCCACAAATAATCTATATTTGACAACCGTTCCCATATACAACCACCATCTATTATTTGCCCCCCCCCATAATTAAGGGGCTAGATGATGTTGTGCCAGCTTGTGTACAAATCAACCTATTATTATCAATCGTATATTCTATATCTCCTACTGAGTAGGAGTGATTTCTTTTTACCAATTTATATCAACCCCAATTTCTTTGCTGAGCCTATTGAGTAAATAAACGTACAAGACTCTACTGTTCCGTAAACACTACGAATACTACAAGAATCGCCTTTGCGTACCGCCAAATAGGCAGAAACCCTTTCACCAGACAATTTTGTACAATTTGCAAAATTAACATCAACCTTAGATAAGTTAATGGATATATTACCACCACTGTTTGTAGTTTTCTGTGTATATATTATAAAACCATTAGCAGGAGCAGTATAGTTATTTACTGTCCAATCATTATGATTAATAACTATATTCTCATAAACACTACTGGGAGCAGACATTTCTGCTATTGAATCTGCCCCCCCCCCCATCTGATAAACTCCAAGTTACTGTTCCGTCTACAACTTCTGTTGCTCCACTTGGTATTCTTAATGGGTCTATTCCTGTAGTTCCTGCTACTTTACAAACTAATCTTGTTCCATCTAAATTATAATCTATATTACCTACATTGTAGTTGAAATTTCTTTTTACCACATTATCTACCACCTTATACAAAATAATACAGAAGTATTTGTTGGTCTGGAAGTATAATAAGGAGTTTCCTTTGTGGTATTTGTGCCATCAGCCATAGACCATACATGTGAATTTTTAGGAGCATCATATGAATCTACATTCCTTACCCAACCATTTTTACCATCATTACTTGGTATAGATATATCGGGAGGCACAATAACAGGAATATCTACATCTGCACAAGCTGTAAAGAAAAGATGCTCACCCTCACGATTAACAACAATATTTACGTGTTTTGTTGCATCTTGATGATAACCAACATTTCTACCACTTATTTCAGTAGCTCCATTAGTACCAGTACCTCTTAAGAACTCACCTCTAAGGTCTGGTACTGCAAAAGTTGTAACACCGTCCCCACCAAAGAAATTCTTACTTCCAAACTCTACCTCAATGTGATTAGCTAATCTTGAATAATCAATAATATTATAAATACTTCCGTCACAACTTAAAAATCCTTTAGGGGGATTTGACCCAAAATACTGTATTATAGTACCTACTTGGTCATTCCCCCCCCCCCGATATATCTATTAGTGACCATACTACTGTACCGTCTGTTACTTCACTAATATTAGGTGGTATTACTAAATCTTCTATAGAAGTTGTTCCTGCTGTCTTACAAGTAAGTCTTACACCACCATCTGAGTATTCTATGTCTCCTACATTATAAGCATAATTTCTTTTCAGCATCAAGCAAACAACCCCTCTATATCTGCATTACCAGAGCCACCTATCTGTTCCCACTTAACTTCATCAAATGTACTATCATTATTATTTATAATACACCTGTATAAAACAGTATAGACTTCTCTTACTAATTCCCATTTATCAATATCAAATGTAGTATCTGAATTTGCTGTAATACATTTATATACTAATGAGCCATAGACTACTATATCATCTATAGCATAGTTTGTACCGCTTACCCATTCATTAGTATTTACTTCACTACTACATAATACTACATCATCTATTTTATAATTCTCACTGGCCTTCCAACGGACTATTCCACCGCCACCACCGCCAGCATAAATTTCTTTAATACCATCAATACTTAAGATTTTATACTTACTTAAATTAGCTACTTGATAGCTAGTAATAATTAAATCATCAGCATTAATTTCAGCACTCATTACTGCAAAATTCATACTGTCTACATATACAGTAAGTAAATGCTCTCCACTTTCAGAAGTTTCTATTAAAGCTGTATTACTGTATGTATTAGTATCATCAGTTACCTCATAAGTTACTGCTGAACCTCCCCATAGCTAAAGCTAGGGAGTTCTATTTACAAGAAGTTTGATAGTTATACTACCCTTATTCTTGATGGCGGATTCAGAACGCCTCTACTGTATAGAGCCTCTAGGCTCACAACATTACTTTTTCTAAGTATATTAAGAGAACCATTTAAGTCAGCATTAAGTAATTTTCCATTAGAAGTTTGGTACAAGCCTCGCTTTATTCGCTCTCCACTAAAACTATGTTGTTTAGAATCACCATAAACAGGGATTTCATCCCTATCCCAAAAACTAGCCTTACTTGTATAACTTTCTTCCTGCTCAATAAAGTTTATACCATTTAATTCACAGAGATAGTTAAGAGTGTCTCTTATCTTACCAAAAGGAATTTGAGTAAATTTCTGATTATTGACCTTCCCCAAGTTTGAATACCTCTGAAAGTCCTTATTTATACCGCAAACTATTGTGTCTATCTCACTATCTATGCAATAATTTACAATATACTTACATGTTTTATGTACAATATCAGAAATTCTATTATTCCTTTTAGTCACTATCTTGTATAATTTCTTGGTATATCCCTTTATCTTCTGCTTATCCTTAATACTACTGAGTCTACTTGTTTCTTTATTATACCATTGATTAAATGATTTCAACTTTCTACCGTCCATTATGAATGAATTACCTTCTGTGGTAACACAAGTACATAAATTGGTTATACCTAAATCTATTGCCAGTACATTTTTAATTGGTTTCTTCTCTTTAGGCTCTACCTTATATATGTATTGAACCTCAAAGAACCTGGCATTTTGTCTTGGTATTATCCATACTTGCTTTACCTCTTTGCCCTTTAGTATACTAGGTACTTTAAGATAAATCTTATTATGATTCTTAGCATACTGCCTAGAATATGGTAACTGTATTTTACCATTCTTAATGGATATAGTAGGTATTATAAGCTTGAAAAATCCATCCTTATCAAGATATTTAGGAATTCTTGCCTTTAACTTCTTTTTGATTAAGCCAAAGAAACTCTTGAAACTATCGTCAACAGATTTAAGTGTCTGCTGAGATACTTGTGCTTGCAAAAGACCATAACTTTCTGTATTCTGCAATCTCTTATATACTTCATAGTAATTCAAGTATTTCTTTGACCTAAAATACTCTTGTCTGATTTCATACAATGCTTGATTATATAAATCCTTAGACACACGACAAAGTTCCCTCAAAACGAGATACTCACTCTTACTTAGATTATTTAACTGTTGTTTTACAGCTAAGTACATTCTGGCTCACCTCCTCTCATAGTTCTTAACATAATCTTAACACAATGTACGATATTTGTCAAGACATTTTAAGAAATATGGAAGATAGAACCCTCTAACTTTAACCTTCTTTAGGAGGTCTAGTTCACGTAAATTCGCTACTTTTTACGCAGTTCTCTTATGAACTTCTTACATTTTCATGTAAGCACAGACTATATCTTATCCATATCATATTTCTATGACTTAGGCGAAACCACTTCCACAGTCAATAGCTTACTGTGTACTTCCCTCAAGAGGAATAGTCGTTGAAGTTTCTCCTATTCGGAGCTTACCTGCTGATTACCAATTTTTTATAGTGTTTAGGATTTAACCTTGCACTATCCTATTTGCTTTTTTCTGCTTTCGCAACTTTCACACTTAACCTTATTTCATGTTTATGTTGTAGTGAAATAGGCTTTATGGTATTCCAGCAATTCAGTTTCTTTGTTGCATAGCTGTTAGCTATGACTACCTACAAGTTTCCCTATAGGCTTACCTGCTTAATGTGCTTATATCTCTCTAGCTAAAGCTAGGAGGTTTTACGCACATATTTGATAAATATTTATATGTATTTACTGCACTTAAATTTATAGTCTTAGAGGCTGTATTAAATGTACTCTCATCATATAAATGTTTCTTTGAAAGTACCTTTTCACTGCCTTTACCTTCACCACTAGCAATAGGAATAAATTTATTATCGTCAAAGGTACTTGTTGAAGTATGAGCTATAATACATCTATACAAAATATTATCATGTACTACTACTGTTCCTTGCTCATATCTTGTATTTTCTTCCCAGTCCAGTATATAAGCTTTATTGCCCCTACCTACTTTAAATCCATTAATACAATCTATCTTATAGTTAGTAAGCTTAGCTACTTGATACAGAGTAAAAATAAAATCATTACCACTTATTTTACCATCACAAATAGCATATTCAGTACTATCAATATATATTGATAAATTATGTTCGCCTAACTCATTTGTCTTAAACAACTCAGTATTAGTATAATCTATATCTGTACCATTCTGACTAAATGAATAAGTTATTGTTAAATAATCGTAGCTATGTAAATTAGCTATAGTTATTGTTTCTGAGGCAGTATTAAATGTACTCTCTGTATGTAACTCATCTTTTTCTAAGCAAGCTGTAATAACATTATATAATGAGTCTGCCCTATACTTTATTTGTGGTATTAACTTTATACTCTTATTTTCAACATCTGTGCCTGTAGCTAAATCATCTTTATAAATATCGCCACTAGTAGAATTTCCTTTAATAAATCTATCCATATAATTAGGTAAATTAAATGTTGTACTACCACTATCATAAAATTTACCTATTTCAGTTACATCATTTGTCCATAAACCATTATCTGTTACCCACTTTACTAATTCTGGATAATCTGCTTTATTTTTAGTTGAGCCATTTAATATTAAATGACCTTCTAAAATCTCATAAGCATATTCTATATGCCCTACTGGTTGATTTATGTAATAAATTTGTCCACCACCAGTACCACCGCCACCTGCATTTGGGTCTACTAACTCCCATACACAAGTACCATCTGTTACTGTATCACCTATTACTTTACCAGTTAGTACAATAGCAGTAGAATTAGTTTTTCCTGCTGTTGTACATTTTAATTTTACATTTCCCCAACGAACTATATCATCTAAAGAATAATCAAAATTTCTTTGAAGTATCATAGCCTTGGTTCGCATTTCTTTATCATAAACCTTTAATAGGTCTATATCTATTCTTTTTGCCAAGTTATATCTCAGCTCCTTCTATTTATAATAATCCTAATGCTTTTGCATCTCCTACTGAATAGAAAAACTTCACGCTCGAAGCAGTACAGTTAATTAAACCAAACGCTATAGTATCACCCTTTGCTACCATATGTGAACAAAAAATAGAAGCTGTACTTCCGTAGTTAATATTTCTGCTTGTTCGTATAATGCTAGAACTACTATCTAATGTTCTAATATACACTGATGCAAGTGAATTATTTGATGATGTAGCCTGTACTGCCACTAAACCATTAGCTGTAGCAGTATAGGTGGAATCATCAATAACATCTGGTATAGTTATATTGACTTTGCTAGGCATAGCCATTTCTGCTATATCTGCTGTTGTGAGGGTATTGAGTTTGATACCTATAATGGATTTAATCGAGATTGAGTCATTGGAAGCCGAAGTAAAGGCAAAAGCTCTCAGTTTAATTGTTGACCCTCCTACTTTAAAATATCCATTTCCGCTATGGTATGCCCAAGGCGTATAGTTTACATTTGCAGTATCTATTATTGTTGTATTGGTATAACTACCTTCGTCTAATGTGGTGACAGTTAAATAATCATAGTTCGCCATATTATCTGACAAGGAAAAACTATGGTCAACCCCATCAGCTAACACATAAGCACTGTTAGATAAAAGAGTAGTCTGTGTTACATTAACGCCCCCCCCCATGATTCCATTTTCTACATCTATATTTTTAAAGTAGCCTGTATCAAATCTATTATTTTTTGCACCTAAATTCAATGTTAATCAGTCCTCCAAACATCATAAGAATAAAAACAGTATCCACTATATTCAGTACCCAATTCGTGTGACCCCATAGCAAATACTCCACCACTAGTAGTTATCTTTAAGTAACCAGACTGTATTTCTGAGCGAGGCAAGACTATCTTACCACGCAAATTAGCACACTCATAACTAGCACTATTCTGTCGCTTACTGCCTTGTCTAAATTTAACATACAAACAACAAACATGAGTTTCTAGGTGGAATTTAGTACCATCACAAGAAAATGATGCATCACGAACAACATTATCAGCAAAATATATATATTAGTAGGGTAGCCATACTCTGTAGTAATAACATTAAAGACGACTTCTTGTAAATTACAGGGTATCTCTACACCCACAGAACTTGCCCCCTCACCCGCATTAAGTGATAAATTGTTCATATCTACTATACGTGTTCCTGTATTTATTTTCTCAGTATAGATTGACTCAAATATATTATTAGAATCTCCTAAATTCAATAATAATCATCCTCTCTAACTTATTCATATACTTCATTATAGCATATTTTCTGTAATTAGTCAATCTAAAAGGAGTAGGATTTAACCTACTCCAACTTCATTTTATCGTCAATAATTCTTTCAATTTTCTTATTAAGTAACAAATCTAATCTTTGCTCATCAGTTTGGAAAAATCTTTCCATATAATCATCTAACGCTATTGATTGAACACGATACTCTAAATCATCACACCGTTCCTTTAACATTGACAGCTTATCCAACAGTATTATAAAAAGAATAAGTGTAAGAATAAACGAAACTACTACTACTTCTTCATTCACTATTACCCCTCCGTTTAATTCTCTGATATACTCTCCAACCAATCATGGCTATTATTATCACAGGCCAACAAGTCGTGCCAAAAAGAATATCATCCCTATCAAGATAACTTCTTCTTATCTCGCTAATGATTAATGTAAACATTAAACCAAATAGCAAAGTAAATCAATACAATTTCTAAGTTAGTCATTTACTCACCCCCTGCTTCAGCCTCCTATTCATTCTAGTGTACATTCTTCTCTTATCGGACATTCATACATATATGGACACTCATAACAACTAACATTGTTATTCTCGCAATATGATATGTAAAATTCATCATCTTTATCCATTATTATTAACCCTCCATATATACACAGATAGCTCCTTCCCACTCCAAACCATCATCTTCTTTAGTATCACTAACCAATATCTCTAAATCTGTCGGGTCGTCACTACGACATATCCACTTTATACGAGGCTCTTCTATAATGTCACATGGACAAAAGTCAAAGTCTGAGTTAAGAGTCTCCGCATCAACCCATGCCATTACTGGTAATGTCGGATATTCTCTAATCAACTGTGCTAATTTAAGAATATAGTCTTTATTCATTATCATCCCTCCAAGTTATACCAATAAAGTCACACAAAAACTTCATAGATTCTTTGGTTATATAAAGCCGTGAACAATCACTCAAATGTATAAATAACTCACTCTTGTTTATCCATACAAAACTATTAATATTTATAGTAACCTTGTCACCATCTACAGTTTCCAAGGAAACCCAATCATTAATCATTGTCAGTCCCCCTATACATACCTCTACTATTGACAGGAGTAACATCTTCGGTCAACTGTTTCCTTAGAATTTCTTTTTCATAGCATTTAATTTCGTTAATTAAACTATCAATAATCTCATACCTATGCTCATACATATCTTCGATACTCCTGCACCCAATTCTTTTCTCTATAGGATGTTCATTGAAATAATGGGTTATTGTTATATATGCTAACCCTTCATGCCAATGTTGTTCCATCATCAACCCTCCTGTTCCATACCTTGATGGTTTCTGCCTTAAACTCATCTAATGAATTCCAATTTGGGTCTTTTAGCCAAAAGATAAAACCGCAACTACATTCAATCTGTGGCGTAGGAATAATTTCATGACAATTTCCATCCTTATCATCGAAACACGTAGCTACCCTTAATTCAACCTTTGAGCCACAAAATGGACAAGGCTTTAAACTATTTCCTTCACTGTTTTTCATTATAGCTGAACACTTTGGGCATTTATTTGGAAGTAAACGACTATCTTCAATATTCCCACAATTACTGCATTTAGCAATAAAGTGTTCACAATCATCTATAATATCCCAATAAGACCTCTTACTCATTGTTCTCATCTCCATGTTGTTAATCTATCTCTGAAAAATGCTCTAGTCAATACTTCTTCTATCTGACTCTCTAATTCACCATAATCTGTACCATAAATAATTGCTTCGCCCTCAATACCTTCTTTTTCTACATTAGGTATCTCAATACCACGTTCCCTTAAATAATCTTCAAAAACCTCTATAATTGCCTGTACTACTGTCATAGTTTACCACCTCAACTCAAATGAATATGTCCTCTTATACATCTTGGTAAATTAAATTTCTCTTCTAATTCTGGTACATATAACTTATAATATACATCATATAGTGGAAGAGTATGAATATCCTTTGTTTCATGGAAGAAATATCCACAATCAACACACATATATTTTGTTCCCCATTCATCACAAAATGGGTAATGCATATTATCGAAAGCAATTCGATTACCACCACAATTATTACAATGATATCCATCTACTCTATATATATCTAGTGTAGACTTTCCTATATATTCCGAAGATAAAAACTCAAAAGCATCATTTTTCAATCTATCATTATTTCTTACTAAATACTGTGCAAGTTCCTCTATCGGCATTTCCTTTATTTTATCAAATACAATCATTGGCATCATCCTCTGCATTTAAAGACCTAAAGCTTTAAGCTTTACCTCAACACGGTCATTGGATTCTTTGATATGTTTAATATGTTCCAATTCTTCCGTACACTCTTCATTAAGTTTATGAATTTCATTTATAGCCTTTAACAAAATTTGCCTTTTTCTGTTATTACATTTTTCCATTACAAGCATAAACTCGGCTTCGTAACTTAAATCTGTGTTAAGGTATTCTGGCAGTGACAGAACAGCGTATGCTACTCCGTTTAACTCATATGCTTTTGCAACATCTTCTCTTGAAATCTCTTCCAGCTTTGTAATAATTTCATCAATCTTCTTCATCATCAAAACCAGCCCCATACCAATAATCATACTTACATTCCCAAGTAACACCACTTGGCTCTACCATCTTTGCGTAATAAGGTTTATCACAAACAAACTCAAAGCAATAACCTTTATACTCAAAGTTTATTGTACCATAATCAAATATATCAATATCTTCACCAATACTAATCTTTTCAGCCTCACCATCATCTACAAGATGTAAAATTGTAGGTAATCCCTGCTTATAACAAGCTACTCTTACATCACCGTCACCCATTACACCGTGAGCCAATATATCTGAATCAAGGAATACTTCTACATCTTCTCTATCCTTCATACGAATACCATTACGGTATACATATGCACCATAATCACCATATGCCATCAATCTGCCTCCCAAATTAATTTAAACTGACTATCTTCACACACATAAATTTTTCGTACAACTACCTTATCACTTTTCCGCAATTCGATAGTATCAACTAAACCTACACGAAAATCATATGCCCACCTATCATCTAACATAACTGCATCTCTTATTGAAGAGTTACCTTTAAGATAAATAATTACCATTCCTGTTCTAAATGGTGGTACTGGGTTTACCTCTGTCTCTAACCACCGCTCTATACCATCAACACCATCACCATATTCTGAACAATTTGCACAAAAATTATTATCATTAAGGAATTGTGCTAACTCTCTTGTTTCCATTTGCTGAATCTTATCTATATTCCTCATAATAACCCCACAATCTTATTTAACTTCAGATAATAAACATCTAACTGAGCATTAATTTCTCCTAACTCAGCCTTTAAGTATTTAATATATACTTCCTTCATCTCAACAAAACAATCACAGTCATAAGTGCTATTAATATGGTCTGAATATTCGTTGCTTGCCATAGACACTCCATGATTATCATACTCTGTTTGAGTTCTTTCAAATGAAATGGTTATCTCCCCCGACTCTATCAATATCAGATAACCTCTTCTCTACTTCACGTTTTTTCTTCTCTAATTTCTCAACATCATTTAAAAAGTTTTTTAACTTACCTGCATCTGAACCACTATTAAGTACATGCGCAACATAATCTTTCAACATAATTTACCACCTCATAACTACGCTATTTCTCTAACAGTTTTACCATAACTATCAAATTTATCATAATAAACAGGACAACCATATGCTTGATGAAAGAAGCCATCAATACCATAAGAAATAATCTTTTCTTTAAACCAATCAAACTTACAATAATCCTTATCATACATAAGAACTTCTACTTTCTTTCCTATAACACACCAATCTGGTATTTCTATAATCATATTAATCACCCCCTATAATCTACCACATCAACTCTACAGTAAACTTATCAATATTATTAAGTCTAAAGCCTAATTCCTTAAACCACTTACGAATTAAATGCATCTTATACGCATTTGCTGTATAAACCTCAATGGCCTTAAACCCTTCTGCATTTGTTCTGTCAATAGACCGTAAAATACTACTCAACAACTCAATATCAGTTTCCTTCACAAAAACCACCCCAATAATACAGTACACCCATCAATTTTATCAACAATAAAACCCAAATCACTAAACCACTCACAAATAAGTTCCATTTCCTGCGTATTAGTGGTATAAACCTGCATGGTTTCCCACCCTTTTGCATTTGTTTTATCAATCTGCCACAAAATGCCATCCAGCAACTCACTATCAGTCCCCTTTAATTCTTTGCCATGCACAAATGCCATACTCTACCAATCCTTTCTTTGTCTACTGACTTCTTACAGTTATTATTATACAAAAGAAAAAGAGGAATGTCAATACATTCCTCTAATTTTTTTTTCTATTTGTTTATAACCTTGCCATCATCGTCAAGTTTGTAACCACGTTCATCAAGAACTTCCAATACTTTATCAGCATAGCTATTATATTTCTTATTTGCCTTAAGAGACTCCCAAGAAAGAGTTCCCTTTATCAAGCAAGTTGCTAAGAATTTTTCCATTACTTCTTACTCTCCTTTGGAATTGGGGAACAATTACCTTCGGGGTCAATCCAATAACCTCTGCTCTCCAAAATCAATAATACTGCATCTGCGTATTTTGCATAAGTTGTAGAACTCTCTAAAGTAGACCACTTCAACTTACCTTTCTGTAACATTGTTGCCAAAAAACTTGCCATTTAAATTATTCCTCCATACCCATCAAAGCTAAAAGTGTTTCTTGAATTTCTGCAATCTGTTCCTCTGTAGAAGGTGGTGCTGGTGGTATCTCTGGTTCAATATACTCACTCTTCTTAACATAACCACTACCATCTGACTGCATTACAAATTCCTCATCAGACTCACCAAAATCTTCCCAATCACCTTGACGAACCTTCAACTGAGCTAATTTTTCATTATTTGTGTACTCACCAAGATTATTAATGTTATAATAAATTTTTGCCAAGATATAATCTCCTTTCTCATAATTTACTTTATTATATCATAGAAGTCTGTATCTGTCAATAGCATCCTTTTCTACTAAATTCATATCAAACCTAACCTCTTTGCTTCTCCTACTGAATAATAAAAATCAAACTTTGCGTTTTCATCAATCAGATGGCTACCATAAACCGCCAGCATATCATTTTTCTTTACAGGCATAAACACCATTAAATCGTAAATACCATAACTAGCTTGCTCTAAACCACTACTAGATACTATACGCAATATTCCATTTGTATCTCTTACTGCACTAGCAAATACCATAAAATAACCATTTGCTGGCGCTACTTCTTCTGTCTTTTTCCATGTACTTACAGATGGTGTGAAGGTATAACTAATATACACATCACTAGGCATAGCATCTTCACCAAGAGTTACTTCCCACTCTACTGTTCCGTCAGTTATGATTTGCCCCCCCCCCATATTAATAGGGGTAGGGGCTGTTGTACCTGCTGTCTTACAAACTAATTTATACCCTTCCATAGAGTATTCTGTATCTCCTACATTGTAGGTATGATTTCTTTTTATCATTACAACCACATATCCTTTATATCTTGTTCTGAAGCTAATGCTGTCATTGGCTCCCAGTTATCTTCTACAAATGCAGATGTACTTGTATGCTCTACTTTAGCATACCACATCTCATCATTATACTTAACAATATCATGCTGATAATACTTATGTGTTGGCAGCCAAGGCATAATATCAGTTATTTGAGTGAAATTTGTTGAACTATAGTCCCAAATTCTAAGGTCTTGTGTCCAAATTTCTCCACCCCAACCAGAACCTTGACCTGCACCCAATGTAACATTTACAAATGTAAATTTAACATACTGTGCTTTAGTATCTGGTCTCAAATCAAATATGTATGGATGATAAGCACCATTACTTGTGCCTGTATATCTATTACTATCTGTATAAGTTTCCCACTCTACTCCGTCTACACTATATTCTATAGTAAACTCATCTACATAAGATTTAGTTGTACCATCCCAAACACTAAGCTCAAAATAAAGTCTACTAATATTCTTTACTGCGCCTAAATCAAATGTTACTGTATTTGTCTGTGGGTGTGGTGGATATGTCACACCACTACTTCTATACAAACCGCCCCAATGTTCATCTAAAATCTTAGTCCAAGTTGGTAAGTCACTACTTGAACTTGTATGATTTGCCAATGCCTTATATAGCTTATTGTCCTTACCTAAAACGATACTACCTGCTTTATAGTAAGTACTATCAGCAAAGTCTCTAATATTTGCATAAACTAAATCCCACTTAGCAACATCATTACTCCAAGCAGAAGCATTACTTGTGTGATTTACATTTGCTCTATATAACACACCATTATAATATACTGTCTCGCCAACACGATATACAGTACTTGTTGCCCAATTAGGAATCAATGAAGAAGAATCAAGTGATGTAAACTTATCCTTATCGAATGTAGTTGTACTTGTATGAGCTACTGTACACTGATATAATTTATTCCCATTAATGACAACATTACCAACAGTATAATCAGAATTTGCACTCCAGGTCTTTATTCCTGCATAAACTTGTTGCCAATGAGCTATATCAGTAATAATAGTATCACTTGCTCCATTAGAACTTATGTGCTTATCAACAGCTCTATAGAGAATTCCACTATTCATTACTAACTGATTAGGATAATATTTTGTATTCTTTGTCCAATCTGTTACTTGTTTATAACTAAGAAGCTCCCACTTACCTGCTGTTTCATCTGTATCAAAAGTACCAGAAACGTGCTTAATCTTGCAGATATAGAGTTCTTTATCATGTAAAACAACATTTCCAACACAATAGAAAGAATTTGTTTCCCACTCATAAATACCACTAATTAATTCCCAATCAATATAATCTAAATCAATAGTAGCACTTGATGTATGGTCTGCAATACATCTATAAAGATTATTCTTATAGATTACAATATCGTCTATGAAATAATCTGTTGTGTCTTTCCACTCATAAATGCTTGGAGAAATTTCTTCCCAATTAGTAATATCATCTCTGATATCTGTTGTACCACTGGTATGTGCTGTAATACACCTATAAAGCTTATGGTTTACATCAGTTACTACAGCATCTACAGCATAATCAGTCTCCTTTTCCCATTTAGCTATACCTGCATTAATTACTTTCCAGTTAGCAACATCATCTGCAAATGAAGTATTAGGAGAAGTATGAGCATTAATACAGCTATAAAGAATACCGCCATGAGTTACTACATCACCTATACCATATTCTATTTTCTTATCCCACTTATGAATTACCGTTACAGAGCTTGCTATAATCTGCCAATTATTAGACTCTGCTACATCATAAGTAGAACCACTTGTATGTGGCGTTAAACATCTAATAATATTTGACTTAGTAACAACACATTCACCTAAATTATAATAAGTATTTGCCTCCCAAGTAGCTAAATAACCTCTTGTTATTCTTTCTAACTTAGTATCAGCAAATGTACTACCACTTGTGAAATCTTCTGTAGCCCTATAAACAATATTTTCGTGATAAATTAATTGGTCTTTATAATAATCAGTTTCAGCTTGCCAATCAACTAACAGTGATGGGTCAATATATTTCCACTTAGCTAAATCAAATGTACTACCACTTAAATGATTTTCTTTAGCAATATAAATCTTATTCTGATAGAATACTGCTTCATCTTTATCATATTGCTTACTGCTTTGCCAAATTGTAATAGCCCCAGCAGTTATGCCCAACTTCTCCCAATAAGCATTATTGGTACTAATAACAGCACTTGTAATACCTTGATATGCACCAGAGCTTGCTCCTGTACTTGGAGTATCAAATATATTTAATACAGTAAATTTGATATGAGTTGCATGTGCTGAATTACAATTAATATTCTCAACATTACCTGCATCATCACTATGCCATAAATTAGTGTAATTTGTACCATCTGTACTTATATCAATATCTACTCCACCACAATAACTTGTATTTAATACAATATTATGTAATGTAAATTCTTGCCCCAAAGCTAACGTATAATTTCTAAAATCTGGCCCAATAGTAAATGTTCTCTCATCAACATTATTTGTGTTTGTTTTATGACTCTGCTTACATCTCCACAAATAACCATCTTGATATACTATACTACCTACCTTATACCAAGTATCATTATTGTATGGTTGAATGTTACTATAAACTAATTCCCAATGAGCATCATCATTACTAAAATCATCATAACTACCATTAGTTGATTTATGATTATCTACTGCTCTATATAAGGTATTTTGATACTCTACAATTTGGTCTTTATAGTAAGTTGTATTCTTTGCCCAATTCGGTACAACACTTATTGCACCAACCATAGCAAACTTACTTGGGTCAAATGTTGAACCACTTGTATGATTGGTTGTACAACGATAAAGAATATTATCGTGAAGAACTAAATCACCTACACCAAATTTCTTTGAAGCACTCCACACAGCAATCTCATTAATAGTTGCTGACAATTCTTCCCAATATGGGTGGGCTAAATCTGCACTAAAATCACTAGTTGATTTGTGGGCTAAAATACAACGATAAATCTTCTTATCGTGAGCTACCAAATCACCAACAATATAATCAGTTGAAGCTACCCAATCATTTATTCTTGTAGTACAAGCAGATACCTCTATCCACTTACCGTCCTTATAATCAGTAGCAAATGTACCAGACTTATGGGCAATTAAACACTTATAAATAAGATTATTAGTTACAACATAATCGCCAACACTGTAATTAGTATTAGTTTTCCAATCATCTAATCCACTGCCACCAATCTTTTCCCACTTAGCAGGATTAAATGATGTATCATTGTTGGCTGTAGTACATTTATACAGTGTGCCATTATAATTTACATACTGACCTACTGGGTAATAATCTCCAGAAGTCCAATCAACAATGGCTTTAACTAATATATCCCAATTAGTAGGTGTAAATGTACCATCATGATTAGTAGTCTTACACCGATAAATTACACCATTTCTCTCTACTACCTGCCCAACCTCATAATAAGTATTAGCTGACCAAGTAGGAATAAATGCAAATAATTTATGGAAAATTTGCCAATTATCAATATCATTTATGAATGATGCAGTAGAATTATGAGATGTTGTACAAATATACATAATGTTATTATAATAAACAACATTATCTACAATATACTGCTCATTTGCTTTCCACTCTGGTATATTTGCATAAATTTCTGTCCAATCATTATCACTAAATATTGTTCCACTTGTATGTATTGCATTAGCTCTATAAAGCTTATCTCTATATCTAACTACTTGATTTTCTTTATAGTCAGTTGCTTGTGCCCAATCCTTGATAATAGAAATTGAGCCTACAATTTTCCAATTAGCTTCTGTAAATGTAATATCTGTATTAGCTGTAGTGCACTCATAAAGTAAATTATCCTTAATTACTGTATCACCCAATGCATAATACCTATTAGCTACCCAAGGACTTACACTTGCATAAACTTCCTGCCACTTAGAATAATCTGTATCAAACTTTACTGACTGATGTGGGGTCTTACAACGAAACAGCTTATTATTATATAATACTAAGCTACCTCTTAAGTAATTCTCACCTGCAAGCCAAATTGATACAGTCTTTTCATCTGTAGCACCAAGAACCTTTACTATCCACTTAGCCGAACCATCATTAAACTCTGTTCCTGTAACATTAACTGCTGGCTCTGTTGTACCAGACTTACCACCCTGTAAACATTCTAAATACTGATTAGAATGTAAATACGGTGTCCTTATTATGTCACCCCTAACATAGTCTGTTTGTTTCTTCCAAACCTCCCAATGTGCCCCACTAGATAAATGAGACACACCTACAACTTTAGAGTCAATATCATCTAATATATTATTAAATGTATCACTTATAAAGTAATCTGTAGGCTGTATATACCTCAGTTCAAGGTTTGTTGTTTTAGTTGTTGCCAAATTTATTTCACCTCGATATAGTATAAGGGGGCTAATTGCCCCCAACTATTAAACAGTCGTATATGGGGTAAATGAAATCCAATTACCACTACGATACTTCCAAAATGTTTTATTATCCCCACTAGAGCCAAAATTTGTTCTGAATACATACTCTGGGTCTAAATTAATTTCATGAATAACAGCTTTGTTAGTTGTTGTATCATATCCGTCAATTCTGTATGCTTTAGTACCAATATCTACCTTTGTGCCATTTTGCATAATAATTTCAGAACTATTATTAATACCAGTAGCTACTAATATTAACGGACAATCATCAAATGTCATTGTAGTATTTTGTATGTACTTAGAAGAAGGAATTTCTACTATTGTTTGCTGAGTTATAGAATCCGCATATGCTTGTACATCAGCTAATAATGTAGGCGAATCCATTATCACACCTGCCACTCTAGGAGTAGAATAAAATATATGCTTCTCATAATGGTCATAGGAATGTAAACCATTAGCATTATTATATGTACCAATCTCTAAATTAACTTCATTTCTTTCCATTAATCTATCATTCATCTCACCACAGAAGGTTGCCCATTTAAAGTCGAACTCAGTAATATAGTCTGTATATGGCATAGAAGTTGTTGGGTCAACACCATGCACAGTAGAATCAAATCGCTTCTCAAATTCTACATTATTTGACGTACTCTTTACATAATATTTAATATCATCATCCATTTTAACAACAACACTAGGGTCATCAGTCTGTAAAACAATGGAAGAATCTTTAAACTTATTTCTAAGCTTAAATTTAGTTTTTATATCCCCACTATATACCGTTCCAGCAGGCTTATTATATCTATACTCTATCTCTGTTCCTCTATCAGCACCAAACTGTAAATCAGCCATTGGTGTTGGTGATTCTGCTCTACGCTTAGTATAAAAATGGGTAACTTTATCAATATCAAATGGTTGTTCTATAGATGCTGTTGATGTAGTCAATTCAAGTTGTTCATCAGCATAATCTCCCGCACTAGCCACAGGCATCCCATTATTTACATCAACAATGTTATCCAATAAGAATACCTTAGAATAGGCTGTATGTACCTTTGGCAAAGTATCATAAACACCACGAATAACATTCCTTAAAATAATATTACCATTAGCAAGAACTTCCATATTTTCATAAGACAATACTTCATCATCAATAACTAACAGGTTTCGACCACTAAACTGATTATAAGTAGCTGGATTTTGACCAATCCTTATTATCTTATCTTCAAATAAAGTTCGTGTATCTCTACCTATTAAGGAAATCTCAACATCATTACTATTATAACCATATTCTTCACTAACACCATAGACTAATTGAGCAGTTAATCCCCAGGTATCAGAGATAGCTGATTTACTGTAAGTACCCTTATCATAACGCCACACATTATAATAAACACTATCATCATCTGGCTTAGATGCACAAACAGAAACCCTCGTATGTGTAGCTCTAATAATTTCATAAGGCATCTCAATAAATTTATATAGACTAATATCACCAAGTACTTTCTCTGGGTCAGTCCATGTTGGTGCATCACTATAACTATAGTTTGTATCCTCAAAACCAAATACATCTTCTATGGCAGTTACAGTTATAGTATTAGAAGTAAGTGTTGCATAGTCAACATTAGTGACTCTAAATACCTGCTTACTAATACCATAAGGCTCCCAGTTAACTAATATTGGGTCGCCAACAGTTATAAATTGACCAATTCTATTACACTTTAACTCCACACTGGCTAAAGGATACCCAAAAGTTAACAATTTATCTTGTGCCATACGCTTTGCGTTAGATGCTGTAGTAAAATACCTACCATCAATATTCTTATCTACATAAGATAAAGTAACCAACCTACTAGCTAAATCATACATACTAGCTTGAGCATCCAAATACTTATTATCGGCATGAGTAAAGTTTATAGATACAGAAGATACAACTTCACTCCAATCTAAACGACTAAACTCACAAGTAGAACAATTACTTGTATTAAATTCATATAAATCATCTACAATATAATCTCTCCGCAATAATTTAAATGTTAATTTACCTGTAAATGGATTATCAAACTTAACCCCACCAATATGGTCTAATATTTTATTTATATAATCATTTGCTGTAGACACATTATTAATTAAGCAAGATATACCCATTCCCTCTTCCTCACAGGTTATACCAAGCCTAAGTAAACTATATACATCTATTTCAAATTTTCTTGTACAGTTACATCCCCAATCCTTATTCATCAAAATCTCATAAATAGCTTCAGCAGGATTCAAGTCATTATCAACCCTACCTAAATGCCAAACACCATTGTCCAATAGATTGGTTATCTTATCTGCAAAACTCTTAAATTCATCACGCTTACTTGGTGGATAATTATTTAACATATTTTCCAAGCATGTTCGTACAACATCATACTTACTCTTTGCACTAGCATTAGCACTTTCAAACTTAGATTTAGCATTATCATAAATCTGTTGACAGGCATTAATTGCACTCTGATTACCAGAATACTCAGCTTGCTCTAAGTCACTACGAGCTTTATTCATTTCTTCAAGCCAATAGTTTGCATCTCTAGCCTCATCCTCATAATCTGCTTTAGCATCATCTAAAGCATCCTTATATGGCTTTATGTATTGTTGCACCGCAGGGTCTTGTTTAGCCAAATAAGCATATAATTCATTTAAATACTTATCCATGTATTCTAAATATATGCCCTGTAACTCATACTGATAGTCAGTATACAAATTATTTGGGTAATTAACAACTTCAAACCACATTTCTGGTATAGTTGCTTGCTTACCTATATATGCTTTAGGGATAACACAAGTTAAAAACATTGGATATACAGGTGTTAACCCCTTCAAACTAGCAGGAATATTTGTAGATTCTGTCATTTGCTTTACCATCCAAGAATCTCTACCTTGCTGTTCTGTACCAAAATAAACCCTAATATCACCAATGAAGCCACCACCTTCATCCCAACCACCAAACATCATTGGGTTATCTATGTGAACTACAATACCATTAGGATTATCAGCCTTCCAACAAATATCATTACCCCAAACACCCTGCTGTGTAGATGCTTCGGCATCTGCATCATAAACATTCATCCAAATACTGCGTAAACCAAGGTTTTCACCAGTCCAACAAATAATATGCTGCCAACCAAGATAATACAAAAAACCTTTCTGAATTGTTATTCTACCAAGATGGTCAAGAAAAAGAAGCATAAGTATATGCATAAGTACATCAAATATAACCTGAAGTATTGCCTCATTTTTTGCACCCTCTTCATTATCTACACCTGGACCCATAGGAGTCTCAACCATATTAGGCATCACAACAAAACTAAGTATGGCAAAAATAATTTCCGCTAATATGGAATCCCAATCTACACCACAATGCATACCATACTCTTCTGTGTATGGCCTATAGTCGAAATCATCATAAAAACTAACTAAAGGACTCTTAACCATAGCTCTACCCAAAACAACAGGTATACATGAACCAATCATATTACTATTATCACCATTAGAGTATTTAGTTGGTTGTTGTGTAGTAGATGTATCACTAGATGAGGCACTATCTCTAAATAACCAAAGCAATAATGTACTTACGCCCCACCCTAAAAACATATCTAGTATATTACTAGAGCCACCTCGTTTCAAACTAATCTACCTCCCACATTAAGACCACAAATGTCCGTCTGTATCTCTAAATACAATATTTCCATTGACCCAATAAGCAATATCATTGGTAACTGGGTGTCTAAATACATCATAAGGCTGAATATAAGGTATACCACTAAAATTATCAGTATTACCAAACTTTTCGGCACAAGTCTCAAAATTACCATTACACCCAGGATAAATAGTAAATTCACCAGCAGACCTATCAGATGGAGGAATTGGGTACTTTAACAACACCCAATCTGACTCATGCTTAACTACAGTACGCAACGAATTACCAATTCTCAAATAACCATCAGTAAAATAACCACTAGGCTTTTGATTAAGATTAGTGGAAAATAATTTCAAACCATTAACACCACCATCAACAAAACAATGTAACGCATAATCATCCTTTGACAACTTACATTTAGAATCATAAATACAATTTTGACACAAATAGCTCAATGTTCCTCTAGGAATAGACCGCTTTAACAATGACTCTATAGTTATAGTTAATGTTGCTGTACTATCTGTAAATGAAACTTGTGACACGTTTCCTCTTAAAATCAGTGTATGATTACTATTATTTGTTCCATGAACACGGTAAACTCTAACACGAATAGCACCTAACTCTGGAGGTGCTCCCTTGTAAAGCAAAGCAACATTATTTGCTCTACTAACTTTAATTGTACAAGTCTCTAATGAACCACCAGAATCGCCCAAACGAAGTGACTCACCACGTTCAATAAAATCGGGAAAAAATGTATAATACTTACCCTCTAAGTAAGCTGTAACTGTATTGGCATGACTTGTATATGTATAATCAATGCCATTATATGAAAATAAATATAACTCTATTGGATTGGCATTATCAATTGATGTTTCATCATCATAAAAACTCATATCAAATCATCAACCTCCTTAGTTACTAATGTTGTATTTGCCACAATATTGTTCTCATAATTTATAACTAACTCATCATTATCTAACCTAACCAAATTCAAATAGCATACCATCAATACCTCTTCCTTTGGTATACTTACACCCAATCTATCAGATAAAATCAACTTACCATAAGTATTATCACCAATCTTCTCATAACTATATGAAGCAATCTCTCGAATATAAGACTTAAAATCCTTAGTAAATATTACAATATTCTTTGGTCTACCATTACTAACATAGTACTTATATAATATATTAAATTCTGTGTACATAAAATTATCTTGTGCTCTCAAATCTCTATCAACTTGAAAATCATTTACCCAAGTAGGCATATAAAATGACTTATACCTACCACAAACACGCTCAAAAAATCGCTTAATATTATTAATACGTGACTGACTATCTAGCAATATGGTTGTTGTATGAATATCATAAGAGTTTGTGTTTCTCAAATCAAACACAAACATACCTGTATTATTGTCCATTCTCTGTGTGTTCTTAGATACAGTCAAACTTTGTGCATCATCACCAACCCACTGTGGGTGCTCTAAAAACACTTCTTTGCCCATAAATTGCTCTGGTAAACCAAAATCATTAAAGTAATTAGCATCTGTCTGATAATTATATATAGAATTATTTGGTATAGTGACCTTACTCTCCTTAGATACTATCTCAAAGTTCAGTGTTTCTGCTGTTCCATTAGAATACACATACTTAAGACCATCTTGTGCTGTAGTTGAGCACTGCCTCAACGGATAAATAAATGTGTTTTCTGTATATAATGGGATATCAATCTTACCCTTCAACCTTATAACTCCAGGCTGATAGCTATGCACAGCACGAACTATATTAGATTGTTGCTTAAAATCATCTTCCCAAAATATTTCAATATATTCACAATCTCTAAAATTATACATATATTTATCTTCTATGTACAATGCTTTACCATGCTCAACAAAATCTTCTTTAAGATATGCTGGGGAGTGCCACATTGGTATATACCACAAATCACTCTGTCTCATTCTAGTCTGTCCTCTAAGCCACTGAGCTTGATACTTATCCATAGCATCATAATCATAACTATATGAATATCTTGGTTTCTGTCTTAGCTTAAGTCTCTGCTCATGACCATCATAAGCAGTAATTATATCTGTTAAATACTCTATTTTCTCTGTTATTCTTGTATTTGCCAATTATATACTCACCTACCAATTATCAATAAGACCAGTTAGGCGAAAGGTCGAACACATCAATAGGTGGTGTACCATCATCAGCATCATCTCTATGCAAGAACAAGAACTTAAATACTCCCCAAATAAGCCAAGGTTCATATACTGGCCTATTGTTATGTGTTTCGCCAAATCTTTCCACACCAAACAATTCTGGATAAATGCACCTACTCATCATAGGTAATAAGAAACTCCACTTTAATGCTTGTGCTCTATACTTAGGCTTAATAAACTTAAAGTCAAATACCTCAAACGCATCATCATATACCTTAGATTCCTGTGTAGCACCATAACTGTTACCAAATTCTCGCTGACCAACTGATGTTGGTGATTCCAGTACATCAACACTTCTTAGAGTAGGAATAATTCCTACACCATCCTCATCATCAATTTCAGCTATCCGCTTATCTGTAGCTAAATGATTACTAAATGATGGTACATCATTATAACCATACAGATTATCAAAACTGCAATTACCTTCAACAACAGGGCTTGGGCCAAATGTAGGCTTTCTGTGTTTAGCTAATCTATAAAAATCGAAATCAGATGCATCTGATGAACCAATAACTATCTCAAAATCATGACTCATCTGAATGGTAAAATCAATATGCAAATCACCAATAGTTTGTATATTATCTCTATGTATATATGTATTACCAGAATCATCTATGGCATCAAAAGTTCTCTTTTTATGATTATATATATACTTCCAACCATCTCGGTGAGTAAGAACTTCTTCACTATCCTTGATTGCACCAAAAGGAATCTTTAAGAAGTTCCAACCACGCATAGTCATTTTATCACCATAATATATTGGGCTAATACCAGATGAAACAAGCCCACTATCCATTATAAATATTCCGTTAAAAAATGGTTTAGAGAAGGCAATAACATCATTATTGGTATGTTGCTCAAACGAACTAATATCTAAAATTGTAACTACCCCAGCTACATTACCTCTTGTTTCTGCCAATAATAAATTCACCCCTTAACCAAAAATAAAATAAGACTTACATCAACACTATTATTATAGCATATTTGCCATAATATGTCAATGTAAGTCTCTACTAATTAACGAGTAATATCTCCTTCTGTACTATCAGAATCGTCCTCTAATTGACGAACACTTATTCCATCAAACCCATATCTGCCACGCCTCATAGAGTATGAAAACACTTGACATAGGTCATTACTTCGAGGGTAAGACATCTCATATAAATAACTTGTCTGCATATTTAATGTACTTACATAATATACACCAGTTACTTGCCCACAAGCTGCATAATTATTTAATACATCTGGGTCTACCCTAACTGCCATGAAATTTGGCATGTTTAATGTAATACAATTGAGTGTATTTATATTTCTACCCCAATCAAGCTTACTGGACGATTGCATATTTGCATAATGAGGTATAAGACCATTACCACCCTTACTAACACGCACTGGCATAGACATTGGTTTTCCTGTTACATTATCTGTACCACTAGAAGCCCATCTAATATAACCTCTACTCTCTTTTGGAGCATCATCAATATCTATTCTTAAAAATGTATTAGATACTGTACCACTACTAAGAATTGGTAAAATACCACTGTCCTTAATCTCATAAAAAGCATCTTCTTCGTCCAAATCACTCTTAGCAAATAAATCATAAGCAGATTTAATCATAGATGGTACGGTAGAGCCTGTAAACCAAAATCCACCTTCCCAATTATCATACTTTCTAAGCATACCACAAGCTAAATGCACTGCTCTATAATCATGACCTCTATAAGCATCTCCACCAACATTTTCAGCTACAACACTAAAAATCAACGTATCAGATGGCTCTACAATATTATTACAATACAAAGTGTACTTATTTAAGTTATAATTCTCATTATCTGTGCCATCAGAATTTTGTTCTGCTCTACTTGGAACAGGGATACAAACAAACTGCACATTTTTACCTCTGAGATTAGTTGGCACTAAATACTGATTATACCAACGCTGTGTTCTTGAATACCCTTCTGATACCGTCATGGCTATACCTTGATACTTATAATCAACATCTGGTGTCTGAATATCCATATAAGCATCATCAGTTGTACCAAAAGGCCAAATCTCATTAAAAGAACGTAAATGAATATAGTATGTTTGTGTTCTATCCATAAATACAAACTTCTTACCATCTACAGAACTTCTATCATAAACATTAGTATCGTCCTTCAAAGGCTCAATAATTGTATACCCCCTTGAAGTTATATACTCTGCCATCTTAGTTAACACCTCATCTGGTGTATTTAAATCTGTATATTTTATAAACGCCATAAAACTAATATTCCCCCTCATCCACTAATAAAGCTACACCACAGCTATCTTTATTACCACTATTCCAGCTAACTAAATATTTAAACACAATATATGCTTTTCCGTCTACAACCAATAACTCCTTGTAATCATTATATACTGCATCACAAGCAAATAAAACAGTACTCTTAAATGGAACAGACCATGTATCCAACACTACAGGCTCACGCCTAACATACATCCAAATAGGAGCTAAATAATTTATACCATTTAACTGACTGCGCAAAGATGTCTGACAATGAACCAATGCTTGCCAAGCTTTACTACTGTCTGTAACATATAGTGGTGAATAAGAGATTAAACCAAAAATGTCAGAATAAAATAATCTGTTATAATTTGTTTCTGTTGTAATGTGGGCACTAGTATCTACTGTATACTTAGTATAATTCTTATCCTTATAGTTAGTTTCAGTACTAGACAAATCTACTGGGCACAAGGAGGTTGCAATAGTTAAACGCATAGGATAATCACTATTATAATACAATCCCATATCATGAATTGATTCAACTTGTTTTGTGCCATCCTTACTATCAATCACAGCGTTTAACATAGCACAGTTAGCCAAGTCAGAAAATTCGGCCACAAAGTCGTCTACTATCACATCACTGCCTCCACCGCCAGAACGATATTCATTAAAAATAATGGTAGATTTCGGACAATCATCACCAGAATAGTGTTCCCTACTATCAACATCACAATACTTATCATCCCTAGAAACAGTAAAATGAAATCTATTATGACCAACAGCCCAAAGACCACCAAACACAAAATAATCACACAGAACATCTGTCTGTATATTATTATCCGTACCTGGGGATATAGATACCCAAGCATCACCTTTAGAAGGAAAACTCTCATCAACACACAAATGAGCATCTTCCCACCCACGCTGAGTTATCCCAACACGAACACAATCAATAAAAGTCAGTGTATCGTTATGATAAGAAATAATAAAATCGTCTGCCTGCTTGCCCTTAATCTCCCGTCTTTCATTAGTAAATATTGGCAATATAGGAGACTGAATCTCAATTGGCAAATCCTCGAATGTCTCTGGTAACCAATGGCCAGAGCATCCATAAGGAGGTACAAAATTATATGGCATTGGTATACAACTACATCCTGCTGGATTATTGGTAACATTCTTATACCGCTTACCATTATACTCAACTATTGTTCCCCTAGCATAAGGAACATCTTCCACTCTCCACTGATATACTGTATCCTTTGGGCCAACAGTAAAATTAGTTATAATTTTAGTTTTATTATAGAAAAATGTTGCAAAGAAGCTATCTGGAGCATCACTAAGCTTCTTTGATTCAAGATACTTTGGTGCTAACATACCAGCAGTATAGATTTTCTTACCAGACTTCTCTGGATTAACTAATTGCTGAAATTGTGGCAACCAATGGTCACTGTTTTCCCAAGGCTTACACCCACAACCATCTATCAAACACCTATATATATTATCATCAAACTTAACCAAATCGCCAGTATAATGAGTTGATGGAACACTAACATCATACTCTTCTATGATGTCAGAATCAGACACAACAAAATGTCTCTCAGAAGAAGAATAACTTTCAAAATTATTTAAACCAAGAGCCATAAAAACAAGTGGGCTATCTGTTACATACCTACGTGTAACATTGGCTTGGACTGGACCACCTGCTGGTCCTGGAGAAAGAATTGGATAAGCACAAAAAAAGAATAACGGTGTCGGATAATTTGGTAGGGTTACTAACAAATTGCCTACATAATCCCACTCTTCTTCTGTTAAGCCACACACAAACTCTCTATCACACAAATAACCATTGGAATCATAAAACTGAGATTTCATTGGTAAGTCCTCTTCAACAGAACTCCAAATATTTAATGATTTTAGGGCATCTATCATTCCTTTACAGTAAGTTAAATGATTCATTGACGGATTACTGGTATCTTCTCTGTATCTAGACCAATAACTATAATCAAATTCTACAAACAAACATAATCACCCCAATTCAATCAATAACTTATCCCTAATTACATTCTCTTTTCTAAGGGTTACTCTTTCTTCCCAATCATCTACAACTGTCTCAGTACCCCAAACATCATTAACTATACCTATATGTTTTGGGCCATAATTATATAATCTTCCATCCCAACCACAAGGTATACTGAGGTATTTCTTACCACTAATCTCAATCTCACCAGCAGGAATCTCATCATCCCAACATACAAAACAATGAGGTATTGCGCCTGTAGACCTATACTCATTATGTGGCATATTAGGATTAAGGTTAACACGAATACGTTGCATATAATCACTCAACTTATACTCATTAACCAACTCATTCTTGCCCACAACATTAACATAACCATTATTATTAATATACTTACTACCAAGCCTCTTACAATCATTAGACATTCTAGGATAAATATTATGTTCACCATAATAATCAATTACATCATTAAGTACATAAGCCCAATCTACTGGGTAACCCAATGTTGGATAATTAACCACACTAGCATCTTGTTTATGCATAAAGATATTTTTCCAAATACCCTCAGAAGCTAACACCCTAAAATTACTTGCTGTACTTTGATTAAACTTTGTTGTATGTAATATATTTGAATTAGACATAGCCAAATTATCCATATCTAAATCATAAACATTTCCTGCGGTATATTGTAATGTTCCTGTTCTTATATTTGGGTGAACATAGATATCTTGACATAACCCACCAGAACCACCACCACAATATAAATTATGAACATGATTAACTGGCTTAATGTCTAAGCACCCAAAAACAATATTTTGATATAAGCTCGGCTTATCATCAGAAACAGACCTTAAATTTACTGTGATTGTCATGCTACTATCGTCTCTGGTCAGCCACACACCTATTCTAGTATGATTAGTGTTATACTCATCAAGTTCACCATAATCAGTAACATTCCTATCCGATATGGTCAACCAAGGTGCACCTGCTGTCGGATAAACTGGTACTGGATAGTAACCCTGCTCACCAATAATATATCCAGTAGTCCAATACCTAATCTTTAATAAATTTTGTAATACTCCACCTTCAGCATACTTATCATTTTGAGCCACAAATTCATTATTACAGTTAGCTTGGAATTGTTCACTTGCAAATAAAGCATCATTATACTCTGTATGAACCACTACAGCAACAAATTCGCCAGAATTCTTAAACGTATTTAGTTTAAATTCAGAACCACCATATTTTGTAAAATAATGTGGAATAATTGGTGGGTCATGTGGTGGTGGCATCGGATAAGTACTTTTAAAATACAAATCTGTAGTATGTACACTGCCAGTTATAGTATTCATTGTGTTTGGAGCATTTATTCGCATATTAACTATAGATACATAATATTTTTCCCTAAATACCTCTAACCCCAACTTCTTAAAGCAATTATCATATATATAATTATAAGCTAAGTCCATCTGAACTCCCCAAGAATTAGTCTCATTAAAACTTGGTAGGTTATCTTTTGTATCAAGCACAACATTCCAACCAAGGGAGTAAATTTCAGACCTTTTCTTTAACCAAGCATATAAATTAACCACATAAGAATTACTTAACATATTAACCAACTTAATGAACTCTAATGTAAAAATCTCTTCATAAGTGGGCCTCTTAAATTTAGCACCAGAAATTGGGGAATAACCATCATCATAATTTGGGCCACACAACACACATACAATTTTTATGGCATTATTACTACAAATATCTAATATTGACTGATAAATCTCGGCAGTTCTATCGTAACCAAACCGATTATATGTAGTCTCCAATCCCCTAAATATTATGTGAGTAGGTAACTCATCTCCACTAACAAGTTTACTATTAAGATAATCTAATAACTGAACTAAATCAGCCTCAAACAATGAGGTTTCATTAAAATCTCCAATTAAATCTATAGATGCATTAGGATATGCTTGCAACAACAGAGAATCTAATGTATCAAAATCGTGAACATGACAATTAAGGTCGTGATTATTAGCCATAAAATTATCATATAATATATTATGCCCAAGATAAACAACAAAACTACACTGCAAAAATTTATCCCCACTAATTAGTACCCTAATAGGCTCTGTATGCTGTTTATACTCCCCTAAAGGTACTTCATAAGTAGACCCAAACAAGTCAGTACAGCGATTATCTAATCTTCGCCACCGCTTAAATTTGCCAGAAATACTACAATCACCTAGCCTAGAAATATAACTATATGTATGCCCACCACAAGCAAATGCACAAATATTACTATCTAAATGCCTAAAAGATGAATCTAAATAAAAATGTACATAATCGTTAGCCACTTACCCACCTCCCAGCAAAATCATCATAATCCATCTTATCTGTATGTCGTATAGCTATACCAGCTAATCCCCCAACACCATAAGAAGCATTATATCTAAAATTCAAATCACTCACTGGATTTGTGTATGTGCAATAGGGTATTGGAGCACAACGCTTCTTCCACAAATTATAACAATAATATCTATTAAAGTCAGCATCATAATATGACTGTAATGTTCTACCAGAACCCATATTATACATGTTAACATAACCAACCTTATCTGTGTGTCCAATAGCTGACCAAGAATTTAAGTCGTCTGGGTCACGCAATACATAAAATATCATTGGCATTATTTCACTTACATTATTCTTAGTGTTTACTGTATTTCCACATGGACCAGAACGCCTTTGAATTGGATAATTCCTAAATGTATCAGCCACATCATCATAAAAAATATATTCACGCTTCTCCTGTCCCATAACAGACCAGTAACTAACACCAACATTATGTTCCTTATGCTCATAAGCTGTATAAAGCTGTCTATAATCCCAGTCAGTAAGTTTATAATTACTGCCAGCATAATTTGGTATTGCTGAATTAGGGTCTTTAGCAATACTCCAAACTGGCATCATAAGATTAATATTTACCCTATATGCTACAGGAACTCCATCAAAACTATCTCTAACATAATTAGCATCATAATCTACATCACACCTACAACACTTAAATAAGTAATTAGGATAATCTTTATAAAATGTTTGCCCATTAATAGGTGCTTCAACATCACTCTGTACACTCACAACAGACGGTAAACAAAATGCATCCTTATGACCTACAGGCTTATAATTACTCCTAAGTATAAATGAATTAGAAAGTATATAGGATTTACTCTTTACATTCTCGTCAACAACATCAAACTCACCAACAATTAAACTTCTAGTCTGATATGGCACAGCATTACTATAAAGATTGAATGAAAAAGTTCCATCATTATAATGACAATCTAAAGTTTTATAAGATTTACCAGAAAATGATACTTGACTAAATCTAAGTGAGCCACCAACATGAAATATATTAGTGCCAGTTATTCTATGCCAAACAGACTCATACTCAAACATCTCACTAATTTCTTTATTTCTATGATACCACTTATCATAAGCATCCTTATAAGCTTTTGTGCTAGTTGCTCCAACCAATGTATCATAATACTCTTGGTTATTATCCTCATACAATGGTGCCCGCATAGCATTTGTCGCTGGCCAATCAATCTCTAATCTTGACATATCTTTAGTATATGTTGCCCTAGCACCTACTGTAGTAATTGCCTCCCAAGGATTAATAAGGACTCCACCATTTATTTTTGTATCGCCAACATCAACTATCCAAACTGATATTCCATCTGAATCTTTAACAAACCAATACTCTTGCTTACCATTACCACTAACAAACTTTATCTTATCAGAAGATGGTACAGGTTTATTTGCTAGATTAGCTATAAACTCAAATATTTTACTTATCATATCTGTGGATGAATTCACTAAAAATCTTGCAAACAACCTATATCACCTCGTCCCTAAAATCTATATCTGAATATTTATCAAGCATGTGCTCATAAATCGAGGACTTAACCCCTACAATAAAATTAATACTGCCAAAAGTACATATACCAGACTTAGCATCAAAATCAATCTTACTAAACATAGTTAATTCCTTATTACTGTGCATATATAAATGTGAGCCATCTACATCATTAGTGAACAGATTAGACACATCAACAAAGTCGACCTTATAACCACAATACACATTATCAATATTTAAGTTATTTACAATATTAAGTATATCACAAGTTCCATATAAATACAAGTCTGAGATATTTGAACCAATAAGATTGATATACGAATTATATTTCTTATATTGTCCATAAGGAATGTATAGCTTAGTCAAATTCTTCTGATAATTTAAATGAAATCCATAAGGCTTAATGTCCCACCGATAATACTTGGTCAATATATCCTCTGCATCATACTCAGTATGATAATTTACATCAGCTACACAATCAACTTCATTATACATCTTAAACCCATCAACGAAATACGGATTTATATAAAATTCTAATAAAGTTTCAGATTGATATACACCCTCAATATCTTGTAACTCAGATACCTCATAAACCAATGAATACAGAGGCTCTAAGGTATTTGACATATAGGAAGTATCTTTATAGAAATATGATGGTGCTAACATTTCTCTAAAATTAGTAATATTATCATTGATTAGAGTTACAGTATACTCACCTGCCGATTCATAATCGTGTAACATACCACCATAAATATCACTATACTCAAACCTACTAATCTCACCATCACCAAAATCTATGCTGATAGTTTTCTTCAGCTCCTTAAAACAAAATATGACAGTACTATCATCATGCAGTACCCTAATTTTCATCTTAATAATTGTATTTCTATCCGAAGCCTCTATAAAATCATTTGGATACTCAATTTGAACATCTGTACTAATATCAGAAGCTACATCACCAAAATCTATCAACAACTTATCATGAATAATATTCTCCTGTAATATACTGCGCTGTTTATAAAAGAACTCACGCTGTACATCATTATAAATAACACCAGAATGTGTTGGTGAACCACCATACTGATTCCGTGGGCCATTAGACCAATAAATTCTACCGCACCACCAAGGATAATGCCACAACCTACCTTGCCAACCATTAGGAATACTTAAATATTGCTTTCCACCAATATTAGTAATTCCCTCTGGAATAGTTCTTGCCCAAGATGAGTATGCATGTGGTACAATACCTGTTGCTAATAACTGACCATGAGTAGGTATACCACCACTAGAAGCCCATACAGGATTTTTACCTTTATCCTTATCGCTCTGCTTAGCAAAATATCTCCAAAAAGCGTAATATAAAGCATAACCTGTACCTGGAACGCCAGTATGTGGTAAGGGCTTAAAATATGAAGATACAACATCATAAGTTGGCCTTAACCATACAAGTCTTTCATCAGCACCACGAATTAATTCAGCTAGACCCTCCTGAACTATTGTAGGATAATAATAATATCCTTGAATGTTAGAGGACATAGCAGCATGGACAAACTCATGTAATACAACAGAATCCGAAAAAATACCGCCAACAACTCCACCATTAGCATCAGTAGTATCAACCGCAGAAAAATAATTATTAGCAAAAAATAAGTCTAAGTGATTAACCTTTGCAACACCACTATCTGGATATATAGAATAATGACTACTAACCATAGCTACTGCATCTGGGTCTAAACTATTGGAAAACGAAACATCAATTTCATTAACAGCAGATTGACTACCAAACTTTAAACCATATACATCTTCAATTCTATCTAAAGATGCCTTGGCCCACCAAGTATATAAAGCATCTATAACATACTTCTGCTTAGTATTTAATCCACTAGGTACATTAAACTTTAACCCATTAGTAGTAAAACTACTGCTACCAAGATGCCTTATCGGGCCAACCTCTGCTACAACATCTTCCGCTCTTATCTCTTGCGAACCACCAGCATCTAAGCCATCTATAGCACCAGTATCTAAATTTTCATAATCAATGCCACAATATTTCTTCAAGAATGTAGGAAAATCAGACTCACGCTTAAAGTCAGCCAAAAAATTATCAACTACTTCATTAAATGTACTAAATTTGTGGGATGAGCTTTCAAATGTCGCATAATCAAGAGCCTTAGTTGCAACTGCATTAGATGTTACATTACTACCATAATTAGTTAAACAACTAATAAACTTCTTTATAACACTCTTTTGTGACAACTATTACACCCCATTTCTAGTATCATTATCATATAAATAAATAGTAAGCCTATCAAGCTGACCGCCACTAGTAAACTTATACATATAATCATCCATATACTCACGCTTTTTAACACTATAAGTATCTATTCTATCTCTAATCGGTGAACCAAATGGGTATGCTGTATGCATAGAATTACCTATAGTGTCTGTAGGAGCATTTAATGGAACACCCCACTGATAAATAACACCAGACAATGTAAAATATTGGTATGTACTAAATGTCTGATAGTGTGCATACATATCTCGCCACTCACCACTATTAACCATCACTCTGAAATTAGATAAATTAGCACTACCAAACTTTGTTGGGTGCAAGAAATTTGAGTTTACTAAAGATGGATTCTTAAAATCTAAATCATAAGACAACCCCTCAACATGGGAATGAACATAATATGTCCAAGTATCTGGCGACAATGCAGAATTTCCTCCCACACAATATAATGGATTTATATTAAAACCATCGAATGGTTGTTCCAACTTACCAAAAGAAATTGTCTGCCAAACATCTGCTAATTGCCCATGCCCATCACAAAATCTAATTGTAATAGTTGAATTAGAATTATCCTTAACAAAATAATAATGAATAGGATTATCTGAATTAATTAGATATTTACTTCTATTACCTGTAGACATAGTAAACCAAGGACAGCCTGTAGTTGGATATACTGCTGGGTCTAACCTCTTTGAAGGTGTACCGTAAGTAAAAATCCAAAATGGCAATAAGTTGATATCATTAATCTGCTCATCTTCCTCTTTTTTACAGGTAATACCACCTTGTTCACACATCCATACATCATAATCAAACGAAGTATGTACACCCACAGACACTAAACTACCACTATTCCTAAATGGGTTTAATGGACTATACTTACTGCGAATAGACCTGTAAGAAACCTGTAACTTATCAAGCTCTTCTGACATATACTCATCATTATTATAAATAAAATTATAGTATGTGCTTGAAGTTATTTCATTATAGTGAAATGACACAAATATCTCTCCTACACTAGTATGAAACAACTTATTCATTAAGTACCTTGTCAATAAACTAGAGATTGACTTATTATAAGCAATATAGTTAGCCGTATTATCTTTAAGAGCATAAGTACTGTAAATCTTAGATAAAAACGAGCTATCAAATTTATTTAAAATATCAGTAAAGAAGTTGTGCACCTTACTCTTAGTGTACTTAGTAATATAATTATTTAAAAAGTTTATAAATGAAATAGATTCAACATAGTTCTTTGAACGAATGTCCAATATAGATGGAGCATATACATATTCTACATCAATGCCTCGCTGATAACACTCGTAATCTAAATCATCCATAGCACGAATAAACTCATCAGTAGACCTAGTTGCAAATCTAGTGTCAACATCACTAAACTTACCTATAGGCAACCAATGTCCTAATTCAACACCCTCTTCTGCACCACCTATCGGACAACCACAACCACCTTGCGCTAAATCACTGATATTTAAATGATATAATCCATCAGAATTAATGGCAATATCTCCATCACCAAATCCCTTACCACCTGCTTTACCACCATCCAATGGTGTATCTGCATCAGTCTTAAACTCAGTAATCTTACCACTATAAAAATCAGTTAATATTTTTTGGTAGTCTGTATGTTGAGCCTCTGAAACCGCATTATATGAACTATCATATAAATTAGCATCAATCAATTCTCTAAATATAGGTTTCCAATGGTCAGCTCCCATATGTGGCATACAATGACACTCTGAAACACTTGGCGTGGCTTGATTACAAATATTTAAATAATAAATCCCATCCATACCAAGAGCCACATCACCATCATGATATATTCCCTCATCATAACGACACACAGGATTAACAAATTGAGGTGCTTTATGTGCATAAATAAATGCTGATTTTCTCTCACCACCAAACTCAAAACCAAGCCTATTAACAAATACAATTAACTTATCAATGTCATGATTTGCATTTGCCACATAATCTATATAACCACGGGGATTAACCGTGGTTATTAATTCATCAAAATTAATTGCTGTAACATTAGAATTTGGTAATGTCCTAATTAATGTGTGCTCAAAATAATCCTTATTCTGCTTTATCTCATTAGTGTTAAAATCTTTAATGTATCTACTATCTACACCATTATCATAAAACACAACTACATTAGTCTTATGCATCTTATGCCAATCATTAGATTCATCTGAGGGTACATCCATACAATCATCAACTAACTGCCTATAGTTGTGTCCACCATAACTAACTATTGTGCCTCTCTTATATGGTAACTTGTCTGCATCAAATGGTTTAATATAGTTACTTTCTTCCACCTTATAATCAGACATAGGAATAGACATAGTTGCACCATAATAAGAATTGAGCCTTGGGTCAATTAAATTCCACGCTATAGTATCATCATTATAGCACTGCAAGAACTCAATATATTGAAGCATCAAATCACCAAAATCATTGGCTGTACCTTCTCTATATAACAACTAACATCACTCCATCTTAACACAGAAATAAGTGTTTGCACCTCTATCCTGCTTAGTATCAAATACCATATACTGGTCTCCACCATAAACAAGTACACGCTCAGCATCAATATCTCTTGTACCAGAAACCCAATAACAACCACGAAGTAATCCATTAATATCTACTGGGTCATTCGTACAAAGCATAATAGGAATAATCAAGAAGTTATCTTGATTAATTGCATCTGTCTCCTTATAGTTAGGCACTAACTTCTGATTATGTGCATTATATGGAAACAGTGTTCCCTTAGTTGCTGGATTAGGATTAGGCTTAGAGGCATCAAATGGTCGCCAAGAACCATCAGCTCTACGAAGCCAACCTTGATTATTCTGTGGGAAAACAAATGAACCATTAAGATTGTTAGGCCAATCTGCTCCCCTAGCATGAGAATTTCCACATACATACATAGGATACGGATACTGTCTCTCATTAGCTATTGGATTTAGGAAACCAACATAAAAAGACTCATATACAATACTCATTCGTGTAATACAAATTACTCTATAAGTATCAACAAAAATCCAATAAAAGAATCGTTCATTATTACTAATTACCAACTGTGGTGTATCAGAAGGATGTTGACAATCATCCTTAAGCCACTGCTGAATAGAACCTGGTTGCTCAAACGCTCCTAAATGTGGGTCATAACCTGCACCACTATCAAGAATAAGTCTATCATCTCTATTGTGATAACTCAAATAAATATAAATCTTATCTGTACCATCACCAGAACCCTCATATATAGCACCATCAGTAGTACCAGAACCATCTACTGAAACTATATGGGATATCCAGCCAACCCCAACAAGAGCATCATTAAGGGCTGCAAATAAATCCGCTATACTATTAGCGTGTCCACTAACATACACCTATTAAAACCTCCCCAAATTTGGATTATTTCTCATTAACTCATTGATATCTAAATCTTTCATTTTCTCCATAAGCCCACCAAAAATATTTCCCATAGCCTTTTTCTGCTCAAACGCACCCAAATTAGCCTTTATGGTTGTAAGCTTATACAACCTATCAATAAATTCATCTGTATAATCTACTTCACTATTTATACATTCATCAATCTCATGTTCAAGCCAATCATTAAAACTCATAAAAATAGTCTCCTTTAAATTTATTTCTCTGACATAGTTTTAAGATACCCATTTGATTTCTCTAGCTCAGAAATTATTGTTGATAATTTTGAGCTTAAAGAATCCAACTTACTATTAACTGTTCCAATGTTAGAATTAATTGTGCTTAAACTACTATTAATAGTCTGTGTATTAATATTTGCAACACTAATACTATCAGCTATCTTTGAAACAATATCTTCCTTAATACTAACTAAATCATTATGATTACTTTCAATATCTGAACGCTCAGTTACCGCCATATTATATATATTTTGCAACGCTTCAATATATGCTAATAGTGGGCCAACATTACTAAGTGAATTATTGCTATTAGCTACAAACTCCTGCTCAGCCTTTTCCAATTTGTTCTGAATAATCTGAATAAAGCTCATTAAAATACCCCCAAATCTATAGTTTTCCCATAACTCCTAGATTATATTATAGCATAAATAATACTAACTGTCAATTACATACTTCATACTTATGCCCTTTCATTCCACCAATCAATGCACTGACCTTTAGCTAAATTCTCAAATGGCCTAAATGATATTCTACAGTAATCACAAACTATATTATAATATGGCTTTACCATACTATAAGCCATTCTTACTTCCTTCCCACAGAACGGACATAACTTCAACTCATTGTTCACACCAATATACCTCTCATTCCAATCTTCTATCGCTTCTTCTTGTGTAGTATGTACTGCTCCACTTGCACCACAACCTTGACATTCAATCTGATATGTTGGTGCTTCTCCCTCAAATGCCCACTCTAATATTTCAAGCTTCTGACTACCGCAAAATGGACAAACTTTTAACTTATTCTCCAACAGACCGCACTTCCTCCACTGCTTGTTGTAATAGTTTAATCAATTTATCTGCCTCATCCACATATAAAAATAAACTAATATAATTAAATCTATCCTGTGCAACCAATTTTACTAACTTAAACTTTGGGTCGGGATAATGTTCTATATTAACTGATATACCACCCTCTGCTCTCAAACTTATTCCTGCCATCAATATACCTCCACAAAACAAAGATAATTTAAAAACTTTTCTTCAAATACTAGATTGTCAAATAGTTCACCATAGTACATTGGTTTATCAGTTTCTATACCTATATCCCTTAAAACAAAATCATCAAGTGGAAACTTCCCACTAACAAAATCAACAATGGCATTAATTCTTTTTGCACCATCATCAATCTTTATTTTACCAAATCCATTATCAGTAATTCTAATAATACCTGTACTGGAACCAACTAACAAACTCTGAATAAAATACTTCCTACTAAGTTCATCAAAGTTATCTTTAGGGTCAATAACAATAGAATGATTATTATAACAATTAATAAAATATCCAATAGATTTAATACACTTCTTCAATAGAATCTCTCCCTTCATATTCATATACTACCACACAACACAATAAATGTCAACACAAAAAAAAGAAAGCCACATAATGTGACTTTCTAATTACATTAAAATCTTACAGTTGTGCTAGCATACTTTCTAGCCATATCAAGATAAATTCTCTGACCTTCTGGTGAACGCATAAAGGCTTTCATAGCATCCTCTTGATTGCTGGCCATTACTAAATTAAAGTGTGCTTCATTATTTATATTAGTACCAATACCTCTACCAAGCTCAGTAACAACAGTAGAAGTCGCCTCTCTTGCTGTTTCAGTTACTAAACCACCACTAGCATAATGATGTCTAGGCTTAATAGTAGCAAATGTACCGTCATTAACTGCATTTAAGAAATTAGTACCGTACTTCTTAACTGCATTAGCCTTAACAACAAACTCACCATTACTTAACATAGCTGGAATACTATCACTAGTGCCTGTACCTGGACCACTTATATATCCACCACTAGCATAACCGAACAAACCAGTAAGTAAATTGGAACTTAACTTTATTAGTTCAACATACATCAACTGTAATTCAATAAATATGGCACTTAAAAGCTTTTCTTTAGTGTCTCCACTAAATAAGGTTTTAACAGCAAACAGACCACCTGCTAACTGCATAAAATCACTGCCCATTAAGCTAGTTAAAAAATTGCCTTTAAATGAGCCTGGAGACTGCATACCAGCTCCACCATCAACACCACTACCAGAAACAGAATCAACGCCCTCAGTCTGTACTTGCGGTGCTGTATCATTACTTAATGCGCTTGCATGTCTATTTAATGCATCCGTATCATTTTCAGTAGCACTGATATTTAATCGCTCAGTAGAATCCTTCTGCTGTATAGTAGTTGTTGCTTGTGTATTAGCATTAGAATTTACTTCTGTAGTTGCAATGTTCACGGCTGTAGTTGTTGCATTATTAGTTGTAGCGGTTGCAGCATTATCCATAGCCACAGACAAATTATTCGCAGAAGTTTCTGCTTTAGTTTGCGACACATCTTCATTTGGATAGATAGTCTTACCGTTAGCTTCATCTATAAACTTCCATAAGGCACTGTCAAACTGACCCAAAGAATTGCTTGTTTTTTGTAATTGTTGTGCTAATGCATCAGCAGGATTAATAGCTTCATACTCTGGCTCTCTAATTGGCCCATAAGTTGTATCACTAGGGACATTCTTAATAATATATCCCTCTTTCATATAAGGCTTCAATACAGGATTATCCATCTGCTCCTTATATGTTTGTTCGCCTTGTGGGTTTTTCAACAAATCCTTTGGTTGCCAATTAGCTGTATCAGTTATTCGCTTTATATCATCGTCCATAGGATAAAGCTTATTCATAAGATTTTCAATCAATTTCTTAGCAAAGAATTGTTGCATAGTCTTAAGAATACTAACAGCTAACTCTCTAAATGCTTCACCAATAGTCTTTGTTCCTTCAAGTACAGCATTTACGCCATCTGTCATAAAGTCTACAAGACCATCTTCAAGTGCTTGCTTAAATACATCATTAGCCTCTTCAAGAGAAGTCTTAAACTTACTTAAATCTTCTGCTTGCTGTAATGCCCAACGATTTTTGAGTAATCTTTCTTGCACATCAGCTATTGCTGTGAGAGTCTCACCAGTGGCCTTACCTAAATCCTTAGTTTCCTTTAAAGCTCTCTCAGTAAGTTCTCTATACTGTGCTGTAAGACCAACTTCCTTATCACGATAAACTTTAGCTAATTCTCGATTCTTAGCAATATTAAATCGCTTACTTAACCCCTCTTTTTGCAGATTTGTAGCACCAATATTATTCATAGCAGATTCTATGTAATCATATTGCTTATTAACTGCATCTTCGGCCTTATCAAAGAACTCATTTAACTTATTAGTTACCTTATATAAAGCTTGTCGTAAGTCTTTACCTAAAGCTCTATTCCCCTCTGCATCAGCCTTATCTATCATCTCTTTAATAGAATTAATCGTTCTATGAATATCATTATCCATATTTGTAAATATGTCTTGATAATTCTTAGTAATTAATGCATAATCTACTCTACTTGCACTAGCAGTTAAATCATAGTTAAATAATGCCTCAATATCGCTAAGCTGATATTCAAGTTGTTCTTTAAGTTGCTTACCAATAAGTTCTTGAATCTGGAACATCATCAAGCGTTCTTTTTTATCTACAATTCTCTTTTGTTGCTTATCATTAAGTCCTGTAGTCTTGAATATATCAAATTGTGATTCAAGTCCCTTTTTAATTACTTCGGCAGACTTAGATGAAGCCTCAACAGAATCAAATACAGTTTGTTCATACTTATCTAACTGTGCTTGCAAATTAAACTCAGTAGTAAGATATTTCTCTTTCATCTCAATGGCCTGTAAACCATTTCCTGTATAAGTAGAAGCTGTACCTCTAGTTATCTTCTCTACCACATCTTTTATTGCATTGGTACCAGAACTACCACTTAGTAATGGCCCTACTTCACCATAACCTTCTATATGGTGATATCTATCCCAATCATCAATACTGTTATATGTTCGTACACCACTACTCCAACTATCCCTTGACCTAACTTTACCTTCTGGTAAAACTATACCAACATGAGTTCTACCAGAAATATAATCACCAGGCTTCGGCACATAACCGCTATTAACATCGTGCCATAATCCAGCTTGTTGGAACATCCAATCTTGAATAACAGTTCCCTTACTTATAGGAGAGTTGCCAATATTCCTTAAGCCACCCTCATAGTAAACATCTCCTACCCAAGAATCACACTGTATGCCACCATGTATGTCTGACCTCATCGGATTTAACCACTCTTCGCCCTCTTTGTAACCATTAATTGCTTGATTTACAACCCCATTTGCATTAGCAAGTGTGTGAGTAGTTGTAGTAATTTGTCTCATAAATGGCTTAAAAGACTGAGCTAACTGATTCATCACAGACAAATCAGCATCACCAACAAACATACCAAGCTTCTTAAGCTCAGCATTAAATTGGTCTAATGTGTAATCGTTATCAGTAGGAATAGCTTCTTTAATTTTATCTGTGGCTATCATTATATTTGTCTTAAACATATCTGTAGCATCAGATAAATTAAGTCCTGCTTTTGTTGCATAAGCATTTAATGTCTCTGAATCGAAACCAAATATATTACCGCTCAAATCAGCAGAATTTGTTAAAGTATGAGCAAGCATACTTGAAGCATTATCACTAGCAAAACCAGACTCCCTAAAGTATTGCATAGCCCAACTTTTCTTATCGTCAAGGTCATTAATATCCTTATACTTAAGTAAATCTTCTGTGTTTAAGCTTTCTTCCTTAGTCTCTACCTTAGTAGTTATATCAGAATTAGCCTTATCTTTCTTATCGTTAGCACTACGGTTTAAGCCAACAAGAGTTTCGAGAAGTTGATTACTCTCTCCAAGTATACTTGTTACTTCGCCTTGTGTAATAGTAAGTTTATCAATGGCTTTATTTATACTCTGTAATTTCTTATCAGCATTATATAAATCCTTCTCTCGTTCATCTTCACTTTCATACTTACCAGTACTCTTAATTGCTTCAATTTCTTTAAGTAACTCATCACGCTTAGCTACCTGCTCTTCAAGCTCATTTTTCATCTTCTCTTGAATATAAGCATCATAGTTCTTTAATCCCTGCTTATAAGCAGCTTCATTCTTATCAAGAGCATCTTTTAATTCCTGTATATGTCTTTCAAGTGCATCTCTTAATTGAGCAATATATTTATCAAAAGCTTTCTTTTCTGCTTTTCTAGCTTCTCTTTCTCGTTTTTCTTTATCTTTATCTGACTCTGGCTTCTTCTTACCAAGTGCATCTTTAGGGTCAATAGCTTTACCAGATTCACGTTTCATTTTCTTCTTATATTCCTCAAAGTTGGCTTTACCATTCTCTATCATATCAGCAATAAATGAGAACGCATCCTTACTTTTTTTATCTGTTAGCCCCAATGCACTTAATATATCATTATAATCTTCACTAACTCCCTTTTTAACGTACTCAAAACTCTCAAATCCCTTATCTATTCTGCCCATAGCACTTGCTTTAGCTCCAGCGAACCACCTAGATAATGAATTTTCACCAACAACAGAAGAAATTAATTTTTCAAGCAACGTATTAATAACAACTAATACACCGTCACCAACCATCTGCCAACCATTCAAAATATATCTAAATAATCTACCAAATAATGAGAACGCATTATAAGCAACTTTAGCAACCATATATAATTGCTCTAACATCACTTGATTTGCTTTACAGTAGTTATATATCTCACTAACAACATCAACTACTATCTCTGCACAAAGCACAAAAGCATCTATAAGTAATTTTATTACACCACTAACATCAGTAATTGTATCACTTAAGTCTACACCAAAAGCATCACTAATATAAGCAATTAACTCATCTAATGCATCACCCAAATATGTAAAGACATCAACAAACTGCTTCTTCAAATTCTCCATAATATCAGAAAATTGAAACTCAGTTTCACCAATAGGTTCAAAAACCTCACCAAATAAATCTTTAAATACATCTCTATAGGTAATATCTTTACCAGAAAGGTCAGATGCATTTATCCCAAATTTACTAAGAACATCTGCATCCTTGGTTGATGCTTTACCAACAACAGAATTATCTATGGCTTCTTTTAATAAGAATAACTTGTCGCCAAGCTTAGTCATAGCTTCATCTATAGTATATTTAGCACCTTGACCTTTAGCCTCAGACCCATCCTCATTTATATAACGCCAGAACTGCTCTGTAGTACCATCACCCATATCAACACGCATAAGTTTACGCTTAGTCGAATCGACCCAAGTACCAGTCATATCGGTGAGCCAATTAAATAATTCTTTAAACGGGAACGCAATTTCTTCAACAAACTTCATGGATACAAGCTTCATTCTATCCATCATCTGCTCAAAAGCACCTACTGGTGTTTCTGCATACTGCTTAAGAACATCCTCATAATTCTTAAACTTATCCATAAAGAAATTAAATATTTCATCAGCATCTCTACCCTGTAAATCAGCAGAAGAAATACCAAGTGCATTAGCTACCTGTGAACTTCTTGCTGTGATAGTTCCTTGTGCTAAATCTCTTGTTTCCTGTAATACTTGGTTTGGTGCTAAGTTTGTAAGTTTAGCTACAGAAGCTACACCCAAGTTTGTACGATATGCTTGGTCTAAAGTCATGCCTCTACCAAGAAGAATTGGTAAGGTGCCAGATAATGAAGTCATAATTTCGCCAAAATCAAATACAGACTTCTCGGCATCTAACATGGCCCTCTGTTGCAAATTAGCAGACGTAGCAATACCATGAGCTAAGTCTATCTCAGCCCCAGCAAACGTAGCATTAGAAGATATTGCAGCACCCATACTATATGTAGCCTTAGTTACCTGTTTGTATAACTCAATACCTGGCTGTAGTAACCTAGATACAACATCATACAGCCGTTGAAATATATTGACAATCCATGACATAGCCTCAACACCGAGAGCCACGCCACCAACAAAAGCAGATATAGCTACACCAGCTGCACCAAATAACTTACCAACATTTGAAGTTGAACCCTTTAAAAGACTGAACGCATCCTTCAACCCCATAGCAGAAGCTTCAAGTGCAGAACCAGAACCTTTAGCAGAACGACCTAAAAACTTACCACTATAAGTCAAATAATCAACTAAAGAATTAGAAAAACTTGAACGCCTAGCTCTATCCCTTGCGTAACCCTCTTCTCTAGCATATTTACCAGCCAAGCTCTCAATAGTATTTCTAACAAAATTATTAGTTCTGCCCAAGAAATCCTTATTATTGGATATACCAGATTTTCCCAATAATTCTTTAGCGACATCACCATCTGAGCGTAATTGACCTAATTCACGTTTCAGTTTATAAAGTACTTCTAACTGATTCTTATAATCTTGTGTAGCCTTTCTTGCATCAATAGACTGCTTACTAAATGGGTTAAGCTTACTTATAGCTGTTTCGGCTCTATAAGCCTTATCAAGCTCCCTAGCTAATCTTTCTAACTCTTTCTCAGCATTGACTATAGCTTGATTTTGAGTTGTCTGTGCTTTTGTGACTTGCTGTTCAGCTTGTGTAACTTTCTTAGCCTCATCAGATAACTCTTTCATCCGTCTAGCAAGTCTAGCAATAGGCTCACCGTCTAATCCCCTACTATTGAGGGATGTAGCCATCTGACTCAAAGCACCTATCTCTTTATTAATACTGTCACCACGGCTAAACTTAGCATTAAGAACCTTTTCTAAATCTGTAGCTAACTTATTTACACCAGAAGCACTATTAATCTTACTAACACTATCCTGTAATGCCTTAAACTCATTATCAAGTTTCTTAGAAGTATCGCCAGCAGCCTTCATAGCCTTATCTAACTGCTTATACTCAACTTCAAGGTCTGCCAATTCACCCTTTAACTTAGGGTCTATTCCACCGAACTTCTGCATCTCTTGGAAAGATGTAGCATATCTACTAAAATCTGCACTCTGACCTTTAGTGTTAGCTAACTGACTCTCAGTATGTAAATTAGCATATCTTAAAAAGTCATTAATATCAGAAGTAAAGTCTTTTCCGTTTGCAGCATTAGTTTTTGCCCTATTAAAGGCTTCTTTTGCCATTTGGTCAAAGTATTTAACCCTATCAGCATAAGTAGCTTGAATACCGTCATTAAAGTCCTTATTTGCCTTATCAAGCAAAGCCTTTATAGAATTATATGCTCCCTTATCCTCACCAGTCTTTTTAAGCTGTGATTCTAAGTATCTTATTTGGTCTTTTAATCCAAAATCTGACTGCTTAGCATCAGTCATTAAGCGAATTTTCTCATTGACTAAATCAACTAATCTCTGGTTGGACGAATTTCTTTCTGACTCAGATTGACCCCTACGTTCATTAAGCAAATCATCAATCTTGCCCTGCATTGGGTCTAATCTCTCTAATCTCTGCCTATTCTTATCTCTATAGTGGCGAATAGCTTCGTCATAATCACCATCTAAGTTTGCTCTTTGGAAAGCCTTTTCCTTAAGACTCTCACCATGACTCAATGAATTAAGTCCAGCAACTTCATTAGCTGTATTCAACTGCTGTGCTGTAGCATTTCGTATGGACTTATTAACATCTTCACTACGCACCTGCATAGCATCTAAGATGTTCTTCATATTCTTAACTTCGCCATCTACCCACTCTTTAAGGGCTTCTCTTATATGTTTCTTATCAGCATCAGTTTGTTTCTCAAACTCATCAACATAACCCTTAAGTAATTCAAGGCGTGACTTAACATCATCATTACTTGCATCTCTTAACTTATGAGTAAGTAATGTGCCTACATCATCCATACTACCATTCTTTAAGAATGATGTACCTTTTTCTAAGTCGGCTTGAAGTTGCTTCTGATACTTAGCTCTACGCTTATTATCTTCCTCAATCTTAGCACTTCTATCAGAATCTAAAGATTTATGGTAATCAGATGTGGACATTAAACCTAACTGATTAAACTGTGCCTTAGAAGCTGGACCATATATGCCATTATTAGCATACTCAGAGTTATACTTAGCATACTCAGTACGCAACCTATTAGCTAAATCATTTAACACCTTGGCCTCATCAAGCTTATTATCATACATATATCTCTGAGCTTCTTGTGCCAATTTAGATAATGCAGCTTGAATATGTACATCTTGATTATTTCCCATAGACTTAAAGTTAATTCCTGTAGCTTTATCTATGGCATCTTCAAGAGTCTTAATCTGTAACTTACTATTATTATTAAAATATTTATTAAAGGCACTAAGTAATTTTGAACTATCACCAGAGGTTAATGATGGCAAATTATCAAGTTCTGATAAATCATTACTTCCACTACTCTTACTTTTACCGCCCTTACGCCTACCACCACCACTAGATGAACCTTCACCATCATGGATATTAATGTCAAGCTTACCACTCTTAACCTTAGATAAATCTAATCCACCATTAATCAACTGTCTAAAGTTTTCATCAATATTGGCAGCAAGATTTACCTTAACATTAATAAGACCATGAGGTATTTTCTTAGCAACTCTACTAAACCGACTAATTTGGTCAATCCAACTAGATAACATCTCTGGAGAATCAATGTTACCTCTATGATTAGCTATAATTAAGGTATTAACCTTAGTATCGGTTTCTGTACCTGCAACCTTATTAAGCTCCTGTTTTAAGTTTCTAATAGAGGCTCTAATAGAGTTAGTATTAAACTTAGGTTTAATATCTACTTCTACATCTTTAAATACAGAATTAACATACTGCTTAATTCTATCAATGGCCCGCTTGCCATCAAACTTTTCTTTAGAAGCATCTAAATGTGGTGTTAATGTAACATTAATAACTTTTCCACTAAGAACCTTTCTAATTTCTTTTAATGCGTTATTAATAGAACTCTTTTTTACCTCAACACCAATATTAGCCGTAACACCATCTAACTGCTTTTGAAGGTCTTTAATGGTACTACCATCAACACTCAACTTAACAGACTTCTCAATATTATTACTAACATTTTGAAGTTTAGTTAATTGTGCAGTTATATCCTTAATGTTCTTAACTGAGGTTTCATTAATACCTGTTGTCTTAACATTAACATTGACATTTCTACCCTTAGTATCTTTAACTAAAGTATTTATAGCTTCAAGGTCAGTAATTACTTCCTTAGAGCCAGTTATACCAGTCTCAATAATAAGAGATTGCTTATTGTCACCGCTCTTTGCCAAATTCTTCACCTCATTTATATATAAAAAGCCCTACCACTAAAACATGGTAAGGCTTGAATTATTGCTTTCGCCAAATAGTAGTCCCACTTCTATATACAACATAGCCTCTACTGTGTGTATAAGAAATAGGCTCTAATTGTTCAATAGGCTCATAGCCAAATTCTCTTAGCCATTCACCATCATCAAAATCATTGTTAGTATATTCAAATTCTTTTGTTGGTATATAATGTTTTTCATTATTTGTGATTA
>Ga0256405_10000509_pt1 | contig 128388 bp, 93 predicted proteins | sample RumenRJG_02DNA_FD_189096 | JGI IMG/M metagenome (GOLD analysis project Ga0256405, IMG submission 189096) | Bovine rumen microbial communities from Lethbridge, Alberta, Canada - RJG_02 | ecosystem: Host-associated > Mammals > Digestive system > Stomach > Rumen | place: Canada: Alberta... | reverse complement strand
GCACGGACTATGCGGTAACCACTAATGGTACTGTAACGGCAGAAAACAATGTAAATATGGAAGCTAAGGGCAATGTGGAAACCAATGGTGCAGTACAGGCGCAGAACAATGTAACGCTTACGAGCACGGACCATGCGGTAACCACTAACGGCACTGTAACGGCAGTAGCAGGAAACATTGAAGCAACTGCTAATGGCAATGTGACTGCCAACAATAACCTGTCGGCGGCACAGGGCGCAATCAGCCTGACTTCCGTTGCAGGCAATGTCGCTGTAGAAAAGAATGGTACCGCGACCGCCAAAGACGATGTAACGCTGAAAGCAGAAAAAGGCGGTGTAGCCATCAACGGCGCAGTGACTTCCACGGAACAAAATGTAATTGCCACGGCGAAGGATACCGTTGCGATTAACGCAGATGTAAAAGCAAATCAGAATGTAACCCTAACCTCGGCAAAAGAAGGCATAACCCAGGCCGCGACAGCAGGCATCCAGGCGCAAACGGTTACTGCTGTAAGTGCCAAGACTGTGGATTTGAAGGGGATGGGTAATCAGTTCGGTACTATTACAGTGCAAAGTTCTGACGAAAATGCGGGCATCCAGGGCAGCGTTTTGGTACAGGACAGTACGGACAAGTTAGAGCTTTCCATCCAGCCTGTGGTCAATGGCGATATTAAAGTAGAAAACAGCAAACCCAAGGGCATGCTGCAGGTCAGCTCGGATCTTCAGGCGAAGGGCGATGGAGCGGGTTCCAAAGGCGATATCGCGCTGAAATCCGACGGCAACATGCAGACAGACAAAAAGCTCACTGCAGCTAATAATGTGGCTCTTACCTCTACTACTGGCGACGTATTCATCCGCGGCGACGTTTCTACCGGTACGCAAATGGCTGTCTGGAATGAAGAAATGGCTGAACTGGAAGGGCCGTACAATTCTCTCGTTGTTACTGCGGGCGGTGCTATCCAAGAAGAGGCGGGCGTGAAAATTGCAGCGCCGGTGGTGGAAACTTACAGCGGAAACGGCGTATCCATGGAAAGCGAGAATAATAGCTTTGGTATCTTTGTGGCAGACGCCCTGGAAGGCAGCACAAAGATTAACGGCAGTGTCAAAGCTAAGACCAGCTACGCCAAAGGCGAAGACGATAGTTTCGTGGTAGGCTTGGGGGCAAGTGTACTCGGGGATGCGGATTTTACCAATATCCATCAGGATGGAAATTTGGGACTTCTGGTATGGAATCCTGACGACGAAAACAGAAATATTAAAGTCCTTGGCGGAAATGGCGCCGAAGGCAATCTTGTCCTGCAGGCCAATAAGGATGTGGATCTGCTGGGCGACGCCAACGCGGCGCATGATATTGAAATCAACAGCACGGACGGATCGTTCTCGGGAATTGGCAGAGGCATACAGGCAGGAAACGATGTCCGTGTGTCCGTCGGTGAAGGGGTTTACTACATGGGCGGAACTCTCCAGGCAGGCAACGACATCGATATTCAGGTCAAGAAACCTGTTTCTGAAGACAGCGGCATCTACATCGGTGCTTTGCCGGAAGGTGTGGCAGGTACGGCTACGGGTGAAACTTCACTTACGGCGGGGAACGATGCCCGCTTCGATGTGCAGGGGAGTGGAAATATCGCACTGGAAGGCAGTATCACCGCTGGTAAAGTTGCCGAAGACGGCACCACTGAAGGCGGAAATGTCGTTGTGAATATTGACGACGAGGGCAGCGTCCTCATTACCGGATCCGTCGAGTCCAAGAATGGAGACGTATCGGTACAGACGGGTGATGGGCATATCTATATCGGCACCGACAAAACGCCGGATGGGGAAACGATAAAAGCGAAAAATAACGTCACTGTCGGAACTAACCTTGGAACCATCTATATTCAGGGCGAGACATCCACAACAACCGGCGACATTACGATGACAGCCGGAAAGAATGGCTATGAACAGGGAACGGGTGCCGGGAACTTCATCATCCGGGATGATGGCAAACTGAATTCCAGTGGCGGCGTTGTATTGAACGGCCGCAACGGCGATATTGAGATTACGGACGATATTCAAGCCAAGAAAGGTATCACCGTCAATATCGCTGAGCAGGGGAACGCCTCTTTTGGCAGGGATGTGTCCGTCACGAACGACGTGAACATTTCCACAGACAATGGAACCATTACGGTAGGGCATACCGTCAACTCGGACAATGGAAGTGTAAACTTGCATAGTGGAAACGGTGATGTCCTGGTAGGAAAGGATATCACTGCCGGGAAAGATGTTTCAATTTCCAGCCAGCAAGGTGATGTATTGATAGGCGACCCGACCACGGGTGACGATGGCGATGTACTGGCCAAGACAGGGGATGTATCCATCCAAACGGGCCAGGGATACGTCGGAATCGTGAAGACTGTAACGTCTCAGGAAGGCAGCATCGACATTGAATCCGGGAAGGGCGATATTCTCATTGGCAACAACGGAGAGGATGTGAAAACCGTTACCGCCCAGAATAATATTGGTCTGACTGCCAAAGACGGAAGTGTTATGGTTTATGGAAAGACTTCCACGGTGGAGGGTGATATTTCCCTGTCGGCTCATAAAGAAGCTTATGTTTCCGGTGAGGACAACAGCTCCTTCATCATCGACCAAAACGGCAGACTGGAAGCAGGTGGCGCTATTCATTTGGATGTAGGCAACGGCGATCTGTACGTTTCTGACCGCATCCAGGCTACAAAGGATCTGGTAGCAGAGGCGCAGGGAGAAGGCAGTGTCTACTTTGAAACGGATGTGGATGTGACAGGAAAAGTTAACGTCAAAACTGACGAAGGCGATGTCTTTGTAGGAAAGGATATCACCGCCGGGCAGGACGTTTCTATTACCAGCCAGAAGGGGAATGTTGTTGTAGGCGATCCAATCACGGGGGACGATGGCGATATTCTTTCCAAGACAGGGGATGTGTCTATCCAGGCAGACCAGAATATAGTTATTGCGAAGACCGTAACGTCTCAGGAAGGTAACATTGGCATGGAATCCGGACAAGGCGATATTGTCGTTGGCAACACCGTCACCTCGGATGAGGGAAATGTAAAACTTCAGAGCGGAAGCGGCGATGTCCTGGTAGGAAACGATGTTACTGCTGGGAAAGACGTGGCAATTTCCAGTAAACAGGGGGATGTCATTGTAGGCGACGTGACTACGGGTAACGATGGCGACGTGCTGTCAAAGACAGGGAATGTATCCATCCAGACAGGTGAAGGAATTGTCGGAATTGTGAAGACCGTAACGGCCCAGCAAGGCAGTATTGATGTCCAAGTGGGAACCGGTGGCGTCACGATCGGCAACAACGGGAAAAACGTAGAAACTGTTACTGCCAAGAATAATATTGATATTGGTGTGGAACTGGGCCAAGTGAAGATTTATGGCAAAACTTCTACCAAGGAAGGAGATATATCCATGGCCGCCGGGGAAAATCAATATACGCCTGGCACCAAGAACTTCATCATTGAGCAAAACGGGCTGTTAGAATCCGGACGGGATATTAACCTGACGGGTCGCAACGGCGATCTGTATGTGACGGATGCAATTCAGGCCAACCGAAATCTGAACGCCTTGGTGAACGTGGAAGGCGGCGTATTCTTCGACGAATCGGCGACCTTGATGGGTGACGTCACGGTACAGACGGAGACAGGGCCGATAAGTATTGCGGGACAAGTCAATGCTAACTTGGTGGATCTGGTCACCGGGCAAGGGGACGTTTCCCTTGGCAAAGACGTGTCTTCAAACACATCGGTCAATGTAAGCGTAGAATCCGGAAATGTAACAACGAAAAATATCACTGCTAAGAACAATGTTAATGTGACGGTACAGAATGGCAATATCCAGATGCACGACGTAACAGCTGAAGGAGATACCACCATAACCAACACAGGCCGGGGCAATATCAATGGAAACAACATTGTTTCCGGCGGTACGACCCATGTGGCGCTGACCAACGGGGATCTCTTCCTGAATCTGGCGGAAGGCAAGGCCGTGGTGCTGCGTATGGAAAACAATACGGCAGCATCCCGGGTCAATACGGTAAAGGCAGACGCCAGCGGCGGCGCCGGTCTCGATGTGGAACTGACGGGTAACTTTATCCAAATTGGCACGGTAGAAGCCAAGGGCGGCAACTCGGTATTGCAGCTGTCGGCTATAGGTGCAGGCAACCAGAAGCTGATCAGCGGTGAAATTTCCGTCGGAAGTCTCCGCTCCGGGAACGGTACACATATGCCGTCACTTTGGGCCAACCGCGGGAATGTCCATGTAGACGAAGGAAACCTGGCGATTGACGATGTGCTTGCAAAGGACAAGATCCATCTTGAAAACAATCTGACGGATCTGGCCATCTTCGGGCGCACTCCCACCCGGGACGGGGAACAGCTTTACTACTGGAATAACCTGGGCAGGGCTTACAGCAAGACGCGGCCGTTCGCTCTTTATACGGACGGAAAAGTCAGGACACACCGGGCCGTTTTGGTTGATGCCGGCAGGTATTATGACAAACTTTACGGCGATAACCTCAGCGTGGTAGACATGATGCGGGAGCGGCTGACTCATCTGCACGGCCAGTTCACCTTTGACAGCACGCTGCTGACGAAGCGCGGTGAGTTCTTGCGGGAGAAGGTACTCTTTGGCATGGATGCTGTGGATACCGATATACGGAAGCATAATGCATCCAACAGGGAATTACTGTAACGTTAAGAATTAACACAGGAAGAGTAAAGAAGAAATGAACCGAAAAACGCCCATACCCTGAAAACGGGGTATGGGCGTTTGTGCATATAGTATATGTATACAATTGGCAGGTAATTGTCAAACGGATTGTAATATGTTACTATTAGCATGAAGTGGAATGTGTAAAATTATCAGGAGACATATCATGAAACAAATGCCTTCTGCTTATAATAAAAAACGAATACTTTCCCTGTGGCTCTGTCTCACGTTGCTGTTGACAGTGTTGCTGCCTGTGTCTGCCTTTGCCGCTGCGTCCGGGAAAAAGATCGTCCGGGTGGGCTGGTTCGAGTCTACGTTCAATATGACCGACCGGAACGGCAGACGGTCGGGTTATGCCTATGAGTATCAGCAGAAGATTGCCGCCTATACAGGGTGGGAGTACCAGTACGTGACCGCCAGCTGGTCCCAGTTGCTGGAGATGCTGAGGCAGGGCGAAATTGACCTGTTAAGCGATGTTTCCTACACGCAGGAACGGGCGCAATCCATACTGTATTCTGCCTTGCCCATGGGTGAAGAGGAGTATTATGCCTATATTGCGTCTCGAAACAGGTCCATCAGTATGGACGACTATGCATCTTTCAATGGGAAAACGATCGGCGTGAATAAAGGCAGCGTGCAGGCACAGAAATTTGCCGAGTGGGCCAGGCAATACGGTATCGAAGCGGATGTTGTGGAACTGACCTGCGTGCAGCAGGATACGGTACAAAAGCTGATTTACGGCGAACTTGATGTATATATTTCTGCAAATGTGGTAAAAGCCGACGATAATATCACGTCAATCTGTAAAATCGGTTCTTCTCCCATTTATTTTGCCGTGAATCGAAACCGCCCCGATCTGAAAAAGGAACTGGATGCCGCCATGAACCGGATCCAGGATGTAAACCGGTACTATAACGAGTTGTTGTTTGAGAAGTATGTAAAACGGGGCCGTACCAGTTCTTTCCTGACCTTCGGGGAACGGAAATGGCTGCAGCGGAACGGAATGATCCGGGTGGGCTACCGGGCGGATTACAGTCCCTATTGCGTTGAGGACAAAGGGAAGAAGAAACTGACCGGCGCCTTACAGGAGTATCTGGACGCAGCAAGCGACAGCATAAAAAACGCGAAAGTCTATTTTGAGCCGGTGGCCTATCCTACCATTAACGATGCTCTTACCGCTTTGCGGAAAGAAGAAGTAGACTGTGTATTCCCGGTCAACATGACTGACTTTGAAGGAGAACGCATCAACGTGGTCCTGACGGATCCGCCTATGCATTCGGTCATGCTGGCGATCGTGCGGGAGGCCGACCAGAAGAAGTTTTCCCTGCGGGGCGTTGTGAACGTGGCCGTAGCCAAAGGGAATCACTATCACGAAAACTTCCTGAAGGAACATTTCCCCAAATGGAAAAAAACATACTTTAATACTGCTGACGACTGCCTGCAGGCAGTTGCCGAAGGCAGGGCAGACTGTTACCTGATCAGCATGTACCGGTTCAACCGGATTGCCGATCAGTGCGATAAACTGAAGCTCACATCCCAGTCTACCGGGGAAGAGATGAATCTGTCCTTTGCCCTGCGGCGGGACGAACTCCAGCTATACTCCATCCTGAACAAGACGGTGGGTTTGGTTTCCCCGGAGGTTATCTATTCAGCTCTGGCAGCCTATTCCCACGAAGATAAGAAAGTTACCTTTGAGGACTTTGTCGAAGACAATCTGGTTATTGTTATCGCGGTAATTTCTGTTGCCACAGTTATCTTCCTTATCCTGCTGCTGAGTAAGGCGAAGGCAGAGAAAGAAGCCGTGGAGAGACAACAGCTGATTTCTGTGGCGGAACGTGACGATCTGACCGGGCTGTACAGCAAAACCTTTTTCCACGAATATGTGAGCCGGCGCCTGCATCGTCATCCGGAGCAGAAAATGGATTTTGTGGCCCTGGATATTGAGCAGTTCCTTTCCGTCAATGAGCTGAACGGCCGCGAATTTGCAGACAACGTGCTGCGGACTCTGGGCGGGGAGATCAACGAGGCTCTCGAAGGAACCCGGGGAATCGCCTGCCGTGTCGAAGGGGACCGTTTTGAGCTTTTCTGCGAGCAGCGGAAAGATTATCAGACCCTGTTGGACCGGTTCCAGGGGAAGATGAACGAGCTGTCCCAGAAAGCCAATATCCGCCTGCGTATGGGTGTCATGCCCTGGCAGGAAGGGATGGATACGGCCCTGGGCTTTAACCGGGCCTGGGTGGCCTGCAACATGGTGCGGGGCACTAACCGGCACCTGATGGTATATAACGATGAAATGCGCGCCCGGGAAACCTATTCCCAGCGCCTGCTGAACGATTTGCGTAAGGCCGTGGAGCGGCGGGAATTCAAGGTATATTACCAGCCTAAATTCAATATCCAGTGCGACCCGCCCCGGCTGGACAGCGCGGAAGCGCTGGTACGCTGGCAGCATCCGGAACTGGGCCTGATTCCTCCCGGTGATTTTATTCCCTTGTTTGAACGGAACGGCCAGATTGAAATTATTGACAAGTATGTGTGGGCGGAAGCAGCCCGGCAGATTGCTGTCTGGAAAGAAAAATACGGCGTTACCGTGCCGGTTTCCGTCAACCTGTCCCGGATCGATATGTTTGACCCGAAACTGGAAGAGATCCTTGACGGGCTGGTGAAGGAAAACGGACTGAGCGGCCATGCCCTCAGGCTGGAAGTGACGGAATCCGCGTATACGGAAAACGCGGAAGAACTGCTGGCGGTGATGGCACGTCTCCGGAACAAGGGATATGAGATTGAAATGGACGACTTCGGCTCCGGCTATTCGTCCCTGGGCGCCCTGTCCTCCATGCCGGTGGACGTGTTAAAGATGGACCGTTCGTTTGTCATGAATATCGACAACGATGAAAAGGACCTGCGTCTGGTGGAACTGATCCTAGACATCGCCCGGAACCTTAAGATGCCGGTCATCGCGGAAGGGGTGGAAACGGAAAGCCAGATGACGCTGCTGAAAAACGCAGGCTGCGACTTTGTGCAGGGGTATTACTTCTCCCGTCCGCTGCCGCCGGAAGAGTTTGAAGCGTTCATAACCCGGGAAACGGAAAGCCGTGAGGAAAACCGGAAGCCGGTGCGTCCTATACCGGTAACACAGTAAAAATATAAAAGCAACATCGGAAACTGCAAAGCAAAACATAGTGAGCGTTTGCGTAATTTCATGAGACGAAATTCGCCGTAGTGGCGAGACTGTCTGAGGGGCGAAGTCCCGAGTTTCGAAGCCACAGGCGAATGAGTCCGTGAAATAGCAAACGCTCACGTTTTTGCGTGCTGTTTTCGATGCTGCTTTTATTTTACTCTGTTTTGTGCTTTCCGTTTCTTTCCGATTTTGACCTGGGTGTCTACGTTGTTCAGGCCGATGATCAGCTTGGGTCCTTCTTTTTCTTCCACTAACGCTGCCCTGGCGTTGATGAATACGGGCTTTCCGTCGACGATCAGACGGTATTGCATCACAAACAGACCGTTCTTCCGGATTTCCTTCAATATATTTTCTTTGGTAAAGAAATCCCGGTACATGGGCAGGTCGTCTGTATATACGAACTTTTCCCCTAACCTGCGGGCGGTTCCGAAGAAATCGTCGCCTTCTTTGGCCGGGCCAAGGGTATCATAATGCCGGGAACTGCTGTATTCCACATAATGATCTGTTTCGGGATCCACTGTATAGATGCTGAGGAAATCGCCCGCCAGAGCAGAAATACGGGAGTAGATGACCTGTTCCGCCTGCATTCGCTCCAGCGCTTCTTTCTGCCTCATCTGGGCGTCCACGTTGTTGACGCCGATGATGATATGGTTGTCGCCGGGGCCCATGCGCACAGCTTTCATGCTCACATAGGTGGGTTCCCCTTTGATCAGGAGGCGGTAGCTCAGGGTAAAGGCGCCCAGCTCGTCAATGGCCCGGACCACATTTTCCCTGGTAAAGGTGTTGATAAAATAGTCCCGGTCTTCTTTGTAAATATAATCCAGCGCATCCCGGCGGCTGGCGGCAAAGAAGTTTTCCCCCCGCCGTTCTTCATCCAGAAGATCCTCCCGGTGTTCGGAAGTGTATTCGGTAAATTGCTCCGTATCCAGGTCCACATAGTACAGATTGATATAGTCGGCGGAAAGAGCCTGGGCCACATGGGTGTAAGTGACGCCCCGGTCCGAGTTGTCCGTGATGCCCAGAATTACACTGACGCAGGCGCTGATCCCGGTGACAGGGTTCGTGGCAATGTGCCGGGCGAAGGAATAGGCGGTGAGATCTTTTGCGACTTCCTGATTAAAGAAAACGCGTTTTCCTTTTTCCCTGCACTGAAGCACCGCGTTCTTGTAGGGGGAGGTATCCGGCAGGGAAGCAAAAGGAACTTTGGCCCCCACCGGCGCGGATTTGTAATAGCGGTCGATGAAATCCCGGAAAGACCGGTTGCAACGGATAGCCCGGAAATACTCTCCGTCAAATTCAATAATGGCCATAGGCAATGTATCAAAATAGTGGCGAATGCCGTCACTGCTTGCTTCCCGGGCGATAACCGCCTGGTCGTACAGGTTGATCCTGCCAATGGTTGCATAATATTCATCTTCGTCCGGGTTTTCAAAGCCAATCTGGGTACCCTTCTCATAGCGTTCCAGGATCGCTTCCGCAGAAATGGGCCTGCAGTAATAGAACCCCTGCAGCTTGGTACAGCCCACTTCTTTCAAAAATTCAGCCTGCTCTTTGGTCTCCACTCCTTCGGTAATGGTATCGATGCCCAGGCCGATCGCCATTCGGATCAGTTCGGTGAGAATGATCTTGCTTGCGTCGCCTTTGTCGAAATTCTGCAGGAAACGCATATCCAGCTTGATCAGATCAAAACGAAGACTCTGTAACACGTCAAGAGAAGAGTATCCGCTGCCGAAATCGTCCATCCAGACCCTGAATCCCAGATCCCGGAAACGGGCGATCTGTTCTTTCATAAAATCAAAATTGGCGCCGATAATGCTTTCGGTGATCTCGATGGTAAGCTTTTCCCTGGGAATACCGGCTGCGTCTACTCGCTGCCGAATCTCTTCCACGATATCGCAGGAATCAAAATCCGCCCGGGACAGGTTCAGGGAATGAGGCACGAGATACAGGTTTGCCCGCTGCATGGTTTTCATCTTTTCCAGGACCTGGTCCAGCACATACAGATCCAGCCTGGTGATCAGCTTGGTACTTTCCAGAATGGGGATAAAATCTGCCGGAGAAAGGAGCCCTTTCACCGGATCGACCCAGCGGGCCAGGGCTTCTTCGTCGCAGACCCTGCCGTTGGCAGCCCGGATGATGGGCTGATAGTATACTTTAATCCATTTCTCCTTCAGGGCCCGGTCCAGGTTGCTGGTGATATACTGGCGGGTATTGGCCTGCTCCAGCATGGTTTTATCAAAGTAATAGTATCCGGAAGCGTACTGGTCCCGGTTCTGGTCGCAGGCATATTTTGCCCGGTCGCAGGCCGAAGACGGCTCCACCGGTTCCATCCGGTACAGGTAGATGCCTATCCGCACGGGCAGGCTGTTCCGGTTGTTCAGTTCCCCGCATTCGGCAATCAGCTTCTGTAACCGTTCTTCCAGATTTTCCTCGTCAGTGAAGGCGGCGAAATGATCCTGGGCAAAACGGCTGCACTGTTCGCTGCCAAAATAGCTTACCAGAATGTTAGCAAAACCGGTGAGGAGCTTATCCCCTTCGGTAAATCCGAACTGGTTGTTATAATACTTCATGCCGTTCAGGTTCAGGAACAGGAGAACAGGGTCTTTTCCCTGCTCCAGCAAGCGCAGCCTTGCGGCTCTTGCCAGTTCAAAGAAATAGCTCATGCTGGGCAGTCCCGTGAGACGGTCATACCGGTAAAGGGCAGAGGGATCGGAGAAGCTTTCCATGCTGTTTGCACGTATCCTGCCAGCCTGGTGCTTTTTCATGCAGTCGCCCCCTTTCTCCGGAAGACCCGGTTATGATTGAAATGTTTCATAAAATAATCCTTAACAATACTAAATACCGACAATTTTCTGCTTTAATTATAGTAAATATACACGTTATTGTCAAACCGAGTCAGCGCTGTCGGGTTTTGCTATACTTTATAAATATAGCAACTGTCGCCAAGTACGGTTTCTGTTATAGCGGCCGACGACAGATGTATCTTGAAGTGATGCTGAAAACGTGATATAATAATATGAATTCTCAATAAAGATTACGGTTCGATAAATTCCGGAACATTGACGTAGTCAGTTACAAAAAGCGCCGGTCAGCGTGCAGACGAATGAATCAGTGTTTCCGTAAGTATCCCGGTAACGTATGGAGGAAAGCGATGGCCAGAAATCTGGAAGATTTCATTAAGAAAAATTATAAAAAGGCAATAGAGCGTCACGAAATCCAGGCGTACTTTCAGCCGGTCATCCGTACGTCTTCCCGTAAGCTGTGCAGCTTTGAGGCATTGGCCCGCTGGATCGACCCGGAGCTGGGCATGATTTATCCCGATGAATTTATCCCTGTACTGGAAAAGGAACGGGCGATCCACCGGCTGGACGCCGCGATCCTCCGGCAGGCCTGCGCGCGGATCCGGAGCTGCATCACAAAAGGCGAGACGCCCATTCCCATTTCGGTGAACCTGTCCCGGCTGGACTTTACCCTTTGCGACATCTTCGCCGTTGCGGACCAGGTCGTCAGCGATTACCAGATTCCCCATGATTTTATCTACTTTGAAATTACCGAGAGCGTCATGGCCGAAGAGCAGGAAATGCTGAAGGGCATAGTGGACCGTTTCCGTTCTGCCGGCTTTCAGATCTGGATGGACGATTTCGGCAGCGCCTATTCCTCCCTGAATGCCCTCAAGGAATTTTCCTTTGATGAGATCAAACTGGACATGCGTTTCCTCCGGCCTTTTAACCTGCGGGCGAAACGGATCGCCACCGCCGTGGTAGAGATGGCCAAGAGCATCGATATCCACACGCTGGTGGAAGGCGTGGAAACGGAGGAACAGTTCCGCTATCTCCGGAATGTAGGCTGCGAAAAAGTGCAGGGCTATTACTTTGGCAAACCTGCGCCCTATGAAGAGGCGCTGGCCCGGCTGCAGGAAAAGGGAATCCGGACGGAAGCGCCCCACGAACGGCGCTACTATGACGAGATCGGCCGAATCGATTTTCTCAGCGCGGTGCCCTTTATGACCCGGGAGGAACACGACGCGATTACCACCGCCAGACAGCTGAACAGTATCCCGCTGGCGCTGGTGGAATTTTCATCGGATTCCTTCAGCGTTCTGTTTCATAACAGCGCCTTTGAAGAGACGGCGTCCGGCACGGAAATGTTTTCCATCGCGTTAAGCCAGGACATGTTGTCCCAGCCCCAGCCTTATTACCTGTTGTCCGACAAGCTGATCAACCTGATCGATTCTGTCAAAACAGGCGGCGACGGAAGGATGCTGTTCACTTCCAACGAAGAATACTTTGAAGTGAAAGCACGCTGCATGGCAAAGTCCAGGGAAAAATACTGCGTGCTGATCCAGCTCACCAATCTTACCAGGGATACCCAGTCGGAGAACACCGCCTACCTGGACGAGTTCGTCCGCCGGATCAATGATATTTTCGACCGGATTACTCTCATGAATGTCCGGGACAACCTCATCCGGCCCCTGAATACCGCTGTACGGGATGATCTGCTTTCCGGCAGATACGGGATCCGGGAACGGGTGAGGGAGTACGCGGAAAAGTATATCTATCCCGATGACAGGGCGGAATTCCTTCGCCAGTTCAACCCGCAAACGGCTTTAGACCGTTTTGCCGTGAACGGATGCGTGAGTTTCTCGAAATTGTTACGGACCAGCGTGGGCCACGGGCAATATGCCTGGATGGAATATACGCTGCTCAAAATCGACCGGGACAACTATTTCCTGCTGATGCGGAACTTGCACGAAGGCGTGACCGGTTTCCTCAGAAAAAACAAGGTGAAAGTGGATGGGGACGGATATTTTACGCCTTCCCACCTTTGGAACAATCTGCTCCGGTCCAATCTGTTGCGGCTGTTCTGGAAAGACCGCGACCGCCGGTTTGTCGGGGCGAGCCAGGCCTTTCTGGATTACTACGGATTTACTTCCATTGAGGAGATCCTGGGCAAGAACGATGAGGAAGTAGGGTGGCATGTTCATCCGGAAGCTTATATGAACGACGAGTTTCAGGTCATCAACGAGGGCGAAACCATTCATTTTATGCCCGGCCTTTGCATGAACGAAGGGGAGAACAAGGAAATCCTGGCCAGTAAAACTCCGCTGTATGACGGTAACGGCAAGATTCAGGGTCTGCTTGGCTTTTTTATTGACAGGGAGCTGCTGACCGTCAATGACAGACGGGGCACGGAGATCCCCCGCCGGGACCTGCTTACGGGACTGCTCAATACCCGCGGTATAAGCGAGGAAGCGGCCGTGTTCCGTGATGAATATTATATGCGGGGCGCAGATTTTGTCCGTGTGCATATTATGATCAACGACTTTAATGCCTACAATGAACAGTTTGGCTTCGATTTTGGGGACAAAATCCTGAACGCTCTCGGCAATGCGCTGAAAGAAGGGTTTGGCCACACCTGCGCGGTGGGCCGCCACGCAGGGCTTGAGTTCGTCGTGCTGCATCAGGTCAAAGACGAAAAAGAAGCGCATGAAATCTGTAAAAGAGTTAAGGCGATCGGCGATTCGGTCCGTCAGGTGGACGGCGTGCCGGTGACGCTGTATCTGTCTGTGGGTTGTTCGCTCTTTTCGGAAAGTCATAATCTGAAGGAACAGAGTAAACGATGCGAACTGCGTCTCCATGCGGATCGTGACCATACGGTTTCCGCGCAAAGCAGTCTGGCCCACGCTTCGGAAATCTTCCGTCTGTTTGACAGTCTGCCGTTTTCCTACTGCGTGTACCATGTATCCCGTGACAGAACGGATGAGGCTGACGATGCCATCATCTGTTATGTAAATCATAAATTTGAAGAAGTAGGCGGGGCGTCCTCCGGCGAAGTGTTTGGCGGCAGCGTACGGGACCTCTATCCCTATGTGGGGGAGGAGTGGTTTGCGAACGTAAAACGCGCTGCCTGGAACGATGAGAAGGCGGAGGGGATCCTTACCGGTGCGCCGGACGGAAAGCGGTACCGGTACACGGCCCGGCAGATCATCTGCCCCGGCTATGTGGCGGTAACCTATCAGGAAGAAAAATCGTAATATTTGACATTTATTATAATAAAATCAGCAGCGGGAAAGGCTGCGCAAAACATAGTGAATGATTATGTAATTTCATTGAGCGTTGACCGGGCAACCCGTGAGGGTCCCAGTTTGACGAATGAGCAACGCGAAGCTTGCTGAGCGGGCGGAGTGAGGAAGTGGGAGACGGGTTGCCCGGTCAACGCGACTTCGAGTTTCGAAGCCACAGGCGAATGAGTCCACGAAATAGCAAACGCTCACGTTTTTGCGCAGCCTTTCCTACTGCTGATTTGTATACAAAAATGAGTAATTATTGATAATAAGTTGCAAAAAGAAATATGTTATGATAAGATTAAACTGGATAAAAGTACTTTAAAAGATACGTAATTAACAGCGGTTCACGCTCTGCAACGTTGACACCCTGCAACAGGTAACTGATTATGACGAATGTACCTCCCGTGGTAAGCAAAAAAAGCATACTGTCTTTCTGGCTCTGCCTCAGCCTGCTGCTGGCAGTTCTTGTTCCCGTGTCCGTTTTTGCGGCGGAACCGGGGAAAAAGACCGTGCGGGTGGGCTGGTACGAATCGCCCTTCAACATAACGGATGCCTATGGCGGACGGTCCGGTTATGCCTATGAATACCAGCAGAAGATCGCCGCCTATACGGGCTGGGAGTATGAATACGTTAAGACAAGCTGGCCGAAACTGCTGGAGATGCTGCAGCAGGGTGAAATCGACCTGCTCAGCGATGTATCCCATACGGAAGAACGGGCGAAGCACATGCTGTATTCTGCTCTGCCCATGGGGGAAGAAGAGTATTATATCTTTGTTTCCAACCACAACCGGTCTGTCAGTCTCGACAACTATGCTACCTTCGATGGAAAACGGGTCGGCGTGAACAAAAACAGCGTGCAGAAAGACCTGTATCTTGCATGGGCTGAAAAATACGGCATCAAAACAGAACTTGTAGAACTGACAGGAGGGGAAAGGGATTCCCTGCAAAAGTTGAGCCGCGGCAATATCGATCTGTATGTCGGTACGATTATCAAAAAAGGAAGCGACGCAGGCAGGGCCATACCGATTTGCAAGATAGGATCTACCCCGTTTTACTTCGCGGTGAACCAGAATCGTCCCGACTTGCTGAAAGAGCTGGATGCTGCCATGAACCGGATCCAGGACGAAAACCGGTACTATAATCAGCAAATGTATAATAAATACTTCTACAACAGCGATTTCGGTGCGTACCTTACTCCGTCCGAAAATGACTGGCTTTCAAGCCATGGAATGATCCGGGTAGGCTATCGGGCGGACTTTCTGCCCTATTGTGGCAAGAATCCGGAAACGGGAAAACTGACCGGGGCTTTGCAAGATTATCTGGACATGGCTTCCTCCAGCGTGAAAAACGCGAAGCTGTTTTTTGAACCGGTGCCGTTTTCCGATGTAGATTCTGCGTTAGAGGCACTGAAAAAAGGAGAAGTCGACTGTGTTTTTCCAGTCAGTTTTGCAGAGTACGACGCAGAAAAAGCAGGGGTTTTGGTAACGGATCCGCCCATGCATGCGGAAATGTATGCGGTGATGCGAAAAAGCCACAGGAAGAACTATTCGCTGAAGGAAATTGAACGCGTTGCCTATATGAAAGGCTTTCACTATCATGAGAGCTTCCTGAAAAAGCACTTCCCCAGATGGAAAGTTGTGCATATTAGTCATCCGGGGGAGAGGTACCAGAAAGTGAATTCCGGGGACGCGGACTGTTTTCTGGTTTCTTCCTACCGACTTAACAGTTTAGCCGAAGAGTTCAGTAAATACAAGCTGACGCCGATAGCTACCGGGGTGGATATGACCCTGTCCTTCGCCGTGCATCGGGATAACCATCAGTTGTACTCCATACTGAACAAAGTCAGAAATCTTGTGCCGGACGTGTCTGTTTATTCGGCCCTGGCGTCCCATTCCCAAGAGGAAAAAAAGGTCAGCTTTAAGGATTATGTGGGAGATAACCTGGCTGTCGTGATCGCATTCATCGCATCCATTGCGGCGATACTCCTTGGTTTGTTGCTGTTTGGCACCAAAGAACAGAAAAAAGCATCCGAGAGACAGAAGCTCATTTCCGCGGCTGAGAATGATAAAGTGTCCGGCCTGTTCAACCGGGGCTTCTTCTATGAATATGCCAGACGGTTCCGGAAAGATTACCCCACCTGGAATATGGACGCCATTGTGTTGAATATTGAGCAGTTCCACATTGTGAATGAGCTGAACGGCCGGGCCTTTGGCAACAACGTGCTGCATTGCCTGGGTGAAACGATTCAGGGTTTCCTGAAAGAAAACGGGGGCATCGCCAGCCGGGTGGAAGCGGACCGGTTTGACATTTACTGCAGGCATCTGGAAGACTATCAGGCCCTGCTGGACCGGTTTCAGGAAAAACTGAACGAAGTATCCAGTCATACCAGCATCCGCCTGCGCATGGGCGTCATGCCCTGGCAGGAAGGACTGGAAGCGGGACAGGCCTTTGACCGGGCCTGGTCGGCCTGCAACATGGTGCGGGGCTGTAACAGGCACCTTATGGTTTATAACGAAGAGATCCGCGCCCGGGAAACCTATAACCAGCGTCTGCTGAACGACCTGCGCCAGGCTGTGGAAAATCGGGAATTCAAAGTCTTTTACCAGCCTAAATACAACATCCAGTGCGATCCGCCCCGGCTGGCCAGCGCGGAGGCCCTGATCCGCTGGCAGCATCCGGAGCTGGGACTGATCCCGCCCTGCGATTTTATTCCCCTGTTTGAAGGGAACGGGCAGATCAGCGTGGTGGATAAATATGTATGGGAAGAAGCGGCCCGACAGATTGCAATCTGGAAGAAAAAATACGGGATCATCCTGCCGGTTTCCGTCAACCTGTCCCGTGTTGATGTGTTCGACCCCAATCTGGGTGAAATCTTTGAGGGCCTGATCCGGGATAACGGACTGACCTACGATGCACTGAAGCTGGAAGTGACGGAATCCGCATATACGGATAACGCGGAAGAACTGCTGAAGGTAATGGAACGGCTCCGGAGCAAAGGCTTTGAAATTGAAATGGATGACTTCGGTTCCGGCTATTCGTCCCTGAATATGCTGTCCTCCATGCCGGTGGATATTCTGAAGATGGACAGGGGATTCATCCTGAACATTGAGCATAATCCCCAGGACTTCCGCCTGGTGCAGCTGATTCTGGACATTGCCCGGAACCTGAAACTGACTGTTATCGCAGAAGGCGTGGAAACGGAAAACCAGATGCTTATGCTGAAGAACGCAGGCTGCGATGTGGTGCAGGGGTATTATTTCTCCCGCCCGGTGCCGCCGGAAGAATTTGAACGGTTTATTATCAGGGAACATGACGAAGAAGAGATTCAGGACGAAAGCCCTGGACAGATGCGGCCGGCGCCGCTGGTGAACTGAAGTCCGAAAAACAGAACAGGAAAAGATGAAGAGGGAAACCGTCAATGGGACGGTTTCCTGTTTTTTTGGAAACGTTAATGCCCCAAAGCCGGAAGTAGTAAAATGCTTGTGGAAAACTTCAGAAATTGAGAATAGTTACTGATAAAATTCAATAAATTCAGAAATGATTTTATTCGATTAAAACGTTCTTTAAATTTTAAACCGCAATTTTATCCAGTAAAAATGCGGATTTTTTGATGTTTTTCAATTTTACAAAAAAGCGCTTGACTTTTTTATTAGTAATTATTATAATTAAAATATAAAAATTAAAAAAGACTATATGGCGATAATGCAGATCAAGTTACACCTCCTTCTCCTTCTCCTTCTTCTATTTGAGAAAAACCCGCATAGGCATTGTGCGGGTTTTTCCATGCGTGGAAAGAGACGGAGAGACTGGGACTGATCTGTTTCATGATACGAATTATTCCGGGAACGGAAGGGATCCTGCGGAATGATGTTTTTTCCAAAGCCGATTGGATTGCGTTTGGCATTATACAGTTACTAAAAAATAGATTGAAAACGGAGGATGAATGCGGTATAGTATCCATAGGATACATTGAGGGGGCCATTGATTATGAACGAGCTTCTGTCGTTGCTGAAAAACGCGGAGCAGCAGGACAGTATGAAAAAAGCGGAACGGTACGTTCTTGTGACCGTTCTGGTGATCCTTATCGGGCTGGTGGCGTTGATGATGTTCGATATCCGCCGTCTGCAGGGAACGGCCCGGGTGGTCAATTATGCCGGGATTATGCGGGGCGGAACCCAACGGTTTGTAAAGCTGGAGATGACCGGATTCACGAACCAGGTGCTGGAGGAACGGATCAACAAAATCGTGCTGGGGTTACGGGACGGCAGCAAAGAGCTGAACCTTATCCAGCTGGACGACGAAGAATACCAGAAACACCTAAACGACACGATTACCATCTGGAATGCCATCCGTGATAAAATTGCTGATTTCCGTATCGACCGCATGGATAACAGGGAAGAACTGCTCTTTTTAAGCGAAGACCACTTCGTGACAGCGGATAAGACCGTGGCGCTGGCGGAGGAGTATTCGCAACGGCTGGCCAGCCGTATCGAAAACCTGGAATATGGTATATATGCCTGTTTCGTTGTCATCGCGATTATGTTTTTGCGGCAGCTGATGCATATTATCTACGTGATTGGAAGTCGTAAGGACTTTCGGGAATGGGATACTGTCTGTGGACTGTACAAGAGGGATTACTTTTTTGAACATGCGGACAATGTGCTGAAAGAAAAAGATAACAGTCCCTATACGGTGCTGTGTATCTATGTGGAGCACCTTAAGGTGATGAACGAGCGGTATGGTGTCCAGAAATGCAATACCATGCTGCAGGAACTGGTGGACCTGCTGCACAAGTATATTCCCGAGTGCATCGTGCACGGCCGTTTGGCAGAGGACACTTTTGCGTTTCTGATTAAAATGCAGCCGGACGACGGCTGGTTGAACCGGATGCAGGAGGCTGTCGAGCAGGATTTTTGGTATCCGGTCAGCGTAAAGTACGGCGTATATGACGAAATTGCCAGGGATCTTTCCATGTCCACCACCTGCGACCGGATCATGATGTCGGTGGAAAGCATCAAAAACCTGTACGGTTCCAACCTGGTACATTATGATGAGACCGTGATAGAGCAGGCCCGCAAACAGCATTTTATTCTGGAGAACATGGAAGCGGCGCTGACCGGACATCAGTTTAAACCGTATTTCCAGCCTAAGCATTCGCTCCACACGGACCGGACGGGAGGCGCGGAGGTACTGGTGCGGTGGATCCATCCGCAGCAGGGCTTTATGAATCCGGGCGAGTTCATCCCGCTGTTTGAAGAAAACGGGTTTGTAGCCCGCATGGACTTTTACATCTGGGAAGAAGCCTGCAAAGCGTTGCGGAGCTGGAAAGACAAAGGCTGGCCGGTGGTTCCTCTTTCCGTGAACATGTCCCGGAAAGATTTTGATGTGCCGGACGTGGTGGCGAAGCTTGTGTCATTGGTAGATACGTACGGACTGGAACACGATCTGCTGCACATTGAGGTAACAGAGTCCACGATTTCCGGAGATCCCACCAGGCTGGCAAATATCGTGCGGGAACTTCACGAAGCCGGCTTTGTGATAGAACTGGACGACTTTGGCAGCGGGTATTCCTCCATCGCGACGCTGAATGAACTGACGCTGGATGTGCTGAAATTGGATATGAGCCTGGTGCGTAAGGATGACCCGAAGGTTGAAAACAGCGCGCTGAAGTTTGCGGTGATGATGGGCAAGATGCTGAACCTGAAACTGGTGGCGGAAGGAGTGGAAACCGCGGAACAGGTAGAACGGCTGCGGGATATGGGCTGCGACTATATTCAGGGCTTTTATTATTCCCGTCCGCTGCCACAGGCGGATTTTGAAGCCTATCTGCAGAAGGAGTAGTAGTTACAGCAAAAGCGCTGCAACATAGTACATGACTGTATAACTATACAAAAAACAACGGGGTTACAGACTGATAACAAACAGTCTGCAACCCCGCTTCTTTTTACAACGAAAGGGTCGTGTTAATATAATATGACGGACGTTTTAGAAATCAACTTCCGTATCGTAGTAGCAGCACTTCAGCAGCTTCACCATTTCTTCCTGGCTGGGCTGGCGCGGATTGGAACCGGTGCAGGCGTCCAGGATGGCGTCGGCAGCGATGCGTTCCACTCTCTCCAGGAACACTTCTTCCGGCACAAAGCCTTTTTCTTCCGGCAGGCCCTTCGGTCCGTAGTGGTTGATGCTGTGGGGGATGTTCAGGTCGTCGTTCATCTTCCGCAGGTAGGCGATCAGCAGATCCACTTTTTCTTCGTCGTTCTTGCCGCCTAAATGCATGTAATCCGCAATGACGCCGTACCGTTTCAGGGCGGCAGGGTCTTTGGAGTTAAACTTGATTACTTTCGGCAGGTACATGGCATTGGCCGCACCGTGGATGATGTGGGCGCCGTAGTCCGCAAAGGCCGCGCCGGTCTTGTGGGCCATGGAGTGAACGATACCCAGCAACGCGTTGGAGAAAGCCATGCCGGCCAGGCACTGGGCGTCGTGCATGATGTCCCGGGCTTCCATGTCGCCGTTGTAGGATTTCACCAGGTTCGCCTGGATCAGTTCGATGGCGTGGATGGCCAGCGCGTCCGCATAGGCGCTGTGGGCCGTGGAAACATAGGCTTCAATGGCGTGGGTCATGGCGTCCATACCGGTGTGGGCCGTTAGCTTCTGGGGCATGGTGTGCACCAGGTCCGGGTCCACGATGGCGATGTCCGGCGTAATTTCAAAATCGGCGATGGGATATTTGATGCCCTTCTGGTAATCGGTGATAATGGAGAACGCCGTAACTTCCGTGGCGGTGCCGCTGGTGGAAGAGATGGCGCAGAAATGCGCTTTCGTACGCAGTTTGGGCAGGCCGAACACCTTGCACATATCCGCAAAGGTGGTTTCCGGATATTCGTATTTGATCCACATGGCCTTGGCTGCATCGATGGGGCTGCCGCCGCCCATGGCTACGATCCAGTCAGGCTGGAATTCCTGCATGACGGCCGCGCCGTTCATAACGGTTTCCACGGAAGGATCGCTTTCAATCCCTTCGATTACTTTGGTTTCCATGCCGGCTTCCTTCAGATAAGCCAGCGCCCGGTCCAGAAAGCCGCCGCGTTTCATGCTGCCGCCACCTACACAGACGATGGCCCGTTTGCCTTTCAGCGTTTTCAGTGTTTCCAGCGCGCCCTTCCCATGGTACAGGTCGCGGGGCAACGTAAATCTTGACATGATAAAGACCTCCTTTTTTAAAAAACACGTAATGGTTTTCAACATATATCAATTAATAATAAATACTGATTATGTTGCATATTATATTATATATTAAAAACCCCGTTTTGAAAAGGCGCGACGTCCGGCAATACGGTAAACTTTATGTGAAAAACTGTAATCACAGACTGCAACAGCGGGAGCTGCGGCAGCCTGTTTCAGTCCGATGCAGGCGCGAAGGCTGCCGGAGATAAACAGGCAAAAAAGAATGTGCGAAACGGAAAATCTGTGATATAATAATGAAGCTAATTGATGACAACGCAGGAACCCGTTCAGGGCGGAGGTGTAACTTGAAACTGGATATCAGACGGAAAGTTTTGTTACTGGTGCTTTCCGGCAGTCTGCTGACCTTTTTGCTGATCAATGTTTTTCTGTATTTCGGCTTATACCGTATCAGGGAAACGGTGGAGACGAAAAATGAAGAACTGGGGGAGGAGACGGCTGAATATACGGAACAGCTGGTAGAAGCGCAGATAAAAAAACGCATGGGGGAAATTACCCGGCTTCGGGCGCAGTATGTGGATGGCGGGTTGACGGCGACCGCTGCAGACGTAAAATATATAGCGGATGTCATGAATGCTCTTCTGAAGGGTGACGTTCAATCCTATAGCCATCCTGTTCCCAATGCCTTATATGCCGACGTTCCTGCCGGGCAACCTTTTATTCATTACAGTCCGGATCTTGCCAGGCAGGGCGTTTCGCCGGTTTTACAGCGTGAGATCAGGCTGACTTCGGGCTTTATTGGTTCCCTGCTGGGAATGAGCGCTTGCAGTGACTATTATCAGACCGTGTATCTGGGATCAAAAAGCGGATATACGATCATGGTGCAGCAGAGGGAAGAGAAGGAAACGCTCTCTGCGTTGTGTACGGAGCCTTACCGTCATACTTACGACCCCAGGAAACGGGACTGGTATAAACTGGGAAAAGACGCTTCCAAGCCTGTTTTTACGGATGCATATATTAACCCGGTGACAGGAGAACCCTGTGTTTCCTGTGTCTTTCCCTATTATGATACAGAGGGATTTGCCGGAGTAGCCGGTATTGACTGCAGTGTCCAGGATCTTTATGAACAGATTATGAAGACTGCGATCAGCAGTACGGAGCGGTCTTTTGTACTGGGGAACAAAGGGGAAATTATTATTTCTTCCAAAGAGAAAGGGCTTCTGTCCGTTTCTCTTGACTCACAGGATCTGCGAAAATCGGCAGAGAGCAGTATCGCCCGTGAAGCCGCAAACATGGTGGCAGGGAAAACGGATATGAAGCCGGTTACGATTGACGGGAAAGAGTATTATCTGGCGTATGCACCCATCAGGTCATTGGGCTGGAGCTTTGGTACCCTGATTGCGAAAGATGAAACACTGTCACCTGCCATGGATGCAAAAAATGAAGTACGTGACTGGATGAGTGATTTCAGACGCACGATGCGTGGTCAGATAACCGGGTATGGGGCGATGCTGGCTGCCGCCATGGCGTTGCTGCTGGTCGGTTTAATCGGTTTCGGCACACGGTCGGCCAAACGGTTTGTAAAGCCGATTCTGGAACTGGAGGACGGGGTGAAGCAGATTGCCCGGGGGAATCTGGATAAAAAGCTGTCCATTGAGACCGGTGATGAGATAGAGCACCTTGCGGACAGCGTGAACAACATGGCCGCGGAGTTAAAAACCTATATTGCGGATCTTTCCAAAGTCACAGCGGAAAACGAACGCATCGCCACCGAGCTGTCAGTGGCCCGGAATATCCAGGAGGGGATGCTGCCGAAGACATTTCCCGCTTTTCCGGATCTGAAGGAATTTGATATTTACGCCTCCATGCATGCGGCGAAAGAAGTAGGCGGGGACTTTTACGATTTCTATCTGGTGGATGAAGACCATCTGGCCGTGACCATTGGGGATGTGTCCGGCAAAGGGGTGCCCGCTGCGCTGTTCATGGTCGTCGCCAAGACCGTGCTGCAAAACAACATGCTTCTTTTGAAAAAAGCGGAGGCGCTGGGTGAAGTGATGGCCCGGGCCAACGACCGGCTCTGCCGGGATAACGAAGAAGATATGTTTGTAACCGTGTTCATGGGGCTGCTGAATATCCGGAGCGGTGAGTTCTGCTATGTGAATGCAGGACATAACCGCCCGCTGCTGCGTTGCGGCACAGACGGATTTGCCTGGCTGCCCAAGGCGGACACCTGTATGATAGGCATAATGGAAGGCCTGGAGTTCCCGGTCCGTAAGCTGCAGCTGAACCCGGGTGACTGCCTGTTCTTATATACCGACGGCGTGACGGAAGCCATGGATCCGGAGGGCAACCTGTTTACAGAGGGAAAACTGAAAGACCTGCTGGGGACGGTCCCCGGGGAGATGGAGACAAAAGACATCCTGGCCCTGGTTTCCCAGGCGGTGAAAGACCATGCGGGAGAAGCGGAACAGTCTGACGACGTGACCATGCTGGGACTGTTGTACAAAGGACAGGAAAAACAATGATTCCGGATGCAAGTGTTTGAAAAATATGTTAAAATATTATGATAGGCTTTATAAAAAAGATACGTATGCAACACCCGGTCGGACCGGGCGACTGACAATGAGGGGATGAATTCAAATGGCATTGACGATTACTTCCGTTACGGAAGGAAATACTGTTACACTCACGCTTGCCGGCAGGTTCAGCGCGCTGGAAACGGCTGCGTTTGACGCTGCATTTACCGAAAAGACCCAGGGGATGAAACAGGCGCTGCTGGATTTTTCCAATGTGGAATACATTGCGTCGGCAGGCTTGCGCGCCCTGTTCAGGGCGAATAAAGCTATGGCCCGGCAGGGCGGCGAAATGAAGCTGCTGTATCCCTCCGAGGAAGTGGCGGAGGTTTTGCAGGCTACCCGGTTTGACAACCTGATTAAAATTGTCTGGCGGGAACAGGAAGACAACTTTTCCCGGTTGTATCCCCTCCGTCCCATCCAGCGCTGGCTGGTGGACACCCATTTTATGAAAGCAAAGTCCACCATGATGAATACAGGCGCCCTGGTCCGGCTGGATCCGGCTGTTGACATGGAGAGGATGGCCGCCGCGCTGAATGATGTGCTTGCGTCGTATGATATTTTCCGCTGCCGTCTGGTGATCCATCCGGAAACGGGGGATATCTGCCAGCGTTTTGACGGAGAGATTACCAAGGTCGTGGTGGAGACCCTCTCGGACGAGGCTTTTGCACAGCGGAAGAAGGAAATCAAGCTGCCCTATGACCTGATCGACCACCCGCTGTACCGGATCTACCTGATGGTCACTTCTACGGAAAAGTATGTCTATGAGGATTTTTATCACGCCATTATGGACGGCACTTCGATTGCCCTGCTGTTCTACCGGGAAGTGGATAAACGGTATGTGCATCCCGAACGGGGCGGCAAGGCCGGGCGCCAGTCTGCCAGCTACGCCGAGTATATCCGGGAGGAAGCGAAAATTCCTCAGGAGGAACTGCAGGCGGGGCATGAGTACTGGACCCGGATGCTGGCGGGTTTTGACGAGGACCGGCATCTGCCTCCCGCGGATGTAGACGGGGCAGGCGATACGCCGGAACACGAACTAGAGGTACCGTTCCCTGCGATCGAAAAGGACTTTTTCAAAGAGAAGGGCTTTAACGAGAATACATTTTTCCTGGGAGCCTCGCTGCTGGCCCTGGCCAAATCCTCGGGACGCCGGGAAGCCATTATGAGCTGGGTGCATAACGGCCGGGTGACGATGGCGGAAAAGCGCCTCATGGGCCTGATGCTGGACCAGTTCCCCATCCGCTGGGATTTTACCGAAGATATTACGGCAGACGCCTTCCTGCGGGGGCTGGAAGCCAGGGTAAACGAAAGCATGCAGTACCGAAAGAGCCTGGACATGGTTTACCTGAACGGGATGGAAGATGAGTGCGCAACCTTTATTCTGCAAAAAGGAATGATGGGGCGCCGGGGTACAATAAAACTGGGGGGCACGGAAGGATTGATCGAGGAAATGCCTGCCAATGAGATTTCGGCGGCGGAAAATACGCTGGATATTGAAGTAAACGCCCATGATGACGGTACATTCTCCCTGGTGCTGGATTATGACAATAATCGGTACAGCGCGGCAGCCATGCAGCGGTTTGCAACGATTATGAAAGAGATGGTCGTCGCCCTGCAGGACGGGGACTGTGTAGTAACGGAACTGCTGAAATAAGCAGGCTTTCCGGCATGGGTAACGATATAGGAAAGGATTTATAACATATGGATAAGCAGGAATGGTGTACTATACACTTCAGCTCGGAGCTGCCGGATTGTCTGCCTCTTCCCGAGCTGCGGGAAACAGAGGGCGGAACCTGGAGCCGGTTTTCGCTTCCCCTGGATACACGTCTGGAAGCGGCCGAACTGGCTGCAACGGTGTTATACTTGCTGGGCGTATACGGCGGATTGAACGAAGCCGGTCTTCTGGCGTGGAACGGAGACGGCTGCCAGCCGCTGCGGCAGGAATGGAAACCGGATATGACGCCCGGTCAGCTGACGGAACTGGTAAAGAGCCGGCTGCAGGAAGGCGGAGCCTTTTCCTGGGATGAGGGTGAAGCAGCCGAAGTCCTGGGAGCGGAAGCGGGACGGCGTGTGGCCGTTTCCCTGACGGGCGATATCCCCCCGGAGCAGCGTGAAGGACTGGCGCTGGCGTTTTGCCTTGGACCCCGGGGTCTTGTCATTTCCTACGACAATTCGCTGTATACAGAGCCCTTTATCCGGGTGATGGCTCTTTCCTGGCGGGAAATCATCGTGAGTTTTTCCACCGCCGAAACGCTGGCCGGTGTTTGCATTACGGCAGAAGAAACCAGGAAAGTTCTGGACCGTTTTAATGAGACGGTTCATGCCTATGATAAAGCAGCTACCATCATTGAGCAGTTTTGTGCCAGGGCTGCGGAATATCCGGACAACATGGCGGTGACTTACGAAGAGAAGGCTTACACCTATGCCCGGACGCAGGATCTGGCATTCCGGCTGGCTGGTTATGTGTCCCGGCAGGGATTGGGCCGCGGGGATGTGGTGGCGGTATTCATTCCCCGTTCCGAATATATGGTGATCGCGTCCCTGGGCGTCATGCGGGCGGGATGCGCCTATGAACCCCTGGACCCGAACTATCCGGATGAACGCCTGTCCTTTATGGTGAAAGACGCCGGGGCACGGCTTATTATTGTTGCGGATGAACTGTTGCCGCGGTTGCAGAATTTTACAGAATTTAACGGAACGGTCCTGCGGGTGTCGGAGATTTCCTCCCTGCCGCTGCCGGATGCCGCTGCGATGGCAGAGATACAGGCGCCGAAGCCGGACGATCTGTTTATGCTGATCTACACTTCCGGTACTACCGGCGTGCCCAAAGGGGTTCGCCTGTTACAGAAAAATATCATGGCCTATACAGCCTGGTACCGGCGTTATTTTGCTCCTACGGAGAAATATCGCGTAACCTGTTACAACAGCTATGGCTTTGACGGATCCCTGGCGGATATGTATCCGGCCCTTACGGTAGGCGCCGGCATCGTCGTCATTCCCGAAGAGAAAAAGCTGGACCTGCCGGCTCTGGCGGAAATTATAAATAAGCATCATGTTGTGGTAGCGGACCTGCCGGCCCAGGTAGGGCGCCAGTTTGCCCTGACCATGGACTGTCCGGAACTGAAATACATTGTAGTAGGCGGGGAAACGCTGGTACCCTTTAAGCCGGTGCATCCGTATATTGTGGCCAATGAATACGGACCCACGGAAGCTACGGTTTCCATTACCTGTTACAATATGACGAAATACGAGCCGGATATCCCCATCGGCACGCCCATGGATAATACGGCTATTTATATTGTGGATATTTGCGGGCGGCGTGTGCCTCCCGGCGCCCTGGGAGAGCTTTGGGTAGCAGGAATCCAGGTGGCAGGCGGGTATCTGAATCGGCCGGAAAAGACAAAAGAAGCGTTTGTGTCTAATCCGTTTTCGCGGGAACGCGAGTATGAAACTGCCTATCGCACAGGAGACATGGCCCGTTACCGTCTGGACGGGAACATTGAGTTTATCGGCCGGCGGGACGGCCTGGTGAAAATTCGCGGGTTCCGGGTAGAACTGGCGGAAGTGGAAGGGGTCGTACATGATTTCCCTGCCGTGAAAAATGCGGCGGTGGTGGCCTGCGACAATCCGGCGGGAGGAAAATTCATCGCGGCCTATGTAGTGGCAGATGAACCCATCGACCGGCAAGCCCTGGCGGCCTTTATCCGGGAGCGAAAACCGCCCTACATGGTACCGGCGGCGATTGTGCAGATGGATGCCATTCCCCGGAACCAGAACGGCAAACTGGACCGGCGGGCTTTGCCCAAACCGGAAGTCTACGTGACCGAAACACCGTATGTAGCGCCCCGTAACGAAACGGAAGCGGCACTGACCCGGGGTTTTGCCGTGGCCTTAGGCATGGAAAAGGTCAGCGCGGAAGAAGACTTCTTCGCAGCCGGAGGCGACAGCCTTAGTCTGGTACGGCTGTTAGCCGAATGCCGGGATCTGAAACTGAACTATAATCTGGTCTATGAAGGAAAGACGCCTATAGGTATTGCCAACCTGCTGGCGCAGCGGGAAACGCAGGAGCAGAACCGCGTGGTCCACAGGGATACCCATTTCTTCGGCCCCCTGCAGGAGCTGCACTATGAGTGGGGCAACGATTTGGAAGAAGGCTACGGCCTGCACTGCGACGCCCATGTATATCTGGCGCCGGAAACGGATATGGAACGCTTGGCGCTTGCCATCGAAAAGACATTGCTGGCCCATCCCGCCGTGGATGGCCGGTTGACTCCCGTTGCCGACGGAACCCTTCGCTGGCGGCCCGGCGACCTGAAAAATCTGAAACCGGCCGTTGAGACGATTACCCGGCAGGAATACGAAGAATTAAAACCGCACCTGCGCCAGTCCATGAACCGTCCCGAGACCCGCATGTTCGTCATGCGTCTCTTTGCCATTACCGAAGCGGACGGAACTGTGGCGAAAGAGTTTTATTTTGACTTCCTCCATCCCATCATCGACGGCGACTCCATCAACATCTTCCTGGAAGACGTGGATGCCGCCTATGGGGGTGAGGAGCCGGCAACGGAAGAATACAGCATCTTTGATTATTATGACCGGATCGAGGATACCGTGGAAACGCCGGCGTACCAAAAGGAACAGCAGTGGAATGCTGATTTTGTACGGTCCTTTACGGCACGGGCCGGAGAACTTACAGGGGATCTGGATCCCGGTGAGGAAAACGTCACAAAAGATATGACGGTGCCGCTGCATGTGGACCTGGCGAAGGTGGATGCCTTTACCAGAGCCAACGGCGTTACGGACGGATCAATCCTGGCGGCCGCCTTCGGCCTTTTGCAGAGCCTGGCCAACGGGGAGCAGGCTTCCGCCGTACTGACCATATATAACGGCCGGGACGATATCCGTTATGAACGGACCATGGGTGCGATTTACCGGCATTACCCGCTCTGCACCCGCTGGCAGGCGGATATGACGGCGTCCCAGTTTGTGAAGGAGACCCAAGAGAATATTCTCCTGTGCCGGCGCCACGCGCTTTATGAAGGGGACTGTGTGCCTCTTATCGCAGCGTTCTCGTATCAGGGTGAAGATATTGAAGACGAGTTTACCTTCTGCGGCGGCCCGTCCCGCTACTTAGAAATCGAAGATTATGAAGACGAGGTGTTTGATTTCTTCCTGCATCGCCGCAATGATGATTTCTATGTGAACCTGACGTATAATACCTTAGCTTACAGCGAAACGTTCGCAGATAGGTTCCTGAAAAATTATGCGGCTGCGATACACGGTCTGGCAGCGGGCAAAACGATCGGAGAAATCGTAAAGGAGATTCTGCGTGGATAAAACAGTAGATTATGCGTATTTTACCCGTAAAATGTTTATACACTCGGTCCTGCCGGCTCCCCTGGCAGGTATTGGGCTGGCCCTGGCGGAGATCGGCGATACGATCCTGGTAGGCCATGCCATCGGCATGGACGGCCTGGCGGCCATCGGCTTCATTTCCCCCCTGTTCCTGCTGGCGGCCTTCCTTGTGTTCGGGCTTTCCATGGGCGGGGCCGTTGTGTACAGCAATCTGATGCATGAGGGAAAAAAGGAAGAGGCCCTGGGCATCTTCAATTTTTTCATGCGGATCAGCGCGGTCATCGGCTTCGGCATCCTGGCAGGAGGTGTTCTGTTTGAAAATGAGCTGCTGGCTTTTCTGGGCACCCATCCAGATGACGGCGCGGTGTACCAGATGGCGAAAAGCTATCTCTTTTATATCCTGCTGGGCATTCCGTTTGAGATTTTGATGGAAGTACTGACTGCCTACCTGCGCAATGACGGGGAGGATACCTTCTCCACGGTGGTCCAGACTGCCACCGGGGTAGGTAACCTGATCATCAGCGCCATCCTGCTGCTGTTCTTTAACTGGGGCATCGCCGGCTGCAGCTTCGGCTTCTTTATTTCCAACGCGGTGGCGGTGCTGGTCTCCGTGGGATTACTCGCGACGCGTTCCGAGGGCCAGCTGGCGCTTCAAAGACATGCCGCCTCTTTCAAGGAGGCGTTCAAAGGGCTGCGGCTCGGTTTCTCCACCTCCTCTGAATATATTTTTGACGCCATCTTTTCGCTGGTGGTGATCCGTCTGCTGTCGGATATGGCCGGTACGGACGGCGTGGCGGTGTTCAGTATCATTGAAAACCTTTCGGTGCTCTTTATCTTTTTATATGAATTCATCGGCAAGACTTCCCAGCCGTTTTTCTCCATGTTTTTTGCCGAATGCAATTTTAAGGAGCTCCACCGTTTTTTCCGGTACGCGCTGGGTTATGCGCTGGTTGTAGGCACCCTTTCCATGCTGCTGGTCATGGTCTGGCCCCAGATCCTTGACCTGCTCTTCGGTCTGGAGGACATAAAGGACGCAAATCAAGCCTATTATGCGGCCCGGGTCTTCTGCGCGGGTTCCATCTTTATGGGCGTGGCCCTGTTGCTGCAGAACTATCTGCAGTCGGAAGAGGACGAGTGGGGCGCTTTCCTGATCGTGTTCCTGCGCCGTCTGGGCGCCAGCCTGCCGATCGCCCTTGTGCTGGCAGAATATGGATTTTACGCGTTCTGGTTCGTGTATCCCCTGGCGGAAATCGTCACGCTGGTCATACTGTATTTTTATAAGCGCAGCCGGGGTGAGCGTCATACAATCGATCCGGCCCGGGTGTACAGTGCGACCTTTCTGGGCAGGGTAGCGGATGTGGCGGCCCAGATCGACAGTGCGGAAGCCTTTGCGAAAACCTGGGGAGCGGGGGAGAAAACCTGTAATACCCTGCGTCTGGCCATGGAAGAGATCTGCGGCCTGATGAACGAGCGGGCCGCCCGGCAGGAAGGCGATCCCCTGCTGAGCCAGCTGACCCTGATCGCCCAGGAGGACGGAACCCTGACCCTGCATCTCCGGGACGACGGGAAGGAACTGGATCCCTTCCGGTTATCCGTGGAACAGGCAGACCCGGAATCGAAACCGGTTGAAGACATCGATGTGCGGGCGTTGGGCCTGCATGCGGTGAAGACCCACGTCCGTCAGTATCTGTACCGCAACTACCACGGGTTCAACACTGTCACTCTGACCGTGTGAGGCGGCGGCTGCTGCGGCGAAGCATTGCGACAACAAAACAGGCCGGCAAAAGGCCGGCCTCATATATAAGAGTTTGCTTTAAATTTGATTATTATTTACAGGAGGAACATAACCATGGAAAAAGAATTTTTACAGACAGAAACCGCAGGAGCCAACGGCTGGACGGTCTGGAGCGTGAACGGGCGTATTGATATGGTGACGGCGGAAAAAGCCTACGCCACGGGGGAGGACATCGTAAACCGCAACGAGAAGACGGTTCTGGACATGTCCGGCATGGACTACCTTTCCAGCGCCGGTCTCCGGGTACTGCTGCGCCTGAACAAGCTGGCAAAGAAAAGCGGGAAGGAGTTTACCCTGTGCGGGCCTTCCGGCATTGTGAAATCCGTACTGGAAGACAGCGGTATGGACGCTTTATTTACGATCTATGCTTCCCTGAATGAATTAGCCTGACGGAGGTGCTGTTCTATGGCAGACGCGAAGAACGGAATCTGGAAACGGTTTGACGCCGAAATGAAATGGTATGAACGCATCCGGGACGAGGTTATGGCCGCCGCGGAAGAAGCCGGCGTATCCATGCGGCAGCAGCTGCGGCTGGAGCTTGGCTTTGAAGAAGTCCTGGTGAATATCATTTCCTATGCCTATGACGACCCGGGCTATGTCTGGTTGAAAACGTCGGAGGAGGGCGACTGTTTCCGAATTGAGTTTGCCGACCATGGCAAACCCTTTGACCCGCTGGAGAAGGATTGCCGTCCGCCGGACGATTTGCCTTTGGAAAAAAGGAAACCCGGGGGATATGGCATTTTCCTGGTAAAAAAGAATTTTAAATCCGTAGAATACAAATATGAAGAACTGTTCGGGAAGATGGCCAACCATTTGTCCCTGCTGCTGGATAAAGAATAAAAGAAATACGGTTCCGTGAGCCTTTGTTGCCGTTACAATGACACGGGAACCGGCAATCCTGACAGGAGAGTTTCACCTTGAAGTTAGAAAAGCAAAACATGAGCCTGCGTCACAGGATATTCCTGCTGCTGCTGGCAGTGGGACTGGCGTCCTTTATTATTGCAGGCGCCGTGTCCCTGGCAGGCATGTATGCGATTCGCGAAAATATAGATAAAACCGGCGCTCTTCTGGCCGATAACACGGCTTCCTTTACGGAAAATTTTGCCGAAATGCAGGTTAAGAGACGGCTGTCCGCCGATGCGGCTGCCACGGCGAAGCTGATCCGGCATGAAATGAAGACCACAATGGACGACGCCCGCTATATTGCCGAGCTGATGAGCAAGATGCTGAAACATCCGGAGCTTTATCACCCGCGTCGCCTGCCGGATCCCCATACTGACGTAATCCCTTCCGGTAAGGCCTATGTTAATTTCAGCCGGGAACTGGTGCGGCAGTACGGGGCAGGGGCGTATGCGTCGGAAATCGCGCTGGTTTCCAATATCGCAGACGACCTGGAACTGCTGCCGGAATGGTATACCGCTGCCTTTGCAGGTTCGGTTCACGGCTATCTCATCGCCATGGATGTGACGCCAGACAAGTCGGCCAAGCAGTTCAGCCCGGCGTTTCTGGAAAGCTATGACCCGCGGAAGATGGGTTGGTACAAACTGGCGGCAGAAGGTAATAAACCCGCTTTTACCGGTATCTATACCGATACCAACGGCGCCCGCTGTCTGACCTGTGTGGCTCCCTATTACGACGCCGCGGGTCTGGCGGGGGTAGCCGGGGTTGACTGTAACCCGGAAGTTCTCTTCCGCCTGACAGATAATGCGGACACCGTGGACAAGCTCGATCAGGACCAGGACATCACAAAAGCGGAACAGTCCCGGTTTTTGCTGGACAATGCTACCGGCAGTGTTATTTTCTCAACCTTTACGGATGGCCCGCTGGCGGTTCCGCAAAGCGTCTCCGATCTGCGCCAGAGTCCGGAAAAAAGTATTGCCCGGGCTGCCTCCGCCATGGTGGCAGGGCAAAAGGATGTAATGCTGGTCACCGTAGGCGGCGAGGATTATTACCTGGCCTTTGCCCCCGTGGACAAGCCCGGCTGGAGCTATGGCATCCTGAATAACAAACGCGCGGTGGTGTATCCGGCCGCCTATGCCAGGGATAATGTTCTGTCCCAGATGGAAGGCTTTGCCGACATGCTGCACAGTTCCTTCCGCTCCAGTCTCCGCTGGGCGCTTCTGATCTTTTTGCTCATGCTTGTGCCCCTGTTCTTTGTCAGTTCTGAAGTGGCCAGACGTTTTGTGACCCCCATCCTGACCCTGGTCGATGGCGTGAAGCGGATTGCCCAGGGCAATCTGGATGAGAAGGTGGACGTCCGCCGGACGGATGAACTGGCATTACTGGCGGACAGCGTCAACGATATGGCCGGCGACCTGAAGAAACATATAGAGACCCTTTCCAAGGTTACCGCAGAAAAGGAACGGATCGCTACCGAGCTTTCCGTAGCTACGGATATCCAGGAAGGAATGCTGCCGCGTAATTTCGGGGAGATTGCCCAAAACAAAGGCTTTGAACTGTTTGCCACTATGGCCGCGGCGAAAGAAGTGGGCGGCGACTTTTACGATTTTTACATGCTGGACGACCGCCGGCTGGTCATCACCATTGCCGACGTATCCGGCAAAGGCGTTCCCGCCGCGCTCTTTATGGTCATTGCCAAGACCATCCTGAAGAATTCCGCGCTGTCTGCCGGGGAAGAGGAAACCTTTGCGGATGTGATCCGACGCGCCAATCAGCAGTTATGCGAAAACAATGAAGAAATGCTGTTCGTAACGGTTTTCTTCGGCGTTCTGGATATCCGGACCGGCGACTTTACCTATGTGAACTGCGGCCACAACCCGCCGTTGCTGCGGCAGGGTACGGACGGGGCGTTTACCTACCTGCGCCCTGCGAAGAAGAACCTGATGATGGGCGTGGAAGAAGACCTCCGCTTTACCCAGGAAAGGCTGCAGATGTCTCCCGGTTCGCTGCTGTTCTGCTATACGGACGGCGTGACGGAAGCCATGAACGAAGCCGGTGAAGTGTATTCGGAAGGACAGTTACAGGCGGACCTGACAGGCATACCTTCCGGAAACGATGTGCCTGTGGCGGATGTGCTGGCCGCACTGCGCAAAGACATCACCGCCCATGCAGGCGGGGCCGAACAGTCTGACGATATCACCATGCTGGCCATCCGTTACACCGGATAAGAATCATAAAACGAAACCGCTGGATTAATTTCCGGCGGTTTTTTTATGTTGCGTGCCAGCTGGCGCCGGAACCGGTTGACAGGGAACGTCCTGCACGGCGGTCTCCGGCCGGTCCGCAGGCGACCCAAAAGAGGGAAGGGGCTGCTGGCTGGCCGCGCCTTTCACCAGGGCTTCCGCTTTCTGTCTCTGCTGCAGATTCCGGTTGCGGCGCGCCACGGGCATCGGCACGGTGTAGTTGATGTTCCGGTTCAGCAGCCGCGTAAGGGCCATGATCCGTTTTTCGTTGCCGCTTGCTTTGAGCAGCGCGTCTTCCGGATAGGGCGTGGTGACGATGACGGGAATCGACTTGGACAGGCAGGTGGTCACGATCTGGATGAAGGTCTGGTTGGTGTAATAGGTTTCCACTTCCGAACCCAGGTCGTCCAGCACCAGCAGGTCTTTGGAAAATATCTGGCAGAACAGGTTGCGCCGTCCTTCCAGTCCCAGCGTGCTCAGTTCCGTCATGATGTTGTTCATGCTGGTGAACATGCAGTCGTAGCCCCGGTCGGTGAGTTCATTGACGATGGCTGCGGCGGCATAGGTCTTGCCCGCGCCGGGACTGCCGAAAATGAACAGGCCGGTGCCGTCCTCCAGTAATTCCCCAAAGTGGTTCGCATACTCCCACATCACGTCGGTGGTAAGGGGACTCTGTCCATTGTCGTGGGCAAAATCCCAGTGGCACAGCTTTTTCTGCCCCAGAGCCCGGCGGCGCTTTTCGTATTTTATGATCTCCTCCACGGAGCGCTCTACTTCACAATAGTTCTGCATCATGCTGTCTCCTTTCTGAATCCGGGCAGCCCTACCAGACGGGCTGCTTTTAACTGGGCCGGGGTGGTGGGGATATACAGGTCACGGATCGCCTGTTCCTGTTCCTCCGGCGTAAAGCGTGTTTCTCCTTCCCCGGGCAGGTAGAAGGAAAGGCGTTCCCCGGGATGCCAGGCGCTGCCGTTGCTATTGTCGTATTTGCCTTCCCGGTATTTTCCGGCCAGCACGTTGGCAAAGTGCTCCGGTTCCAGCAGCCAGCCCAGGGAAACCGACCAGGTCTTGCCGAATTTTTTGCCTAAGAGGAAGGCGTTGTCGGCAATGCCGGCGATGGTTTTACAGAGGGTGGCTTCCCCGTAGTGTTTCAGCAGGTAATGCAGCTTGTCCCGCAAGTCGGGGAACAGTCCCTTGTATTTCGGCAGAGGAAGGCGGTTCCACGTATCGATCACATTCCGGTCTTCTTCCGGCAGTTCGTTCCGGGGAATGAACTGATCATACGGGCTTACCGGCTTATGAGCCTGTGAAGCAGGTAAAGGATGGTAAGAATTTACATTCCTATTATATATAGCCGTGTTGTCACGCTGGTCACGCTGGGTGTCACGCAGGTCGCACATTGGCGTAACGGCAGTGGCCGTGCGGCTTTGCGTTGTTGTGTCACGCCTGTCGCGCTGATTGTCACGCAGGTCATACGTTGTGTCACACCTGTCACGCTGAGTGTCACGCAGGTCATACGTTGTGTCACACTGAGTGTCACGCTGGCTGTCACGCTGGTCACGCCAGTCACGTTTTGTGACAGTATTACCTGAACCTGAGGCTTCGGCCTGTTTCAGCCGTGCCCGCCGGTTTGCCTGACGGATCCGCCACTGCTCCCGTTTTCTGGCCAGGGCTTCTTCGCTTACGGAAGAGCCGGACGCGTTGCCGTTTCTCGCTGCGCCTGCCGCTGCCTTTTTCTGTAAAACCGGTCTGCTACTTTCACATAATTCCTGATTCTCATTCCGGTTATGCTCTTCCCCAAGGGCCGGTAAGCGAATCAGCCCGTCTTTTACGGTGAGACGGCGCAGTTTTGCAAATACGGAAACCGTTTTTTCCACAAGGGCTTCCGGGCAGCGCAAAAAGCCGGCCAGGGCTGCCATATCCATGGACAGGCCGGGCATCAGGCGCACGCAGCCTTCCGGGTCTTCCCGGGCCAGTGTTTTCATGCAGTTCCAGGCGCCGAGGATAGACAGGCTCTCCTCTCCTCCCAACGCCAATACGGCGGTCATGGTTTTGTAATCCAGTGCAAGGTTTGTGTCTATCGAATTCATCGTGTCCTCCGTTTCATCGGCAGTACCCGGCGGCGTTAGGAAAACGCCGCTTGCACGTAATTATTCCGGGTAAGGTTGTCATCGCTGCCGGTGTGTTTTTAATCTGAATCCTTCAGCAGAATCTTCAGCTTGTTCAGCGCGTTGTGTTTTACCATAATTACATAGCGGCTGGTGCAGTGCCACTGTCTCGCAATTTCGCTGCTGGTTTTATTCTCCGCGTAAATGGCTCGGAGTACTTCCTGTTCCTTCGGATTCAGCCTTTTCAGGGCATTTTGTATCCTGCTGCTGCGTTCTGCGGAAAGGAGAAGCGTTTCCGGCGTTTCCCCATCCCGCCATGCGGTCTGGAATGAATGGCCTTTATCTCCGTCATTGTCCTCCGAAACCTGGCTTGTATCAGGCACTTCATACCGCAGGCGCGTCTGCAGACGCCGCGCCTCGTCATACAGCCTGCAGCGGATTATACGGCGCAGCAGATAAGGGATCTCCCTGTCCGGGGTTTCGCCTTCATATCCCATCATGAATTCCAATGCGGCCAGGGATGCCATACTGCGGGTATCCTCTGCAGAAAACAGGCTGCGGAACATCCCGTTTCTGCTGAAACCCTCTACAATCGGCCTTATTTCCTCGCATAACTCGAGAACGGAGCCGGTATCGCCCTGCCCGGCCTGCCTCATCTTTTCTTTCCAGGGAAAGACGTCTTCTTCATTTACGTTCAGGTTATCACTCACGTTGGTTACACTCCTCTCAGAAAATATACTTATGAAGCTTGAAAAACAACAAAGCTATATTACCATCTTTTCTTTTTGAAGTCAAGCATTAATGCGGTATTCAATGCTTTGTAACAAATGTAAAAATTGTATAATGATATACTTATATTTGAACAATTTGCACAATATTTTATGCAGATGTTACAACCTGGTGCGTACAAATGGCACAAAATAGTCAGCCTGATTTCTAAAAAATGGTCCGAACGTTTTCTGTCATCGCTTTTTCGGCATCTGATACAACGACAAACAAGTATTGATGCAGGGTTCGGCATTTCGTTCCATTATTAATCTGAGAAATGCCATACTTTTGTCACACAATCAACGTAAACGATCTGTCTTAATGTGTTGACATACTGGCTTAATCCTCTATAATAAAATTTGTCGCCTGTGGCAAACGCACTGCGGCAGAATGAATCCCTGTTTAGATAAATCTTAAAAAGGAGGAAATCCAAATATGAAACAACATGATATCATCAGTCAGTTCCAGGGAGTGTTTAGAAATGGCCGGGACGGGTTCTCGGTGAACCGATTTGTTTTTGTCAAATTTAACAATAAGGAGATGAATAATTACCATGAAAATTGGTAATAAGATTAAAAAAGCAAGAAAGGCCAAGGGCCTGAATCAAACCCAGCTTGCAGGTAAACTGCATATTAGCCGCGGTACTATGTCGCGTATTGAAAACGATAAAACCTCAGTTTCTGAAGATTTGCTTACAGATTTACATGTAGTATTATTTGGTGACCGCTCCGGACCGGCGTATCCGGAAGGCGCAGAGAAATCGGATCTTACGCCGGGTCAGGGCGGGTTCGCGTACGCGGTTTCGGAGTCTGACTACCCCTGCTGTCACTGCCCTAACAACAGTACAGTGCCGGGATTAAATCCAGAGAAAAATCCCTGCAGGGTATGCAGGTATAACCGGCGGAAAGCGTATCGGTAAACGATTGTTACGGTAATTAAAACTGAATAGTAACGGGGATACAATCTGTCATGCAGGCAATCCGGAATCGTTCCGCTTTTGCGGAAGTTCCCGAAAAATGCCGCAAGGCACAGCGGCGCCGTTCTTTCCTTTCGGGGAGGGAGTGGCGCTTTTTTTGCCTGTGTTTCTGAAAACCGCAGGCACACTGACAGGCTGTTACGGTAATGGCAGAAGCCCCGGGATGAAAAAACGTGAAAAATTTACTTCCGTTTTTGCGACCTCAAACGATTATATAAGTGTGAGGGGAATTCGGACCCCTGAAGAGCAAAATGATTCAGTGACGCAAAGGAGAAAATGCAAATGTCGGAATCAAAGGGAATTGTGATTGAAGAAGAGGAACTGCGGGAGATGGCGCGAACCGCCCGGGGCTCCATACAGCACATCTACCTGCACTGGTCCGGGGGCCATTACGGTGTCAACGAGGACGCCTACCACCTGTGTGTGGACCGGGACGGTCAGGTGTATGTGAACTGCAGGAAGCTGAATGAGGAAAAGGCCCACACCTGGCTGCGCAACAGCAATGCGGCAGCCATCAGCCTGCTGTGCGGTTACGGCGGTGATTGCTGGCCGCCGGGAAACGGGAACGTGCGTACTGTCCACGCTGTGTATGTGGGAGACGGCTGCGCGGACCCGGACGATGCCATCATCCGCTTTGGCAACGAACCGCCGACGGAGATTCAGATCGAAGTGATGGCAAAGCTGACAGCCATCCTCTGTGAAGAGCTGGGGCTGGTGCTGGACAAGGACACCGTGCAGACCCACTGCGAGATTGCCTTTAAGGATCACTACGGTCCCGGCAGCGGCGATCCGTATACCAAGTGGGACCTGTGGTTTTTGCCGGATTACATCCACGGCGGCGAATTAATTCCCGGCGGGGCGCTGCTGCGGGGAAAAGCGCTGTTCTACCTGCATGAAATGAGGCAGGAGCATAAAACGGCCTGAGGGTGATTTGACCTGCGGCTCCCGGTTTATCGCCGGGAACCGCGTCAGATACAGCGGGCGCGCAAGGCGGCATGCGGCAGAATCGTAGGGCCTGCAGATGTAGGTTGGCTGAGCGGTAAGTCCCGCTAAGAATCATCGGAGAAAGGAGGTGAAATCCAATGGCAGCAGTAATGAACGTAACCAAACGTACCTTATCCATTTCCATCCTGCGCGGTCAGAACGCGGATGGCAATCCCGTAAGCAAAAGCTATGTCTATTCCAACGTGAAACCGGATGTGGAACCGGACAAACTGATGGTAGTAGGCAAGGCCCTGGGCGGTCTGTTCGATAATGAGATGACCGGACTGAACGTAGTGGAACGGGCGACTTTGTCCGAAGACTGATGAACGCTAAGAGTTGTTACTGGTTGTAAGGCGCCGGGGCTTATCCCGGAAGGGTCCCAGTCTGACGATACCGAGCAACGCGAAGCTTGCTGAGCGTGCGCAGTGAGGAAGTGGGAGGCGGGATAATCCCGGCGCAATCAATGGGAAAAGGAGGAGGACAGCATGAACACGGATACAGATTTGCATTTAATCTTTAAGAACGCGGCGGGCAAAAAGGTGATTCTGAAAATCGAGAACCCCAAGGCCGGCGTAACGAAGGCGGAAATCGACGCCGCCATGCAGGCAGTGGTGGAAAACAATGTTTTCACTTCTACCGGCGGCGATCTGGTGGAAGCGGTAGAAGGTTACCTGCGTACCACCACTACGGACAAGATTTCCGCGTGATGAAACGGAGACCGCGACATGGAGACAACGGAATTATTCAGCTTCATTAAAGACTTCGGTTTTCCCGTGGTGCTGAGCTGGTTTTTACTGGTGCGCATGGAAAACAAGCTGGCCGGGCTGACCGAGGTGATTGGCGAGCTGAGCTGCAACATCGCCGCCATGCGCGGCGACGCGGCAAAGAAACAGGCGTAACGCCAACGTTGCGGGATAAACCCGCAAACGGGAATCTGCGCCGGGGCGAAAGGCTCCGGCGCATACAAATCATAAGCAGTCTGCCGGAAAGGGCAGGCGCAGGGAGGAATGAAAAGGCAAATGAAACGGAACCAGATGATCAGACTGTTGGAATACCCGCTGACCGATGCGGGCAATGCGGCGCGGTTGCATGAATTATTCGGCAAAAAATGGGTGTATATGCCCAAATTCAGGAAATGGATGCAGTGGGACGGCCATTGCCTGCAGACGGTGAAGGCAGAAACACTTTGCCTTGCGGCGGCGGAAGCATTTGAGAATCTGGCTGCGGCCATTTGCCACCTGCCTGCCACTGCTGACCCGCAGGAACAGAAACAGCGGTTGGCCGCTTTGAACTGGCTGTTGCGGTCCCGGGTGCCATTCCACACCCGGACGGCAGTAAAAGAACTAAAAAAACTGCAAATGGCGGAGTAAAGCGAAACGCACGCAGGCGCGGCTTGTCAGAAATGGCAGGCCGCGTTTTATTTCAGTGCAAAGCATAGTAGTGTCTTTGGCATGAGCAGCTGCCCGTGTCTGTGAAAACTGGATGAGCCGGTATTAAACTGCAACACAGTTTTTTTCTCACTGTTTTAGGAAAACGCTACTTGACACACACACGCAATGCGTATAAAATGAAAATAAAAAACAGGAGTGTATATGACTGTTGCTGAGTTAAAGAGAAGATTAAGAAAATGTAAATGCCGTTTTGTCCGACATGGCGGAAGTCACGATGAATGGTATAGTCCAATTACTAAAAAGTCTTTCAGGGTGCCAAGGCACGACACGCAGGAATTGAAAACAGGTACCGCAGAAGCGATTATGAAACAGGCAGGGATAAAATGACAGCAATCGGAAAGGAGAGAGCCATGGCAAAATACGCGTATCCTGCAATTTTTGAAAAAGATGAAACAGGAGGATATGTGATTACATTTCCTGATTGGGAAGGCGCGACGCAGGGTGAAACGATTACAGAAGCGATGGAAATGGCAACGGATTTTTTAGGCCTGACTTGCTGGGATGCAGAACATTATCACGAAACAATTCCTGTTCCAACTCCGATTGAAGCGGTGAAAGCTCCCGAAAATGGGTTTGTCAACCTGATTTATGCCGATACTGCTGCATACCAGAAAGTGATTGACAGAGAGAATAATCCTATAAAAGAGGCGAGAGAAAAAGCAGGGATGTCGCTGAAGGAATTATCTGTTTTGTTAAATGCGCCTTACCGGACTGTGCAGGAGTGGAATGCCGGAAGAAGAACGCCGCCTAAGTGGATCCAGCAGTTGATTATTGAAAAGATAGAAAGTCTTGGATAATTGCATCTGAGCATCTCCGAAACGAAACGCACGCAGGCGCGGCTTGTCAGCAACGGAAGGCCGCGTTCTTTTTGGCTGCGCGTTTCCTGTGCCGCCTGTACCTGTAACAGGGCGGGGCGCTTTTCTTTTTCAAAATTCCATTTCCTGTATTTACGTCTTGCGTTATAATAAAGTTAAAATGGAACAGGCAGGGCGCATTGAGCGCATTGGAAACAAAAGGTTCGGTTACTGGCGTATTAATGAATAGTAAAACAGATTGAAACGATGATATTTAGATAATCGCATTGGAGCGAGGAAGAGAACATGCCGACACTGGAATGGATTGGAAAAGAAAAGGTCATCAACCACGATAAGGAAGTGCCCTTCAAAATGCTGGACGCGCAGTATACCTTTGACGAAAAGGGAAAACGCGACGGCGTGGCGGACAGCGACAACATGATCATCCACGGGGATAACCTGCTGGCGTTGAAAGCTCTGCTGCCGAGATACCAGGGCAAGGTGAAGTGTATCTACATTGACCCGCCTTACAATACGGGCAATGAGGGCTGGGTGTATAACGATAAGGTCAGCGATCCCCAGATCAAAAAATGGCTGGGGGAGGTCGTGGGCAAAGAGGGCGAGGACTTAAGCCGTCACGATAAGTGGCTCTGCATGATGTACCCGCGGCTGAAGCTGTTGCAGCAGTTGCTGTCTGAGGATGGTGCGATTTTTATCAGTATTGATGATAATGAGGTCTATTTTCTAAAATCTATTTGTGATGAAATATTCGGATCTAATTGTTTTGTGGCCAGAATTACATGGCAAAATAATTACTCGTTTCGGAACGATGCTAAAGGGATTCCATATGAGACCGATAACATTGTTGTTTATTCCAAAATTCCTGGGTGGTCTCCCAAACGCTTGCCGCGCACGGAAGAAATGGATGCAAGATATGTAAATTATGATAATGATGTAGTCTCTTATAAGGTCACGCCCATACATGCACCAGGTGCAAGTACGCATAAAGGTATGGTTTACGCAATTCAGCATCCGATAACTGGAAAATTGATGTATCCGCCACAAGGTCGTCATTGGAAAGACGGTCAAAACAAGTTGCTGGACATATTATGTGAATGGGCACCATATGAGTTGCGGGTTATTGATGATATTGCAGTACGAGCTACGATATGTGGAGAGTCTGTTGATGAAAATGTTCCAGCTATCATGTTATCAGTAAGTCTTGAGGAAGCGAAAGAGATTGCACAGAAAAGATATTTAGAACATCCGTGGCCCTCTTATTTTTTCTTAGCAAAAGGTTTGGGAAGTTTACAGGCAAAAACATATCTGGATAAAACCAAAGGAAAAGTTGTATCTACATTGTGGCGGTATGAGGATGTTGGCACTAATGTTAAGGCGACAAATGAGATAAAAGAGATATTATCAGGGAAACAGAACTTCGATACGCCAAAGCCTTTACGACTGCTTGAGCGTGTTGCATATATTGCAGCTAATGCCAACGACATCGTCCTCGATTCCTTTGCCGGTTCCGGTACCACGGCTCACGCTGTTCTCAGCCTGAACCAGAAGGACAATGGAAACCGGAAGTTCATTCTGGTGGAGATGATGGACTACGCCGATTCCATTACGGCGGAACGGGTGAAGCGGGTTATCTGCGGATATGGGGAAGGGGATAAAGCGGTTCCCGGTACCGGCGGATCCTTCACTTACTACGAGCTGGGGGAAACCCTATTTGATGAGGACGGCAATCTGAATGCTCATGTTCCGGCGGAGAAAATACGGGAGTATGTGTGGTACATGGAAACGAAGCTGCCTTTGCCTATTCTTGCAGTGGAAAACGCCGATGCAAACGATAACGGAGCGTTTTTGGGTGTGTGCAATCATACCGCTTACTATTTCCATTATGACGTCGGCGGCGCCACGACCCTGGATCATGATTTCCTTGCTTCCGTAAAAACAGTGGCGGAAAGCTACGTGATCTATGCGGATGCCTGCGCAGTAAGCGAAGAGTTCCTGACGAAGCATCGCATTACCTTTAAAAAGATTCCCCGGGACATCGAACGGTTATAAGGAGCGCGGCCATGGAATTAAAACAGTATCAATCCCAGGTGTTGCAGGATCTGAAAAGCTATCTGGGCTACCTGAACCAATATCACAATAACGCGAAAGCCTATACGCTGCTGTGGGAAAGCAAAGGCGTAAAGGTGGGAAGTAAGGAAAAGATGAAACCTTACAAAAACGTGCTCCCCAGAGTGCCTCATGTGTGTTTCAAGGTTCCTACCGGCGGCGGCAAGACCTTTCTGGCCTGCGCCAGTGTAAAACCCATCTTCGATGCTCTCACCATGAGCAACGTAAAAGCGGTTGTATGGCTTGTTCCAAGCGATGCGATCCTGTCCCAGACTGTCCGCAACCTGAAAAATACGGATCATCCCTATCGCCAGCGTCTGGACAGGGATTTTGGCGGCAAGGTGACAATTTACACCAAAGAAGAAGCACTGAACGGGCAGGGGTTCAATCCTTCTGCCGTGAGGGACCAGCTCAGCGTGTTCGTGTTCAGTTACGATTCTTTCCGTACCGGGAAGAAGGAAGGACGGAAGGCGTACCAGCAGAACGGTCAGTTGAGCAGTTTTAAAAATGATACGGTGTATCCGGGTTACCGGATCGAATATGCGCCTGATGAAGAGTGGCCATCCCTGGCAGCGGTCATCCGTTCGCTGGAGCCGGTGGTCGTGGTGGATGAGAGCCATCACGCTCAGACGGATTTGAGCATTGACATGCTGCGGGGCTTCAATCCGGTATTTACGTTGGACTTAACCGCCACACCGCGCCCCAACAGTAATATTATCAGCGTGGTGGAAGCATGGAAACTGAAAGCGGAGCATATGGTAAAGCTGCCGGTGATTGTTTCCAACCAGCGGGGACAGGGGGCGGTGTTGGATGCTGCCATCAAAATGCAGAAGCTGCTGGAAGAGCAGTCCATTGCTGACGAAAAAGAAACGGGCGTATACATCCGTCCCATTGTGCTGCTGCAGGCGGAAAGCCGGAATAAAAACGATAGCACTACCTATGAAAAAATAAAACAGAAGCTGATTGACGGCGGTATACCGGCAGAGCAGATCGCTATCAAGACGGCGGAGGTGAATGAGCTGAAAGTAAAAGGGCGGGATGTGGATTTGCAGAGCCGCGCCTGCCCGGTTCGCTATATTATTACCGTAAACGCCCTGAAGGAAGGATGGGACTGTCCTTTTGCCTATGTGCTGGCTACCATTGCCAACCGCAGCAGTATTGTGGATGTGGAGCAGATTGTGGGACGCATTCTGCGCCTGCCTCGTGCCCGTGAAGCAAAACGTAAATTCCTGAACATGAGTTATGTGTTCACCAACAGCGGCGATTTCCAAAGTACGCTGGACAAAGTGGTGAAGGGTCTGAACAATGCGGGCTTCAGCAAAAAGGAATATCGCGTGGTATCCGGTGAAGAAGAAGCCGTAACGGAAACGGACGCCAGTACCCAGGTCATGGCAAATCTGTTTGGCGCAGGTTCCGGTGGACTTGGACCGCAGGGAAATGGGGCCAATGGGTGGAACGAAGGTAAGGCGGGCGCCGGGCAACCGTCCGGTGCGGCGGATTGGCAGTCTGTTGCTCCGGGCAGCCCGGCAGGTAACGGAGCGGGAGCAAACGTCAATTCCGCGTCGGAGGAACCGCTCTCCGAATTTATGGATATGGATACGGCGAACCGGCCCTTTGCGCAGGCGTCGCAATCCTATCAGGAAGTGGGAACCGACATCCCGGAGGGGATGAAAGCGTTCTTCGATGCCGCTTCGCAGCAGCAGAATGAATATAACGAACATGCCAAAGCTGCGGCGCAGCAGAACTTTGACGTGCCGAATGAGTATGTGGATGAAAGCGATGTAGTGTATGTGCGGGAGGAGTTCCGGGAACAAATAAGAAATACAGTACGGCTTCCCAAATTTTACTATAAAACGCAGGGATCTTCGCTGTTCAGTACCGATACAGAAGGCAAAGAGCCGGTAACGAAAGAGTTTCTGGCAAAAGATTTTAAACTCAGCCGACAGAATACGGAAATTGATTTTGAAAGCATGAGCGCGGAAATTTACAGCTTTGATGTAGAGGCGGGGGATGAAACGCCGAAGCGCTGTAAAATGAGCAAGCGGGAGGCGGAGGCTTTTACGGCAGCGTTGAAGATGTTTCCCCCGGAGAGCCGGAAGAATCAGATGAAGGCGAAGCTGACCGGGCAGATCAACGAAAAGTACAATACCCTGAGCCAGCAGGAAATCAAGTTGTACATTGACCGCATCGTGGAAGGCATGAGCGCGGATCGGCTGGCAGACATGGAAGAGAATTTCCTGTCTTACAGCGAAAAGGTGGCGGAGAAGATTAAGGCATTGCTGTCAAACTGGTATGAGAAACGGTTTACCGATTTGCTGACGGCCCAGGAAATATTTGTAGATTTTACCTTTGCCTATCAGGAAAATGCCATTGTGCCTGGTAATAAGAGCGAATGGAAGAAGATGCTGTACACTGGGGAAGGGAAGATGAATTCTTTCGAGCAGAGCCTCATTGAAGAAATCTGCGGTATGGATAACATCCTGTGGTGGCACCGTAACAGCGATAAATATTACGACAAAAACGCCTGGTGCATCAACGGCTTCCTGAACCATTATCCCGACTTTATCGTTATGACGAAAACGGGGCATGTGGTGGCGGTGGAGACCAAGGGAGAGCAGTTGGGCAACGAAGACAATTTTGCCAAAGCCCGGCTGGGTTATTTGCTGGATAGCCACGACAACAACGATAAGTTCAGCTACTTTATGGTTTTTGAAAAAGAAAAGCCGGACAGGCCCGGCTGCATAGGGTGGCAGGAATTCCTGAATTTGCTGGAGAAATGGTAATGTAAGCCTGGCTTTCGCCTGCGCCTGTAACAGGGTGCGGGCGCTTTTCTTTTTCAAAATACCATTTCCAGTATTCGCGGATTGCGTTATGATATAATTATGAAGACAATTATAATTAAAGTAGGTGTGACAATCTGGAACCTTCATTGACTATACTGTCCAACTATAATAAACTATATTTGAGCCTGTTAGGGGTAAAAAAATTCTATAAGGGCATTTAAATTATAAATAATTCTGGGAGGACTTCATTATGCCAATCAACGAAAACGAAATCACAAAAGAACAGATTTATAAAGCCATGCAGTGCAATACTGCCGACGAACTGAGGGCGTATGCAAAATCCGAAGGGTACGACATTACCCAGGAAGAGGCCGAGGCATACCTGTCGGAGCTTTCGGATGTAGAACTGGACGCCGAAACGGTGAAACAGGTGGCGGGCGGTGCGTGCTGGGATGTGGATGGCTGTTCGACCATAGGGCATGGGCCATGCCCCGGAAATGACTGCCCGTCTGCATTCAACCCCAAAAAATGATTGTCCTTAGGAAGTCATTTAAAAATACTTCCTGCTTCTTCAGGCTAGACTGATGAGATCCATTACGTTCCCCTTGAAGCTGACAGAACTGAATCGGGCAGACAGGGAGGGTACGTCCCCCCTGTCACACTACCATAAATAAAAGGAGAGTTGTACCATGAGACAAACGATTATTCTCGGCAACATCATCACCATGGATGAGAAGAGGCCTTTTGCCAGGGCGGCACTGGTGAAGGACGGCGTATTTGCCTATATCGGCAGTGCAGAGGAAGCGAAAAAGCTGGCCGGCGCCGACGCGAAGGTGTTGGATTACGGTGAAAACTTTATCTATCCCGGCTTCCTGGAGTCCCACTGCCACGGTCATCTGGCCGGCCTCCGTTTTATCGGACAGGCGGACCTGATGCAGGCCGGCCTGACTGATTATGCCAAATACCGTGAAATCATAAAAGAATTCATTGCGAAGAACCCAAAACGCGAGTTTTACGTAGCCGCAGGGTGGATCGAGAATGACGAATACGTCACCAAAGCGTATCTGGACGAAATCTGTCCGGATAAGCCGCTGCTCCTGCAAACCGGCGGCGGACATTCCATGCTGCTCAACACGAAGGCGCTGGAATGGGCCGGCATTGACGCGGCCTACGCGAAGAAGTACGGCTATGACCAGGTGCATGTGGACGAGAACGGTGAACCGGACGGCTATATCTGTGAAGGCCCCGTGTTTGAAATCGTGCCGAAGCTTCCCACTACAATCGAAGATATCAAGGAATATCTGCTGGCCTGGCAGGATTTCGCCCTCAGGAGCGGCTTCACTGCCGTTTGTGACGCTGGTGCGGAGATCGTCCACCGGGATGCTCCCCGGGCCTACCATGAGCTGGAGGTGGAGGGAAAACTGAAGCTGCGCACCTACGCCTATATGTATGTGTTGGACAATATTGAAAATCCGAAGGCGGAGATTGCCCGTATCGCAGCACAGCGCGCTACGATAAGTGGCGAATATTTCCATATTGTCGGCGCCAAGGCGTTCCTGGACGGTGTGACCGAAGCGCACACGGGCTGGCAGAACCAGGATTACGCTGACGAGCCCGGTTATCACGGTGTGGAGCGCTTCAACGATCACGACAAGATGGTGGAGCTGATTACCGAAGCGGACAAAGAAGGCATGTCCGTCCATGTCCACTCCGAAGGAGGAGGCGCTACGCATTTCATGCTGGGCTGCATCGAGGATGCGGAAAAGATTACCGGCAATAAAGATCAGCGTAACGTGCTGGCCCATCTGCACTTTGTGACCGAGGAGGATATCCGCCGTATGGCGGAGACCGGTTCCGTTCCTGCGGTTCCGCCGCTGTGGACCGCGAAAATCCCGGGCCATTATGAAATTGAAGTCTCGTATGTGGGGGAGGAACTGGCAGCGAATGCGTATCCCATCAAGTCCTTCTACGATGCGGGCGCCAACGTGGTCTTCCATTCCGACTATCCCGTTTCTCCGATGATGAATGTCAAATACAGCATTTACACGGCGGAAAAACGTTCGTATCCGAAAGAAGTGCTTGGCGGCATAGACTTACCGAACAATGAAAAGGAAGCCATCACCCGCGAACAGTCGCTGCGCGCCATGACCATCAACGTAGCCCGTCAGTGGCGCCAGGAGCATCGCATGGGCTCCATCGAGTTCGGCAAGCTCGCCAATATGACGGTGTTTGACTGCGATTTCCTCCACGACGACATTGAGAAGGTAGCAGAGGCTAACATCATCGCTACCATCGTGGACGGGGAGGAAGTTTACAAGGCGTAAGGAACCGGAGGAATAGAGACGGTATCGATAACCGGGCGTCGCCGCGGGACGTAAATCCCGACAGGGCGAATTAAACTAAAATATACTATAGGGGGAGATACAATGAAAATCTCTAAGAAAGCGTTTCATCTCATTTTGACCGCACTTATGGCTTTCAGTTTCGTCGCTTGCGTTTCCGCGGCGCAGGCGTCTTCTTTCACAACTCCGAAAAAGCTGGCTGATTACCTGTACTACATGGAGTACACAGACTACGTGCCTGACCTCACCACAGGCGAACAGGTCAAAACCGGCTTCGCCTGCTCCGCTGTACGCAACGGAAACTTCTACGGCCGTAATCTGGATCTGGATTACGCCGATGTTCCGGAATTCGTCATCAAGGTTGCTCCCAAAAAGTCTGAGGGACGTTACGCAAGTATAGGGCTGGCCGCAATTCTCACGCTGAAATCCAATGAGGTTGACCGCGTTTCGGAAGCGCAGTTGCTTGCAATGCCAAACCTGACGTTTGACGGCATCAATGAAAACGGCGTGGCCATGAACTGCAACGTCTGTCCAGCCATTGACCTGGACTTCGCTACTCTGCTCTCAACCAATTACGGTAAGCCGCGCATCCATGCTGTTGCGGTAGTCCGCTACGTCCTTGATCACGCCAAATCCGCTGCTCACGGTGTAGAACTGTTGAAGAACATGGATATTTACGGCGGTTATGGATCATGGGGGCTTCACTGGATGCTCTCCGACGAGAAGGAGACCTATATCATTGAATGTATTGACGGAGAGCTTGTGGCCAGAAAAGACACGGACAACATTATGACAAATTTCTATGTCAACTATGCGCCGAATACTTCTTACGCAAAGTATATAGCGAAGACAGGGCAGACCGTGGCGGGCAAGACCTATAAGGATTTCCCCATCCTTACGCCCCATGCCTGCGGAGTAGAACGTTACGCTGTCCTGAAGGAGCATTACGCAGAGGGCGGAAAATCTGCTGAAGGAATGGCTCGTTTGATGGAGCGGGTGAAATATACCCAGACTTATGAAGCGGATACAAAGCCGTTCTGGTATACGGAATATACTGACGGAAACCTGACAATCGCAAGCGCTCCTATGGATTTCAAACCGGGTATTCAGTCCGAAATTGATACCTACAAGCTGCACGACAGGAACATTCAGCCCCATAATTACTGGATAACATGGCACACAGCGGTTTACGACTTAGCGAACAGGACACTTCGCCTGAACATTCAGGAGGATTATTCCAGACATTACGATTTCAAGCTGAACTGATAATGGTGATTCCCGACAATCCGGAAAACCCGAAGGCGGAAATCGCCCGTATCGTCGCAGAACGTGCAAGGTACAGTGACGAATATTATCATATCGTTGGAGTCAATGACTGCGATTTCCTCCACGACGATCTGGAGAAGGTTGCGCAGGCGAATATCATCGCTACCATCGTAGACGGCGAGGAAGTTTACAAGGCGTAAGAGTGATTCGGTTACAAAATGTGGGGAATATGTTACAATAATACATATTGATCGATAGCGAAAGGATGTAGAAAAAATGAAGAATCAGACGTTGCCATCAGAAAAAGGCTACGCTATGACCGACTACTCCCGGAAGACCAGCTGGTATCAGATTCCGGATGCTGCCAGGGAGGTCGACACGATCTACATTTATGCCACGGAGTATATTATGGGGAGCTTCGAAGAGGGGTCCCCCGATTACGCGACGCTGGACAATGAGGAGATGTTGCAGGGCGTGGCAGGCGAGTACATGATGCATGCGTCCGCCTTCGCGGATGCTACCAACGTGTTTGTGCCGTACTATCGTCAGGCCGGCTTGCGGTACGCGGGGGAAATCCATAAGAAGACCGGGGACGTCAACGCGGCGCTTTCCGGTATGCCCTACGACGATATAACCGCCGCCCTGGACTACTACTTCGAGAACTGCAACGGGGGGCGTCCGTTTATCATCGCGGGCCACAGCCAGGGCTCGTCCATGGTCCTGCTCCTGCTGAGTAAATATTTCAAAGACCATCCCGAGTATTGCAAGCGCATGGTCGCGGCCTACCCCATAGGCTACTCTGTCACGAAAGAGTACCTTGCGGCCAACCCGCACCTGAAGTTCGCCACCGGCGAAACGGATACGGGCGTTATCGTCAGCTGGAACACCGAGGGTCCCAAAAACGTGAAGGATAACGCCGTGAACGTGGTGGTGCTGCCGAATGCGATTTCCATCAACCCGCTGAACTGGAAGCTGGACGAAACATACGCCCCCGCCAGTGCAAACCTGGGTTCCCTCGTGCTGAATGAAGAAACCGGTGAGGCGGACATTGGCGATCTGGGCGCGGACGCGCAGCTGAATCTTGCCCGCGGTGTTGTTGTAACAAACGCCAAAGTCGTCCCGCTGCCCGAAGGGGAAGCCGAAGTCGCGGCTTCCTTCTTCGGACCGGACGGCCGTCACGACTGTGATTACATATACTACTACAACAACATCAAGGACAACGTGGCCAAACGCATCGCAGCGTATAAGGCGGGCCGATAACGGCAGGCGTGTGAAGCATATGAAAACCCAGGATTGGGACAGGACGTATTTCCTGACCAGACAGTATATGTTTTGACAGGTCAGGCAAACAAAGAAATAGAAATTCAGGTGCAACATGAAAAAACTATTCACCATTGATGATTTAATGATCGGCTTTATCATGGCCATCGGATATGGCTTAGGCTTCGCAGTCCCGAAGGCGATGGGCTGGTCGGACTGGGAGAGCGGGCTAGTCTGCTGGGTGGTCGGATATGTGCTGCAGGAGGCAGCGACCCGGATTCTCTTCAGCAAAACCGTACAGAGTAATACGGCCTACCGGTACACGGTTTTTGGCGCGTTCGTTCTTCTCTTTCTGGCGGCCGAGTATGCCGTCATGTCATGGATGGGGTTATCCGCGTCAGATTATTTGCTGGAACAGTACTTGTATATTATCGGTCTGCCGGTTTTGATGTTTGCGTTCCAGATGGCCGTCCGCTGGTACCGTATCCGGAAAATCCGCGAACAGTACGGGGACGGAAGCCAGGGCTTTGTATTTGACGACGCGCTGAAAAAAATCGACCTGGACGAAGTGAACCGGCAGAACCAGCCGATCACCGGCGCCTATGACACCGACCTGGCGGTGAAAACAAAAACCGGCATCTATGTGGGCGTCAAAGAAAAAAATATCATATACTATTCGGGAATTCCCTATGCAAAGCCTCCCGTGGGGGAACGCAGATGGAAAGCGCCCGAACCGCTGCCGGAATCGGAAGCCGTATTCGAGGCGAAATACCTGGGGGCCTCTGCCATACAGGTGGAACACGAAGGCTCGATCTTAAAGCATCACAGGCAAAGCGAAGACTGCCTGACGCTGAATATCTGTACAGGCGCTAAAAAAACGGATCAGAAAAAACCGGTCCTCGTGTTATTCCACCACGGGGATTTTGCCTACGGTGGATCGGCCGATCCGCTGCTGGACGGCGTCGAATTGATCCGTTCCTGCCCGGACATTGTGGGCGTCAGCTTTAATTACCGTCTGGGTCTCTTCGGCTTCATTGATTTTTCCCAGGTGCCCGGCGGGGACGCGTATCCCGACGCCTTAAACCTTGGCCTGCTGGATCAGATTGCGGCCTTGAAATGGATCAAAGAAAACATAGCGGCCTTCGGCGGCGATCCCGACCGGATCACCGTGATGGGCTTTGCGTCCGGCGCCATCTCCATCTGTCTGCTGGCGGCCTGTGAACAGGCGAAAGGCCTCTTCCGGAAAGCGTTTGTGTTCCAGGGCAATCCTCAGGCGGCCTATGAAACGCCGGACGTGTCCCGGAATCTGGCGAAGAAACTGCTGCAGGAGACATCCGCGACGACCATGGAAGAGCTTATGCAGCTTTCCACGGACCGGTTGAAGGAAGTATCGCAAAAGATTTTACACGACCTGTATCCGGCCGGACCGACCCGGGACGGCAGACTGATTCCCCCGGATGCGTTTGAGGCCTATCGGAACGGAGCGGCTGATCACGTCGAATTCCTGATCGGCGTGGCCCGCAATGAACGGCAGGTTTACAAATCCGTTGTCGGAAAGCAGACATATGAAGATTTCATAACCAACGAGCTGGACATCGCGCTGCAATTCCTTGATACGGTCAACGCGACCGATGCGCAGGCTGTAAGGGACTATATCCGTGAACTGGCGGAGACGATGCCCGAGATTGAAGCCAAAGCGAAAGTGGTGGAGCAATGCAGCGCGTTGAGCGGCTATCTTACCGCCAGAAAACTGGCGGAATGCGGGAAAAAAGTGTATCTGCTGTATTGGAACGTAAAACCGCTGATCGAGAATCTGGGCTCGGGCACGGTGGACGTAGCGGCGGCGTTTTTGGGAAACCGGGAAGGAGCGCAGATGTACGGTAACGTACTGAATTCGGATATATCTGAGATGCTCCGGAAATTTTTAATTAAATTTTTGCGCGGAGACGCGATGCGGTTTTACAATAACGAAATCAAAGGCGTCGGCGCCATCGACTGGAAACGCTTCCCCAAAGCGCTCGTCATTTCCGATAAGGGGCTACAATGCGAACCGATTGAAGACAAGCTGACAGAGGAAACGTGCTTATTGCGGTTTATGGAAGTGTATTGAGCACTTGCACTACTATAACTATAGACGATACGCTGACAGATACAATGAATCAATTGCAAAAAATGGCCGAAAGGCTGAAAAGATAAAAGGGGGAGAAGTTTATGAATTTGAAAAAGAAATGCGCTGCCGCATTGCTGGCAGGCTTAGCAGCATGCAGTTCCGCTTACGCGGCAACTGCTGACAGGGAAACGATCCAGCAGGTTGCGTTGCTGCAGTCGCTGGCACAGGGATATTTCGGCGGCACCGTTACCGTGAAACATCTGCGCTCGGTGGGCGACACCGGCATCGGAACCTTCAAAGGGCTGAACGGTGAAATGATCGTACTGGACGGCACGGTCTATCAGGCCCTGGGCAGCGGTAAAGTGGTCGTTGCCGACGATAAAGACACCGTACCTTTCTCCAACGTGACCTTCTTTGACAAGGACATCACCCTGCCGCTGACGGATATTGCAAACAAAGCAGCGCTGGAAGAAAGGCTGAACAAGATCGTCAACGAAAAAGGGGCAAACAGCTTCTACATGATCAAGCTGCACACCACCTTCCCCAGCATCCTGTTCCGCAGCGAATACGGAAGCCAGGAACCGTATCCCACGCTGGTAGGCGCGTTGAAAGAAAAGCAGACGGAATTTACCCATAAGAACATCACCGGCACCGTGGTAGGCCTGTTTTGCCCCAATTACATGGGCGGGCTGAACTCAACCGGCTGGCATTTCCATTTTATTTCCGATGACAAAAAGCACGGCGGCCATGTGCTGGAGCTTGCCTTCCAAAGTGGCAAGGTGCTGATTGACAAGACCGACAAATTTAACATGGTGATTCCGGACGACAAACCGTTCCAGAATTTGAACCTGGCAAAAGACATGAAGGAAGATATCCGCCAGGCCGAACAGGATACGCAGCCGTCGGCACAGAAAAAATAAAAATTTGACACTTTCATAACGTATGCCCGTACCTGAAAAAAGGTGCGGGCGTTCTTGTTTCTATGAGAGGGGCTGTAACAGGATGGTCTCTGTTTTTCCTAATGATAACCCTGAAACCTGCTGTCAATTTTGCAGGGGCTGTTTTGTATATATATATATAAATAATAAAGTAACTATACATATCAGGATTTTTATAATATAATAACGTTGAGTAATTGTGTGAAATTACAACTTATACAAAGGGATTTTTACGATGATAAAGTGAGCAGCGTCAGGGTGGACTTCTCCCTGTCGGCAGGAGATGCGGTCACTTATATCGGAACCATCAGCGCCGGAAACGACATGGATATTCGGGTCACGAGTCCAAGCTCAGATGGAAGAGGCATCCGCATCGGCGAATTGTCTGAGAATGAAACTTTGCTTGAGGCGTGGAATGAAGCCCGTTTCTATGTGAAGGGAGACGGAGATATTCATTTTGCGGGCGACGTTATTGCCGAAAAAGGCGATGTCATTGCGAATATTGACAACGAGGGCAGCGTCCTCATTACCGGATCCGTCGAGTCCAAGAATGGAGATGTATCGGTACAGACGGGTAAGGGTGAAATCTACATCGGTGTCGAAAATACGCCGAATGAGGAAACGATAAAGGCGAATAATAACGTCACTGTCGGAACCGACCTTGGAACCATCTATATTCAGGGCAAAACATCCACGATAACCGGTGATATCACGATGACGGCCGGAAAGAATGCCTATGAACAGGGAACGGGTGCCGGGAACTTCGTCATCCGGGATGACGGAGAACTGAATTCCGGTGGAGGTATTATATTGAACGGCCGCAACGGCGATCTGCGCGTGACGGACGCGGTGAAGGCTACGCGGAATCTGGAAGTGACGGTTCTTGATGAAGGAAATATTGCACTGGAACGGGATGTCAATGTTGTGGGCAATACCACCATAACCAACACAGGCCGGGGCAATATCAATGGAAACAACATTGTTTCCGGCGGTACGACCCATGTGGCGCTGACCAACGGGGATCTCTTCCTGAATCTGGCGGAAGGCAAGGCTGTGGTGCTGCGTATGGAAAACAATACGGCAGCATCCCGCGTCAATACGGTAAAGTCAGAGGCAAGCGGCGGCGCCGGTCTCGATGTGGAACTGACGGGTAACTTTATCCAAATTGGCACGGTAGAAGCCAAGGGCGGCAACTCGGTATTGCAGCTGTCGGCTATAGGTGCAGGCAACCAGAAGCTTATCAGCGGTGAAATTTCCGTCGGAAGTCTCCGCTCCGGGAACGGTACACATATGCCGTCACTTTGGGCCAACCGCGGGAATGTCCATGTAGACGAAGGAAATCTGGCGATTGACGATGTGCTTGCAAAGGACAAGATCCATCTTGAAAACAATCTGACGGATCTGGCCATCTTCGGGCGCACTCCCACCCGGGACGGGGAACAGCTTTACTACTGGAATAACCTGGGCAGGGCATACAGCAAGACGAGGCCGTTCGATCTTTATACGGACGGAAAAGTCAGGACACACAGGGCCGTTTTGATTGATGCCGGCAGGTATTATGACAAGCTTTACGGTGATAACCTCAGCGTAGTGGACATGATGCGGGAGCGGCTGACCAATGAGCATGGACAGTACACCTTTGACCGTACATGGTTTACGAAACCCGGCGAGGCCCTGCGGGAGAAAGTACTCTTTGGCTTGGATGCTGTGGATACCGGAATCCTGCAGCAAACAGCGTCCGATGCTGAAATTGTAGTAGATTAAAAAATAAAGGAGGAAAATGAACAAGAACGCAGAAGCATTCAAAGCGTACCTGGAAGAACTGAAAGGTAACACTGACTATACCCTTTACTCTGTGATTACCAATTATCTGGATGCCAACTATCGCAAGCTTATGAAATGTATTTGGCAAAGAATCAAACAAAGAGGATAATACATGACCTATTCAATAATCGGGCTTCTTGCGATTGCGATTCATTTGATTCTCAATTACGAAGTCTTCCGGCCCCAAAACAAGAAAGACGGTTCTGAGGTAAAACGCAGTTTCCGGAATTTTATGCTGGCCGTTTTTGCCTATTATGTAACAGACGCCTTATGGGGCGTTTTCAACGGCCTGCAGGCCGTAAAACTGCTTTATGCGGATACCGTGGCCTATTATGTGGCGATGGCTTCGTCCGTTCTTTTATGGACCCGGTATGTCATTCTGTATCTGGAAGAGAAGAGCGTCTTTGGCACTTTTCTGATTCATGCAGGGCGTGCCATTTTCTGGTTCCAGGTAGCCGGGTTGATCGTCAATCTGTTCTGGCCGGTTTACTTTACCTTTGATGAAGCCGGCGCCTATCACGCAGGCGGAATACGATATGTGGCGCTGATTCTGCAAATCCTGGTGTTCCTGCTGACCTCGGCGCAGACGCTGTATATCGCGGGAAAAACAACGGGAACGAAAAAACGGCGGTTTCAGACGGTGGGCTTTTTCGGCATCATTATGATCGTAACCATAACAGCCCAGTATTTTTATCCGTTGCTGCCGCTGTACGCGTTAGGCTATCTACTGGGCTGCTGCCTCATCCACAAATTTGTGGTGGAAGACGAACGGAAAGAGTATTTGCAAAAGCTGGAAGAGCTGCTGCAGATCCAACAGCAGCAGGAAGTAGAAATCGGCTCCGCGAAACAGCTTGCGTATAAGGATCCCCTGACCGGCGTAAAGAACAAACGGGCCTGTGAAGACTACGAAGCAGAGCTGGATGCGAAGATAAAAGAGGGACTGATACGGGATTTTGCCGTGGTCTCCCTTGATGTAAACGGACTGAAGATGACCAACGACACCTATGGGCATAAAGCGGGGGATGAGCTGCTGATTTCCGCTTGCAGGATTATCTGCCGTCACTTCAGCCACAGTCCGGTGTTCCGTTTTGGCGGCGATGAATTTGAAGTGATCCTGCAGGGGCAGGATTATGAGAACCGTCATGCGATCGCGGCTGCCTTTAACCGGGAAGCGGAACAGAATCTGGCGGAAGGAAAGGCTGTCGTATCGCTTGGTATGGCGGATTTCATTCCGGGTCAGGATGCCGATGTAGACACTGTGTTTGAACGGGCCGATGCCGAAATGTACGTGCGGAAAAACGTACTGATGCGCATGGGTGCCGGCGGGCGGTAAGGATTCTGTACCGCTTATGTATTATTTTGTGATATAATATGATGAATCAAGTGTTGATTTATAAATTCATCAGTGTTTCCGTAAATTTTCCCTGGTAATATATTGTGCTTGGGGTGAGGATTGTGAAGGAGCAAAACGTTGGTCAGGACATGCGGTATTATGAGCTGCTTGACCAGCTTGTGTCGGCTATGACGGCTGCAGGCGAAGCTGATGTTTCACAAATTGAGCAGATTCTGGGAGAAATTGCCAGACTGTTCCGTCTCTGCAAGGGCGTGACTCGCCTGTACCGCAGCCTGGATGAAGAAAAGGAAGGCGGCGGCGAGACCTTCTGCAGCTTCGACATCGGGGAAGGGGAGCCGGTGGCGTTCCAGCGTGTGGTGACCAGCGGTATGGCGATCGCTACCATGACTGTGTACATGCAGTCCGGCATCCGGCCTCTTTCTTCGGAGGAACGGCGGCGTGTGGAACTTATCATGCGTCTTACGCTGAGTTTTGTCTGCCGCAACCGGATGCAGCGTTCGATTGAGGCTCTGGCATTTTTCGATTACGATGGGTACCGGAACACCCGGAGCCTGCAGAACCATTTCATGCAGACAGAAAGAACGGGCCGGTTTGTGGGCCTCGCGGTTGTGCGGTATAATCTGCGCCATTTTACGGTGGTGAATCAGGAACTGGGCAGGGAAAAGGCCAATGCCGTGCTGTGCAGTCATTACAAAACTGTAGAAGAACTGGTCGGCACAGAGGGCATCGTGTGCCGCCTGTCAGGCGATGATTTTGTAGCGGTATGCAGGAAGGAGCGGTTGGAGAAGCTGCTGGACTGCCTGCTCGAAACCCGGATCTCCTATGGCGAACAATCGGATGACGTTGTAACCGTTTCTGCCAATGCCGGCGTGTTTGTCGTGCCGGACGGGTTTGTGCTCCATAGCCCGGATGACATCCGGGGTCCGCTCCTTTCCGCTTATATGGCTGCCATGAGCGGAAAACAGGACCATATCGTGTTCTATGATGATAAACTGGCCCGGGAACGGGAAAAGGTCACCCACGTCCAGCAGGATTTTATCCATGCCCTGCGGGAGGAAGAGTATTATCCGGTGTACCAGCCCAAGGTGAATATCCGTACCGGGAAGATCTGCGGCGCGGAAGCCCTGTGCCGCTGGTGTCATGACGGCAGGACCGTTTCCCCCGGTGATTTTATCCCGGCGCTGGAAGAGACCAGCGATATATGCAGGCTGGATTTTTACATGCTGAACCATGTGTGCCGGGATATCCGGCGCTGGCTTGACGCGGGGTTGCCGGTGGTACGCATCTCGGTGAACCTGTCCCGCAAGCATATGGTGAACCGGAACCTGCTGGCCGATCTGGTTGCAATCATTGACCGGAACCGGGTTCCCCATCAGTTTATTGAGTTTGAATTTACGGAAACCACCACGGACGTGGAATTCAGCGACCTGCGGCGAATTGTCAGCGGGCTGCAGCGGGAAGGATTTTGTACTGCCGTAGACGATTACGGCATGGGATATTCTTCCCTGAATCTGATCAAGACGATTACCTGGGATGTGGTGAAAATTGACCGCAGCGTCCTCCCTGAAGGGAAAGGGGATTACGGCAAGCATGGCAGTCTGTTCAAGCATGTGGTGGCCATGGGGAAAGAACTGGGGCTGGAATGTCTGGCGGAAGGCGTGGAAACGGAAAGCCAGCTGCAGCTGCTGAAAGAGGCAGGCTGCGATATCGTGCAGGGCTTCCTGTTCTTCCGGCCGCTGCCGGTGGAAGAGTTTGAAAAGAAACTGGAGGCCCAGGGGAGTGTGTAAGAGTATAAACCGCGGGTTGAGCTTCAGCATTACGTTACGGCAGGCTGCTTTGGGAACAGCAAACGCCGTCCGATTTATATTTTCGGATATGCGTAGAATATAGGATGCGATGATGTGCGCGGCTGTGCTTTAAAAGCGCAGCCGCTGTTTTATACGCACAATTATTAAGAATACATTCTATTAGTATTGCATTTTTATATGTAATATCTTATAATTAATTGAATATTGATTTGTGCATTCCCGTATTCCTTTACCCTCAGGGAGGCGTCAATGGAGTACCGGCACAATCGCAGAGCGTTTTATCATTTCCACAAATCCACAGAAAGAGGTTCCACAATGAGAAAATTCCGTAAAGTGTTAACGAATGTGTTGTTGTCCGCCTGCGGTATGGCCTTTGCCGTGCCGGGCCATGCCGGTTATAAACTCAGCGGCGAAGTGAAGAATCCAACGCCGGCCCTGCTGGAAGCGTCGGAGATCGGCGTGCGTGTGTTTAACAATAAAGCGATGCAGGACCTGCCCGATAAGGACGCCCTGGTGGTGATGTCCTTCGGCACCACCATGAAGGAAACCAGGGACAAGACGATTAACGCTACGGTAGCGGAAATTCAGAAAGCGCTGCCGGATGTGAAGGTGGTGGTGGCGTATACATCCCACATTATCATCGACCGCATCAGGGCAAAGGAAGGGGTGGTCATTCCCACACCGGAGGAAGCGCTGGAGCAGCTGAAGGCGGAAGGCTATACCCGGATCGCCCTGGCTTCGCTGGATATCATTCCCGGGATGGAGTATGACTATAAATGCGGCATTTACCGGAACTACCGCAATCAGTTCAAGAAGATGACCATGGGTCTGCCTCTTCTGTTCTGGCAGGGGCAGGAGGAACAGCGGGACGATGTGGCAGAAACGGTGGAAGCCTTTGCCACCCAGTTCCCGGACCTGGCCGCCGACGAAGCGCTGCTGGTGATGACCCACGGCACGCCCCATCCTTCCAATGCGTTCTATGCAGTGATCCAGGACCGCCTGAACAAACTGGAACGGGGCAACATCCATGTGTACAGCGTGGAAGGCATGCCCATGCTGGAGCATGTGATTCCCGTACTGAAAGAGGAAGGTGTGAAACGTGTGACCCTGATGCCCATGATGATGGTGGCAGGGGATCATGCCAACAACGATATGGCCGGGGACGACGAGGATTCCCATAAAGTGATTCTGCAGAAGGAAGGCTTTGCCGTTACGCCCTACATCCACGGCATGGGCGAGAATCCTGCCGTCCGCAGGATTTTTGTGGAGCGGGCGCTGGAAAGCTGGGATGCCCTGCAGAACGTGACAGAGGGCCGGACTGCCGGTATGCCGCACTGAGATTGTAAATAATAATAGTATAATATTTACTATAAAACGAAGACGAAAAGCCCGCATGGTTCATGCGGGCTTTTCGTCTTGCTGTGTTAAAAGGTGAAGAAGAAGGATAAGGGTTGCTATTAAACTTCGGAAACTATCATAATTAATTTTGATACCTTAATTATAATCATTCCTGATAATTTTGTCAATAGAAATCGGAAAACGGGGTCCTATTATTCATTCTGCTTCCTGTCTTCCGGTACCGGGTTACTTGTCAATTTCCTTTTCCCATTTGTTCACCACTTCATCGCGGTGCTTGCCTGACCAGAGGAAATTGTATTTGATCAGCTGGGTGCCTTTCAGTTCGTCTGCCTGTTTCGGCGGTTTGGCGTCGGGGTGGGTGAGGAACTGGTAGGAACCGACGGTCTGGCCGATTTCCTGGGCTTTAGCCGTCAGGCACCAGTCGATGAACCGTTTGGCCGCTTCCTGATCGGGGCCTCCCTTGATCAGCGACACGGCGCCCACTTCATATCCGGTTCCTTCCGAGGGGGAGGTCAGGATCAGGTCTTTCATGCCGCTTTCCCGGAATTTGATGGCGTCGTGCAGGAAAGAGATGCCGATCATGCATTCGCCCTGACCTGCCATTTTTGCCGGCGCGGAACCGGACCGCTGGTAGGTCTTAATCTGTTTGTCCAGTTTCTTCATATATTCCAGTGCGTCTTCCTCACCCCGGAGCTGGAACATGGAAGCCAGCAAGGTGTAGCCGGTACCCGACGTTTTGGGATTAGGCATGACAATCTGTCCCCGGTATTCCGGTTTCAGCAGGTCGTTCCAGCTTTTGGGCGGTTCCAGATTCTTTTCCTTTAACAGCTTGCCGTTGGAGGCAAAACCCAGATAGCCCACATAGACACCTGTCCAGAAACCGTCCGAATCTTTGAACCGGTCGGGAATTTTGGCTGCGTTGGGAGAAACGTATTTTTCCAGCAGTCCGTCCGCTTTGGCCTGAATCTGGCCGTCTGCCGGCCCGCCGAACCAGACCGATGCTTTCGGGGCGTTTTTTTCTGCTTGCAGCCGTTTCAGGGTTTCGCCCGATGACATACGGACAGCGGTCACTTTGATTCCGGTTTCTTTTTCAAAGGCGGCCACATCCGCTGCCATGAAATCCTCCAACGCGCCCCAGTAGACCGTAAGTTTCTGGGTACCGGCCTTAACCGGTTCTTTCTTTTCACCGCCGCAGCCGCTGAGGGAGAACAGCAAGAGGCCGGCGAGAGACAAGGCGCAAACAGCTTTCAGTTTTTTCATAACACAGGCTCCTTTATCATTAGACTAATTGTGAGAGTAAAGATAATTCTTTTTAATTTATTTTATCAGAAAGCATACAATTCTACAATACCGCGTAATAAAAGAAACAAAAATTAAAAGAGGTGTAGTGTTACACTAATAAACCCGCACGGTCCGGATACGGGTTTTGTTGAAAAACAAATTGCAAATTGAGGCTTGTTGTGATATATTAATTATAAATTATCGTAAATAGTAATAGATATCGATAAATAAAAAAGAAAAGAGGTGGATGCAATCATGGAAATGAACCGGGACGTTACGCGCCGGGATATTCTGTATGGCGTACTGAAACGGATGGATGAAGTTATCGACAGCATCAGCAACACGGTGAGCACCAAAGATTTCCTGGTGCGGGATATCATTTACGACCTGGACCGGCTGGAAGAGGCCAAACTGGCTCTTGTGGCGGTGCTGGAAGACATGCAGCAGGAAGAGATTAAGAATTAATCAGCGTCTCCTTAGCGCAAATCGGACGCAGAACCGGATACGGTTCTGGCAGCAGGCAAAGGTCTGGAAAACTCCGGAACTAACGCCCGTACCTGTAACAGGGTGCGGGCGCTTGTTAATGAAAGGGCCTGCCAGTTGGCAGGCCCTTTCGCTTTTGGGATATGAATCCGGTTTACAGTGCAGCCATGCTGCTTACTGTTCCATCCATTTTGTGTTTGCTTCTTTCATCTGCTTCTTGTTTTCATACATGAACACATCGGCCCGGCGGAAAACGGACTCCATATCCGGGTCTGTTTCCGGATTGTAATTGGCGGTACCGATGGCCACATTGACCAGGTCCCAGGGGTTTGCAGCAGTTGCGTTGACATCAGCCATAGCCTGTGTAAACTGCCGCTCCAGTTCCGCCTGTTTTTTCCAGTCTTCCTTTTGCAGGATCGCCACAAATTCATCGCCGCCGATACGGAATACCGGGCTGTGGGAATATACTTTACAGATCGTACGGCAGGCATTCTGTAAATAGAGATCGCCTTTTTCGTGGCCGTAGGTATCGTTGATGGTTTTTAACTCATTGCAGTCAAACATAACGACCGCGAAATCCTCTATGTCTTTCGGATCGGACTGTCGGATATTCTCATCCTTATCCATCAGGAAGATGTCGAAGGCGCCCTTGTTTCTTACGCCGGTCAGGGCGTCCCGGAAGGCCTTGCTGTTCAGGTCGCTGATAAAGACCCGCATATGGTTGACCATCTGCTGGAAGGACTTGGTAAGGATCCCGATCTCATCGTCTCCTTCATAATTCAGGTCTATGTTGTAATTCCCTTCGGAGATCTGCTGGGAAGCATGTACCAGTTGTACCAGCGGATTGGTGATCTTCCGCACCAGTGACAGGGTCAGGATGATGAACAGGGCTACCATGGCCACCGCCGTTGCCAGCGTCAGCCAGGAAAGATTCCGCCAGCCGGCGCTGATTTCACTGACCGGCGCCGAAACGAACAGGATCAGTCCGTTGGACAGGGTGTTCCAGGCGGCTTCTTTCTCCACGCCGTTATTGGTATAACGGATCAGCCGGGTATCACTGCTTTTCCCTGCGGCTTTCATTTCCTCGCTGACATCCCCCAACAGGGTTCCGTGGCTCAGCTGCGGGTGATACACGATTTTGCCTTTCCGGTCGGTAAGGAACGCATATCCCGATTCCAGGATCTTCAGTTCCTTAATCTGGTTCACGAGGGTGGAGTAGCTGATGTCCATGCCAATCTCACCGATAAACGTACCGGATTTATAAAGGGGCATGATGTAGGATACGACGGTTTCCCCCAGATTCTTGTTCTCATAGGGATCCAGCCAGGAGGGTCTGCCCCGTTCCAAAGGCAGGTAATACCAGCCCACGTGGGCAAAATCGTCGGGCTTGTACTCGCTGATTTCCGTCATCGCCAGCTGTTTGAACTGGCCGTTGTTTTGACGGGAATACCAGAACCCCTTCATATGGTCGCTGAGTTCCGGATTGATACGGTAATAGTACCCCAGGATGCTGGAGTTATTTGCCGCGATGGTCCTGCACATTTCCTGGGTCGCTGCCAGATGCTTCTGCAGATACGCATCCAGCGCCTCCTGCTGCGCGGCGGTCCGGGTCCGTTTCCGCAGGCTCCGGCCGGAACCTGTAGCCCCGATTGCGTTCGCGTCCGATAACACAACGGTATCAAAGGAGCTGTATACGAAACGGGAAATGGAGTCCACCGAATTCTCTATAATGTTCAGGTAGCTGTTGATTTTGTCAAGCTTCGATGCACAAATCGTGTTCAGCAGCCGCTGGGCGTTCTGTTCTTCCCTGGTTTTGACCGTAAAGGCCGACAGGGTACCGATCAGGATGGAACAGATCAGGATGGCGGAAACTGTGAGGATTGTAATTTTTGTACGTATAGAATGCATATCTCAGTTCCCCCGATCCGCTTCCGCTTTTATTGAAACATCTGCGTAACGGTTGCTTGACCAGCCGTTCCAGCGTACATGGAATCCGTTGACCCGTTCGTTCACTGCAAAGAAATGGTAACCGGAATACAAGGGGATCCACGCCGCGTCGTCCTGAATGATCTTCTTTTCCAGGAACCGGTATTCCCGGATGCGCGCTTCCGGGTCCACGATGGAACGGGCATCCACAACCCGCTTCATCACCGCTTCGTCCGGATAGCACAGGCTGCGGCCCAGGGAATTCTCCCTGCTGCCGAAGAAGGCGCTGATGAAGTTGTCCGGGTCATTATAGTCAGCCGACCAGGTCCCGGTATAACAGGCCAGCTCGCCGTGGTTCCTGCGGTTCAGGAAGGAGCGGTTTTCCATCTCCATCAGGGAGGCGCGGATGCCGATCTTCTTCCACATGGCCGCTGTCAGCCTCAGCATTTCCTTCACCCGCTGGGCCGTGGTATCGGAATAGCTGATCGTCAGATCGAACCCGCCCGGATACCCGGCTTCCTGCAGCAGCTGCCTGGCCTTTGCAGGATCGAAGGGGATTTCCGGCAGGCTGGGATTATGTCCCTTCAGCCCCCGGGGGAAGATGCCGTTTTCCAGAATGCCACGGTTGCTGATGGCCGTCTGCATCAGGATCTTTCGGTCCAGCGCCAACTGCAGCGCCTTGCGGACCCGCACATCCTGCAAAGGAGGCAGGGACTGGTTGAGGGCGATATAGGAGATACCCACGCGATGGCCCCGGATCACATTCTTCCGGTAAATGTCCCCCCGCAGGAAATATTCCGCGTCAATGCCCAGTTTATCCAAATCCAGGATATCCAGTTCCCCGTTGAGGAACATCTGCCGCAGCGGGCTGTTTTCCGCGTAAAAATGCATGGAAAGGCCGTCGCATTTGGGTGGGCCGGACCAGCATTTCGGATTAGCTTTCATAACGATGCCTTTATATTTAGTCCATTCCGTCAGCACAAAGGGACCGGTCCCGACGGTCGTTTCCGGCGTCCTGCCGAAGGCGTCTCCCGCTTTCAGCGTGGTCTCTTTGTCAAGGATGGAGGCTCCCGGCGTGGTCAGTCCTTCCAGGAAGGTGGCGCAGGGATAGGCGAGGGTTATGATAAAGGTCAGGTCGTCGATGATTTTAAATCCTGCTAACTTGTCGGTCTTTTTTTCGCGCAGTGCTTCGGCCCCCAGGATGCTCATGGCCAGGTCCCGGTTCCGGCTTTCCGGATGGGAAATAAGCCGGTGGAACGTAAATTCCACGTCTTCCGCGGTGAGGGCGGCCCCGTTGCTGAACGTTACGCCGGGATGGAGGCGGAACGTATAGACCAGGCCGTCCCCGGATACTTCCCAGGAATCCGCAAGGGAGGGCACCATCCGGTTGCGGCCGTCTTCTTCCTTTTCTTCTGCCAGACGGTCGAACACATTCAGGACCACCGTATATTTTTCAGAAATGCGCTGGGGATCTGCCAAAGCCGGTTCCGTGTCCAGAAAAGTCAGGTATGCGGACGTTTTGGGAGCGGAGGCGGATTTATCCCCCGCCGGCCCGGCGCAGGCGGACAGGATCAGGCAGAAGGCCGTTGCCATGACCACATATAACGCTGTCTTTATGCGTATCTTCAATCGAAACCACTCCTGTCAGGAACGTCGTTTATTGTAAAACGGTAACTACGTCTTTTAATATATAATGGAAAGAAGAAACGGAGGAATCTTTGTTTTCGGTAAACCCGCCCCTTAGGTCTACGGTATCTTTCGGGTCATTGGGGTTCACCCCGGTATAGTCTCCCCTGAACACCTGGACTTTTCCGTCCCGCAGGTTCTGTATCGTTTCTTTGAGCTGCTCCTGTGCCCCTTCCGGCAAAACGGCGGTGTTCAGTCTGGTCATCTCTACCCAGTTTTCCTTGAAGCCGGCGCTCATATCCTGGTTGGGGTGTACCGTGCCCGCCACGGTTTTCTCAATGGGCTTATTGTCCATTACGGCTTTGACCGCACCGAGGATGTAGGGGGTCCAGTTGATCCGCGTACCGGCCAGGGACGTATGGGGCGCCGCGTCCGTCATATCGATGTTATAACCGACATGGTACACGTCTTTTGCGTAACTTTCTTCGCAGGCGATGGCCGGGCCTACCGTGTCCGAATGCTGCGACAGGATCACGGAGCCTTCCTCCAGCAGTTCTTCCGCGCAGGCCTTTTCCAGCGTGTAGCTGTCCCAGATGTTGGTGTATTTCACGTACATCACGGTTTGGGGAACAACGGAGCGCGCTCCCAGCAGGAACGCGGTGAAACCGGAGATGACTTCCGGATAGGGGAAGGCGGCCACAAAACCCAGCTTGGCTTCTTCCGGTCTGATCTTGCCTTTCTGGATCATTTCCTTCAGCTTCAGTCCCGCCACTACGCCGCTGGCATACCGGCCCTGGTATACCTCGCCTTTAAACGTGTGGTAATTAGCCGGGGCTTCTTTGGGTACCGGGTCGAAAGACGCCTGGCAGAACTGGATATGGGGATACCTGGGAGCCAGGTCGCGGATGTTTCCGTAGCTGTTGGTAAAAATAATATCGCATTTTCCGGCCGCCAGCTTCTCAACGGCCAGGTGGATATGCTCGTCCAGCACATTGCTGCACATGACGGTACGAACCTTGTCCTGATAGGTCTTCTGCACCGTTTCCTGGGCCAGGTAAAAATTGTAGGAATAGGGCGCCGTCTCGTCGTTGTCGTAGATAAAGCCCACGGTGACTACCCGGGCCGGGAAGAAGTGTCTGTACCCGAAAAATGCGGCTGCAAGCAGCAGCAGCGCGATCAGGATCTTCAACAGCGAATGCTGTGTGTTTCCTTGCTCTTTCATAAACGTATCCGCTCCTGGTATGTCATAACTTTGTTGCTGTGTCCGTACAAAATATATATTGGTACAAAGAATTAGCTATCATTGATAGTACAATCACACATATTATAGCAAATATCCCCCTTTGGTTCAATATTATATATAGCAGCGGTCCGCAGAATTTTTGCGGAACGTGCGCGGAAACGACTGGATGCACTGCAGGATGGGGAGGAAGATTGGACGGTTATCCGGTCATTTTTTTTGCAACGACATTTGGATTTCGGCCCTGCAAACAGTAATGAGTTTTATTAGCAAGTAAAAATAATAATCTTATAATAAAAAATAATAAATAGCTTGACATTCTTAATGATAATTATTATTATATTAGTGGACAGGGAAACCGGCAAGGCCAAATCAAATCCTCTGGTTTCCGGTGAAGAGTGTTAAAAATCGAATATTGCAAACTGTACAGGTGCCCGAAAGGGCCCAACAGAGAAGTCCGGTGCAAGTCCGGCGCGGTCCCGCCGCTGTAAGGGGGAGCGAACTTCACAGATGTCACTGAAACGTCCGGTTTTGGGAAGGCGAAGCGAGCGATGAACCCAAGTCAGAAGAACTGCCTGTATGGAATCCATTTCTTGACCCGCGAGCGACGGGGAGGAGATGACTGCACAGCCATTATGTGCTGGCAGCTGCCTTCAAACCGTCTTTTCATTACGAAAAGGCGTTTTTTAATTTAGTTTATATAACGGCCTGGACAACCGTCATATAATGATTTGCCATTCTCAAACCTTCCGAATTCACGTGCGGGGTAACGCAGCCGGACACTGGGTTACCCCCACGGGTCTGAAGGTGAAGGAAGAGAAGGAAAGGGCAGCGGCAGGAATCACTCTCACACGAGCAGGTTTTTTTATTGGTAACATTTGGTAACATCCATCCGGCGACGGATGGTCTTACATAGATTCAGCGACCGGGCGCATTTCCCGGGAGGAGAATCACAAAGGAATTGGAGGGAAATTATCTGGTCATTATGCGCAGGACAAATGTTTCCGGACAAGGCGGAGGAGTGAGTCGTAGCCGCAGCTACGCCGAGCGACGACAACGAGGTTCGGGAAAATTTGGACAAGCAGAATGGACGGATGATTGACCGATGATTCCGAAATCTAATGAGGAGGTAAATTGTTTATGGCTGAAGAAACCAACATCGAGCAGTCCAAATCCAAGCCGATGACTGACAAGGAGTTGGAAGAACTTCTGCGTAAGTCCGAGCAGAACGCAACTTATCCGGAAGTAAAGTTTGATGAGTTTACAGTCCCCACACCCGAAGAATGGGTTGCGGCCTGTAACGAATTGTTAAAAGGCAAGCCTTTTGACAAGATGATGTACACCAAAAACTATGAAGGTATTACCTTCGACCCCATTTACACCCTGCGTAAATGGAAAGACATCCTTCCTACGGATGATTATCCGGGCATGGGTGACTTCCTGCGCGGCAGCACGGTAAACGGGTATGTTCATGAACCCTGGGGTATCGCCCAGGCCTGCGACCTGACCGAACCGAAGGAAAACAATGAACTGCTGAAATTTGAAATTTCCAAAGGCAGCACGGTTTACCATGTACGCGTTGACAATGCCACCCTGGCAGGCGTTGACGTAAAAGACGCCGCTACCCCCGGCGACAAAGGCGTAAGCCTGACCACCGTGGAAGACATGCACACGCTGCTGGAAGGCCTGGACCTGGAAAAACTGCCCTATATGTTATATACAGGGGAAGGTTCCGCCCGCCTGCTGGCAATGACTGTTGCCGCGCTGAAAGCAGCCGGCAAGAAGATTGAAAAACTGCACGGCATCATCGGCGCCGATCCCATCGGCGAGCTGGTGAAGAACGGTAAGACCGCAGAGTCTCTGGACGCGCTGTACGACCAGATGGCTGCCGTAATCAAATGGGCCGCTAAAAATGCACCCGGCCTGCGCACGATCCTGGTTCGCAGCACCGTATTCTCCCTGGGAGGCGCGGAAAGCGTTCAGGAAGTTGCATACACCTATGCAGTAGCGGTTGAATATGTTCGCCAGATGTTAAAACGCGGTCTGGGCATCCATGAGATCTCCCAGGCGATTGCGTTTGAATTCAACCAGGGCGCTAACTTCTTCATGGAAATCGCAAAACTGCGCGCAGCCCGTCAGATCTGGGCCAACATCATGAAAGAATTCGGCGCGGAAGAAGCGGATCGCGCTTCCTTCGTACACGGACGTCCGGCTACCTTCACCAAGACCGTGATCGACCCGTATGTAAACATGCTTCGTAACTGCACGCAGTCCTTCTCCAGCGTAGTGGGCGGCGTAAACACTTACGAAAACGAACCCTTTGACGAACTGATCCGCAAAGGCGACACCTTCTCCCGCCGTATTGCCCGCAACATCCACATCATGCTGCAGGAAGAATTCGGCATGCTGGCTCCGATCGATCCGGCCGGCGGCTCCTGGGCGGTAGAAGCGCTGACCAAACAGATCACCGAAAAGATCTGGGCTAAATTCCAGGAAGTGGAAGCGGCCGGCGGCATCATGGGCGCGCTGAAAGACGGAAGCATCCAGAAAGCCATCGCCGAAGTACTGGCAAGCCGCCTGAAGAATCTGGAACTGCGCAAAGACCGCGCGGTTGGCGTAAACATGTATCCGAACATGACGGAAGAACCGCTGGATCCCCGTCCGGAAAATACGGAAGAGGTCAAAAAGATCCTGGCGGCTGCTGTCGAAAAATATGTGGCTGACATTGACACCAAAGAAGCAGAAGCGAAACTGGCCGCTGTGAAAGCTGCCGATGCCGACGCTCTGGTTGACGCGGAAATTGAAGCGTTCGCTGCAGGCGCAACGATCGGTCAGGTAGCCAAAGCTGCCTGCAAGGCTGAAGGCGACGTAACTGTAGAAGCGATTGCAGAACATCACTGGACGGAAAAATTCGAAGCCCTGCGCAGAGATACCGAAGCGTTTGTTGCCAAGACCGGCAAGAACGTGGAAGTGTTCCTGGCTAACATGGGCCCGATCCCGCAGCATAAAGCACGCGCTGACTTCTCCACCAGCTTCCTGCAGGTTGGCGAATTCAACGTACATCTGAACAATGGCTTCCAGGATGACGAAGGCAAGCCGGGCTCCCGTTGGGAAAAGGCTGCTGCGGCTCTGAAAGCCGGCATCGACGAAGCAGGCACTCCGTACGACTGCGCAGTAATCTGCTCCACCGACGCTACCTATCCGGAAGACGTTCCGGCGATTGCTCCGCTGCTGAAGGCTGCTAACCCGACCATGAAGCTGTTCCTGGCCGGCGCGCCTGCCAAAGATATGAAACAGACCTACCTGGATGCAGGTGTGGATGATTTCATCAGCGTTTCCGCTAACTGCTTTGACATTCTGAAAGACTTACAGAAGAGGAAGGGGATGATTGAATAATGGCTATGAATCCTGATTTCACCAAGATCGCCTTTCCTGAACATCCCCATTGTTCTTATGAGGACTGGAAGAAAGGCCTGGAGAAGAAAACCGGTGAAAACTGGGATGCCCTGAAAGGCACTACCCTGGAACGTATCCCGGTTGATCCTCTGTACACCCAGGACGTTTACGCGTCCTGCAACCATCTGGATTTCATGAGCGGTATTCCTCCGTTCCTGCGTGGGCCGTATTCCACCATGTACGTATTCCGTCCCTGGACGGTTCGTCAGTATGCTGGTTTCTCCACCGCAGAAGAATCCAACGCTTTCTACCGCCGCAACCTGGCAGCCGGTCAGAAAGGTCTGTCCATCGCCTTCGACCTGCCGACTCATCGCGGCTACGACGCGGATAACCCCCGTGTAGTCGGCGACGTTGGTAAAGCAGGCGTATCCGTTTGCTCCATGTTAGATATGAACATCCTGTTCTCCGGTATTCCCCTGGACCAGATGTCCGTATCCATGACCATGAACGGCGCCGTACTTCCGATCCTGTCCTTCTTCATCGTATCCGGTGAAGAACAGGGCGTAGATAAGAAGATCATGGCCGGTACCATTCAGAACGATATTCTGAAGGAATTCATGGTTCGTAACACCTACATCTATCCGCCTGATATGTCCATGCGTATCATCGGCGACATTTTCGAATACACCACCAACTACATGCCGAAGTTCAACTCCATTTCCATTTCCGGTTACCACATTCAGGAATGCGGCGCGACCTGCGACCTGGAACTGGGTTACACGCTGGCCGACGGCATGGAATACATCCGTACCGGTGAAAAAGCCGGCCTGAAAGTTGACGCCTTCGCAAAACGTCTGTCCTTCTTCTGGGATATGGGCAAGAACTACTTCATGGAAGTTGCGAAGATGCGTGCGGCCCGTGTACTGTGGGCGAAGATCCTGAAGAGCTTCGGCGCTCAGAATCCGAAATCCATGGCACTGCGTACCCATTCTCAGACTTCCGGCTGGTCCCTGACCGAACAGGATCCGTTCAACAACATTTCCCGTACCTGTATGGAAGCTATGTCCGCAGCGCTGGGCCATACCCAGTCCCTGCACACCAACGCGCTTGACGAAGCCATCGCGCTGCCGACCGACTTCTCCGCACGTCTGGCCCGTAACACCCAGCTGTACATCCAGGACGAGACCAAAGTCTGCAAGATCATCGATCCGTGGGGCGGTTCCTACTATCTGGAATACCTCACCAACGAGATCATCCGCCGCGCCTGGGCTCATATCCAGGAAGTTGAATCCCTCGGCGGTATGGCAAAAGCTATCGCAACCGGCCTGCCGAAGATGCGTATCGAAGAATGCGCGGCCCGTCGTCAGGCAAATATCGACAGCGGCAAGGAAACCATCGTTGGCCTGAACAAATACCGTCTGGCCAAGGAAGATCCGCTGAACGTACTGTCTATCGATAACACCGCCGTTCGTAACGCCCAGATCAAACGTCTGGAAAAACTGCGCGCAGAACGGAATCCGGAAGCCGTTGCCCGCGACCTGGCCGCACTGACTGCAGCTGCGGAAAGCCGTGAAAACGGTAACCTGCTGGAATGCGCTGTACAGGCTGCACGCGACCGTGCATCCCTGGGCGAAATTTCCGACGCTATCGAAAAAGTATCCGGTCGTTTCAATGCTGTCATCCACACCGTATCCGGCGTATACAGCAGCGAATTCAGCGGCAACGACGATATGGAAAAAGCCAATGCGCTGGCTAAAGAATTTGAAAAACTGGAAGGCCGTCGTCCTCGTATATTCCTGGCTAAGATGGGTCAGGACGGTCACGACCGCGGACAGAAAGTGCTGGCGACCTCCTTCGCTGATATGGGCTGGGACGTTGACGTAGGGCCTCTGTTCCAGACTCCGGAAGAAACCGCACAGGACGCAGTGGACAACGACGTTCACATGGTAGGCTTCTCCTCCCTGGCTGCTGGTCACAAGACCCTGCTGCCGGCTCTGGTGGAAGAACTGGCCAAACGCGGCCGTGAGGATATTCTGGTAACCATCGGCGGCGTTATCCCCGCACAGGATTACGATTATCTGTACGATCATGGCGCAGCAGCCATCTTCGGGCCTGGTACCAACATTCCGAAGTGCTGCATCAAACTGCTGCAGATGTTAGTAGACCGTGCAAAAGAGGAAGCTGCCCAGGAATAACGGAACTGCAGGGAATGCAGCCTGAATGGCTGTTGACCGACGGTTCCCAAGTGTAAGAAGAATTATGGAGCGTGTCTGCCCCCGTTGCGGTAACGGGGGCGGGCAGCCCATTTATTTCATGTATAGGGGACGGATGGCAGAACGTATGCGGCCGACGCAGCGGGACGCCTGCTGCGCTATTATATATGAAGAAAGTTGAGATGATAATCATGCCTGAAATTCCAAAATCTGATTTACATCCCAGCTGGGTGCCTGAGGATGCAAATGAAAACTTTGCCTGTTCCGTGATGGGTGGCATTGATACGAAAGTAAATGCCAACTCGGAAGAAAAAGTCTATGATCCCAATGCTGTCCGCCGGGTTCCGTTGCGCAGGAAACCCACTATTGACGAAATCATAAAGGGAGTAGGCGAAGGCAATCGCGTGATGTTATCCAAGGCGATTACACTGATTGAAAGTAACGCGCCCAAAGATTTTGACAAAGCCCAGCGGGTATTGCAGGGACTGCTGCCGAAAACCGGCAGGGCGCTGCGTATCGGCATCACCGGCGTGCCCGGCGCGGGTAAAAGTACGTTTATTGAAGCCTTTGGCCAGCTGCTGTGCAGCATGGGCTATAAAGTGGCTGTTCTGGCAGTGGATCCTACCAGCCCGCTGACGGGCGGTTCCATTTTGGGCGATAAGACCCGTATGCAGAACCTGTCCCGGGAACCTAACTGCTTTATCCGTCCGACGCCTTCCGGCGGGACGCTGGGCGGCGTGGCCCGCAAGAGCCGCGAGACCATGATGCTCTGCGAAGCGGCAGGCTATGATGTGATTCTGGTGGAAACCGTCGGCGTAGGCCAGTCGGAGACCACCGTCCGCAATATGGTTGATTTCTTTATGCTGGTAGTTCTCACCGGCGCAGGCGACGATCTGCAGGGTATCAAAAAGGGTATTATGGAACTGGCCGACGCCATTGTGGTCAATAAGGCCGATGGCGAAAACCTGGCCCGGGCTACTGTGACCCAGGGCGAATACGAACGTATGGTGGAATTCATCCGTCCGGCTACGGAAGGATGGAAGACCCATGCCTATAAATGTTCCGCACTGACCCATGACGGGCTGCCCGAACTGTGGGCCGTGATGCGGAAGTTTGAAAAAGAAACCAAAGAGTCCGGCGTGTTCCAGAAACGCCGCAAAGCGCAGCTTCTTTCCTGGGTGCGCGGCATGATCGACGAACACCTGCATAACCTGTTCTTTAACGATCCCATGATCAAAGGCCGGATACCGCTGGTAGAACATTCCGTGGTGAACGGGCTGATCTCCCCCAGCCAGGCGGTAACGGAACTGATCCGCTGCTTTGATATGGACCGGGCGGCCATCAAGCATCTGCAGAGCGACAAGCTGTAAAGGTTCGTCAGTAAGCGGAAAACGGACACGGTTTGAATGTGGGGCAGCTGGTTGCAGCGCGCCCTGTTTGAACTGAAAATTTAAGAAATAATGTACCTGTGATTGCGGATTTTGGCGAATCCGTCTCAAAAAGGCTTATTCACAGCGGTTACCGCCTTAACTGCTGTGTGATAGCGGACTTCCCGCCGCCTCGGGAAGTCCGAAACCCCGGTCTCCGTAAGGAAGCCGGGGTTTTTGTAATGAAAATAAGTTGTTGAAAACAAAAAGCGTGCAAGGATTGAGCAAGACATTGTGCGCGTTTGTGTCATTCCATGAGATGAAATGCGCCGCAGCGGCGAGACTGTTACGATAAAAGTCCAAGAAGCAAACCCGAAGGGTGAAGCTGATTGGAAACTTTTATCTACTTGCAGTGCGCCGCAGAGCGCAAGCCGCAGGCGTAGCGTAATGCGTTGCGCACGAGCCATTGAGGGGCGAAGCCCCGAGTTTCGAAGCCGCAGGCGCATAAATCCATGGAATAGCAAACACGCACAGTATTGCGAAACCTTGCGCGTTTTTGTTTTCAATAATTATGTTATTCCGGATATTCATTCAGCGGATCCTGGTCTTTGCCGATCAGGGTGAACATATCCGTCGTCTCACGGTTATAGGGCAACTTGGATTTGATGCGGCCCTGTTCCTGCAGCAGCCGTTCCGCTTCCAGGGGCATGATCTCCATGCGTTTCAGCTTTTTATACACGGAAGGACGGAAGGCTCGCCACACTTCCATGATATTGTGCAGTATCTGGGCGCTGGGAATCTCAAATTTTTCCCGGCCTTCCAGCACGGACTGCACTTTGGCACGGCGTTCCGCCAGTTCTTCTTCCTCCAGTCCTTCAATCACGCGTTCCAGCTCTGCTTCCAGCGGGTTTGCCAGATAATCTTCAATCATAATTTCCAGTTCATTGTCGTATGTGATCCTGCGCTTTTCCATGATTACCTCCTCCTGTTGTCCTGTGTAACGGTGAATCGTTCTATAAAAAATGACTGTAATGGTGTCGGATTCGGGACATAAGCGGCCAAACCCTTTGCCCCGCCTGTTCCCACATATATTTTATCATTTACAAGATTTATTATCAATAAGAATATAAAATTTATTAATAAATTTTACGAGGTTACTGGAAGGGACCGAGGTTTCAGTGTCTCCTGTCTGCGCAACCGTGTTAAGGAGCTGCTGATCCGTTCTGTGTGTGCCGGCTGGTTTTGTGGCTGACTGCATCAATGCTCCTCGACGTAGCTGTAAAATCCCTATAAATCATAGTGATTTATATGACATTGTGTAACATTCTGCACAATTTCTAACGCAAAATTATGATTTTAGAAAAAAGTGTAGTTTTTATTTGACAATGGGCTGCATCTCTGCTATTTTTAATCACAAGTTAAATACTATGATTTGGCTGTGAAGAGAAGAGTACGCAGAGGAAACTGCCACAGAGAGCTTTCATACCGGTGCAAGAAAGCGCAGGGAACTTTGCCGAAGATGGCCTTGGAGCTGACTGGTCGAAGTAATTGAGACCGTCCGGGCGCACCCGTTACCGTGCTGGGGTATTCAAGGAGAAGTCCCGCGTACCCGAGAAGCTGGTTTTGTAATTTTTACATTTGCTGCTCGCGGTATCAGGATACATCCCGCGTACCCGAGGAGGCCGGATGTGTGAGCATCCGGTAAATATGGGTGGTAACACGGTGCTTTCGTCCCATTGGGGCGGAAGCATTTTTTAGTTTCAGGCCTGTTGCCGCTGCGCAAGGGTACCCAAGGGGGCAGCGCGAGGGCAGGTAACACCCACTGACTTCTGTCAGCGTCACAAGGCAAAACACATCACAGCCGCAAGGAGGAACCAAAATGCCGGTAAAAATCACAAACCAGTTGTCTGCTGTAGAAAATCTGCAGCAGGAAGGGATCATTGCCATTACGGAGGAACGGGCGGTGACGCAGGATATCCGTCCCCTGAAGATTCTAATCCTGAATCTGATGCCCCTGAAGAAACCTACGGAGCTGCAATTGCTGCGGCTGCTGGGAAACAGTCCACTGCAAATCGAAGTGGACTTCGCCCGTACCGTGTCCCGGGAAACAACCCACACGGACAATACCTATCTGGACAAAGCGTATCTGGAGTTTGCGGACATCAAAGACCGGTATTATGACGGTTTTATCATCACGGGGGCGCCGGTGGAATGCTTCGAGTTTGAAGAGGTGGAATACTGGCAGGAACTGGTGGATTACATCCGGTGGGCCCAAAGCCACGTGTTCTCCGTACTGTCCCTCTGCTGGGCCGCCCAGGCAGTGCTGTACTATCATTACGGTATTCAGAAACATGTGCTGCCCCGCAAGTTATCCGGTATTTATCCCTACGGGCTGATGGTGAAATATCATCCGCTGCTGAGGGGCTTCGACGACCGGTACTTTATTCCCCAGTCCCGCCACACGGACATCGACCATCAGGCGGTGGACGCTACGCCGGATTTGAAGGTGCTGTCCCGGTCGCTGGAACGGGGCATCAACATCTGTTGTACGGAAGACATGCGCCGGGTCTTCGTGCTGGGGCACTTTGAATACGACCGGGAAACCCTGGCCACCGAGTACATCCGGGACAAGAAGAAGGGGATGGACCCGGACCTGCCGGAATATTATTACCCGGACAACGACAGTACCGAACAGCCTGTGTTCAAGTGGTGCAGTTACGCCCACCTGTTTTACGGCAACTGGCTGAACATGGTGTATCAGGAAACACCGTACGACCTGACGACCTTGCGAAAGCGCGAACCCCGTACGGGTCGATGTTGAAGCTGTAAGATACAGTGATGGCAAAGTTATACGCTTCGTCAACAGACGAAGAAATATAAATAAATAATTATAAAAAAAGGAGAGATCATCATGGCAAACTATAAATTTGAAACCTTACAGTTACACGTTGGACAGGAACAGGCAGATCCGGCTACCGATTCCCGGGCAGTGCCGATTTACCAGACTACTTCCTATGTATTTCACAACAGTCAGCACGCGGCGGACCGTTTCGGCCTGAAAGACGCCGGCAACATTTACGGGCGCCTGACCAATTCCACCCAGGACGTGCTGGAAAAACGGCTGGCCGCATTGGAAGGCGGCAGCGCGGCGCTGGCCGTGGCTTCCGGCGCAGCGGCAATCACCTATACCGTGCAGGCGCTGGCAGCCAACGGCGGACACATCGTGGTCCAGAAGACCATCTACGGCGGAAGCTACAATCTGCTGGAACATACGCTGCCGCAGTACGGTATTACAACGACGTTTGTGGACGCTCACAATCTGGAAGAAGTGGAAAACGCTATTCAGGAAAATACAAAGGCCATCTATCTGGAAACCCTGGGAAACCCCAACAGCGACATCCCCGACATCGATACCATTGCGGAAATTGCCCATAAGCACGGCCTGCCGCTGGTCATCGACAACACCTTCGGAACTCCGTACCTGATTCGTCCCATCGAGCACGGCGCGGACATAGTGGTTCATTCCGCCACAAAGTTTATCGGCGGCCACGGTACCACCCTGGGCGGCATCATTGTGGACGGCGGCACCTTTAACTGGAAGACGAGCGGCAAGTTCCCCAACATCGCCGACCCGAACCCCAGCTATCACGGCGTGTCCTTCTATGACGCGGTAGGCCCCGCTGCTTTCGTAACCTACATCCGCGCCATCCTGTTGCGGGACACCGGCGCCTGCATCTCGCCCTTCAACGCCTTCCTTTTATTACAGGGGGTGGAAACCCTGTCCCTGCGGCTGGACCGCCACGCGGAAAACACGAAGAAGGTTGTGGAATATTTAAGCAAGCACCCGCTGGTAGAAAGCATAAGCCATCCGTCCTTGCCGGAACATCCGGATCATGCGCTGTACGAGAAGTACTTCCCCAACGGCGGCGCCTCCATTTTCACCTTTGAGATCAAAGGCGGCCAGGAAGCGGCCTGGAAGTTTATCGACAACCTGAAGATATTCTCCCTGCTGGCCAACGTGGCGGACGTGAAGAGCCTGGTGATCCATCCGGCTTCCACCACCCATTCCCAGCTGACGGAAGCGGAGCTGAAAGACCAGGGCATTTCGCCCAGCACCATCCGCCTTTCCATCGGTACGGAGCATATTGACGACATCATCGCGGACCTGGAAAACGGGTTTGCGGCGATAAAATAAAAACGATATAATAATACCGGAATTTGATTGCAAAATTACCCTGCGCAGCGTCACGGTAATCACGTGGCGCTGCCACGGGGTTTCTCCGTTTCTGTAAATGAAAAATGGAAAGAGGTAAGCGTTTATGAAAATTGCAAAACTAACAATAGCGATACTGTTAAGCGTTGCATTGCTGTTGCTGGCAGGATGTGGCGGAGAAAAGAAACAGGAACAGAAACCGTCGGAAAAACCGAAGGCCGTGGAGACTTTGAAAGTTGGAATGGATGCAGCGTATCCGCCCTTTGGTTCCCAGGATGTCAAGTCGAAAGAGTATGTAGGCTTTGATGTGGATGTGATCAAAGCGATCGGTACGGCGGAAGGGTTCAATGTAACGATTCAGAATATTCCCTTTGACGGACTGATTCCTGCCCTGCAGGCAAGCAACATCGATGTGGCCATCAACGATATTACCATTAACGAAGACCGGGCTAAAAGCGTAGATTTTTCCAAACGGTATTACATCGCCGGCCTGGGCGTGGTGGTGAAGAAAGATAACAATTCCATTAAAACCGAAAAGGATCTGGAAGGGAAACGGCTGGGCGTGTCCATCGGTTCTACCGGGGAAGAAGCAGCGCGTAAGATTCCCGGCGCAAAACTGAAAGTGTTCAATCAGCTGAACGAAGCGTTCCTGGAATTAAAGAACAGCGGCGTGGACGCAGTCATTAACGATATTCCCACCAATGAGTATTATGTCAACACATCGGGGAAGAACGATGTTAAAACCGTGGAACTGGCCCTGACCCGGGAAGATCTGGGCATCGCTGTGAAAAAGGGAAACAAGGAGCTGTTAGGGAAAATTAACAGCGGTCTGCAAAAGATCAAAAAGAATGGTGAGTTTACAAAACTGTATCAGAAGTGGTTTGGCAAAGAGCCTTCGAAAGAACTGCTGGCTGAATGAGGAGGATCCGATGGCTTCCATAACGAGTATCTTACGTGAATTTCCGTTGGTTGTGCTGGACGGCGCTTTTGGCACTGAGATTGCCCGGCGCGGCTTTGACACCAGGGATGATCTCTGGGCGGCGAAGGCGCTGTTTGAGAAACCGGAGCTTGTGAAGGCCGTGCACCGGGACTATTTTGAAGCAGGGGCAGATGTTTGCACCAGCGCCAGTTACCAGGCGACGGTGGAAGGATTTGAGGCTAAAGGTTTTACCCGCAGCCAGGCTGCGGAACTGATCCGGCTTTCCGTACGTCTGGTGCAGGAAGCACGAGAAGAGTTTTGGGAAAACCGGCAACGATACAGCATCACTTCTGCTCTAAACGAAAGGCGTCCGTATCCGTTGGCCGCGGCGTCGGTGGGCCCTTACGGCGCGTATCTGGCCGACGGTTCCGAGTACACGGGGGCCTATTCGGCGGATCGTCATGAACTGGCGGACTTTCACGAGGAACGGCTGGCGCTGCTCCTGGAAGCAAAACCCGATATTCTGGCCTGCGAGACCCTGCCCCTGTTCCGGGAGGCGGAAGCAATTCTGGACGACCTGAAAAAACATCCTAAGGCGCAGGCCTGGATATCTTTTACCTGTAAAGACGCCCGTTATACCTGTGGCGGTGACAAAATTGCCGACTGCGCCCGTTTTCTGGACCGGGAGCCCCAGGTGGCAGCCATCGGCGTGAACTGCACGGCGCCCGAGTTTGTGGCAGATCTGGTCCGGGAGATTCGAACCCACACGGAAAAACCGGTAGCGGTATATCCCAATTTAGGAGAAACCTACGATGCGGCGGATAAAGACTGGAAGGGTGTGTCGCAGCCCTTTTCGGCTTGTGTGAAAAGCTGGTATGAAGCAGGAGCACGTCTGATCGGCGGCTGCTGCCGGACAACGCCGGAGGATATCAAAGGCATTGCTGCGTTGCGGCAGGCGTTGCTTAAACCATTATAAATTTCCTAAATTCCTATTGACATAGTATGAAATAAGTGTTATAACTATGACCAGGAAGCAATGGGAGCACTGTCTTTTTAATTTGTGCTTTTTCAGTTACACTTCTGAATTTATAATGTAAAGAAGGGAAACGTTATGGCTAAGATTTACAAAGGAACCCTGGGATTAATCGGCAACACACCGCTGGTAGAGGTTGTCAATATTGAAAAAGAGTTAGGTCTGGAAGCTACGATTCTGGTGAAGCTGGAATATTTTAACCCGGCAGGCAGCGTGAAGGACCGCATTGCCAAGGCGATGATCGAAGACGCGGAAGCGAAAGGACAGCTGAAACCGGGCGCGGTCATCATCGAACCCACCTCCGGTAACACCGGCATCGGTCTGGCTGCTATCGCGGCGGCCAAAGGGTACCGTATCATCCTCACCATGCCGGAGACCATGAGCGTGGAACGCCGCAATATCCTGAAAGCCTACGGTGCGGAAATTGTGCTGACGGAAGGTGCGAAGGGCATGAAGGGCGCTATCGCCAAAGCAGATGAGCTGGCGAAGGAAATCCCCAACAGCTTTATTCCCGGCCAGTTTGTAAATCCGGCCAACCCGGCGATCCATAAAGCCACTACCGGCCCGGAGATCTGGAATGATACCGACGGCAAAGTTGATATCTTTATCGCGGGCGTAGGGACCGGCGGCACCGTAACGGGTACCGGCGAGTATCTGAAAGAACAGAACCCCAATGTGAAAGTTGTGGCGCTGGAACCGGCGGATTCCCCCGTGTTATCCGAAGGCAGGGCAGGCGCCCATAAGATCCAGGGCATCGGCGCAGGCTTTGTACCGGAAGTACTGAATACCAAGCTTTACGACGAAGTGTTTAAAGCGGAAAGCGCGGACGCCTTTGCGGCGGCCAAACTGCTGGCGAAAAAAGAAGGCATCTCCGTGGGTATTTCCTCCGGCGCGGCGCTGCATGGGGCTATTGAACTGGCAAAACGCCCGGAGAACAAAGGCAAGGTCATTGTAGCCTTGCTTCCGGACAGCGGTGACCGGTATTATTCCACCCCGTTGTTTACAGAATAAAAGGTATGCGTAAATGATAGAATGATTTCCGCTTCTGTAAGAAGAGAAAAACGAAAACTGACGTTGGAAGCGATGTTAGCAACAGCTGTAAGATAACGGCAAAACCCTTTATCTTACATGTATTAAGGCGGCGTAGCCAAGCGTTTAAGGCAATAGTCCGCAAGACTATCATTCCCTGTGTTCAAATCCAGGCGCCGCCTCCAAATTATATAAAGATAAACTGTACCGTTTAAGCGGCCAAGCGGCTGGTGCGGTACAGTTTTTTTCTTTAAAAAAGAAGTAAAAACCTTATTCGGTTTAAATGAAACAATAAACTCCTTCGCAATTGCGGAGGAGTTTATTGTTTCCATTTTCTATTTCTTCAGTGTCCGGTTCATGCTGCCGGTCTGATACCCGTCCATATCAAGGGTTACATAGGAAAATCCAAGCCCGTGCAGGGCTTCGGAAACCTGTCGGCGTATTTCAGGCGCAGCCAGCCGAAGGATTTCATCCTGCCCGACTTCGATACGGGCTATGGTCCCGTGAATCCGTACACGCAGCTGGGTAAAGCCCAAATCCAGTAAAAGCTGTTCGGCTTTATCGACCATGGACAGCTTTTCAGGGGAAATCTCTTCACCATAGACAAAGCGGCTGGACAGGCAAGCAAATGACTGCTTGTTCCAGGTCGCCAGCCCCAGCTCTTTGGAAAGCTGCCGGATTTCTTCTTTGTATAGCCCAACATACCGCAGCGGGCTGACCACATGAAGCTCTTCCACTGCCTTTAACCCGGGGCGGTAATCTCCGCTATCGTCCATATTGGAACCCTCGGCTACGTAGGCAAGATGATTTTCCTGAGCGATGGCGATGATCTTTGTAAACAGCTCATGCTTGCACAGATAGCAGCGATTCCTGGGATTATGGCGAAACCCTTCGATATCCAGTTCTTCGCTGTCAACAATGATATGGCGGATGCCTTCCTTTCGGCAGAATTCTTCCGCTTCCTTCAGTTCCCTGACAGGAAAAGAACAGGAACGGGCCGTGACAGCAACGACCTGATCTCCCAGCACATCGTGGGCTGCCTTTAACAGAAAGGTTGAGTCAACGCCTGAGGAAAAAGCGATGGCAACACTGTTTAGATTATTAAGATACGCTTTAAGCGCTAATAGCTTTTTTGCAGGTGTGGTTGAATCCATGATTTTGTTTCTCTCCTTTACCGAAACAGATATAGTAATCATATAGAATTAATATGAATACTATAGAAATTCTAACAGATATAGGGAATCTGTCAATATGCTTTTTATTTTATGGCGGACTCAAAATTAATTCATATAATTCCTATTGACATACTATGAAATAAGTGCTAAAATCAGAATCACAAAATTTCGTAGTGCGCGGCGGCATAGCCAAGTGGTAAGGCAGAGGTCTGCAAAATCTTTATCCCCGGTTCAATTCCGGGTGCCGCCTCCAGCTATAGGATTTGTGATTTTGCTGTGAATGGAAGGTACACAGATGAAAAGGTGGAGGGATGTTTATGAAAAAACTCGTTTTGCTCATCAGTATATTGGTATTGTCTTTTTCGCTGGCGGGCTGCGGCGGTTATACGAAAAAAGCAGAAAAGCCAGCTGCGAAAGAAATCAAGATTGGCGCTACGGCAGGTCCCCACGCACAGGTCGTAGAGGCAGTGGCTAAAGAGGGGAAAAAACAGGGGCTGAATATCAAGGTCATTGAGTTTTCTGATTACATTACGCCGGATAAGGCTTTGGCTGACGGTGAGATTGATCTGGTCAGCTATCAGCACAAACCGTTTATGGAGAATTTCAACAAGCAGAACAAATCGGATCTGGTGGCTATCGGAAGAACGATCCTTATGCGTATGGGCATTTACAGCGATAAGCATAAAGATCTGAAGAACCTGCCGGAAAATGCGATCATCGCGATTCCCAATGATCCGACCAACGGCGGAAGAGGGCTGGTATTGCTGGAAAAGGCCGGACTGATCAAATTAAAAGAAGGCGTCGGGTTTAAAGCAACAGCCAAAGATGTTGTAGATAATCCTAAGAAATTCCAGTTTAAGGAACTGGAAGCGGCGCAGCTGCCTCGCAGTCTGCAGGATGTGGACGTTGCCGTGATTACCATGAATTATGTGATGAGCGGCGGTCTTGATGTGAAGAAACAGGGGCTCTTCTGGGAGACGAAGGACGAGCCGCTGGCGGTTATGATCCTGGCCGTAAAAGGCAAGGATAAAGAGAACGCCACGTATTTGAAGATAGCGCAACTCTTCCACTCCGAGGGCGTCCGCAAATATATAGCAGATACCTTTAAGGGAACGATTGTGCCGGCGGAATAAGTTTATGGAACACAGAGAACTTATTGAAGAAGTAAAAGGTCATTTCTACTGGCTGCACAGACATCCGGAATTGTCCGGGGAAGAATTTGGTACAACGGAGTATTTAAAAAAGGCTCTGGCAGCCCATAATATTCCGGTTTATCCGCTTCCTTTATCAACCGGGCTGGTTGCCTACGTTGGACAAGGTAATCCGGTTATCGCGTTCCGGTGCGATATTGACGCGCTGCCCATGCAGGAAGAAAGCGGACTGGATTATTCGTCGGAATATCCGGGCAGGATGCATGCCTGCGGGCACGACTTCCATGCTGCGGCGCTGTTGGGAATTGCAATGGCTCTGCAAAATGACAATTCGCTTTCCGGTACGGTGAAGCTGATCTTCCAACCGGCAGAGGAAACTCTCGGCGGCGCCAGGAGGATTCTTGAAACCGGAATTTTAGACGAAGTGCAGGTGATTTATGGACTGCATTGCTGCGCCGCATATCCTGTCGGAACGGTTATCTCCCGACCCGGATTTATGAATGGGGCAGTGGATGAATTTCGCATAGACTTTCTTGGCAGGGGAGCGCATGCCTGTCGTCCGCATACAGCGGCAGATCCGGTTATCATGATTGGAAATTTTGTACAGGCAGCGCAGACGATTGTGAGCCGTAACGTGAATCCGTTCCATCCCCTGCTGGTGGGAATATCCCATATTGAAGCAGGAACAGCCAAAAATATCATTCCGGAGAAAGGGATTGCGGAAGGCACGATTCGCTCCCTCTATCCGGAAGACCGGAAGCTGGCAACAGAAAGAGTTGGAAGCCTGGCCCGCAGCATTGCGGAATCGTTCGGCGGGAGCGCCGATGTCCATATTACAGACGGATCGCCTGCTACGAACAACACACCGGAATGGGTATCTCTGGTGGAACAGGTTGCCCGTAAACTGGGAATGCCATTTGTTTCGGCGCCGGATTCTCTTTCCGGAGAAGATTTTGCTTTTTACCAGCAAAAAATACCGGGGGCATTTATACAAATTGGCACAGGGATTGGCCCTATGATGCATAACCCGGCATTCAGAGCCGATCCGGATGCGTTGGAGCCTGCAGTGCAGTTTGGGGCTCGGTTGGTACGAGAGGCTTTGGAAAAATTGAAAAATGTTGAAAGTTGTTAACTGGGGTACCAGTCAATTTTAAAGTTTGAAAAGTGAGGGGAACATCATGAACATTACTAAAAAAGCGATAACCATTTTATTAAGTATTACAATGCTTGCAACGATCGGCTGCGGCAGTGAGGAAAAGAAACCGGCAGCCAGCGCTCCGGTACAGAAACAGGAATTGAAATACCGGGTGATGCCAACGGCTACGTCCGATTTGTTCGAGGCGGGGGTAAAGCCGCTGCTTGAAAAGAAAGGCTATAAGCTGACCCCTGTAAAGATCAAAGACTCGATCCAACGGGAAATTGCGCTGGACGAAGGGAATATCGATTTCCATGTAGACGCGCATGATGCATGGATCAAAGCGGTAAACAAAAGCAAAGGGACGCATTTAGTAGCGGTATTGCCCTTGCCGACAGTTCCGACCGGGATTTACGCCGGTAAAAAGACAGACCTTAAACAGATTGCAGACGGTGACGTTATCGCAATTCCCAATGACGCGTCCAATCTGGCCCGTTCCTATCAGTTGCTGGAACGGCTTGGCTGGATCAAGCTGGATGAGAAAAAAGACAAGGATCATGTAACGGGTAAAGATATTGTATCCAATCCTAAAAACCTGAAATTCCAGGAGATGAAAGGCCCGTCCATCAATGCAATCAAAACGGATGTAGCGTTTATCATCCTGCGCGGATCCGATGCATATAATGCAAAACTTGATTTCAACACGGTGCTGTTCGCAGAAAGTTCCGACAGCATGAAAGACTCCATGCGTATTGCCCTGTGTGTAGCTGAAAAGAATAAAGACACTTCCTGGGTAAAGGATATTATTGCTGCGTATAAATCGCCGGAATTTAAAGAATTCACAAAAAAGAACGGAACGTTCTGGATTCTGCCGAAGTACATGCAATAACAGGATGAATAGCAAAAGAATGAAGTGAGAACATGGCTATCAATCTTTCGGGTTCCTGGGTGGCAATGCCCATACCCTTTGATAAAAAAGGAGCCATTGATTATGACGGTTTTAAAACCCTGATTGACCGTCAGATCAAATATGGTACAAGCCAGTTGTTTGTATTAGGTTCTGCAGCGGAAGTCAGTCTGCTGACGGCAGAGGAAAAGAAAGAAATCATCCGCCAGACTGTCAGTATAGTAAAACAGCGTATCCCGGTATTCTTCAGTGCGGCTTCCAATACCACAGAAGGAGAAATTGAGATCGCAAAGTTTGCGGAATCTACAACAATCCGGCCCGGCTTGGCGTGCAGGTTGAACCAGAAACGATCAAACGGCTGTCGGACCGTCATGCGAACTTTGTGGTGGACAAGGAAGCGACCGACAGCGTGTACCAGCTGGTACAGGTACAGCGGCTGACACAGGGCAAGGTGAAAATTATGTGCTGCGATTCTCCCTGGTATGCAATCGCACTGCCGACCCTTGCGGTTGGCGGAACCGGGTTTGCCAATATAGGCGGGAATATTATCCCGGAAGAAGCCGCCCGATATTCGCGCCCCTGGACCAGTATTGAGATTGTCAACGAGGGACGGGAACTGTACTTCAAATATTTCCCGCTGTTACAGGAGCTGTACGAAGTTTCCAATCCGGTTGTGATCAAGGCGGCATTGAATCTTCTGGGGCTGCCTGGCGGATATGTACGCCGTCCGTATCAGGATTACGACGGGGAAGGATTGAAACGACTGGAAAAGGTGATGACAGAACTGGGGATCTTTGAAAAATATGCAGTGAGGTAAGGAACGTGATTTCATTCGCAGAGGTTACGGTAAAAACCGGTGAAGATATTTTACAGACCATAGAGGCATTTATCATTGCCAGGCGGTGGAATTCCGTTGTGGTGACGAACGCGATAGGTTCGGTGCAAGATCTGCAGCTGGCTACGCCTGTCAGGAACGAATTACCGTTAAAAATCGTGACAACGCCCTGTTACGGCGCAGCTGAAATACTGACCTTTACCGGGGAGATTATGAGCAAGGAACGGATGGATCCTCAACTGAGGGACGTTTATCCTGACAGGGAAAGCCCGTTGTTCATTCATATCCATGTCGCCTGCGCCCGTCCGGGAGGACAGGTTATGGGCGGCGGATTATGGGGAGGTAAGGCATTCCGGGAATTGCGTGTATTTATGTTAGCGCTGTCGGGTGAGGAAATGTTGCCGGAATAATCACACAGGTCGCAGGTGCAACGGGGTTATGTTTCCCCAAATGCCTGTGAGAATAATACGCAGGGGAGAGGTCGCTGATGATTGAATTTCAGAATATCAGCAAAGTGTATCAGGGAAAAAACGGAGAGGTACAGGCGCTTGAGCATGTTAACCTGAAAATCATGGATGGGGAAATCTATGGCATCATCGGGTTGAGCGGTGCAGGGAAATCCACGCTGCTAAGCATGATCAACGGCCTGGAGTATCCTTCGGAAGGCGCTGTGCTGGTAAACGGAAATAATATCTGCGGGATGAGCTTTAGCGGGCTGCAGAAAATTCGGCGGACAATAGGAATGATATTTCAGGAGTTCAATTTGCTGAACTCCAGAACCGTCCGGCATAATATATCCCTGCCGCTGATTATTGCAGGCGAGGATAAAGCGGTTATCCGGGAAAGAGTCGATAAACTGCTGCAGTTTGTCGGTCTGACGGATAAAGCGGAGCAGTTCCCTGACCAGCTTTCCGGGGGACAGAAGCAACGGGTTGGAATTGCCCGGGCGCTGGTAACGAATCCTTCCATTTTGTTAAGCGATGAGGCGACCAGCGCTCTTGATCCGGACACGATGGAATCTATACTGGATTTGCTGAAACGTATCAATAAAGAGATGGGTATCACGATTGTCATGGTGACACATCAGATACGGGCGGTACAGAAAATATGCAATAAAGTGGCAGTCATGCAGTCCGGAAAAGTCATTGAAGAAGGAGAGGTCTTTCAGGTCTTCAGCAATCCGCAGCAGGAAATTACAAGGGATTTTGTCAGGACTGTAGTGCCGGACGTCATTACGCCTTCTGTCTGCAGGCAGATACGAATGGAATCGAAAGGGAATTATGAGATTCTTCGTCTGAAATTTACAGGAAGCAATGCATTAGGAGATTTGATTTATCAGATCAATACGAAATTTATGCTGAAAACGCGCATACTTCATGCAACCGTTACGGAGCTTGATGAACAGACCCTTGGTATTCTGATACTGCAGATTTCAGGGTCGCCGGAACAGATTGCAGAAGTTGAGGAATATGTACGTGACTGCGGTGTGCAATGTGAGGAGGTGAAATGTCAGTATGGTTTTTAATATCCTGCCCTGGGGCGATATCATCGAAGCGATGAAGACCACCTTTTTTATGGTCAGCATCTCTCTCTTCATTGGCACGATTCTGGCTGTTATTCTTGCCTTTGCGCTGGTTCTGACGAATGACGGCGGGCTTTGGGAAAACCGGTATGTTTTTTACGGTTTGAACTCTGTGATCAGCCTGATCAGAAGTCTTCCGTTTATTATTCTGATGACCTTTATTTTTCCGTTTACCAAGATGATCGTCGGGACACGTATCGGGGCAACGGCAGCCTTAGTTCCGTTGGTCTGCTTTATCGTTCCGTATCTGGCCCGGTTGTTTGAGAATTCCCTGCTGGGTGTTGACAAGGGTATTATCCGGGCAGCCAAAGCTATGGGCGCCAATTATTTCCAGATTATCTGGTATTTTATCCTGCCGGAAGCCAAAAGTTCCATGATACTGTCCATAACCATTGGAACAATTTCCCTGATTTCGGCTACGGCTCAGGCAGGAACTATCGGCGCAGGCGGAATTGGCGATATGGCGCTGACGTATGGGTATGAGCGGATGGATGTGCCTGTAATGCTTGCCACAATCGTTATTTTGGTAGTGATTGTCCAGTCGGTACAGACGCTGGGCAACTACTTTGCGAGACGGGCGCGTAATCATTAACGGGGTAAGTCAGAGACCGTTGCAGCCATTTAGAGAACAGATGCATTACAGAAAATCTGCCGGACTGGCATTTTATGGAGGCTACTTATGGATTTTTCAACGTTATGTATTCACAGCGGTTACAAACCAGACTGTACGGGGAGCGTCAGCGCTCCGATTTATACATCAACAGCCTATGCCCATCCCGGTGTACAGCAGAGCACCGGGTATGATTACATCCGCACGCAGAACCCTACGCGGGAAAGTGTGGAACGCTGCCTGGCAGCATTGGAGGGCGGTACGAACGGCTTTGCGTTTGCGTCCGGTATGGCGGCACTGGCCTGCCTGCTGGAACTGTTCCAACCGGGGGATCATTTTATCGTTACGGCCGATTTATACGGCGGCTCGATCCGTCTTTTCAATGCAGTATCCCGGAAGAACGGCCTGACATACACGGAAGTGGATACCGGCGACCTGGAGGCTGTGGAAAAAGCGTACCGGCCTGCCACAAAAGCCGTATATATTGAAACGCCGTCCAATCCTACCATGCAGATTACGGATCTTCGCGCAATCAGCGAATGGGCGCATGCCAAAAATCTGAAAGTGATTGTGGATAACACATTCCTGACCCCGTATTTCCAAAAACCGCTGTTGCTTGGCGCGGATATCGTCCTGCACAGCGGTACAAAATACCTGGGCGGCCACAACGATCTGCTGGCGGGAATTCTGGTGACGAAAAATGAGGAAGATACGGCAAAGATTAAATTCCTACAGAATACCATAGGGGCGGTATTATCTCCCTTTGACAGCTGGCTGTTGCTGCGGGGGCTGAAAACGCTGCCGCTGCGGATGGAACGGCATGCAGCTTCGGCCTTGCAGATTGCAAAATGGCTGAAGCAGCTGCCGCAGGTCAAAATGGTGTTTTATCCGGGACTGGAGGATTCGCCCCGTTATGACGCAAATGAAAAACAGGTAAGCGGCTTCGGCGGCATGATTTCCTTTGAAGCAGAGTCAGAAGCGTTTGCCCGCAGCGTGCTCTCAAAATTGAAGCTGGTTCTGTTTGCGGAAAGTCTGGGCGGAACGGAGTCCCTGCTGACCTATCCGTTGCTGCAGACCCATTCTGATGTACCCAGTGAGGAAGCGCTGGCAAAAGGCATCAATGAGCGGCTTCTGCGCCTGTCTGTAGGGCTGGAGGCGCCGGAAGACATCATTGCGGATCTGGCGCAGGCGTTTGCCGCAGCTGCGCGGGAAGCGTAAATATTGCGGCAGATTGCTTTGCAGAGAAAGTTAAGTTGCCGGTTCTGCATATGCGCTTTGATTATGAAGGCAGGCTGACTTATCGAACAGCAGAAACAGGGAGGGCTCTTTCAATGAATTTGGATAACATCATCGATCGCCGCAATACCGATTGCCTGAAATTCGATGCTGCGGTTCGGCGCGGGTATCCGGAGGATATTTTGCCGCTCTGGGTGGCGGATATGGATTTTCCCGTTGCCCAGCCTGTCATAGAGGCGATACAAAAACGGACGGCCCACGGTATTTTCGGTTACAGCGAACCGGATCCGGTGCGGTTCTATCATGTATTGGAGCAGTGGTTCCGGGAACAGCATCACTGGCAGATACAAAAGGACTGGCTTTTGCAGACGCCGGGCGTGGTGTTTGCGCTGGCCATGGCGGTCAAAGCGTTCACGGATCCAGGCGATGCCGTGCTGATCCAGCAGCCGGTGTATTATCCGTTCAGCGAAGTGATTCTGGATAACGGCCGCCGCAGGGTGAGCAGCGATCTGGTCCTGAAGGACGGGCACTATGAAATTGACTTTACGGATTTTGAACAAAAAATCATAGCGAATCAGGTGAAACTGTTCCTGATGTGCAGTCCCCACAATCCGGCAGGAAGGGTCTGGACCCGGGAAGAACTGGAAACGGTTGCCGGTATCTGCCATAAACATAATGTGATTGTGGTGGCAGACGAAATTCATGAAGATTTCGTCTGGACGGAACGGCCGCATATCCCGTATGCTACATTGGGCGAAACATTCGCGCAGCAAGCAGTAATTTGTACCGCTCCCAGCAAGACTTTTAATCTGGCAGGATTGCAGGTTTCCAACATTTTTATTCCCAACTATGAACTGCGCAGGAAGGTCAAACATGAAATCAACGCGGCGGGTTACAGCCAGCTGAATACGCTGGGGCTGGTTGCCTGTGAAGCGGCGTATCAGTATGGGCTTCCCTGGCTGAAGGAGGTAAAACAGTATCTGCGTGAGAACATAAACTTTACCAGGGCGTTTTTGCAGCAGCATATTCCGCAGATCAGCCTGATCGAACCGGAGGGAACGTACCTGCTGTGGCTGGATTGCCGCGGACTGGGACTTACCAATACCGAATTAGAAGAACTTATTGTAAAAAAGGCCGGCCTCTGGCTGGACAGCGGCGCTATCTTCGGCGCGGCAGGCAAAGGTTTCCAGCGCGTCAATGCAGCCTGCCCCCGCAGCGTGCTTCGAGAAGCGCTGGAACGGATACAGAAAGCCATCTACTGTTGATTGGAAAACTCAGAAACAGCTGTTCCTTAAAGGCTGCAGGTAAACGAAACAGAGGATTAGTAAAACTATGAGAAAAGTAATAGTCGGGATGTCCGGCGGTGTTGACAGCGCGGTAACTGCTTACCTGCTGAAAGCCGCCGGCTTTGCTGTTACCGGAATCACATTGCGCACCTGGTCCGGTGCGGACGGGCAGGAAAGCCGCTGTTGTGAGATCAGCGATGCCATGCTTGTGGCACAGAAACTGGATATTCCGTATTATGCGGTAAATTGCATTTCCTGTTTCCGGGAAAAGGTGATCGATCCCTTTGTAGAAGATTACGTACATGGTCTGACGCCGAATCCCTGCGTAGACTGTAACCGCGATGTCAAATGGGAGCAGATGCTGTTGGCTGCGGCAAGGCTGCGGGCGGATTATATCGCTACGGGACATTACGCCTCATTGGTCCGTCTGCCGAACGGGCGGTATACGGTACAGCAGTCTTCCTTTTCCGAAAAGGATCAGACCTACATGCTGTACCGGCTGACCCAGGAGCAACTTTCGCGTACCATCATGCCGCTGGGTAAACTAAGCAAAAAGGAAGTCCGCCATATTGCAGAAAAAACCGGTTTGCCGGTAGCCCATAAAAAGGACTCCCAGGAGATATGCTTTGTGACCGGGGGCGGGTATGCAGACTACATTGAAGAAGAAACGGACGCACAACTTCCGCCGGAAGGCTGTTTTGTCGATGTGGACGGAAACATCGTCGGACGGCACAGGGGGATCATTCATTATACGGTAGGGCAGCGCAAAGGGCTGGGGCTTGCGTTGGGGTATCCTGCCTATGTTAAGAGCATAAACGCTGCGCATAATGAAATCGTGATAGGCGATGAACAATCTCTGTACAGTAAGGAAATCCTGTGCAATGCGGTGAATTTTATGAGCGTTGCGGGGATAGAAGCCGGAAACCCACTGCGGGCCAATGTGAAGATACGGTATCATCACAAGGGAGAAGACGCCTGGCTGAAAATGGAAGGCGAGGATATGCTCCGAATTATCTTTGACGAACCGGTACGGGCGGCCGCGCCGGGACAGTCGGCCGTGTTTTATGATGAAGACCGCTGTGTCATCGGCGGCGGGAAGATTGTGAAAGCAGAATGATAATCAGTGAATGATAATTCGTGCTTCCATACCTGTGAAGAAGAGCTTAAGACCGAGCTAATCACATTATTCCCATTGACATACTATGAAATGAATGATACAATCAAAATTACGAAATTCAGAGATACAAGGAGCATTGATTATGGCAGAAACGCTGTTGGAGATACATGATCTGCACGCCGGGGCTGCAGACAGGGAAATTTTAAAAGGTATAGATCTTACCATTCAAAAAGGGGAAGTACATGTCATCTTAGGTCCCAACGGCTCGGGAAAGTCTACCCTGATGAACGTGATCATGGGACATCCGGGCTATCAGGTGACGGAAGGCAGCCTGACGTTTGAAGGAAAGGATATTACCGCGTTAAAGACCTTTGAACGGGCCCGGGCCGGTATCTTTTTGTCTTTCCAGACGCCGGAAGAAATTCCGGGGATTACTGTAGAGAATATGCTGCGCACGGCGAGACAGGCGATAACCGGTAAACGGGAACGGATTTTTGGGTTCCGTAAAGAACTGAAGGAAATGATGGAAGAGTTGCAGATCGACCCGTCCTACAGCGAGCGATATTTAAACGTTGGGTTTTCCGGCGGGGAGAAGAAGCGCAATGAGATACTGCAGCTGTTGATGTTGCGGCCGAAACTGGCGCTGCTGGATGAAACGGATTCCGGCCTGGATGTGGATGCGGTGCAGATCGTGTCCCGTGGTGTCAGCAAATTTCACAACGGGGACAATGCGTGCCTGGTCATTACGCATAACGCCCGCATTCTGGACAAACTGAAGGTGGACCGGGTCCATGTGCTGATGCAGGGCCGGATCGTGGAAGAAGGTGGGCCGGAGCTGGTGGATCAGATCAACCGGGACGGGTTTGGACATATAAAAGAAACAACGGTGTGATGCGTTGCCTGTAATAGACATATGAAGTTTTAAAATGGTTAAGCTTGTAACGGGCAGGCACGAGGCTAAGAGTATGGAACAGCAAAAGACGTTTGTGGAAGATATCGAACGCACCCTGTACGATATCCGCAACGAAGACCATTCCGTGTATAAAACGGAGCGGGGACTGACAGAGGACATCATCCGGGATATTTCCCGGCAGAAAAAGGATCCGGAGTGGATGCTGGATTTCCGGCTGCAATCGCTGGAGAAGTATTATCAGATTCCATTGCCGGTCTGGGGACCGGATATTTCCGAATTAAATATGGACGACATCGTCACGTATGTCCGTCCTGGCGGGAAGATGGCGGGGAACTGGCAGGAAGTGCCGGAAGAAATCAAAGCCACTTTCGATCGTCTGGGGATTCCGGAAGCGGAACGAACCTCCCTGTCGGGGGTAGGGGCGCAGTACGATTCGGAAGTGGTGTATCACCGGGTGCAGAAAGAACTGAGCGACCAGGGGGTCATCTATACGGACTTTGAGACGGCGGTACACGAATACGAAGATATTGTAAAAGAGTATTTTATGAAGCTTGTGCCGCCAAAAGATCATAAGTTCGCAGCGTTGCACGGGGCGGTCTGGTCCGGTGGTTCCTTTGTGTACGTGCCGGAAGGCGTGCATGTGGATATTCCGCTGCAGTCCTATTTTCGTCTGAATGCGGCAGGGGCGGGGCAGTTTGAACATACGCTGATCATCTGCGAAAAGAATTCCAGCCTGCACTTTATTGAAGGCTGCAGCGCTCCCCGTTATAATGTGACGAATCTTCACGCCGGCTGCGTGGAACTGTATGTAAAAGAGGGGGCGCGGCTGCGGTATTCGACCATTGAAAACTGGTCGCGCAACATGATGAACCTGAATACCAAGCGGGCGCTGGTGGAAAAGGACGGCCTGATCGAATGGGTGTCGGGGTCTTTCGGCTCCCATGTGTCGTGCCTATACCCGAGCAGCATTTTGCATGGGGAGAATGCCCGCTGCGAGTTTACCGGCGTTACCTTTGCCAGTCGGGGACAGGATCTGGACACGGGGGCGACGGTGGTCATGCTGGCGCCAAATACAAGCGCCAATATCAACACCCGGACGATTTCCAAATCCGGCGGAGCAGCCACCTACCGCAGCGCCGTAAAGGTGACCCCCGGGGCCAAAGGGGCGAAATGCCTGGTCAATTGCGAATCGTTGCTGCTGGATGAAAAGAGCCGCAGTGATACGCTTCCGGTGATGGATATTGAAACCGATGATGTGGAAATAGGGCATGAAGCGAAAATCGGACGCATCAGCGATGAAGCGATCTTTTACCTGACCAGCCGGGGCATTGCGGAAGAAGAAGCCCAGGCTATGATCGTGCGCGGGTTTGTAGAACCGGTAGCCAAAGCGCTGCCGCTGGAGTATGCCGTGGAAATGAACAACCTGATCAACCTGGAATTGGTTGGCAGCATGGGATGAGGTAGCAGACATGGAAAAAGAAATATTCAGTACCCTTCCTGTGCCTACCTGGCGCTGGCTTGGGGTCAACGAAGCGTATCTGCCGGAAGAAATACAGACGTTGCCAACGCCGGTCCGTAAAACGCAAATTGAAGTTCCGGCAGGGCAACATGTTACTCAGGTGATCGCCAACCGAACGGAACAGCGGACGGAAATTACTGCCCACGTATCGGAAGGCGGCTCGCTCCAACTGGTTCAATTGCAGCTGCTTCCCCCGGATAAAGCCGGAACCTGCAGTGTAACGGTAACGGCTGAAAAGGACGCGCAGGTTTATTACACGGAGGCGGAAATCGGAGCGTCCCGTGTGCTTGCACAGGTGAAGATCCATCTGGCAGGCGATGGTTCCAAAGCGGACGTAGCGGCCTTGTATTTCGGCGACGGCACGCGCAGCATAGATTTGAATTATGTAATTACACAGGCAGGGAAGAAGACGGAAGCCAATATGCAGGTGCGGGGTGCGTTGCAGGACAGCGCGGCGAAAATATTCCGCGGTACCCTGGATTTTAAAGCAGGAAGCAAGGGCAGCACCGGCCGGGAAAAGGAAGAGGTCGTATTGCTGAACGAAGGGATTCGCAACCGCAGTGTGCCGCTGATGCTTTCCGCCGAAGAGGATGTGAACGGGCAACATGCAGTGAGCGCAGGCAGGCTGGACAAGTCTAAACTGTTCTACCTGATGAGCCGCGGACTGGATGAGAAGGAAGCTCAGAAACTGGTGGTGGGCGCTTTGTTCGCCACGGTACTGGAGCGGGTTCCCGATGCGGAGCTGAGAGAGGAAATCAGCAGAGTGGTTGAGGAGCAGATCGAACATGAACAGCGTTGAATTCCGGAAAGACTTTCCGATATTGAACCGAAAAATGAACGGACAGCCGCTGGTGTATCTGGACAATGGCGCAACGACCCAGAAACCGGAGCATGTGGTGCGGGCGCTTTGCGGATATTACGGAGGCTGCAATGCCAATCCCCACCGGGGCGCCTACGAACTCAGCGTGAAAGCTACGGAAATATACGAACAGGCCCGGGCGCGGGTACAGCGGTTCATACATGCCGCCAGGCCGGAGGAAATCATTTTCACCAAAAATGCCACAGAGGCTTTGAACCTTGTTGCGTACAGTTATGGCCTGAACTTTGTACAGCCCGGCGATGAAATCGTGATCTCTGTCGCGGAGCATCACAGCAACCTTGTACCCTGGCAGCGGGTGGCCAGGCAAAGAGGCGCAAAACTGAAATATATGTATCTGGAAAAGGATGGAAACCTTTCCGAAGACGATATAGAGACCAAAATAACGGAGAAAACTAAAATTGTTGCTGTAACCCAAGTATCCAACGTGCTGGGCCTGGTGAACGACGTGCGGCGTGTTGCGGACAAGGCGCACAGCGTGGGCGCGGTTTGTGTAGTGGATGGCGCCCAGAGCACCGCGCACATGCAGGTTGACGTACAGCAACTGGGCGCGGATTTTTTCGCTTTCAGCGGGCACAAACTGCTGAGTCCCATGGGTATCGGCGTGCTGTACGGAAGAAAAGAACTGCTGGAAACGATGCCGCCCTTCCTTATGGGCGGGGATATGATCGAATATGTGGAAGAACAGGACACCACGTTTGCGGAACTGCCTGCCAAGTTTGAAGCGGGGACCCAGAACGTGGGCGGTGCGGCCGGTTTGACGGCTGCGATTGACTATCTGGAACAGTTTACCTTTGCCAGGATCGAACAGATTGAAAAGGAACTGCTGGATTACGCATTGCCCCGCTTGAGGGAATTGCCGTTCATTGAACTGTACGGCTGCGATACGCGGCGAAACAATAAGACGGGAATCATTACCTTTAATGTTAAGGATGTGCACCCCCACGACGTGGCAACGATTCTGGACGCGAAGGGGGTAGCGATCCGGGCGGGGCATCACTGCGCTCAGCCGCTGATGCGTTATCTGGGGCAGAACGCAACCTGCCGGGCCAGCTTTTACCTGTATAATACCCGGGAAGACATCGATCGCTGGATCGAAGCATTACAACAGGTAAGGAAGGTGATGCGACTGTGAACGGATTATCGGAGATTTACACGGAACTGATTGCAGAAGAAAGCCGTAACCCGGAAAACCGACGTCATCTGCCGCATCCCACCTGCTGTGAAAAAGGGCACAACCCAAGCTGCGGCGATGAGATCACACTGGAACTGGAAGTGCAGGACGACCGGATCGCAGATGCGTCCTTCACAGGGAACGGTTGCGCCATTTCCCAGGCATCCGCTTCCCTGATGATCAATTTAATCAAAGGGCAGTCTGTAGAAAAAGCGGGAAGCCTGATTGCGCTGTTCCAGCGTATGATTAAAGGCGAGGTTACGGATGTCGGCGAATTGGAAGAACTGGAGGACGCAGCGGCGCTGCAAAGCATTTCCCATATGCCGGCACGGGTAAAGTGTGCACTGCTTTCCTGGCGAACATTGGAAAAAGCGCTGGATAAACCCGGGAGGGGATAGATATGAAAATCCCATTGCGTTACCAGGTTTCGGAATACGACTGCGGGCCAACTTCCCTGCTGAACGCCCTGAATTACCTGTTCCAGCGGGAAGAGATTTCGCCGGAACTGATCCGTAACATCATGCTGTATTCGCTGGATTGCTACGGCAGCGGCGGCGTGCCGGGGAAACGCGGTACTTCCCGCATGGCCATGATGTTTCTCAGCAACTGGCTGGATGGCGTGGGCAAGACCGGTATCCTGCCGGTAGAAAGTCGTTACCTTTCCGGCAGGGACGTGCGCATAGATGCCCACAGTACCCTTGTGGACGCGCTGCACCGGAACGGCGTGGCGGTGGTACGGCTGTATCTGGACGGGGAGCACTATGTGCTGCTCACCGGGGAAAAGGAGGGACGCGTTTATTTGTTCGATCCTTATTACCTGCCCGACGGGCTTGCGAAAACTGAAATAGAAAACACGACGGACCATCCGTTCCATTACAATCGTATCGTGCCCTTTTCATATTTTAACCGGGAAACGCAGGCTCCTTACGCATTGGGCAGTGAAGCGGAACGGGAAGCGGTGCTGCTGTTTGATACGCGCACGAAGCTGACGGAAGAAAAAGCCATCGAGTATTTCATTTAAGCAGATTAATATAATATGTGTTTCGCTAATTGAATATCATCTTTTAATAATACAGATAATCAAACAAACCGGTATCGGTCGTAAGCAGGCTGATACCGGTTTTCCGGTATTTTGCGCGTCATTTTCTGAATCAGGTTGGCATATGGTATAATAAAACAGACGTAAAACCATTGGTAACTTTATATTTGATTTTTTGAAGAGGTTGAAACACTATGAAACGAAAGGCTAACGTGCACATCATCGCAACCGGCGGCACCATCGCCGGGCGGGCGGCTTCGGCGGCGGCCACGGTAGGCTATAAAGCAGGGGAACTGACGGTTGGACAGCTCATAGCTTCCGTACCTGGGCTGGATAAGCTGGCGAACCTTTCCGGCGAGCAGCTTTGCAATATCGACAGTAAAGATATGCAGGAAGCAATCTGGCTGCAGCTGGCAGAGCGAGTGGAGGCCGCGGCAGAGCGGAAGGATGTAGACGGCATTGTGATCACCCACGGTACGGATACCCTGGAAGAAACGGCGTTTTTCCTCCAGTTGATGGTAAAGACGGACAAACCCATTGTACTGACAGGCGCGATGCGTCCGGCTACGGCCATCAGCGCGGACGGTCCCATGAACATCTGGCAGTCTGTACAGGTTGCGGCAGATAAAAGCGCAACAGGGCGCGGCGTACTGGTGGTGATGAACGGACAGATCAACGGGGCGGAAACCGTTACAAAAGTCAACGTCAATGCGTTGGAAGCGTTCCAGTCTCCGGGAAGGGGCCCGATGGGCGTTATGATTGATGAGAAGATCTGCTGGAATGAGAGCGGCGCATGTACGTTGCCAACCCGTAGCGGATCTGTTTCTGTAAAGAACCTGACGCAGCTTCCCAACGTGAGGATCATCTACGGCTATGTGGGCGGCGACGACGGGCTGTTTGTGAAGGCAGCCCTGCAGAACGGTGCCAGGGGCTTAGTGTATGCGGCCTGTGGAAACGGCAGCGTGCCGGAAAAACTGACGGGCTTGTTAAAGGAAACGGTTGCTTCCGGCGTGCCGGTGGTGATTGCTACCCGTTGCGGCGGCGGTATCGTGGTGCTGTCAGAGGCGATGACGGCGGTAAACGGCTTTATCCCCGCCGGTCCGCTGAATCCGCAAAAAGCGAAAATACTGCTGCAGCTGGCGCTGACGAAAACAAGCGACGTGGCCGAGATACAACAGCTTTTTGCTTCCTTTTTATAATTTTGGTTGACGAATCCTGCTAAGTTAACTATAATTATGTTAACGTTAACATTAAATTTGTTGACTAAAATACAGAAAAGAGGCAACATGTTATGACCATTGCGGAACTGACGGAAAAGATACTTAAGGAAGGGTACCGGATCACCCGTGAAAATCTGGACAAGGAACTGCTGTTAACGGCAGATCTGGAAGAAATGCTGGATTGTGCCGGCAAACTGCAGAAGCATTTCTGCGGGAACCTGGTGGACTTCTGCTCCATCATCAACGGGCGGAGCGGACGCTGCAGTGAAGACTGCAAATACTGCGCCCAGGCCGCCTGCAACTATACTGGCATTGACGAATACGGCTTTTTGCCGAAAGACAAGATTTTTGCGGCTGCAAAAGCAAACCAGGACGCGGGTGTGAACCGCTTTGCCATCGTCACGGCGGGCCGGGCGCTAAAAGGCAAAGATTTCGATAAAGCCATTGAAGCCTATAAAGAGATGCACGCAAAGCTGAAAATCGAACTTTGCGCTTCCATGGGGTTTATTGACGCGGAACAGTTCCGTCGCCTGAAGGAAGCGGGCGTTACCAGCTATCATCATAATATCGAAACCTCCCGCCGCAACTTCCCGAATATCTGTACCACCCACACCTTTGAGGATAAGATCCGAACCATAAAGATTGCCCAAAAAGAAGGCATGTGCGTTTGCTCCGGCGGTATCATCGGCATGGGGGAAACCTGGGACGACCGTATCGATATGGCGCTGACGCTGGCCGAACTGGGAATTGAGTCCATTCCGCTGAACGCCCTGATGCCGATCAAGGGCACGCCGCTGCAGGATACCCCGCAGATTACTGCGGAAGATGTGGCCCGTACGGTCGCTATCTTCCGTTTCATCAACCCCACGGCAAACATCCGCCTGGGAGCAGGCCGGGGCATTCTGCCGAAGTCCGGGGAGACGGTCATCGGCCGGGGGGCTTCCGCTTCCATCACCGGCAACATGCTGACCACGGCCGGCGCTGCGACGATTGCCAGCGACATGGAAATGCTGAAGAAGCTGGGGTTGACGAATAAGCCGGAAGAAGCCGTACTGCCTGAGTAAATTTCCAAATTTCTTCTTTACAAAACGGTTACGGGGTATTATAATAACTCCATAAGCAACAAAGAGGTTGCGGATTGTTTTATCCGTTTCTCTTTGTTGCTTTTTTATTTGCAAAGGAGCTTTTTACATCATGGCATGGGTCAATGAGAATTTTACCGCCTTGCAGGACAGTTATCTGTTTTCGCAGGTGGCGCATAAAGTGGCGGCGTATTCTGCCGCCCATCCGGAACAGAAGATCATTCGTCTGGGGATCGGCGACGTGACGCTGCCCCTGGCGCCGGTCGTAGTGGAAGCGATGCAGAAAGCAGCAGCGGAAATGGGCGTGAAGGAAACCTTTCGGGGTTACGGACCGGAGCAGGGCTACGGCTTTCTGCAGGAAGCGCTGGTGAAGTATTACGCAGGCTTCGGCGTTACGCTGGAAGCTTCCGAGGTCTTTATCAGCGACGGTGCGAAAAGCGACTGTGGCAATATTACGGATATTTTTGACGATGCCAACGTGATCCTGGTTCCGGATCCGGTCTATCCGGTCTACCTGGATACCAATCGCATGAGGGGACGAAAGATCCGGTTCATGGAGGGAACGCCGGAGAACGGGTTCCTGCCCATGCCGGATCCGGCCGTTAAGGCGGATATCATTTATCTGTGCTCCCCCAATAATCCTACCGGGGCTGCCTATTCCAAAGCGCAGCTCAAAGAGTGGGTGGCGTATGCCCGGCAAAACGGCGCGGTGATTCTGTACGATGCAGCCTACGAAGCGTTTATCGAAGACGGGGAACTGCCCCGCAGTATTTTCCAGATCGATGGAGCGAAGGAATGCGCTATTGAGCTTTGCTCCCTTTCCAAAACGGCAGGCTTTACCGGTACCCGTTGCGGCTATACGGTAGTGCCCCTGGCGTTGAAACGCAAGACCAAAAGCGGTAAGGAACTGTCGTTGAATAAGATGTGGCTGCGGCGGCAGACCACCAAGTTCAACGGGGTTCCCTATGTGGTACAGCGGGCTGCGGAAGCGGTCTTTACGCCGGAAGGGCAGAAACAGTGCCGGGCCAACCTGGCCTATTATAAGGAAAACGCCCGGCTGATCGGCCAGGCGATGGAAGAAAAAGGGATTTTATATTACGGCGGCACGAATTCGCCTTATATCTGGCTGCAGTGCCCCCGGCAGATGAAGTCCTGGGAGTTTTTCGATTTCCTGCTGGAGAAGCTGGGCATCGTAGGTACGCCGGGTTCCGGCTTCGGCAGCCGGGGGGAAGGCTGGTTCCGCCTGACCGCCTTTGCCAGCCGGGAAGCTACGGAAGAAGCGGTGGCACGGCTGCGTAAGCAGTTGTAATAAGCAGTTAACTCAGCAACAAAGACGTTGCAACTGGACACTCAGTCCAACCGTCTTTGTTGCTTTTTATTTTTAAGGAAGCACTGATTAAATGAGGTTGTACGATTGACGCAGTCATTTATCAAACGCGCCGACAAGCGTGCAGATGAATTAGTCAGCTCTTCCATAGAAAAGAGAGAAAAAGAAAAACCAATTCAGGGAGGCAGTCTTTATGTGTGGAATTGTTGGATTTACCGGTGCGCAAAGCGCCGCGCCGCTCCTGCTGGACGGATTGAAAAAACTGGAATACCGGGGCTATGATTCGGCAGGCATTGCCGTCATAGACGGACAGAAGATTACAGTGAGCAAGGTGACGGGGCGCATCGCGAATTTGTGCGAGAAAACCCGGGACGGGGCAGACGTGCCCGGGTCGACAGGGATCGGTCACACCCGTTGGGCTACCCACGGGGCGCCTACGGAAGAAAACGCACACCCCCATCTGAGCAATGACGGCCGTTTTGCGGTGGTACACAACGGCATCATCGAAAACTATATGCAGTTGCGGGACGAACTGATTCGTGACGGCTACCATTTTGAAAGTGAAACCGACACGGAAGTTATCGTCCATCTGATAGAAATGTATTACCGGGGCAACATGCGGAAGGCGTTGCTGAAGACGACGAACCGTCTGCAGGGTTCCTACGCGCTGGGCGTCATCTGTTCGGAAGAACCGGGCAAGATTTACGCGATCCGGGAAGCCAGCCCGCTGATCCTGGGGGTCGGCATCGGGGAGAACTATTTCGCTTCCGATGTGACGGCGCTGGTGAACCACACCCGCAACGTGATTTATCTGGAAGACGGCGAATTCGCGGAACTCTCCTGCGAAACCATCAAGATATTTGACTGTACCGGTCAGGAAATCCGGAAGAAGGTTACCCGCATCTTGTGGGATGTGCAGGCGGCGGAAAAGGGCGGCTATGAGCATTTCATGCTGAAGGAAATCATGGAACAGCCCGGCGCGGTGAAGGCGACCATTGCGCCCCGGATCAAAGAGGGGAAGGTCGTATTTGAAGAACTGGGCTTAACCGCTTCTGAAATGGGGGAAATCCGCAAGATCATCATTACCGCCTGCGGTTCGGCCTATTATGCGGGCTGCGCCGGGAAATATGCCATCGAAAAGCTGTGCCGCATTCCGGTGGAAGTGGTGCTGGCCAGCGAACTGCGCTACAGCGACCCGCTTATTGATAACCGGACACTGGTCATTGTGATATCCCAGTCCGGGGAAACGGCAGACACCATTGCGGCCCTGAAGGAATGCAAGGCCAAAGGAGCCAGTACGCTGGCGGTGGTCAATGTAGTTGGCAGCACCGTGGCCAAGCTGGCGGATTATACCGTATACACCTGGGCCGGCCCGGAAATTGCCGTGGCCACTACGAAAGGCTATACCACCCAGGTGACGGTGCTGTATTTACTGGCCGTCTATTTTGCGGGACAGCTGGGACGTACGGAAGGCGAAGACCGGAAACTGCTGACTGCCCTGCAGGCGCTGCCACGGCAGATCCAGCAGGCCTTTGACCTGAACGCATCGATTCCTGCGCTGGCGAAGAAGTATCACGCCAGCAAATCCCTGTTCTTTATTGGAAGGAACACGGATTACGCCATCGCCCTGGAGGGCGCGCTGAAGATGAAAGAAATATCCTATCTGCATGCGGAAGCCTACGCGGCAGGGGAGTTAAAGCACGGGACCATCGCCCTGATAGAAGAGCACCAGCCTGTCATTGCCTTGTGCGGCAATCCCGCCATCATGGAAAAGACCCTGAGCAATATCGTGGAAGTGAAGTCCCGGGGCGCGGAAGTGCTGGCCCTGACCTTCCGGAACAATCAGAAAATCGTTTCCGTTGCCGATGACCTGCTGTTTATCCCGAAGATTGACGCCCTGTTTTCCGCAGTGGTGGAAATTGTACCGTTGCAGCTGCTGGCCTATTACGTGGCCAGGGAAAACGGCTGCGATATCGACAAACCGAAAAATCTGGCCAAGTCGGTAACGGTTGAATAGAGGCTGCGCAAATGCAGCTGCATTGCGTTTTGACTCATATCCCAACGTTGCATTCATCTTATTTATGTTGAGGAACATGTTGTTCCAGAAGCAGTCCGACAGCCGCGTTATTTCTGCGTAATGAGGGGGCAGAAGCGGCTGCTCCGGGCTGTGGACAGAAGACTTGCATAAGCGTATATAGCCAGGAACGCCGGAACAGGAAACGGAACCTCCGGGTTGTCCGGTTGTGTGTAAGGCGGTTCCCGGCACAGAAAGGAGAGGCGAACATGGTTAATGTCCCGAAATTATTTGGCAGTCTGACGTTTAATGAACGGGTGATGAAGGACCGGCTTCCGGCCAAAACCTTCCGCACGTTCCGCAAGATGGTGGAAGAGGGTCTGCCCCTGACAAGGGAACTGGCCGATATGATGGCGTATGCTATGAAAGACTGGGCGCTGGAAAACGGCTGCACCCATTTCACCCACTGGTTCCAGCCCATGACAGGGATTACGGCGGAAAAGCACGACAGCTTTATCGCCCCGGCGGCGGACGGCCGGGTCATTATGGACTTCTCCGGCAAGGATCTGATCCAGAGCGAACCGGACGCTTCCAGCTTTCCCTCCGGCGGCCTGCGCGCCACCTTTGAAGCCCGCGGTTACACCGCCTGGGATCCTACCAGCTACGCTTTTATCAAAGACGACTGTCTGTACATTCCCACCGCGTTCTGCTCCTATACCGGGGACGTACTGGACAAGAAGACGCCTCTGCTGCGCTCCATCGCCGTATTAAGCGAAGCGGCCAGACGGCTGCTGGCGATTCTCGGCATACATACAGAAAAAGTCATCACCAACGTGGGCCCGGAACAGGAGTATTTCCTGATAGACAAGGCCATGTGGGAAAAACGGAAGGACCTGGTTTTTGCGGGCCGCACCCTGTTCGGGGCCAGGCCGCCCAAAGGGCAGGAGATGGAAGACCATTATTTCGGAGCCATCAAACCCCGGGTGAAGGCCTTCATGGCAGAACTGGACGAAGAACTGTGGAAACTGGGCATTCCGGCTAAAACAGAACATAACGAAGTCGCCCCCGCCCAGCATGAACTGGCGCCCGTATACACGTCCGTGAACCTGGCCTGCGACTACAACCAGCTGACCATGGAATTTATGAAACGCATCGCCTTAAAGCACGGCATGGTCTGCCTGCTTCACGAAAAGCCTTTTGACGGTGTGAACGGCAGCGGCAAGCACAACAACTGGTCCCTCTCCACCCTGGAAGGGAAAAATCTGCTGGATCCCGGCAGCGACGCGTATCACAACAACCAGTTCCTGCTGTTCCTGGCGGCCATCATCAAAGGTATCGATGAATATCAGGACGTGCTGCGTGGCACCGTGGCCAGCGCAGGCAACGATCACCGTCTGGGCGCCAACGAAGCGCCGCCGGCCATCGTCAGCATCTTCCTGGGTACAGAACTCACCGGGGTGCTGGAAGCCATTGCTTCCGGGCAGGAGTATAAAACCAACGGTCATATCCAGATGAAACTCAGCGGCAACACCCTGGCCGCGGTGAGCAAAGATAACACGGACCGCAACCGGACGTCTCCCTTTGCCTTTACCGGTAACAAGTTTGAATTCCGCATGGCAGGTTCCCAGGCCAGCCTGGCCTGTCCCAATGCCTACCTGAACACTATTGTGGCAGAAGAACTGGAGTGGGTGGCGGATAAGCTGGAAGGCACCGCGCCGGAAGAACTGGACGCCGCCGTGAAAAAACTGGTAAAAGAAATCTATCTGGATCACAAGCGCATCGTGTTCAACGGAAACGGCTACACCGACGCCTGGGTGGAAGAAGCGGCAAAGCGCGGACTGTACAACAATAAATCCACGCCGGAAGCCCTGGCCTGCATGACCAGCAAGAAGAACGTGGACCTGGTGGTGAAGCACGGCATCTTTACCAAGACGGAAGTGCTGTCCCGTTGCGAGATCCAGTACGAACTGTACAACAAGACCCTGAACATTGAAGCCCTGACCATGCTGGATATGCTGCATAAAGACCTGCTGCCGGCTGCCAAAAAATACCTGAAAGACCTGTCCGAAACCGCCCTGAACGAGAAGGCGCTGGGGCTGAAACCGGACGTGGCGTTTTTGAAAAAGCTGCAGGATGCCACAGCGGCTATGTATAAAGACGGCGAAACCCTGGCGAAAGAACTGGCCAAAGCAGAAGCCATCGAAGACCAGAAAAAGGCCAGCGCTGTGTATCACAACAAAGTGCTGGCGGCCATGGAAGCGCTCCGCAGGAGCGGAGACGGGGTGGAAGTGCTGCTGGGCAAGGAATACCTGCCGTATCCGACCTACGGTGATCTGCTGTTTGGCATCAACAGCTGAACATAGCATCACAATAAAGACTCTCTCTTACATTTTTTTACCTTTCCTTTGTTTGGACAATGCTGCCGGGAAGACGCATCCCGGCAGTATTGTCGATTTTTTTGTGTTTGGGCGTATAGAATTTGCTACTGGATTTTATAGACTTAGAGGCGATTGAATCATGGTAGTAAAATGAAAAACCAGCGGCGGGAAAGACTTAGTAAAATATCGGGACTGTTTGCGTAATTTCATAAGACGAAATGAGCCGCCCGTGGCGAGACTGTTTGAGGTGCGAAGCACCGAGTTTCGAAGCCACAGGCGAATGAGTCCATGAAATAGCAAACGGGCACGGTTTTACTAAGTCTTTCCCGCCGCTGGTTTTGTATTATTATTTTGCGTCAATCGTCGAAATCCCCATGGTCACTTCTTCCAGCACATCCAGCAGCATGCGGACGGTGTCCAGGGAGGTGAGCATCACCACATTGTTCTGGGCGGCTACCCGGCGGATGGCCACGCCGTCGCCGTAGTGGACTCCGGAGAGGATGGCCCGGGTGTTGATGACGTAGCTCACGTAGCCGGCGCGGATAGAATCCAGTATCTCTTCGCTGCCCTCGCTGGGTTTGTGCCGGATTCGGGTGCGGATGCCGTGTTCCCGCAGCACTTCTCCTGTCAGGGTGCTGGCTTCGATGTTGAAGCCCATGTTATAGAAACGGCGGATCAGCGGAATGGTTTCTTCCTTGTCTTCGTCTGCCACGCTGACCACGATGGTGCCGTAATTTTTCAGGGTCAGGCCGGAGGCAATCAGAGCCTTGAAGGCGGCCCGGTGCAGTTTGTCGTCGTAGCCGATGGCTTCCCCGGTAGACTTCATCTCCGGCGAAAGATAGGCGTCCATGCCCCGGAGTTTGGAGAAAGAGAAGGCGGGACACTTCACATAGTACCGGGTCTTTTCTTTCGGATACCGTTCGATGATGCCCTGTTCCCGGAGGGATACGCCTAAAATAGCCAGGGTGCCGATGTCCGCCAGACTGTAACCGGTGGCCTTGGATAAGAAGGGGACGGTCCGGGAGGAACGGGGGTTTACTTCTATAATATAAACCTGTTCGCTGGCGTCCACGATGAACTGGATATTGAACAGCCCTTTGATGCCGATGCCCAAGCCTAACTTCTCCGTATAATCCAGTATGGTTTCCTTCACCTTTTCGGACAGGCTGTAGGAAGGATATACGCTGATGGAATCGCCGGAATGGACGCCGGTCCGTTCTACCAGTTCCATGATGCCGGGCACGAACACGTGCTCCCCGTCGCAGACCGCATCCACTTCCACTTCCTTGCCCCGGATGTATTTATCTACCAGCACGGGTTTGTCTTCGTCTATCTCCACCGCGGTTTTCAGATAGTCGTGCATATCCTTTTCCTTTCCCACGATCTGCATGGCCCGGCCGCCCAGCACAAAGCTGGGACGCACCAGGACGGGGTATCCGATGCGGTGGGCCGCGTCCATGCCGGCCTCGATGCTGGTGACAGCTTCGCCCCGAGGCTGGGGAATGTGCAGGGACAGCAGCAGCTTTTCAAACAGGTCCCGGTTCTCCGCACGGTCGATGGCATCGCAGTCCGTACCGATAATCTTCACGCCCCGTTCCTTCAGCGGGTCGGCCAGGTTGATGGCTGTCTGTCCGCCTAAAGTGGCGATAACGCCTTCCGGCTGTTCCAGTTCGATGATGTTCATCACGTCTTCCGGGCAGAGGGGCTCGAAGTACAGCTTGTCGGAGCAGGTGTAGTCGGTGGAGACCGTTTCCGGATTGTTGTTGATGATGATGGCTTCATAACCAGCTTTCTGGATGGTCTGCACCGCATGTACTGTGGAGTAATCGAACTCCACCCCCTGGCCGATACGGATAGGACCGGAACCCAGCACTACGATCTTCTTTTTATCCGAAACACGGGACTCGTTTTCTTCTTCGTAGGTAGAATAGAAGTAGGGGATATAGCTTTCGAATTCGGAAGCGCAGGTGTCAATCATTTTATATGTCGGTCTGATGTCATTTTGTTGTCTGAAACGATAAATATCTGTTTCCGTTTTGTTCCACAGCAGGCCGATTTCTTTATCGGAAAAGCCGTGTTTCTTGGCCTCCCACAATGTTGTGACGTCATTTTGATGGCGACTGATTTCGTCTTCCATTGTCACGATATTCCGGATTTTGCGGAGGAAGAACCGGTCGATGGTAGTCTGTCCTGCAATGCTGTCCACGTCACAGCCCAGACGGAACAACTGGGCGATGGCATAGATCCGGTCGTCTGTGCCGATGCGGATGTAGGAAAGGAGTTCTTCCCGGCTCATGGTATCGAACTTGCGCAGATGAATATGAAAGGCGCCGATCTCCAGGGAACGGATGCCTTTCAGCAGGCTTTCCTCAAACGTCCGGCCGATGCTCATCACTTCCCCGGTGGCTTTCATCTGGGTGGACAGGGAATTGTTGGCGTCGGCAAATTTGTCGAAGGGGAAGCGGGGCAGCTTGGTCACCACATAATCCAACGCAGGTTCAAAAGAGGCGGGAGTGTTGGCAATCTGGATCTCGTCCAGGGTCATGCCGATGCCGATCTTGGCGGAGACACGGGCGATGGGGTAGCCACTGGCCTTGGAAGCCAGGGCGGAGGAACGGGATACACGGGGGTTGACTTCGATTAAATAATACTGGAAGGAGTTGGGGTCCAGGGCGAACTGGACGTTGCACCCGCCTTCGATTTTCAGTGCCCGGATGATTTTCAGGGCGCTGTCCCGCAGCATGTGGTATTCCTTGTTGGTCAGGGTCTGGGACGGGCAGACCACGATGGAATCCCCGGTGTGGATGCCCACCGGATCCAGGTTCTCCATGTTGCAGATGGTGATGGCGGTATCGTTTTTATCCCGCATCACTTCGTATTCGATTTCCTTGAAGCCCTTGATGCTTTTTTCAATCAGCACTTCCCGGACGGGAGAGAGTTCCAGGGCGTGTTTCATCAGGGGCACGAACTCCGTTTCGTTGTCCGCAAAACCGCCGCCGGTCCCACCCAGGGTAAAGGCAGGGCGCAGGATGACCGGGTAACCGATCTTTTCCGCCACGTTCAGGCCGTCTTCCACGGTACCAGCGATATCGGAAGGCAGCACCGGTTCCCCTAAGGACTCACAGAGTTCCTTGAACAGTTCCCGGTCTTCCGCCTGTTCGATGGAACGGCTGTCAGTGCCCAGCAGTTCTACCCGGCACTCGGCCAGGATGCCTTTCTTTTCCAGCTGCATGGCCAGGTTAAGGCCCGTCTGGCCGCCGATGCCAGGCAGGATAGCGTCGGGCCGCTCGAAGCGGATGATCTTGGCGATGTATTCCAGGGTCAGGGGCTCCATGTACACTTTGTCAACCATGCTGGTATCGGTCATGATGGTGGCCGGGTTGGAATTGCAGAGGATGACCTGGTAGCCTTCTTCTTTCAGGGCCAGACAGGCCTGGGTGCCTGCATAGTCAAACTCGGCGGCCTGACCGATGACGATGGGGCCGGAGCCGATGACGAGTACTTTTTTAATGTCTGTTCTTTTAGGCATGATACGTACCCCCTTCCTCCATCATGTGGATAAAGCGGTCGAAAAGGTAGGCGCTGTCCTGGGGGCCGGGGGCGCTTTCCGGATGGTACTGGACACTGAACACCCGGTCTTTTTCACATTTCACACCTTCTACCGTCTGGTCCAGCAGGTTTACGTGGGTTACCTGCAGGGGCGTATGGCACAGGCTGTCCGTGTCCACCGCGTAGGAATGGTTCTGGGAGGTGATTTCGATTTTGCCGGTCTCCAGATTTTTCACCGGATGGTTGCCGCCCCGGTGGCCGAACTTAAGCTTGTAGGTTCTGGCACCGTAGGCCAGGGAGATAATCTGGTGGCCCAGGCAGATGCCGAAGATGGGAACGGTTCCTAGCAGCTGCCGGATGGTTTCGATGGTCTGAGGAACGTCCGTAGGATCCCCGGGCCCGTTGGAAATGAAGACTCCGTCCGGTTGCAGTGACCGAATCGTTTCTGCTGTGGTATCCCAGGGGACGATTGTCACGCTGCAGCCCCGCTTGTTCAGGGAACGGACGATGTTCTGCTTCATGCCGCAGTCGATGGCGGCCACATGAAAACGCGCCTGCTCTGCCGGGAATTCCTCTGAGGTTTTCCGGCTTACCCGGGAAACGGCATCGGTGGGGAGGCTGCTTTCCTTCAATAGTTGCAGTCCATTTTTCCGCGGGGTGGCGGCATCGGTGACCAGCGCCCTGCGGCTGCCGAAGTCCCGGATGCTCCGGTTCAGTTTACGTGTGTCCACGCCACAGACGCCCACAATACCGTATTTTTTCATAACCTCCCCCAGGGTTGCCGCGCTGCGGAAGTTGGAAGGCTCGTCATTGTACTCCCGTACGATCAGCGCCCCGATACTGGGGTGCGCAGACTCGTAATCCTCTTCTGCCATACCGTAGTTGCCGATGAGAGGGTAGGTCATTACCACGGCCTGGTCCGTGTAGGAGGGATCCGATAGGATCTCCTGATAGCCCACCATGGAAGTATTGAAGACGATTTCCAGTACTTTGTCCCCGGCCGCGCCGAAGCCATAGCCGTAGTACTCCTGCCCGTCTTCCAGAAGGATCTTCCGGTTGAAGTTGATTGCCATAGTAGTTCCCTCGATTTCATTTCATTTCTTCCCGGGCCGGTTTCGTTCAGAGAAGAGCTGACAGCCTTCGCTGCAAAATTCATAAAAGCAAAGCCCACCAATCCGCGGCCCGACAAAATAAAGGCGCCCCTTGCCGTACGCAAAATGGCACGGCAAGAAACGCCTTTGTTATCTATAGAATTGTAACACTGTCAGTGAGACTTTGTCAAATAAATCATGAATAAAAATTCATTTTCTGCTTTTCTTTTTTCCCGTTTCTTTCTCGTGTATCTCCGCGCTGGCAATCACGGCTTTGGCCACTGCCTTCAGGGAAAGCCGGCGATCCATGCTGAGCTTTTGCATGGCCTGGAAGGCATCTTTTTCTGTAAATTTATACTGATCCATCAGGATGCCCTTGGCCCGGTCCAGCAGCTTCCGGGTCTCCAGATCGTCCTTTGCCTTGTCCAGGGCAGCGTTTAACCGTTGGAAAGCGGCAAAACGGCTGATGGCAATCTCAATGGCGGGAAACAGTTCTTCTTCCCGGACCGGTTTTACCAAATAGGCGAACACGCCGGAATTAGTTGCTTCCTGTACGATCTCCTGCTGGCTGTAGGCGGTGAGCAGCAGCACCGGGGCCAGTTTTGCTTCCCCGATGAGCTTGGCGGCTTCCAGGCCGTCCATCTCCGGCATTTTCACATCCATGATGACCAGGTCCGGCCGTTCCCGTTCCGCAAGGCTTACCGCGATTTTTCCGTTTTCCGCTTCGCCTGCGACGGTGTGTCCCGCTTCTTCCAGCATTTCCCGCAGGTCCAGGCGCAGCAATGCTTCGTCATCCGCAATCAGTATCTTTAACGGTTTTACCACTCTGACCCCTCCATTACACAATACAACCTCTCCATAACCCAATACGAAACAAATCAGATAGTTTTATTTCTGGAACTATTCTTCCCTCTATGTGGTCTGTCTCTGCCGAACTGTAACGCAAGTCTGACTCTGTTTTATCCATTCAATTATATATGGATGACCACCCTGGCCACTGTGCCGCTTCCGTCGGTACGGGGCTCCAGCGTGAAAGTTCCCTTTAAATCGGACTGCACGACGGTCTGCACGATCTTGAGGCCCAGGCTTTTGGTTTTCTGCAGGTCAAAACCGGCAGGCAGGCCCACGCCGTCATCTGTTACCAGCAGAAGCAACCGGTCGTCGTTTTCTTTTTTGGTGCTGCCGGCATAGGACACAGCTTCTGCTGCCTTGCCCTGGAGTTTTTCCCGGTTCCCTCCGTCTTCGTCCAGCCGGCTGATGGTAGCTATCAGCGTTCCCTTTTTCCGGTTTTCAAACCCATGTTCCAGCGCGTTTTGCAATAATTCGTTCAGCACCAGGGCCAGGCTGGCAGCCTGCTGGGAGGGTAATCGCAGGTTATCTGCGGAAAATTTCATTTCCAGTTCCAGGTCCGGCGTTTTCATGCTGCTCATGACCGTGCGGTACACGCCGTTGCCCAGTTCGTTGATGTCCACCAGTTCCGTTCCCTGCCCGGACAGGTACTCGTGTACCAGCGCAATGCTGCTGATCCGGTTGATGGAATCCCGCAGCACGACCTTTGTTTCTTCCGAGGCTGCCCGGCGCTGTTCCAGCCGCAGCAGGCTGGCGATGGTCTGCAGGTTGTTCTTGACCCGGTGATGGATCTCCCGGATCACCGCAGCCTTTACCCGCAGTTCTTCGTCCTTCAGCTTCAGCTGGGTCACGTCTTCGATAACTACAATGATGCGCTCAATGCTTCCGGCCGCATGCAGCGGGATAAAACGGAAATCCAGGAACAGGCCTTTCTTCTGCAGTTCCTGTTCTTCGGCTGTGCCTGTGTACAAAACGTTGTCGATGCCGTTCCAGTTAATTTCTTCGCTGCTGGTTCGCCGGCCAACCAGGTGCCCGACGCCCAGTACCCGGTAAATATGCCGGGCCGCATTGTTGGCTGCAAGAATCAGCCCGTCCCGGGCATTTACCAGCACCAGCCCGTCGATACTGGACAGGCGGCGGTAGCAGCTGTTAGAGGCATAGTCTGTTTTACTGCCGTTCAGGAAGTCCATGGTGGCGTCCCAGAATACCACGTCGGCTTCCCGGTCTTCAAAAGCGGCGGCGGCGAAGCAGCGGTTGTGCCCGTCGCAGATGGGATAGACCTTCAGCCGGGCGAACTGGCCCGGCGCAACTTCCCGGAACCCTTCGGTGACGGTATTTTCTGTCAGCGCCTGGGTCATCAGCGGTTCATCCGCAGCCCGGGTCATCTCTTCCGGTTCCGTGTTTTCCGAGCGGGTGAGGGGTTCTGCTTGGTCGAAAACGCTTAAAAAGCAAATCTCTCCTCCTGCTTTCGCTTTTCGTTTGCCCGACAGTTTCGCTGCAGAAGCGCAGAGCTGCCGGCTGCGGTCCAGAGGCAGGATCAGTGAAATCTTGGCCTGGGCCAGGTCGGCGGCCAGTCCCAGGTTGCTGCGCATGCCGTCCAGGATATCCCATTGTTCCTGTGTAAGTAATGAAGTCATACTTTCCATTCCGTTCCATTTCAAGATTTTTGTCAGGGAAGCACTGATTAAATGAATATGTACGATTGACGCTGCCGTTTACAAAAGGCACCGGCATAAGCAGAGAGCCGCAAGCTTGCCTGCGTGCGAATCGCTTATACAGAGTCAGCGTGCAGACGAATTAATCAGCCATTCCTTAGGCTCGCTGTTTATATTATACCATAAATGTCGATGTCCCGGGATGCCAACGGGTTTCATTCCCCGCACCAGAAGGGAACCGGTTTTGGTTCCGGTATCTCCATCGGATAGTGATTGTCAAAGCAGCCGCTGCAGATGGGAAGGCCCTTTACCATTTCCGGCAGGGCTTTCAGGTCCAGATAGCCCAGGGAATCCGCGCCCAGCATCCGGCAGATTCCGTCCATGGAAAGCCGGTTGGCGATCAGTTCCTCTTCAGAGGGGACGTCCGTGCCGAAATAGCAGGGGTGGCGGAAGGGCGGGGAACTGATGCGGACGTGCACTTCGGTGGCGCCGGCTTCTTTCAGCATCTGTACCAGGTTTTTCATGGTGGTGCCCCGGACGATGGAGTCATCCACCAGTACGATGCGTTTTCCCTTTACCGTTGCGGCCAGCACGCTGAGCTTCAGATGGACGCCGCTTTCCCGTTCGGCCTGGGAAGGCTTGATGAAAGTTCTGCCGATGTATGAGTTCTTATAAAATGCGAAGCCGAAAGGAAGGCCCGACTCTAAGGCAAATCCTTTGGCGGCAGGCAGCCCGGATTCCGGCACGCCCGTTACCAGATCGGCAGCCACCGGATGGGACCGGGCCAGCGATCTTCCGGCAGCGATGCGGGCGTCATACACGTTGATGCCGTCCAGACAACTGTCCAAACGGGCAAAATAAATATACTCAAAGATGCAGTGGGCGCATTTCTCGGATTGCAGGGAACGGTCCGATTCAATTCCCTTTGCCGAAATGGTAACCATTTCTCCCGGTTCCACGTCGCGGATGAATTCCGCATCCACGGCGGACAGGGCGCAGCTTTCCGAAGCCAGTATGTACGCCTGGCCCCGTTTCCCCAGACAAAGAGGCTTTAAGCCGTAGGGATCCCGCAGACCGATCAGTTTCTGGGGACTCATGATGACCAGCGCATAAGACCCGGATAATTTCCGGGCGGTAGCCAGCACCGCTTCCTGTATCGTTTGGGTATGGACGCGTTCTCTGGCAAGGTAAAAGGCGATGACTTCCGAATCGGTGGTGCTGTGGAACACGGCGCCGTTCCGGATCAGCTCCCATTTCAGATCGGCCATGTTGACCAGGTTGCCGTTGTGGGCCAGTCCCAGCGTACCTTTTATGTAGGAGATTACCAGCGGCTGGGCGTTCTCCGGACGGGAACCGCCTGTGGTGGAGTAACGTACATGTCCGATGCCCAGATTGCCCGGCAGGCTTTCCAGACTGTTTTCATGGAAAACTTCACTGACCAGCCCGGCGTTCTTGCGGCAGTGATAATTCCCCACAGGCCCGTTCGTATCGGAGGTTACGATGCCGCAGGCTTCCTGTCCCCGGTGCTGCAGCGCCGTGAGTCCGTAATAGATGGAATGGGCTACATTGCCGCCCTCCGGATCCAAAATACCGAAAACGCCGCATTCTTCTTTCACTTTATCCATGTTGCACGCTTCTTTCTGTCCGAACCGTACGCAGACTGACAGACTATCCGCCTTGCGGTTTCTGCTGCCTGCAGACGAATTAATCAGCATTTCCCAAAATAAAAAAGCAGGCAAAGACACGAGGTCTTTGTCTGCTTTGACATCTACAACGTTACTTTACCACGGGGCATGCGAAAAGTCAAACTCTCTTTTACAGCGGGTAATCCTGTAACGCATCGAAGCCCTCTTCCCCGGTGCGGATCTTGATCACGTTGTCAATCGTGGAAACGAAAATCTTTCCATCCCCGTATTTACCGGTGTAGAGAACCTGTTTGGCAACTTCGATGATAATACGGGGCGAGATGGCGGAGACCACGATGTCCAGACGGATTTTGGGCAGCAGGCGGGAAACGACGGAGGCGCCCCGGTACATTTCCGCATGGCCTTTCTGCAGGCCGTAGCCGTGTACTTCCGTTACTGTCATGCCGGTGATGCCGATTTTCTCCAGCGCATTTTTCAGAGGCAGGAACCGTTCTTTGGAAGTGATGATGGTGACCAACGAATAGGCATGCCCGTCGGGCGTGACGGGATGCAGCCCGGGAACGGACGGCGCGGTTTCCCGCTGCGGGCTCAGAACCGGATCCGGTTCTGCGGGTATGGCCGATGTATCAACGATATGTTCCGGCGCCGGCATGAAATCCGCGTAGGCAGAGGGAAGGCCGTGTTCTTCAAAGTCCAGCCCGGCAATTTCTTCTTTGGCTGTGACCCGGAGGCCTACGGTGGACTTGATTGTTTTAAATACGATGAAAGCTGCAACGGCTACGTACAGAATAACAGAGGCTACGCCGGTGACCTGTGTGAGGAAGAAGTGCGGGTCGCCGCAGTAGAGCCAGCCTTCTTTTTCCGCCAGTAATCCGGTCAGGACGGTCCCCAGGGCGCCGCATACACCGTGCACGGAAATGGCGCCTACGGGGTCGTCGATCTTCAGTTTCTGGTCGATGAATTCAATGGAGCAGACAACGGTGATTCCGGCGATGATCCCAATCAGAAAGGCGCCGGGTACGGTCACGAGGTCACAGCCGGCGGTGATGGCGACCAGACCGGCCAACGCGCCGTTCAGGGTCATGGATACATCCGGTTTGCCGTAACGGAACCAGGTAAAAAACATCACGGTACAGGTCGCAATGGCAGCGGCCATGTTGGTGGTCATAAAAATATGGGCAGCGGACAGGATCGCCTCGTCCCCGGTCAGGCTGACAGTGGAGCAGCCGTTGAAGCCGAACCAGGCAAACCATAGGATAAATACCCCCAGGGTGGCCAGAGGCAGGCTGTGTCCGGGAATGGCGTTGACGGAACCGTCCGCGTTATATTTGCCGATGCGGGGACCCAGCAGGTATGCGCCGATGCAGGCGCATACGCCGCCTACCATGTGTACGGCGGTAGAACCGGCAAAATCGTGGAACCCCATCTGGGCCAGCCAGCCGCCGCCCCAGATCCAGTGTCCGGAAACGGGGTAGATGAATAAACTGATCAGAATGCTGTAAATGCAGTATGAAGAGAACTTGGTCCGCTCTGCCATAGAACCCGAGACTATGGTAGCCGCTGTGGCGCAAAAAACAGTCTGGAAAATGAGGAAAGCCATGACCGGATACCCCGCGTCTTCCCCCACCGTGAATTTCGTCACGAAAAAGTCCGGCGTTCCGATGAAGCCGCCGATGTCCGTGCCGAACATGAGCCCGAAGCCGACGATCCAGAAAGCCGGCGTACCCAATGCAAAATCCATGACGTTCTTCATGACGATATTACCGGCGTTTTTAGCCCGGGTCAGGCCTGTCTCGCACATGGCAAAGCCAGGCTGCATAAAAAATACCAGCGCGGCTCCCAGCAGCACCCAGACGGTGTCCGCGGAAGAATAACGCTGGGGTAATGGATCCGCTGCAAAAGCGGAGACCGGTAATGTGGAAAGCAATATGGCGGCAAAAAACGTTGCCGCTGTTTTTTTACAGAGTTTTTTCATACGGATCAAGTCCTTTCCGGTACGAAAAAAGGCGCCTGATTGTGAGCAGTTCACAATCAGACGCCGATGTCTCGTACGTGTTGATTTATAAATCTACAAAAGGTTTGCGCGCTGTTTCCTTTTGCAATTTACAGTTGCATAGTAACACTTTGTTTGAATTTCGTCAAGGAATTTTTGAAAACTGTATCAATAATTCTCTGCCTTAATCGCAAAGAAAGATCGGGGATGGGCGCATACGGGGCATTCTTCCGGCGCTTCCACCGATTCCGCTACAAAGCCGCAGTTGGCGCACATCCAGAGTTTTTTCTCGTCCCGCTTGAACAGCTTTTCGTTCTCCACATTTGCCAGCAGCAGGCGGTACTGTTTTTCGTGACGCTTCTCGATTTCCGCAACCCGCTCAAACAGGAAGGCGATCTCTTCAAAACCTTCTTCTTTGGCGGTTTTGGCAAATTCCGGATACATGGAGGTCCATTCCTCGTTTTCCCCGTCCGCGGCCATTTTCAGGTGTTCTGCCGTGGATTTGGAAAAATCGCCTAACAGCCAGAACCAGATTTTGGCATGGGCCCGTTCCTGGGCGGCCGTTTCATCCAAAACATCGGCGATCTGGCGGCTCATCTTGCTGTCCTTTTCCGCCTGGCGGGCAAACAGCGTATATTTTACGTGGGCCTGGGATTCGCCGGCAAATGCTGCTGCCAGGTTTTTCTCGGTCTGTGTGCCTTTCAGCCGTTTCATTTCTTCCATTGCTTTCGCTTCGTTCATGTTGATTCCTCCTGTTTTAAAATTTTGGCTTCTCTGTCTGTAATCTCATGGGTTGTATTATCCCTGTGCATATGTACCTGCCGTTTTTTGCATTAGAACATAGCGTTTTTTGGATAACACCGTACATTACTATTATAATCGAACATAGGTATTGCCGCAAATCATTTTTTAAAAATATAATGTATTTTCAATAATTGTTATCAATAACGCTTGGGGAGTGCAGCTTCACATAATCCAAAACAAGTATCGTATTTTCTGAAATCCGATTGACATTTTGATAAAATAATTGTATGATTGAATTGGACTTAAAACAGTAATAGTTACTAATAAAATTACTATTTTAACTAGCTTGTGCTTGAAGATACGCATGGCAGGTATGACGGCTGTCGCTGCGGCAGACAGCGGATCCCTTTTTGCCCGTTTCTTCCTCTCTCACAGGTACATGCTTCCGACGTTTCTCAGAGATTGTGTGTGAACATTTATCATTGGTTATGTTAAGGAGGTAATGTAACATGTCCGCTCTTGAACCGATTTCCATGCAGGCAGTGAGTGAGAAGGTAGTCCTGGCCCGTAAAGGCCGTCTGGAAGAAGATGCGCAGTTTGTGGAAAACCCCAGACTGACTTCTACGGAGTTTATCCCCCTGGAAGAGCGTATGGCCGGCGAAAAACCGGAGATTGCGGCTTGTCTTGCAAAGCTGAAGGAAAAAGTCGGCAGCGAGACCTTTGCCAAACGCTTCAACGTGCTGCAGAACATCAACCGTTCGGACAAAAACCTGCTGATCGTTACCGGCAGCGAACGGCTGCGCACCCTGTTGCTGAAAGAACATCTGAAAGATATCATGGACGCGTTTTCCGTGGATAACGTCAGGATCGTCGGCGGGGCAGGCTTTGGCGGAATAGACGCATTTTAACGAAATAGATTCCCGGCTCTGTTTCCTGTTTGGGTAACAGGCCGGGATTTACTATAAAATCCAAATTCGTTGGAGAGAGAAAAACTGTGAAACAACTGTTTAATTATTCTACGGTTCCGGGGTATGAGGAAGCCATCCGTCGCACCGGCAAATCGCTGGAGGAGTATCTGGCGATGCTGGGGCTGGACGGAATCGAGCTTCTGGTATACCGCAGCGAACCGTACATGCGTCCCTTTGACAAGGTAGCGGTAGGCGCGCATCTGCGTTCCTGGTCCTGCTGGTACGACCTCTGGAAAAACAACAAGGACCGTCTCTACCAAATCTTCCGGAGCGACGATGCGCTGCGGGATTACTACGGCGGCACACAGAAACGGGCCTGGCTTTTGCAGATCAGGCGCAATATTCAGGCGGCCCTGATCGAAAAGCCGGAGTACCTGGTGTACCGGGTCGAGGAGGTTTCCCCGGCAGAACAGTATTCCTGGAACTTCGACCACACAAACGCGGAAGTCATGAAAATGGCGGCCCGGGTATTCAACCGGGTCAGCGAAGAGGTTCCTGCAGACACGAAAGTGCTGTTTGAGAACTCCTGGTGGCCGGGCCTTACCCTGCAGAATGCAAAGCAGACGGGGGAATTTCTGGAAAAAATCAAATTTGAAAATATCGGGCTGATGCTGGATACGGGGCATCTGCTGAATACCAATCCGGACCTGCAGAGCGAGCGGGAGGGTATCGACTATATCTGCAGTATCCTCAAAGAGATGGGCGAACTCCGGCATTACATCAAAGGCGTGCACCTGAGCTGCTCCCTGTCCGGCGAGTACCAGCGGCAGTCGCCCCGGATGATCCCGTCTCTGGAGAACGATGCCAGGCTGTTAAGCCATGTCTGCAATATTGACCAGCACAGACCCTTTACCGATCCGGCGGTTACGAAGATTTTTGAACTGATCGAACCGGATTACGTGGTGCATGTGCTGTATTACGACGATTTCAACCAGCTGGCCCGGCAGATCACCGAGCAGAAGCTGCTGCTGGGGGCATAAAAGAGAAAACCGGATCAGGACGGCTTGCGGTTTCCGTGAGTCGCCCTGATTTTTTCTGTTATTTGACAGTATTACTACTTATCTTATATAATTAATAAAATAGAGTTAAATTAAAGTTAAAAAAGACGGGCGGCCCTGAAACCCGTCCGGTCTTTCATAACGTATTCCATATATCCGGTTTATACATTTTAAATTCAGAAACACAAGGACACCTTATAAGGAGATGCCCCATGTTCCAGTGGCTAAGCCAGTATAATTACGATTTTGCCCTTGCGGCCATTCCCATTCAGCTGCTTTTGCTAATATTTTACTGTTCCAGAAGGAACCTGCCCATTCGCGCCAGCTACAGTTTTCTGTGGGTCATGCTGGCCAATCTGGCCATGACGGCCTTCGACCTGATTTCCTGTGAAATGAACGAAATCTGGACGGAGTATCCCCTGTGGCTGATGTATGTTGTCAACCAGGGTTACTTCCTCGGTTTTATACTCCGGGGCTGGGCGCTGTACGATTACACGGCGGAAGAATGCCATGGGTACGCGTCCCTGGGAAAATATCTGGCCACCCTGGCCAATGTCCCGGCGGCAGTTGCGGTGCTTCTCATCCTTTCCACCCCCTGGACGGCTACGATTTTCCACTTTACCCCAGATAAAGGATACTATAACTGCCATTTGTATCCTATTATTTACTTCTGTACCTATTTTTACATCGCCATGTCCCTGCTGTGCGTCTTCCTGCGCTGGAAGCAGACGGACTTCCGCCTGAAGATGAGCATGTTGGGTTACAACGCGGTGCTGATTGCCGGTATCCTGCTCCGCAAGGCGTTTATCAATACGCTGGTCACCAGCTATTTCAGTATCCTGGCCATTCTGGTGTTTTATTTGTCCGCCCAGAACCCGGACCTGTACCGGGACAGGCAGACCCATCTTTTCGACAGTTGTTTCAGTTTCCAAGGGAAGTTCTTTCACTTCCTCGCCATCAACAGGCACAGGGAAATTGAATACGATCTTCTTTATCCAGCTTCCGTCTTTCCTTTTCTCCGGGAACATTTCAATTCGCTCGATAAAGGCTTTCATAAACTCTTTCTGTTCCGCTTCCGTTGCGGAATGGTAGACTTCATCAAATGCCAGTAAGAGCCGATAGATATTGTCGCCGGAGATTTTCTCCTGCTGAATGCTGCGGATTTGGCTTTGCAATTCCCCAATCTGAACTTCGATATCCTCTATGGTATCATACTGCTCATCATAGCGGCGCTGCAAGTCCAAAATCTTTCTGTCATAGTGGGCATCGTTGATGTCCAAGGTGTCCATCTGACGCTCCAAGCGGCTTTTTGTTCCAAAGGCTTGCTTTAACTGACCTTGCAGAACGGCGATCTGCTTTTCCATATCCTCTGTATCAACTGCCGAGCCGATTTTCGCCTGAATCGCTTCTACAAACCGAGGATTGTTGACCATAGCGGATATAATCTTTGCCACAAACTTATTGATTTCCGTCTGCTCGATATTCAGTCGGAAGCTGCACTCATGCCCGGTTGGTGTTACTGTGTTTTTACAGTAGTAATAATATCTTGTTTTCTTGTCCTTGCTGTGAGCCTTGGCGATATTGCCATACATACTCTTTCCGCAGCATGGACATTTCAGAATACCGGACAGGATATGTGCGTGATCTGGATTATTGACCTTTTCCCGCTTAAAGGAATTGATCTTGCGCTTTTCCTGTGCCAAATACCAATCTTCTTCCGAAACGATTGCTTCGTGTTGCCCATCATAAATAGGGAACTCTGACTGCTCAACCACGTGCATCTCGTTTCTTGTACCTTGCTTCTTTTCCGTCCTGCGTCTGCCATAGGCTATCTTACCCATGTAAACAGGATTGTCCAGTACGTCCTGCACGAAGCTCCTTGAAAATCCGGGAATGGTATTGTTCTGCCGCAGCTTCTTGACAAAGCCATTGCGATTCAGGTATTTTGCAACTCCAGCAACCCCCTCGTTGGTGTGAATATAACGGTCATAAATAACACGGATTACTTCCACTTCATCCTCGGCAATAACAAGATCGCCGTTTTCCAGACTATATCCATAAGGGGCAAATCCGCCGTTCCACTTGCCCTCACGAGCCTTTTGCTCCCGTCCTGCCATTGTTTGGGTGCGGATATTCTCTCGCTCGATTTCTGCCACCGCAGACAGCACGGAAATCATCAGTTTTCCGGCGTCCTTAGAGCTGTCAATGCCATCCTCCACGCAGATCAGATTGACACCGAAATCCTGCATGAGCTGCAAAGAGTTCAGAACATCCGCTGCATTTCTGCCAAATCGGGAAAGCTTAAAGACCAGCACATAGGAAACGCCGTCTTTGCAGTCCTGAATGTCATTCAGCATCCGTTGAAAATCCTGCCGTCCTTGGATGTTCTTTCCGGAAAAGCCCTCGTCAGAATACTCCCCCGCAATAACCATATCTTCGTATGCCGCATACTTCCGCAGTTTGTCACGCTGGGCATCCAAGCTGTACCCGTCAACCTGCATAGAGGTGGACACTCTTGTATAAAGATAGCATTTAGTTTGTTTCTTTTTCAGAATCGCCACCTCCCTCATCCATTTCTTTTACCATAAGTCCCTCGTTGCGGATATAATACTCCAAAAGCCACAGCACATAATCCGGTGCATGGCGGTTATCCAATTCCCACTCGGTCATAGTCCGGTAAGGGATATGGACGAGCTTGCAAAAATCTTTCCGGTTCAGTCCTGTACTTTCCCGCAACTTGATAATTCTGTTCTTACAATCCATCTGTCTTTTCTCCATTAAAAACAAAAATACACGTTGCGTAATCATTATAGCATAGCTACACCGAATACGCAACGTGTAAATTGTAAATTTTTACGCAGCCTTATTCGTCAAAGGCTGCGCTTGATTTCTTTCCTCGGAATGCTCTACTTTCTGCTGGGCATCCTGTTCCAATTTATCCAAAACCTGATGTCCGTATTTCTGGAGCATCTGGCTCATAACATCCACACAGCGGACAAATGCCGCATTATACTTTGCATCCTCATAATATTTCTTCAATAGGCAGTTACCTCCATCAAATTTCCATGTCCTGTCCACGCTTGCGGGCAGGTGCTTTGTGTTCCTGTGTTTCCTTTCCTCTGGCGAGGATAGAATTGATAAAAGCCCAAACCTTTTCGGATGCAACTTCCAGTGCATCAAGGAAAGGCTGGGCTTTCTGTTTCAATTCCTGATATTTTATATTTGCTTCTTCACATCGCTGCTTCCAAATGGATGCAGACTTTTGAGCCGATTCCAGTTTCCCTTTCAATCGCTCATTCTCTGCATTGATGATAATGCCATTGGTGGCATAGCGTTTCAGCGTGTCACATTCATCCGGTGTCAGCGTGATATTGTTTCCGAATTTAACTTTCTTACCCATCGCTTCAATATCCTGCACCGTCAGAGCAACGGTCTTTACTGCCTTGGTTTCCTTTTGCAGAGCTTCCAGTTTCTTTTTCTGTTTCTCTGTGGCAGCCTTGGCGTCCTCCAAACTTTGTTCTGCCTGTGCCACCTGTCCGGTCACAGCTTCCAAACGCTGCTGCTCTGCCTGCACCTTAAACTGTGTCACCGTCAGATGTTCTTCAGTGCTGCCACGTTCTCCACGCTCCACATCGTCATATCCGGCTGCACGCATGAACTGAAAGAAGTCATCCTGCAACACACTGTAGGATGACTTCAATATCTTTTTTCCTTTTGCGTTAATCATGGGATTACCGTTTTCGTCAAGCACCGGCTTGCAGTCCCATTTCTTACTTCGACTGACCTGCGTGATCGTTTCCTTTACGGTTCCCCGGAGGGCTTCATCCTTACACCGCTTCGACCAAAGGATCTGCTTTTCCACCACAGGGATATAAACCACATGAAGATGGTAGTGGTACACATCCTCGCCCAGCGCTTCGGACATTGCCTGGTTGCGTTCATCGGCGTGCATCACAGCGGAGAGGATATACTGTTCACCGCCCACGATCTCCACAGCGGCTTTATAGGCATCGGCATAAAACTGTTTTGCAAATTCATAGCCGCCGTGGTTATAGAAGTAAGCGGAGTTCACATCAAAAACTAACTCGCCGTATTTAACTGCGTCCGGTTTCAGACCTCTGGTAGAGATGATCTTGTCCTGCTCCATCTGCTCAAACATTTTTACATAATCATCGGTAGGAGCTTTGAAATGGACATTCAGGGTCGTGCGTTCCGGCACAATGTCCTGATTGCTGTAGCTGTCCTTTTCACGCTCATTGTGTTCCTGTATTTTTGCTACATCGTCCGGAGTTTCCAAGTCCTGATTCCGGGCTACGGTGCGGTCTATTCCATCATTTCTTGCCATAGATTTTTTGTCCTTTCTTTGAGATTTGCAGACAGCGGGGAGCTACGGAGAGGCACTTTTTCAAAGTGTAATAACCCACTATAACACTTTCATCCATACTGGCTGCAAAGTGCCGTGGGCTCTCCGAGGGCTCTCCCGAGGGGGAGTGCGGTCGCTGCGGCGACCTCTGCTGACCAAGGCGAAAATGTCTGCAACTTTTCTTATGGTCAGCCCGTCTGCATGAAGCTGTTCCGGCGAACTTCCTCTTGCAGACGGTGGCAGCGAAAACCGTATCTTTCACTGCCATCCATAGGCAGCACTGCGGTGCGCCTATGGGGACGGGAGAAGCGAGGGGCTGCTGCCGGGGCATCATTTCTCCCGTCTTTGCTGCCATACGATGTCGTATCCCAGCACATCGGCAAGCTCCAATACTTCCTTGTATCGGATGCTTTCCCGCTGTAATTTTGCGGACAGGTTGGAAACGCTGTCGCTCCAACCGTATTCGTCCGAGAGCAGGTCAACAACTTCCTGCATGGTCATCCCAGCACGGATGATCTGTGCCTTTATTTCGTTGCGTACATTCATATTGAAAAATCCTCCATATTTTTGATTTGTGGTTTGGTGCAAAGGCTACTCTCCAAAGCGGAGCAGATGCACCGAACAGTAAAAAATCTGCTTTCTCCTAAATCGTTTTAATTTTATGGGTGCGATACTCTGTCCATATAGGCATATATCCCACTTTACTGTTCCATGCGGTTTGGTCTGGAACAGTGAAAACACCTACTGTTCCGTGAACCGGGTGCATGGTTTGGAGAAGCACGATTTGGTGAAATGGTTTCGTTCTGCGGTCAAGAACTTTGCTGTTTTCATTACCATTGATTTTCAATGCCCGAAAACAGCTCAATTCTGACCGCTGATTGTTCCTATAAAAAAGAAAAACGGGCAAAACACTGCGTACATACATACAGAAAATGAAAGACAGGAATCAGTCCTGCCATTCCTCCGGTACGTACGTACATGGCGAAACGTCGTAAAACCCGTTTATATTAGGTCGTGCCACAGCTTCCACGCCCATAAACCCCCATACCCGCCGTCCGGCAGAATTAGTGATGTTGTTGCAATGCTCCAAATTAAATTTCTTCGCATTGGCAACCATGGCATCGCTGAAGCTGCGGGCTTTCAGAGGGGCAAGGGAGTTTTCCTCGCACCACAGGCGATAGATAGCGTAGAAGTCCTTGGAACTGATGGAAGCATCCGCTTTGCGCCGGATATACCCCTCGGAATCCATGAAGTCAAAAATGTTGTTATTGTCACGCTTGACCGCTTCCCGGTTTGCACGGATGCGGTCACTCTCCGTAAACTTAAAGTTGTTGGCAGCGAGCCGCTGTAAGCCTTCAAACGCCCAAAGGAAAATCCCCTCGGCTTCGGCTTTCATTTTCTCTGCAAGGTCGGGATCATCGGCTCTGCCTACGGGTTTTTCCTTGGTAGTCAACACAAGCTGTCTGCGGTAAAACCCATCGCTGCGGTCATACAGGGCTTGCAGATCGCCGTTGCTGAATGCCAGTAATCGGCAGAACATCCAGCCCTGATAACTCTGTTTGTTCTTTCGCTCCAAATCCATTCTGCCTTGCGCTGTCACAATGGATTTTACATAGTTGGTCTGACGCAGAGCTTCCATGCACATATCATCATCCACACACAGCAGGATGTGTTCCAGATCAGCACGGGCGAAGCGGTCTTTAGAAATCTTACCGATACTGCCGTCTTTCATATTCGTACCGAATATAGCAGAAAGCACCGAACCGATTTGAGATTTGCCCTCGCCGCCGTTGCCCTTAATCACCATCATGCGCTGTCCCTTGTTGGAGGGAATCAGGCAATAGCCGATAAATTCCTGCAAGGTGGGGATGTCCTCCGGGTACAGCAGACCGTCCAGAAAGTTCAGCCACAGGGCAGGCGCAGAAGCATCTGGATTGTAGGAAACAGGCAAGCGGCTCTGTACGATTTCCTGTTTCCCCTCGATAAATCTTCCATCCAGCATAAGTGTTCCGTTGGCAACATGGAGGCGGTCAGGCTGGGGAGGAAGATCCTCAACCATTGCTTCCAGTTTCAGCAATTCCATGATGTTTTTGATCTTCTGCGGTACGCTGCTGATGGTGTAGCTTTTCAGCTTTTCGTAGACCTCTCCCCGCAGGACAATATCATCCGTTACCCGTCCATTGGGCGTAAAGAAAGCTCTGTTTGCAAAGATGATTCTGCGCTCTTGCAGAAATTCTTCACAAAACAGAGCTTCGTTGATGTTCTGCCCCTCAAACCAGACAGGCAAGTTCATATCAGGCATTTTCCGTTTCTTCGCCATGGTGCGCCACCTCCTTTTTCTTTCGTGCGGTGTACTCTTGCAGAAAAGCAATTTTGCCATCTTGCATCAGCTTGTCCACCAATGCCACCCGTTCTTCCAGATCACCCACGGTAAGCACATCTGCCATATATTCGATATGGCAGTGCATCTGGCAGGCTTCCACAAAACGGTCATCATAAGGCTCGTCCGGTGTTTTGGGTGCATACAGCACTTTCCAATTCTCCAACAGATGCAGATAATCCGTCAGCACACGGAAGCAAAGCATTTCATCCTCCCGGAACTGTCGGATATGGGGGCGCTTTGGCTTGACCATAGCTGCGGCAGTGGGTGGTTTCGGGTCAAGCCCGAAGTCCGCAGCCAACTTTTGTGCCGCTTGCAAACTCGTCAGATTGAACAGCCTTGCCACAAGGTCAATTACATCCCCCTTGGCTCCGCAGCCGAAGCAGAAGAAATAATCTTCATTCAGCTTCAGGCTCGGATGCCTGTCATTGTGGAACGGGCAGCAAGCCATGCCGTTGCGGTTGACTTTCAGCCCGTAGTGTTCGGCGGCTTGCTTTACGCTGATTGCCGCCTTGATGTTTTCATAGATTGTCATAGAAAAACCTCCGTTCATAATAGTCTGGAAAGCACGAAGCACCCGCCGTGATTGGCAGGTGCTTCGCCCTTTCTACTATGGTTATGACGGATTTGGAAAAAAGCAGGCTAAAAGCAGGACAACCCCGTTTCAAAAAACAGGACAACTTATCTGATGATGTAGATTCCTTCACATTTGCATGGTATAATTAGAAAAGTGAAAAAACAGGACAGGAGGGCAAGCATGAATCAAGAACTTATGACATTGGATTTTTGGCAGGATACGGTCATATATGAGGGAAAAACATTTCCTATCGGTACTCTTGCCTGTGATGCGCTGAATGTTCCTGCGGATACCATTTCTAAAATGAACGAGCAATGCGAGAAAATCAATCTTATGCTTGGGGCGATGAATGCGAAACAGGATGCTTCGGCACTCTTTCCTATGGTAAGGGAAGCTGCTCTGGCAATGCTGGATATTCTCAGTAAAACGCCGCCATTCTCCTATATGGATGTTCCAAAACACAGAGAACGGATAGAAAGGGTCTTTACTACGGATTGTGCGTTGAGCCATTTAGAGTGTGTCCAAAAAGCGAACAGCGGCACAATGCAGCTTGAAGACCTCGTAAAATATGAAGATGCAGTACTACTTGAACGTTATACTGCGGTTTTCGGGCATCTGGCATTCTCTCTCGGAGAATACCAAAAGGCAATGCTTGATTTTGCGGAAAAGTCGGATAGCAATGAAGCAGACCGCACCGCAGAGGGCTTTGCAAAGATGTTCGGCAGCTATTTCCCGCCGGAGTTCTCCATCACGGAGGGCAATGCCTGGATGTCTGTGTCCAATCAGTCTGTTCAGTATGTATCCACCATCCGTCCCGGTGAGGATGTGGCAAAACTGGTCAAGCGGATGCACTATGTTTCCTTTGTGGGGATGTTCCGGTCTGATCTCTTTGAGGGCTTATGTGTCGGTCATGCACCGAAGAAATGCAAAATCTGTGGCAAATGGTTTTTGACCACCAATGCAAGGCACACAAAATACTGCGGCGGTTATGCACCGGAGGACAAGCTGCACCGCACCTGTCGGCAAATCGGCAATCTGAAAGGCAGAGAACAGCGAGAGCTTGCAGACGATCATCCGGTTATCCAGATATACGAAAAGCGGCTGAATACCATAAACCGCTATATCAAGCGTGGCAAACTGGACGATGACGTAGCGGAGGTTATGAAGAAACTGGCGAAAGATAAGATGCTCCGGGCAAAAAGCAATGTCGCTTATGCCAAAGGAGCTTATGAGAAAGAAATGGAACAGGCTGCTTTGAAAAAAGAAGCCCTAAAGAGAATTTGAATTTGGAGGTATATCCATGGAAGGAATAAATGCAAACGATAAAATTTATAAAATGTCCTTTTCAAAGGTTTATCCACTTCTTGTTACAAAGTGTGAGAAAAAGGGACGAACAAGAGAGGAAGTAGATCAAGTTACTTGCTGGTTAACAGGGTATAGTAAAGATCAAGTGAATGATTTTCTGATACATGATGTTGCATATGGAGACTTCTTTTTGAATGCTCCCCAGCTTAATCCTAATCGAAAACTGATTACAGGGAAAATCTGCGGAGTTTGTGTAGAAGAAATCGAAGAACCGCTAATGCAGGAAATACGCTATCTGGACAAGCTGATTGACGAGTTAGCAAAAGGAAAACCGATGGAGAAAATATTGAGAAAGTAATAATTGATATTGAGGAGGTTTTAGTATGTGGACTTGTCCAAAATGCGGAAGGGAGTTTAAAAGGACAAATCAAAGTCACTATTGCGGCAAGGCTCCTGAAAGTGTAGATGAATATATTGAATTACAGATTCCAGAAGCGAGAGCGTATGTTGTGGAATTAAGAAATCTAATTCTTCGTTGTGTTCCAGCAGTTAAGGAACAGATTGCTTGGAGTATGCCAGTATATAAGAAAGACAAGTTCTCAATATCTTTTGCTGCCTGTAATAAACATATTAGCCTTTACGTAGATACAAATGTTTTAGAAATATTCAAGTCACAACTA
>Ga0256405_10000508_pt1 | contig 128716 bp, 119 predicted proteins | sample RumenRJG_02DNA_FD_189096 | JGI IMG/M metagenome (GOLD analysis project Ga0256405, IMG submission 189096) | Bovine rumen microbial communities from Lethbridge, Alberta, Canada - RJG_02 | ecosystem: Host-associated > Mammals > Digestive system > Stomach > Rumen | place: Canada: Alberta... | reverse complement strand
CTGTTAGACATGAGAGGTTAGCAGCCATAGGGATGAATGGGGCACTGATTCGCCTTCATAAAAGGATGACGTTTTCTTTAGTGAACCGTTCAAACCGGAAAACAAGGTACGTTGAACCAGAAACGATGCAGTTTTCGCCCATATAAAATAGTTTTGTCATGGATGTAACTTTATAAACCATTGTACGAAAGGCTTAAAATCAAGGCTCTTTTGTGCAAAATGAATAAGAAAGTATAGAGAGGTAAGAAATGCCGATAAACATTTTCTTACTACCAAAAAACTACGATTCACGAAAGATAAATAGTAAGTGCAATATTTGCACCTGCTATTGACAAAAAAGTGCAAATATTGCATTATGACAATAACGGAGGTGCAATGTGAGCGCGATTAAGGAATTGAGAAAAGAAAAGAAACTGACCCAGCAGCAGGCGGCTGAAATACTCGGTATTTCCTTGAGATCATATAAATCTTATGAAAATGATACAGATAAGGTCGGAACTTTAAAATATAACTATATTATTGACAGGCTTAGTGCTATAAATCCGATAGACGAAGAACACGGAATCCTTGAGTTGGACTATATAAAAGAAAAATGCAAGGATGTTCTATCGGAGTATCCGGTTCATTATTGCATTTTGTTTGGCTCTTATTCTAAAGGGAAAGCCGTGGAAACCAGTGATGTCGATTTACTTATTTCATCAGATGTAAAAGGACTAAAGTTTTACGGCATGGTTGAAAAACTCAGGACTGCGCTACATAAGAAAGTTGATGTACTAAGCCTGGAGCAGCTTAAGGATAATCTGGAACTGACAGGCGATATTTTAAGGGATGGAATTAGAATATTCCATGTTCTTTAGGATGATCCAGATTTCGGAGAATGTCAAGAAACTCTCTACAGAATACAGAGAAAACGAAAACGAATTACCATGGAATGAACTGATTGGCCTTAGGAACCGTATAGTGCATGATTACGGGAATGTTGATTTGAATATCGTATTTGAAACATTGAAATATGATATTCCGGATCTCTTGGGAAATACAACCTGAATAAAGAATTATCTTTGCATAATGTAACAAGGGGGATGTGACTATGGCATCGAGCAAGGATTATTTGGATTTCATATTAGAGCAACTTTCGGAGCTGGATGAAATATCGCATCGGGCGATGATGGGAGAGTATGTTCTATATTATCGCGGGAAAGTCTTCGGCGGCATTTATGACGACCGTTTCCTTGTCAAACCTACGAAAACAGCTAAAGCCATGATGCCGGAAGCAGATCTGGAATTGCCATATGATGGTGCGAAGGAAATGATCCTTGTGGATGATGTGGAGAATAAAGAGTTCTTAAGGGAACTGGTAGAGGCTATGTATGAAGAACTACCGACTCCGAAAAAGAAATAACTTTCAGGTTTTATAGACGATGGCAAATATCGAATTTGTAGGAGGTATAGTGATGTGGTTTTGGTTAGCACTCGGTTCAGCAGTCTTTGCTGCACTGACATCAATACTGGCAAAAGTCGGAATTGAAGGAGTCGAATCCAATCTTGCTACGGCTATACGCACGATGGTAGTTGTTATAATGGCTTGGGGAATGGTATTTATTACGCATCAGCAAGGCGGTATCAGAGCAATCAGTCAGAAGAGCTGGATTTTCCTGATCCTGTCCGGGCTGGCAACGGGAGCTTCATGGCTATGCTATTACAAGGCATTGCAGATGGGAGATGCTTCCAAAGTAGTGCCGATAGATAAACTGTCCGTAGTTATCACTCTGGTGTTAGCATTTGTTTTCCTTCATGAAGAGTTTACTGCAAAGTCGATGATTGGATGCATCCTGATCGGGGCCGGAACATTGTTGATGGTTCTATAAATAAACAAATTCCAGATTTGTCTGGGTGATATGTTGACACGTTATACCAGAAGATAATCTTCCTACTGTATGAAACGGCAAATCACGGCATCAGTAGTATGACACCGACCTGTTTACTACGTTTCTACTACTTTTCATGGCGTAGATATGCCGTAAGATGCCGAGTTTTGGAAAAACTGTTCATTTTCGGAGTAAGAAGATTCACAAAAATACAGTCGGCAAAATGCGGTAAAAAACGGCATTTTACGGCATTACGAACGGAGATTTTATTATGATAAGAGTACTTTTTGTCTGCTGGGGCAATATATGCAGAAGTCCCATGGGGGAGTACATATTGAAGGACATGATAAGCAGGCGCGGGCTGGATGAAGAGTTTGTTGTGGACTCTGCGGCTACGTCGACTGAGGAGATAGGTAATCCGGTATATCCTCCGGCGAGAGCTGAGCTCGCAAAGCATGGGATAGACTGCAGGGGACATCATGCCAGGCAGGTGAGGAAGTCTGATTACGAGAACTATGATGTGATCATAGCGATGGAAGATATACATAGGCGGATAATGGAGGAGCGTTTCTTCGGCGGAGACCCGGAGGGAAAGGTAGTATTGTGCATGGAACTGGCGGGAAGACCCGAGGAACAGGTGGACGATCCGTGGTATACGGGGAGGTTCGAGGAGGTATATGGTCAGCTGTGCGATGCATGCGAAGGACTGCTGGAAAAATACGGTGGCATGGCGTAGCTTACAGGCTGTCGCGTATCAGGTGATAGATCTCTTCCGTGATATCCCAGGTGTAGTGGAAGTCATCCACTGTCTGATAGCCGTTCTCCATCAGGTATGAATATGTATCGATGTAGTGAGTATTGGGAATGGCCTTAAGGGTGGCGTTCAGCTCTTCTATTCCCTTATTTGACAGACCGAACTCCTCGAGCTCGGCGGCCTGTCTGACAGGATTTACAGATACAATGTACAGATCTTTTTTGAAGGCAAGCTCTGTCAGAGCTGCTTCGTATATTTCCTTGCAGTCGGCTCTGTTCCAGTAATCATTAACTCCCATATTGACTATATATACCCAGTGATTGATCTCCGGATATGACTGCTCTATGAGCCCGGCACAGGGCAGGGCGGTGTCCATCATGTATCTGAACCCTTCTCCGGCAGCGGCCACTACGAAGAAGCCGTCCGGGGTCTGATTAACCTTGCAATATACATCTATACCGAGAGAGCGGCTATCGCCTATGAGGATATAGCCTGTATCATCATATGCTGTCACAGGTATATTCAGATCGGGTGCCGAGGCGGTCATTCTCTCTTCAAGGGTAACTGGCGAGCCGGACAGCCTGCGACGGGTGATATCGGTTATATTATCCCGCCCCTCCAGATATGGTTCGGTGACCGGCCGGGACATGATGTTCAGCGGTATGAAAAAAGCCGAAAGCAATATAGTAATGGCAATGATACGTTTAAGCATGATGAGTCATTATAACATGTTTTATTCAACCACATGTACAGGCACACGGTAGGACAGACCCTCACCGCAGGATACGACGATGTCAGCATCTCCGGCAGACAGTGGGATGAGCATGCCGTCCGGACCTGCTTCGCAAACGGATGTGTCAGATGATGTGAAAGAAAGACCATACGAGACTATATCCTCCAGACTGAGCTCGGCGAAAGAATAGTCTCTGAATGTGACCAGGGGGCGGATCTGAGTGGCGTAAGGAAGGGAGATGGAGAGCGTGTAGCTGTCTGCAGGGGAAAAGAGATCCGTGATGTCCGATATGCTCCTGCCTCCTGCTGTGGTATCTGCAGGCAGGACATACAGGCATAGTTTTCGGGACAGGTTCTTATAATGTATATCAATATGGGTCTTTCCCGGAGAGGAGGGGGAGACCAGACCGTCCTTCTCGGAAATGATCTGACTGTCGTAATCCGTGAACTCCATATCAGAGGATTTTATTCCATGACGGTTCTTGTTTTCGTCTATCCACCTGAAGGCCAGATTGAAGGTACTGCTTCCTGTCGTGGCATAGCAGGAAAGCTCCTCTCCAGTGACGATGATCGGATATGGAGCTGTAGTCGGGCTTTTGTATTCGATAGCTTTCTTAAGGTTTTCGGCTTTGTCTTCGCTACGGTCCACCGTGTCGGTCAGCTCTATCTCTCCGGGAGCAAAGCGTGTAGCCCAGGTTCCCCACTCGCTATTGCCGGCCCCGGCATATGAGTAGCCTATCATGACGGGATCGCCTGCCTTGATGTGGCCTGACTCGTCGCTCATGATGCAGCAGTTGTGGCAGCCGCAGATGACGTTGGTATTGAGCTCCGAGACCCTCTCGAAGTAGATCCCGTCGTCGGACTCGTAATATAGGATACAGCTGTCATCGGTGAAACGTCTGTTGGTGCAGACAGCTATGAATTTCTCTGCTTCCTCCACATAGGCCACGTCCCATGAGTCGCAGTCGCAGTAAACATAGTCGTCGGGGGAAACGCTGTCGGTATCTATGTCGGTTTCCGTGCCGGCATCTGTATCGGTGGTATCAGTTATGCCGGCATCTTTATCTGTATCGGTGGCATCGGCCGTGTGTGTATCTGTATCGCTGCGGTCTATGGCATATCCGGCGAAGGAAAGCCGGGCGGGCCAGTCAGGCTCCAGGATATCTGCTTTGTAGACCTCCGTGGTGCGGAGCCTGTCGTAAGCATAAGTGTAGGCATCGTCGGTGACATATATGTACAACGTATCATCTTTGAGGACAAAGCCGGGCTCTCCTACACCCCATCCATTCCATACACCGTCGAAGTAGATGACAGGCTCCGGATCGCCGCCCCAGCCGGCGCCGTCCCACTTTTCGAAGGGACCGTCCGGTTGAGGGGATCTGGCGAGATAGAAGCTGTTGCATAGGCCCTGCTTTGTGATATCCATAGTGGAGGTATAGCCCAGATAATAGTATCCGTCATAGTAGAATACGTCCGGATCGCAGATGGAGAGTTCGTCCTTGGAACCGGGGGTGGGGCTGATCACGACCTTTTCGTCAGACCATGTCTTTCCGCTGTCATCGGAATGTCTGTAGGTGACCCAGTCCATCTCATGCACTCCGTCTGCGGGGATGGCGAACCAGGCATCCATGCTGCCGTCATCGTGCAGCATGACAGACGGACCATAACGGTAATCGAAGCTCACGCCTCTGGTGGGGGTAAAGACATCATAGCCGCTGTCTGTGATCTTAAGGTGCAGATGCTGCTCGGGTCCTTCTTCTTCGGGCACTTCGTTTTCGGATGTACGGTGCAGGAAAAAGTCTTTTATCGGATGCTGTGGTAAATGTGTCTGTTCGCCCGCACATCCGGATATGGTCAGTATGGTAATGATGATCGGCAGCAAAAAGGCTGTTTGGGTCTGTGTTTTCATAATGTGATTTATTCCTTGACAAAGGATAGTATATCAGATAATATACTATTCGCACGAAATATTCGGTGTATGCGATAGTAGCTTAGCTGGTAAAGCGCCACCTTGCCAAGGTGGAGACCGCGGGTTCGAATCCCGTCTGTCGCTCTTTTTTATTCCCCGGAAAGCCGGTAATATCAAGGCTTTGCGGGGTTTTGCTTTGCAGGGGAGACCTCTGCGAGTAAGAGACGAAGGAAGAGTAAATATAAAAGACAAAAGAACCGTCCCTTTGTCTGATCGAAAGACAAAAGAACCGTCCCCGGTGAGATGATTTGATTTTCAATGGAATCATACTATAATTAACTACATACTACTTTCTGAAAGGAAAATTCCGTATCCGTATAATGCCCAATACATGCAGCATCTGTAATATGAAGTTCAAATCGGCCGGGGTCACGATAAAAGGTAACGGGCTTCTATGTCCCAACTGCGCCAAATCCATCCAGCGCATGTTTGGTGATCCGGTTCCCATAAAGGACTTCACTCCGTCAGAGCTGCTCATATATCTTGCGGATCCGTCCACCTGTCCTCCTACCGCACCGTATTATAAGAAAATGAATGATAACGGCTGCGTTGTCTGCGGTCGTTTCGATACTTTCATCGGACGATATACCAAGGACCGGAAGCCACTGTGCAAAGACTGCGTACAGAACTATGCGACCGTTTCCAGTGAGTATTTTATGGATCCCACAGGCTTTTCCGCAAAGCATGATGCTGCTTACTTTGAGGAAGTCCTTAAGGATTGTGTGCGACCGAGGCATGACATCATATTTAACTTTTCCACGAAAAAGCTCTTCATCATGCAGACAAATTCCAATACCAGCTACCGTCTGCTGAATTTCACCGATGTAAAATGTATTGATAACGGTTTCCAGCGTTATGATATCAGGCTTAATGAAAAGAATCTCCCTGAGATCGATGTGTATGTGAACGGAGAGAAGACAGACCTTGATAAATCTCCAGCAATTACAGTCCTGAAGCCCGGATCCGGATTCCGTTACGAGGGTGAAAAATGCCGCCGGAGTCTGAAGGTAACGCTGACATACAAGGGGGAGTCTTTCTTCTATATCATAAATGATTCCACTGATATGGGGCACGAGTTTGACAAGACCTTCGGCAATTTCCTACGCCTCGTACGGGAGCTTAAGGCGGAGACTGAAAGAGCTTTACTTGAAGAGCAGCGGGAAAAAGAGCGCGAGGAAGAGGAAATACAGCGCAGCATAAAGTTCGAAGAAGAGCAGAATGCAATGAGGCAGATGATGCTTCAGGAGAAGGAAGCCAGAAAAAAAGCGGCAGAGGAGCTTCAAAAAGGATCAGCTTCCGCAAATTCCGGTACATCTCACAGGATAGGCGGCTCAATGAACGCCTGGGAAATGATGCACCAGCGTTCATCCATGACCAGTTCATTTTCAAATATCGCATCACAGCCTGCGGGCAATAAGGACTACAGTTCCCTTGTTGAACTCCGTAAGCTCTTTGATGCAGGCATCATCACAGAGGAAGAATTTACCGCCAAAAAGAAGCAGATATTGGGGATCTGAAGGAAAGACAAAAGAACCGTCCCTTTGTCTCTCAACAAAACGGAAAGGGAGCATGTATGAGAAAGAGACTGGAACTACCCTGCGACAGCAGCAGGATCCGTGACGGACTGGACTTTATCAAAGAGGCACTTAAAGAGAGAAATGTGTCTTCCAAAGATATCACGCGGACGGTGCTGACATCGGAGGAAGTACTGGCGAAGCTTATATCCAATGCGACAGACAGCGATGCCATAAGGATAAGTGTCACGGGCCACTTTGGCAATGTGAAGATAATCTTCAAAGCGAAGGGGTCGGCTTTCAGTGCGCTGGATATCGAGCAGCAGCTTCTGTTCGAGCAGGAGGACGAAGAGGCCAACGAGGCACTGCGCAGACTCCTGGACAAGATACTCGATGACAGACTCCACATAGCGAACAGCAACGGTGTCAATACAGCCGTGATCAAAGCAAGGATGTCGCACTATGCGGGACTTATCTACACTCTGATCGCACTGATCCTCGGTATAGCTACCGGTCTTATCATGCACGATACTCTGCCGGCAGAGGTCTCCGGGGCGATAAGTTCGAATCTCTTCGTGCCGGTCTATACCGTGTTTATGAATGCACTGAAGATGATAGTCGCGCCTCTTGTATTCTTCTCGATAGCGTCAAGCATAGCGGACTTCGGGGATATCAAGGCACTGGGGCGCATAGCACTGAAGATAGCGGGGATGTATCTTATCACGTCCATGATCGCCGTAGGTGTGGGCTTTTTCACGTATCAGATCTTCCCTATAGGCAACACTTCGCTGGCGGCCTCTGTCTCGGAAGAGGCAGCTGCAGATACACTGGCAAAGGGTGAGGGTATGACCATATCGATAAGAGACACTCTGGTAGGTATAGTGCCGAGCGATATAGTGACTCCGTTCCAGAAATCCGAGATGCTGCAGATCATCTTCATAGCACTTATACTGGGCCTTGCGGCAGCGGCTCTGTCCAAGAAATATCCGATAGGGAGGGAGATCCTGTCGGTGTTCTATGCGATCTTCTCGAAGATAACGACGGTCCTTGTTAGCTTCATACCGCTGATCGTGTTCTGCTCCATGTCGAAGATGATGATCTCCATGAACCTCAAGGATCTGGCAAATGTAGTGCTGTGGGTCCCGGTCATATATTTCGGGGACATCCTTATGATAATGATATATCTTGTAATGCTGATGGTGCTGGCAGGGCTGAACCCGCTGACTTTCCTCGGGAAGTATTATCCGGCGATGATCTCTGCTTTTACCTTTGCATCCAGTAATGCGTCTCTTCCGTCTTCCATGAAGCAGTGTGACGAGATGGGAGTCTCCCCGAAGGTATATTCTTTCTCGCTGCCTCTGGGAGCTACGATAAATATGGACGGAAACTGTATCTCGCTGATGATAACGGCGCTGTTCTTTGCGAAGATATTCAATATCCCGGCTTCGAACGGCGTGCTGCTGTCACTGTTTATATCGATCATCGTTCTGTCTGTGGGAAGTCCGGGAGTACCCGGGGGCAACCTTGTGTGCATAGCGCTGCTGGTGCCGCAGATAGGTGTCCCGGCTGAAGCGATCAGTCTCATAATGGGGCTCTATCCCATAGTGGGCATGATGCAGGTCTGTGCCAATGTGACGGGCGATGCGGTGGCCACGACTATAGTGGCGAAGCATGAGAAGCTGCTGGATCTTGATAAGTTCAAAGCCAGGGCTTAAGACAGAAAACGGGATTTTAATTTAAAATTGCCGGGACGGGTGACTTCATCGTATAAGGTTATAGAAGATGGTGTTGTCACCGGGTGAGAGGAGAAGAACTGATGGATAATACGGAAAGAAAGCTGAAGAAGCTGTTTGATTTTCAGAAATTTGAGAAGGAGCCGGGACTGCAGAGTGTGATAGACGATGCGAAGCAGGACAGAGCCGGAATGAACAGGCTTTCGGATGATGACCTTGAGTTTGTGGCCGGAGGTGCCGGTAAAGGTGCTTTCGAAGATGATCCGCAGGCAAACGGCAGGTGCAAGGTGAAGGATTGCAGCGGATATTTACGGAAGCTTCCGGGCGGTGGATATATATGCACGAGCTGTGGGCAGGTGTATGACAAGAACAGGCAGCCTGTCACGAAGGGAAGCGGCTTCGACCTGAACTGACCCGGAGGTTTCATAACAACCGGATAACATCTTATTTTTCCATGAGATCGGGCAGGCAACTGCCCGATTTTTGTCTTGATTTATACTCTCATAGTAAGTAATATATATAGTTGCACGTAATTGTTAAATTTTTATAAGAAGAGAGGTTTATAGAATGGCAAACGTAGATTTAACGAAGTATGGCATCACCGGTGCCACCGAGATCATCCACAATCCTTCTTTTGAGTTTCTCTATGAGGAGGAGATGAAGAGCGACCTTACAGGCTTTGATAAGGGCGTGCTGACAGAGCTCGACACAGTCAACGTCATGACAGGTGAGTTCACAGGAAGGTCTCCCAAGGATAAGTACATCGTAATGGACGAAAACTCAAAGGATACCGTATGGTGGACCACAGACGAGTATCCCAACGACAACCATGTCATGACTGAGGAGACATGGGCTGCTGTCAAGGAGATCGCCAAGAAGGAGCTCTCAGGCAAGAGGCTCTTCGTCGTAGATGCATTCTGCGGCGCCAACAAGGATACGAGAATGGCTGTCCGCTTCATCATGGAAGTGGCATGGCAGGCTCACTTCGTAAAGAACATGTTCATCCAGCCTACAGATGAGGAGCTGGAGAAGTTCGAGCCCAACTTCGTAGTCTACAATGCTTCCAAGGCAAAGGTCGAGAACTACAAGGAGCTCGGTCTTCGCTCCGAGACCTGTGCGGCATTCAACATCACGAGCCGTGAGCAGGTCATCATCAATACATGGTACGGCGGAGAGATGAAGAAGGGTATGTTCTCAATGATGAACTACTATCTGCCTCTTAAGGGTATCGCTTCCATGCACTGCTCGGCAAACACTGATATGGAGGGTAAGCACACAGCTATCTTCTTCGGTCTGTCAGGCACAGGTAAGACTACTCTTTCCACAGATCCCAAGAGACTCCTCATCGGTGATGACGAGCACGGCTGGGATGATGACGGCGTCTTCAACTTCGAGGGCGGATGCTATGCTAAGGTCATCAACCTGGACAAGGATTCAGAGCCTGATATCTACAACGCCATCAAGAGGAACGCTCTCCTGGAGAACGTTACCGTAGATGCGAACGGCAAGATCGACTTCGCCGACAAGAGCGTCACAGAGAATACACGTGTATCTTATCCTATCGAGCATATCGAGAAGATCGCAAAGAACGTGAACAAGATCTCTGCCGGTCCTGCAGCTGACAATGTCATCTTCCTTTCAGCTGATGCATTCGGAGTGCTGCCTCCCGTATCCATCCTGGATCCCGAGCAGACACAGTACTACTTCCTGTCAGGCTTCACTGCAAAGCTTGCAGGTACCGAGAGAGGCATCACAGAGCCTACACCTACATTCTCTGCATGCTTCGGCCAGGCATTCCTGGAGCTGCATCCTACCAAGTACGGTGAGGAGCTCGTCAAGAAGATGAAGAAGAGCGGAGCAAAGGCTTATCTTGTAAATACCGGCTGGAACGGCACAGGCAAGAGAATATCCATCAAGGATACCCGCGGTATCATCGATGCTATCCTGAGCGGCGATGTGCTGAAGGCGCCCACCAAGAAGATCCCTTACTTCAACTTCGAGGTACCTACGGAGCTTCCCGGTGTGGACAGCGGAATACTCGATCCCCGCGATACATACGCTGATGCTTCCGAGTGGGAGACAAAGGCAAAGGATCTCGCTTCCAGGTTCCAGAAGAACTTCAAGAAGTACGAGGGTAACGAGGCAGGTAAGGCTCTCGTTGCTGCAGGTCCCCAGCTCTGATACAGGACTTGACCTGAGATATTACAAAGGGGTGCGGTCGGATGGCCGCATCCCTTTTCTTGGATTATGTGCACCGGACGGTGCGTATGGTATACTGATATCTGCCGACCGGCAGGAAGAGGGCTGAAAGATAGACAGGAAAAAGAGTTTATTATACATAGCGATAGTTATCATAGGCGTATATGTCGGGATAGCCCTGGGCAGTCCCGGATGGATGAAGCCTGTGGAGGAGGCTGAAGAGCCCTATATCAGCGCAGGAAGCGAGGCTGTGTCAACGGAAGACAGCACAGCTGCGGAAGCTGCCGCGGCCGACGAGGTGACCGGAGCGGATACGGCTGAGAGCGAGCCTGAGACGCAGGTCGCTGAGCTTACGGCCGAGACCGGAAGCGGAGCCGAAGCCGGGACACCGGAGGAAGTGCCGGGGGCGGAGGCATACACGGACGCAGTGGTGGTGCCTCACGGGAGCCTGTATCCCGAGGGCTTCGATGCGAAGACGATACCTGCATACAGCGGGAAGAAATATGTGATACTGAACGATGGGAAGCCATATTTCACCGATGCGGACATAGCCAGGGGGAAGGATGAGTTCGAGCTCTACTCCGGCATGGATGAGCTCGGCAGATGCGGGACAGCCTTTGCGAACGTGTGCCCGCACCTGATGCCGGAGGGGAAGCGCGGGGATATCAGCGAGATACACCCCACCGGATGGAAGCAGAAGCGCTACGACGGGATAGTGGATGCGGATCCGCCGTATCTCTACAATCGGAGCCACCTCATAGCTTACAAGCTGGCGGGGGAGAATGCGAACATATACAATCTGATCACCGGCACGCGGTATTTCAACGCGGACGGGATGTCCTATGTGGAGGACAGGGTGGATGAGTATGTAAAGAGTACGGGCAATCACGTCCTGTACAGGATCACTCCGGTGTTCGAGGGAGATGAGCTGCTGGCCAGGGGAGTGCTGATGGAGGCGAAGAGCCTGGAGGACGGCAGGATAGAGTACTGCGAGTTCATATATAACGTGCAGCCCGGAGTATATATTGACTACAGGGACGGATCTAATCATAAGGAGTAACTGAATGAATGTCCTGGAATATCTGAACAAGAATGGCATAGCGATATCCGCGGTGTGCGGCGGAGAAGGAAGATGCGGGAAGTGCCTTGTCAGCATAGACGGAGGAGATCTCGTGCCTGCCTGCAGGACTGAATACGTGGAAGGCATGGATATAAGGGTGCCGGATGCGGGAGCTGACATGAAGGTCCTGGCTGATGCGACTGATGCCGAAGCGGGAGAAGACAGCGGACACTACGGTGTGGCTGTAGATGTGGGCACCACGACCATAGCGGGCGTGCTGTGCGACAGAGGCAGCGGAAGGGTCATGGAGAGAGCGACCAGGCTCAACTCCGGCAGATCCTTCGGGGCGGACGTCATATCCAGGATAAAGGCAGCCGGCGAGGGCTACTCTGTAGAGATGCAGATGAAGCTGAGGGATGATATCAAGGAGGTCATCGCCGAACTGATACGATCCACCGGGATCAGAGATATAGAGCTCATATCACTCGCAGGGAATACCACGATGATACATACTCTGAACGGGTATTATCTCCCGGCCCTGGGGACATACCCCTATGAGCCTGCGCATACCGAACTGATTGACTCCGATGCCGGCCGGATCCTGGGATATGGGGAGGAGTTCATAAGAGATACCCGTACGATAGTATTCCCGGGGGTGTCCGCCTTTGTGGGCAGCGACATCGTATCGGGTCTCTATTATCTGGATGCGCACAATAAGGGGGCGAAGACCTACGGCATGATGGATATCGGCACGAACGGCGAGATGGCTCTCGTAAAGGACGGCAACATATTCGTGGCATCGACTGCGGCCGGCCCGGTCTTCGAGGGCGGTGAGATCAGCTGCGGTACGGGCAGTGTGCCGGGGGCCATAGACCATATGAAGATAGGTGAAGACGGTAAGGCACAATATACGGTGATAGCCGATGCTGCGGGAAGAGCGAGGCCTGCCACGGGACTTTGCGGCAGCGGAGTGATAGACTGCGTCGCAGAGCTGATCAGGACGAAGAGATGCAGTGAGCACGGCACCTTCGCTTCTGATGTCACGGACGACAGTACCGTGGCCATCGATGCGGGATATGTGATCGCGAAATCTCCGGTGGGAGGCAGGCTGGTCTTCACACAGGATGATATGAGGCATGTGCAGCTTGCCAAGGCAGCTATAGCGGCAGGTTTCGAGATACTCTGCGAGAGAGCGGGGCTCATCGGTGTGGATGTGGAGTATGTATTCCTTGCAGGAGGCATGGGTAACGGCATCGATACAAAGTCGGCGATAAGGATAGGGATGATCCCCGGGGTGACGGAGAAGTCTGTCAGTGCGGTGGGCAATATCTCCCTCAAAGGCGCTATGAGGCTGCTCTCCGGCAATACCGAGGACAGGCTCAGGGAGATATCCGCGATCAAGCACAGGTGCAGTGCGGTGGATCTGGCTTTGGACCCCACCTTCCAGGAAAGATACGTATCTCACATGGACTTTGATATGTGAATCTGATAGGATAGTGCTGCCCTGATACGGGCAGGAGGTTTGGATTGGACAAGGATATAGCTTCAAACATAAACAGAAGAAGGACTTTCGCGATCATATCGCACCCCGATGCGGGAAAGACGACCCTCACGGAGAAGTTCCTGCTGTACGGCGGACAGCTCAATACAGCCGGGAGCGTGAAGGGCAAGGCTACCGCGAAGCATGCGGTATCGGACTGGATGGATATAGAGAAGGAGAGAGGGATCTCCGTCACATCCTCCGTGCTGCAGTTCGAGTATCAGGACAAGTGCGTGAACATACTGGACACCCCGGGACATCAGGACTTCTCCGAGGACACCTACAGGACGCTGATGGCAGCGGACAATGCTGTGATGGTCATAGATGCCGCGAAGGGAGTGGAGCCTCAGACGAGAAAGCTCTTCAAGGTCGTGGCGAGAAGAGGCATACCGGTATTTACCTTCTTCAACAAGATGGACAGGGATGCGCTGGACTCCTTCGAGCTCATAGACCAGGTGGAGCACGAGCTGGGGATAGAGACCACGGCTGTGACCTGGCCAATAGGCTCGGGTAAGGACTTCAAGGGAGTCTACGACAGGAACAGGAAGCAGGTGATACTCTTCTCGGATACCCAGAAGGGTACCAAGGAAGGTAAGGAAGAGGTCATAGACATAGATGATGAGGCGAAGCTCAGGGAGGCCATAGGAGAGGAGAGATATGAGCAGCTGATGGGAGAGATCGATCTGCTGGACGGAGCCTCCGCAGAATACGATCAGGATGCGGTATCCCACGGAAAGCTCTCGCCGATATTCTTCGGGTCGGCCCTGACGAACTTCGGTGTGGAGAGCTTCCTGCAGTACTTCCTGAAGATGACCACAAGTCCTCTGCCCAGGATGTCTGATCAGGGGATGATAGACCCGGCAGAGAGGCCTTTCTCGGCTTTTGTCTTCAAGATACAGGCCAATATGAACAAGGCGCACAGGGACAGGGTGGCCTTCATGCGTATCTGCTCGGGCAAGTTTACGGCAGGTATGGATGTGTGGCATGTGCAGGGAGGCAAGGAGGTCCGCCTTTCCCAGCCTCAGCAGATGATGGCAGACGACAGGCACATGGTGAACGAGGCCTATGCGGGAGATATCATCGGTATCTTCGATCCGGGCATCTATTCCATTGGAGATACGCTCTGCATGAGCAGCGACAAGTTCAGGTTCGGAGGAATACCCACCTTCGCTCCGGAGCATTTCGCCAGGGTGCGTCAGATAGATACCATGAAGCGTAAGCAGTTCGTGAAGGGTATTACCCAGATAGCCCAGGAGGGAGCCATACAGATCTTCGAGGAGCCCAAGGGCGGCATGGAGGAGATCATTGTGGGTGTAGTGGGCGTGCTGCAGTTCGATGTGCTGGAGTACAGGCTCAAGAATGAATACAACGTGGACATACGCATGGAGCAGCTGCCCTATGAGTATATCAGATGGATCAAGAACGATAACATAGATCTGGATGCCATCACCGGCACCTCGGACATGAAGAAAATAAGGGATCTCAAAGGCAATCCTCTGCTGCTCTTCGTCAACTCCTGGAGCGTGGGGATGACGCTGGACAGGAACGAGGGGCTCATCCTCGAAGAGTTTAACGAAAACGAATAATGTGATATACTTTCAGATGATCGATTTTTAACTTATCCGGAGGATAGATATGGCATCGAAAAAAGAGACATCGACTGAGAAGATCGAAAAGGCATATACGCTGGACAGCAGCAGTGCGGGCGAGGTCAAGGTAGCTGACGAGGTGGTCGCTTCCATAGCTGCTCTCGCCGCAGGAGAGGTGGAGGGCGTGAGCGGAACCACCGGCAGCATCGGACAGATGCTCATGAAGACAGTGGGAATGGGAAGCGGCAGCGGAAGCGGTGTGAGAGTGGATATAGCCGGCAACATGGTCCGCGTGGATCTGGCGCTGGTGATGAGGTACGGCTACAACGTCATGGAGACCTGCCGCAAGGTGCAGGACAAGGTCAAGAGTGCCATTGAGAACATGACAGGACTCAATGTCACCGATGTGAATATCAGAATAACAAGCGTTACGAACGAGCCAAGGACCGATAAATGATCGGAAGAAGTGCTGTAAGGGAGCATGTTTTCGTACTCCTCTTCGAGTCTATATTCAACCGGCCTGAGGATATGGCGGAGGTCACTGAGACCTATTTCGAGGGGCTGGACGAGCCTGTGGATGCCGAGAGCTGCGCTTATATAGAGCAGAGGTTTCACGAGGTAGAGGAGAAGCTCCCTGAGATAGATGCTCTGATAGAGGAGCACAGCACCGGGTGGAAGATAGGACGTATCGGCAAGGTGGAGCTCTCCATCCTGCGGCTGGCAGTATACGAGCTGAGATACGATGACGACATACCGGAGAAGGTGGCGATCAACGAGGCCGTGGAGCTGGCCAAGAAGTACGGCCAGGAACAGGCGGGAGCTTTTGTGAACGGAGTCCTGGCGAAGTTCACTTAGATCATAGATCCATGAACAAGGTATATACCGTAACTCAGATCACATCATATCTGAAGAGCCTGATAGGCAGGGATGCCGTCTTGAGGGCACTGTCTGTGAAGGGCGAGCTTTCCAACGTCAAATATCACTCATCAGGTCATATATACTTCACCGTCAAGGATGACGGAGCATCGATGTCGGGTGTGATGTTCGCTTCCGACGCGTATGCCATGGACTTCAGGATCGAGAACGGCATGAAGGTCGAGATCACCGGAGCACTGGGAGTATACGAAAAGGCCGGATCCTATCAGATATATGCGAAGAAGATAGCAAGAGAGGGGCGGGGGGAGCTCTATGAACGGTTCCTGGCACTGAAGGCCGAGCTGGAGGATATGGGGATGTTTGCCGATCAGTACAAGCAGCCCATACCCGGGTATATCAGCAGGCTTGGGGTGGTCACGGCACCCACGGGGGCCGCGGTAAGGGATATCATCAATATCGCAAAGCGCAGGAACCCCTATATCGAGATCATACTCTATCCTGCAAAGGTGCAGGGAGAAGGTGCGGCGGAGTCTGTGGCACAGGGGATAGAGGTGCTGGACAAAGCCGGAGTGGACGTGATCATAGCGGGACGGGGCGGAGGCTCCATAGAGGATCTGTGGGCCTTTAACGAAAGATGCGTGGCAGAGGCTGTATTTAACTGCCGGACTCCCATCATTTCCGCTGTTGGACACGAGACGGATACTACCATAGCGGACTATGTGGCGGACCTCAGGGCTCCGACTCCGTCGGCAGCGGCAGAGCTTGCTGTCTACGACTACGAGGAGCTGGAAGCTCAGCTCGAGGGCTACAGAGAGTCCCTGAGACACGGGATGGATATGATGCTCTCGGGCAGGAGGCTTAAGATACGGGAGTACGCTGCGGCACTCAGGGAGAACCGTCCCGACTCTGTGATAAACGCAAAGAAGATGAGGCTCGTGGATATTGAGAACCGTATGAGAGCCGGTATGCGTGATGCCGGAATGAGAGCGAGGAGCAGACAGGACAGACTGCAGACAGGCCTGCCGCGGCTCATGCGGGAAAGGCTTATGAGCGCGAAGCACGATCTCGCACTCTATGCCGAGAGGCTCAAGGGCGTGTCTCCTCTGGAGAAGCTTACCATGGGCTATTCTTATGTGGCGGATACGAAGGGAAGGAATATAAGGGATGCCAGGGAGCTGGATCCCGGCGATACAGTGGACATATACATGCTTCATGGAAAGGTGACGGCAGATGTCAGAGAGATCAAAGAAACTGAGTATTGAGGAGAGCTTTGAATATCTTGACGGGATACTGGAGCAGATGGAGGATGAGGACATCTCTTTAGAGGACTCCTTTGCCCTGTACGAAAAGGGGATGAAGGTGCTCAAGGAGGCATCATCGGCCATAGATGAAGTGGAGAAGAAGGTAAAGCTCATAGACGAAGAAGGTAAAACGGAGGATTTCGATGAATGAATCTGAACTGAAGCTCGCCGCACTCCGTGCGGATGACATCATATTCAAGTATCTGCCCTCTGAAGAAGGGTATCCGGTCACGGTCATTTCCGCCATGAACTATTCGGTAAAGGTGGGAGGCAAGAGACTGCGCCCGATCTTCATGTACGAGACCTTCAGGATGTTCGGCGGCAAGAGTGAAGTGATAGAGCCCTTCATGGCGGCGATAGAGATGATACATACCTACTCTCTGGTACATGATGACCTGGAGGCCATGGACAATGATGAGTTCCGCCGCGGCAGGAAAACAACGCACGTTATCTACGGTGAGGGAATGGCGATCCTGGCAGGTGACGGACTGCAGTCGCTCGCATTCGATACGGCCCTGAAGGCTTTTGACATCAAGAGAGCCAATAAGGACAGGGTGGTTCAGGCTCTCAAGATACTGACCGAAAAGGCGGGTCTCGGCGGCATGCTGGGAGGCCAGGCCTGTGATGTGGATGCCGAGAGCAAGAAGAAGCAGGTGGATATCGATGAGCTGATGTATATCCATGAGAATAAGACCGGCGCTCTGATACAGGCGGCTATGACCATAGGCGCCGTGCTGGCGGGAGCAGGTGTGAGGAACGTGAAGAAGATCGACGAGGTGGCTCTTCTGGTAGGGACTGCCTTTCAGATAGAAGACGATATCCTCGATGTGGAGGGGGATGCCAGTGTCATAGGAAAGCCTGTGGGGTCCGATGCGAAAAACAACAAGGTCACCTATGTGACCCTGAAGGGTGTGGATCAGGCCAAAAAAGATGCAAGGGAGATGTCCGAGAAGGCGATAGAGATATTTGACAGCATAGGGAAAAAGAACGACTTCCTGCGCGAGCTTATCATATCCATGATCGGACGGGCGTACTGATATGCTGCTGGACCGTATACAAAAACCAAACGACATAAAGAAGATACCCAGAGAGGATCTGCCGAGGCTCGCCGGAGAGATCAGGGAATTCCTGATCGAGAAGGTCAGCCGTACGGGAGGCCATCTGGGCAGCAATCTGGGAGTGGTGGAGCTGACCATGGCGCTTCACAGGCAGCTGAACCTGCCAAAGGACAAGATAGTGTTCGATGTGGGGCATCAGTCTTATATCCACAAGCTGCTCACAGGCAGGAAAGAGGGCTTCGATACTCTGCGCCAGTACGGCGGCATGAGCGGCTTCCCGAAGAGAGGGGAGAGTGACTGCGATGCCTTCGATACGGGGCACTCCAGCACGTCGATCTCGGTGGGGCTGGGACTCGTGAAGGCCAGAGATCTGAAGAAAGAGAACTATACCGTGGTCACGGTGATAGGAGACGGAGCGCTGACTGGCGGACTGGCCTATGAAGGGCTGAACAACGCCGCGAAGCTGCGCACGAACTATATCATCATACTGAACGACAATGCCATGTCGATCTCCGAGAATGTTGGCGGCATGTCCAAATACCTGCAGAGCATAAGGACTGCAGTGGGCTACCAGAACTTCAAATCCGGACTCGAGGTGTTCCTGAAAAAGAGCATGCCGAGGAGGGGAGAGAAGGTGGTGGATACCCTTAAGAGGGTAAAGAGCTCCATGAAGCAGCTCATAGTCCCGGGTATGCTCTTCGAGGATATGGGGATCACCTACCTGGGACCCGTGGACGGGCATGATATCACCGCCATGGAGAAGGCGATAAAAGAGGCCAAGAACATCAAGCACACCGTCATCATCCATGTGTGCACCAAGAAGGGAAAGGGATACGCTCCCGCCGAAAGGCATCCGGCCAGATTCCACGGCACGGGGCCCTTTGAGATAGAGACGGGACTGCCGAAGGAGAATACGGGCAAGGCATCGTATACGGATGTCTTCTCTACAGTCATGATAAAGCTGGCTGCGAGAAATGACGAAGTGGTCGCCATTACGGCGGCAATGCCGGACGGCACGGGGCTCAAGAGATTCAGGAACATATATCCCGACAGGTTCGTGGATGTGGGGATAGCAGAGGGGCATGCCGTGACCTTCGCGGGAGGTCTGGCAGCGGGAGGCATGAAGCCTATTGTCGCCATCTACTCATCTTTCCTGCAGAGGGCATATGACGAGATGCTCCATGACGTATGTATAGGCAATCTCCATGTGGTGTTTGCGATAGACAGGGCAGGGCTCGTGGGAGCTGACGGCGAGACGCATCAGGGGATATTTGATCTGTCCTACCTTTCCTCGATGCCCAACATGACCGTCATGGCACCCAAGAACAAATGGGAGCTCTCCGACATGATGAAATATGCCGTGGCCATGGACTCTCCGGTAGCTGTCAGGTATCCGAGGGCTACTGCCTACTGCGGTCTGGAGGATCACAGGGAGGAGATAGACTACGGCAGGAGCGAAGTGATATATGAGGGCAGCGGGATCGCGCTGTTTGCTGTGGGATCCATGGTGGAGACCGCCGAGAAGGTGAGGGACCTGCTGGGGGAGAGAGGCTACGAGGTGACTCTCGTGAACGCAAGGTTCGTGAAGCCCATAGATGAGGATCTGCTCCTGAAGATCTCGGAGAGCCACAGGCTGATCGTGACCATGGAGGAGAATGTGGTGTCCGGAGGCTACGGTGAGCATGTCACCGAGTTTGCGGCCGTGAGCGACCTGAGAGCCGAGATACTGTGTGTGGCGATACCGGATGAATTCGTGCCCCACGGAGCACCGTCCATACTGAGAGAAAAGCTGGGACTCGATCCCGAGAGCATCGTGGGCAGGATAATGAACAAGCTGTCTGTCATGGACAGGGAAACCTCTGTAGATGGCTGAAAAAAAGAGACTCGATGTCCTGCTGACCGAGCAGGGGATAGCACCTTCCAGAGAGAAGGCAAAAGCCATGATAATGGGCGGATGCGTCTATGTGGACGGTGTGAAGGAGGACAAGCCGGGAAGCAGCTTTCCTGCGGATGCCTCCATAGAATACAGAGGCAGCAGACTGAAATATGTGAGCCGTGGCGGACTGAAGCTGGAGAAGGCCATGGAGGAGTTCGGCATAGAGCTGGAGGGTCTCACATGCATGGATATAGGGGCCTCCACGGGAGGGTTCACTGACTGCATGCTGCAGAACGGCGCCGGCAAGGTGTATGCCATAGACGTGGGATACGGACAGCTCGCCTGGAGCCTGCGTACGGATCCGCGTGTCGTATGCATGGAGAAGACCAATTTCAGGTATCTCACGAGGGAGGATATAGAAGACAGGCCCGACTTCGCCTCGGTGGATGTATCCTTCATCTCACTGTCGAAGATACTGCCTGCAGCGGCGGATATACTGTCGGACGAGGCGCAGATGGTGTGTCTTATCAAGCCTCAGTTCGAGGCAGGCAGGGAGCTCGTGGGCAAGAAGGGCGTGGTGCGTGACCGCTCGGTACATATGGACGTGATAGAAGCCTGTCTCGGATATGCCGCGGACAACGGTTTCCATATCCTGGGACTCACTTATTCTCCCGTAAAGGGACCGGAAGGCAACATAGAGTATCTGATGCACATAGGCAAGACGGGGACTGATGCGGACTGTGACACAGCACAGACAGTCAATGCCGCCCATGAGGAGCTGGACAGATGAAGAACTTTTACCTGGTCGTCAATCCGACGAGAGACAAAGGCCTTGATACAGCGAACAAGGTGGAGACACACCTCAAAGATAACGGCTGTACAGTAAAGACTCATATATCGGAAAAGGTGGAGAACGACATATATACTGCCGCCGACTCCATCCCGGAGGGCACGGAGTGCATCCTGGTGATCGGGGGAGACGGGACCATGATACAGGCGGCGAGGGATCTCGCAGAGCTGGATATCCCTCTGCTCGGCATCAACATGGGCCACATGGGCTATCTCACCGATGTGGAGAAGGATGAGCTGATCCCTTCGCTGAACGAGCTGATAGCGGACAGATATACCGAGGACGAGAGGATGATGATCACCGGAGAGGTGGTGGACAGGCCTGAGGGAGAGGTGCTGTGCACGGACAGAGCCCTCAACGACATAGTGGTACACAGGCGCGGATATATGAGGGTCATCACCTATGATGTATCGGTGAACGGAAAGTTCTTGAAAAGTTACCGGGCAGATGGTATCATAGTGAGCACTCCGACAGGATCGACAGCTTACTCGCTGTCAGCCGGAGGTCCGATAGTCGAGCCGGGCTCAAAGATGCTCATCATCACACCCATATGTCCTCACACACTGAATTCGAGATCCATAGTATTGTCTGCTGGGGATCAGATCTATATTTCCACGGGAGAGAGTGATACCGCGGTGTCATACGACGGACGGGAGAGGTCCATGCTTCCCGCAGAGGGCGGCGTCAGGATCACGAGATCGGGTAAGGTCGCGCGCATCATCAGACTCCATGATGACAGCTTTCTGAACGTACTCCACAACAAATTCACAGATTAATAACAGCCGGTACTGCATCGGACCAGTGCGCCGGAGAGAGGTCCATATCATGCTATTAAGTGAAAAAGTAAAGAATATCGCACTGATAAAAGAGGCAGAGATAGTCTTCGGCAGAGGGCTGAATGTCATCACCGGAGAGACCGGTGCCGGAAAGTCGCTGGTCATAGGCTCTGTGGAGCTGGCTCTGGGAGGCAAGGCCTCGGGGAGCGTGGTGAGACACGGAGAGGAAGAAGCCTCGGTAGAGCTGGTATTCGACAGTGATGACAGCCATATCAGGGATGAGCTCTCGTCTCTGGACATAGAGATGGATGACGACGACCTCGTGATAATGACGAGGAGGGTCAGAGACGGCAAGAGTGCCGCGAAGGTCAACGGTGACACCGTAAACACTTCCGTGCTGAAAAAAGCGGCGTCCGTGCTTATAGACATACACGGACAGAGGGATCAGGCGGGACTTCTGGCGAAGAAGAACCTGTGCCGTATTCTGGACAGGTTTGCCGGAGAGAGCGTGAAAGAGGTGATGGAGCAGGTCGCCTCAAGTTATGTAAACTATAAAAAGCTGAAGGACGAGCTGGAAGCGGATGTGTCGGATCCCGCAGAGCTGAAGAGAAGACAGGATCTCCTGGAATTCGAGGTGGCAGAGATAGAGAAGGCGGATCTTAAGCCGGGGGAGGATGAAGAGACAGAGTCCAGGTATCAGCTGATGAAGAATGCCAGGAAGATCGCGGAGGGTCTCTCTGCCGCTCTGGGGGCGCTCTCGGAGAACGCCGGAGGGAATGCTTCGGACTATGTGGGCAGGGCTTCATCGGAGCTTAACATGATGCAGGGCATAGATAAGGGAACGGATGCTATCATTGATAAGATAGCCGAGATCGAATCGCTGCTGGGGGATGTGTCTTTAGATATCGGTGACAGACTCCGCAGTATGGATTATTCCGAGAAGGAGTACGAGGAGACGGAGAGCAGGCTGGATCTCATCAATCATTTGAAGTCGAAGTACGGCAAGACCATAGATGACATACAGGATGCTCTTGAGGAGAAGAAGGATGCCCTGGAGAAGATCAAAGATCATGACAGCTATGTAGGGGATCTGAGGGCGAGGCTTGAGAAAGAGAAGAAAGAGCTGCTCGGAGCCTGTGAGAAGCTTTCGGGGAGAAGAAAAGAGGCGGCCGCCGTGCTCGAGGAGCAGATGCAGGGAGCTCTCTCGGATCTGAACTTTGACAATGTCGACTTCCGTATTGAGGTGAAGCCCGACGAGGAGAAGCCGGGAGCGGAGGGATATGACACGGTATCCTTCATGATATCCCTCAATAAGGGGGAGGCACTGCAGCCCATGGAGGATGTGGCTTCCGGAGGAGAGCTGTCCAGGATCATGCTCGCCCTGAAGACTGTGCTGGCGGATACGGATGATATCCCCACGCTTATATTCGATGAGATAGATACGGGTATATCCGGGAGAACTGCAGAGAAGGTGGCAGAGAAGCTAGCGGTGCTCTCCGGGAGGAGACAGGTGATCGCGATCACTCATCTGCCGCAGATAGCGGCAATGGCCGACCACCACTTCGTAATAGAGAAGACCTCTGATGATACATCTACGGAAACCTCTGTACGGGAGCTGACAGGCGATGAGCCGGTGGAGGAGCTGTCCAGGCTGCTGGCAGGATCAGCCGTCACCGATGCAGTCAGAGAGAATGCGAGAGAGATGCTTTCTCTTGCGAAGAGGTATAAGCAAGCGTACAATTAGAGCTTAAAGAAGGGAGTAATGCCATGAAGAATATACTGTTCGTAGCGTCCGAGGGTGTACCTTTCATAAAGACCGGAGGTCTGGCCGATGTGGTGGGATCTCTGCCTCAGTGTATCGACAAGAGATACTTCGATGTCCGGGTGATGATGCCGAAATACATGTGCATGTATCAGGACAAGAAGGACATGATGAAGTACGTGACTCACTTCTACATGGACTACAACGGCAGGAGCGAGTACGTGGGCGTGCTCGAGGCCGAGTACGAGGGTATAAAGTATTACTTCATAGACAACGAGTTCTACTTCAACGGGGACAAGCCCTACGGAGATATAGTATATGATCTGGAGAAGTTCATCTTCTTCGACAAGGCGGCGCTCTCCGCACTGCCTCTCATAGGCTTCAAGCCCGATATCGTCCACTGCCACGACTGGCAGACCGGTCTCATACCGGTGTATCTCAAGGATTCCTTCAGGGCAGGTGACTTCTTCAAGGATATCAAGACAGTGATGACCATACACAACCTGAAGTTCCAGGGGACCTATGATGTGCCTACGATAAAGGCGCTGTCGGGGCTGCCTTCCTATTACTTCGCTCCCGACAAGCTTGAGGCATATAAGGATGCAAATATGCTCAAGGGAGGTCTGGTCTTCGCGGATGTGATCACCACGGTGTCGGAGACGTATGCCGAGGAGATCAAGACGGAGTTCTACGGGGAGAAGCTGGACGGTCTGCTCAGAGCCCGCTCGAATGACCTGAGAGGCATAGTGAACGGTATAGACTACGATACGTTCGACCCGGAGAAGGACGGGTTCATAGCGCGTAAATACAACAAGAAGAACTTCCGTAAGGAAAAGGTGAAGAACAAGCTGGCTCTGCAGGAGGAGCTGGGACTTGCCGTGAATGACAAGACCATGATGATCGGCATAGTCAGCCGCCTCACGGGGCAGAAGGGGTTCGACCTCATATCCTACGTGATGGAAGAGCTGTGCCAGGACAATGTCCAGATAGTGGTGCTCGGTACCGGTGAGGACAAGTATGAGAATATGTTCAGATACTTCGACTGGAAGTACAGCGACAAGGTATCTGCCAATATCTACTACTCCGAGGAGCTGTCGCACAAGATCTATGCTTCATCGGATGCTTTCCTTATGCCGAGCCTCTTCGAGCCCTGCGGGCTCTCACAGCTGATGGCGCTCAGGTACGGCACCGTGCCCATAGTCAGGGAGACGGGCGGACTCAAGGATACCGTGAGTGCATACAATGAATATGAGGGCACAGGCACCGGCTTCTCTTTCACCAATTACAATGCGCATGAGATGCTGGGGGCCATAAGATATGCGGAGCGTATCTACTACGACAGGAAGCGTGAGTGGAACAAGATCATAGACCGTGACATGGAGGCGGATTTCTCATGGCACGTCTCCGCCTCCAAGTACATGGAAATGTACGACTGGATGCTGGATAGGTAACAGCTCGAAGCACTTGCTGCTGAGAGCGTACCAGATCGTATAAGCAGAAAGCATCAGGAAAGCTTTACTGATGGTTCGCGTCAAGCCTTATGGTCAGGACATTGAGGCCCAGGACATTCTGATAATGAAGCTCCGAAGCCAGGCCCTGTACCAGACGGATACCGATATTTTTGGTCTTATCCTCCTGGTCCATCATCTTAAGCTTCTCCTCTATGTTGAAGGGAGTGCAGTCATCCTTTATTGACATGATCAGTGTATCGGGCTTGCAGGCCAGACACAGGCGGACGTTATGACGCTTGTTGTCGGCTGTCATGCCGTGCTCCATGATATTTCCCGCCATCTCTTCGAGACAGAGGCTCGCATACATGGCTCTCTTCCTGTCGATACCTTTTTCCGTGCAGAATCCCTGCAGATCATTGGAAATACCGATGACACTCTCCATATCCTTCAGATTGATATCGATACGCCCGTTTACCGGCACGCCGAAATCCGGCGGCACTGACATGAGCTCGTCGAGGATCTTCGGGAAATGCTTATTGTAGATACATGCATATATGAGAACGAATACCGGACTTATGAGGCCGTTCAGCACATTTGCGGTATATACGCCGGTCACGCCCATCCTTCCGATAAGGAGCGTTGAAAAGACGACGACACCCGCCACTCCGTCAAGAAAAGAAAGGATATGGACCGGTATGCTTCTGCTGGAGGCCTGCCAGTAGTTTGAGAAATGCGTCATTATTATGCTCAGGGGCATGCAGAATGGAAGTATCCGAAATCCCATGACCGTCATCATATATACCGGATCCGAAGGGTCTCTGTAATACAGTCTTGTAAGCGGCTCGGCAAAAAGCATGATCAAAAGCGATATCGCTGTGAGGATCGGAATAAAATTGAACAGAGCAGTCCGCATGACATCTATCAGGGACTTGCGGTCTTCTTCTCCGATACTGACGCTTGTCAGCATCCTGGACACCACCAGCATGCCCCCGGGAATGCTCCAGAACAGTGTAAGGAAGGAATTGACTGCAGTAAAGGCAGATATCCCCACGGTCCCTACAGTTGCAATGATCAGCGAGTTTACTATGACACCTCTGAGAGCGTTGTATGCGTTGCCTGCGGCTCCCGGCACGCCGATCTTTAATATGCTCCCGGCCTCCTTCCAGTCAAGGCCCTTAAGGTCGAAGTGCATGGGCGAATCCTTTTTCATAAAGCACGGAGCCTGTATGAGATAATACACCCACAGTCCGATGGAGGGTGCAAGGGCAAGACCCAGAGCCTCGAGCTTCATCACACCGACAAAGAGATAATTGAGGATAAAATTGGTCAGGATATATACTATTCCCGCTGTCATCGTGCGCTTTGCTTTATTATCAAGAGAAAGAAAAGCAGAGAGCTGGCTTCCCAGCACCAGGGGGAAGATCCCGAGGGCCTGTCCCAGCACGTACAGTGAGAGCATCCGGCTGATCTCAGGGTCTCCGGAAACGGCGACGAGGCTTCCGGCGAGACCGAAGATCAGATGACCTGCGGTCACCAACAGAGCAAATGCACCTGATATTATCATATCAAGGACAAATACGTTGTGGATCCCGTCCTTGTCGTTTCTTCCGATATACGCGCCGCAGCGGATCGTCGACCCGCCGACCAGCATGGTGTTAAGGGCGATCAGTGCAAGGCTTACCGGAGAATAGAGTCCCACGGCGGACATTGCCTTGACTCCGACGAAATTGCCGGCAAAAAGGCTTGATACTATCCCGTTTATCATACCGACTGATGCCAGAAGGATCTGTGCCGGCAACAGTCTGAACATCAGTTTCTGTGTTAATCCCGCTTCTTCCATTGTCTTCTACCCGGGCTGAGCTCTTCTCAGCCTGTCCTTTCTTTTCTTACTGCGAACAGGGTCCCTGTCCTGTAGGGCGGCTCCTCGTTGGAATATACGACGAAGCCTTCCTTACTGAGGGCCTCTATCATCTCATCCTCTCTCCCGTAATGGCTCTCCATAACGACGATGCCGATCCTTTTCAGGACCCCGTGCTTTATAAGATCGGGGATGATCTCGTATTCCGCTCCCTCGCAGTCGATCTTCATGGCAAAGGAAGCTCCGGGATTCTCATCCATGATCTTCAGTATCTCAGGACCGGCTTCCTTTATGATGGCTGTCTCGGCAGATCCGTCTCCGGGGTCTGCAGCCACGGCTTCTTTTCCGGCGCGCATGTATCCGGGATTGTCTGCCAGATAATGAACGGTCTGTTCCCCGTACGCTTCTCCGAGTCCATAGTTATATCCACGGATCTTCTCCGAGAGGGACTTCTCATTGAGGCTGAAGTTCTTAAGAGCTCTTTCATAGGTTGGCTTAAAGGGCTCAAACCCGTAGACCTTCTTTATAAATCCTTTGGAAGCGAAAAACAGGGATGCGAGTCCGATGTTCATCCCCACATCTATGAGGACTGTATCTTCCCCGCTTACGAATCTGTATGCGTTTTTAAGATAGATCTCTTCAAATACCACAAGATCGCTGAATGCGCAGAGAGTGGCTTCTATCTTTGTATCTTCATTATGGACAGATGCCCTGATGGAGCCGTTTTCATCCACCTTAAGGCTGTATTCCGACTCATCAAGACAGAGCTTCGGATTCCAGATCACGATCTTATCCCGATCGATCCCCATGGACAGGAGCCTGCTTATCAAAGACATGCACCTGCTGTGGGAGACTATGAGTATCTCATCATGATCATAGTCTTTTATTTCCTCGAATGTGCCTATGGGATATCCCATATACTCATTCATCTTTGCTTTCATCTCACTGCTGTCTGCTATCATGGAGATGGAGTATTCGTTCATGATAGAGATCTGATGAACAAAAAAACGCTGACTTAATCCGGCGACTATTACCTTCTTCCTATCTGACATCCTGCATCAATCTTCCCCTTTATTATGGTTTGAATTGTATCACAAACTCCGGGTTTCGAAAATCTGCCGCCAAAAGAGGCAGGGGGATGGCACGACTGACTGTTGATTTTGCCGGAACGTTGCTTATAATTTGGATATAGGATGTAATGTGGAGGTGAGCTGATCCATAATGGCCGGATCATCTTTTATAAAATGGCATTAGACGGAGTGACAGTATGTGCAGCAGCCTGTGAGCTGCGGCATTTCCTTACTGACGGATACATATCGAAGATAGCGGAGCCAGAGAGGGACGAGCTGATGATGGCAGTCAAGACGCAGGAGTACGGTGTGAAGCGGCTGCTGATATCGGTGGGCTCGTCCATGCCCTTCGTGTGCCTGACAGAGACGAACAAGCCCTCACCTGCCACGGCGCCGGCATTCACCATGCTGCTGCGAAAGAGGCTGATGGGAGGCAGGATACTGGCCATAGAGCAGCCCTCCCTAGAGAGGATAATACGTATCGTAGCGGAGCACAGGGACGAGCTGGGAGATCTGGTAAAAAGAAATCTCATCATAGAGATGATGGGCAAATACAGCAATATCATATTGACCGACGAGAATGATGTCATCATAGATGCCATAAGGAGGGTGCCTCCTTCCATGAGCTCGGTGCGGACCGTCCTGCCGGGAGAGAGATACTATATTGCTCCGACTCAGGACAAGGCGGATCCTTTCCGGGATACAGACCGGGATTACTTCAGGAATCATATCCTTGGAAGACCGATGAGTGCGATAAAGGCTCTGTACAGTACCTATACAGGATTCTCTCCGGTGATGGCAGCGGAGCTCTGCCACAGGGCAGGGATAGACGGAGATGAGAGCTCGGCTTCGCTGGCCGAGGAGGATATCTCCAGACTCTACGACTGCTTCACGGGACTCGTGAGCGACTTGAAGGAGGGAAGCTTCGCACCGGAGATCGTATACGAGGACGGGGCCCCGAGGGAGTTTGCAGCCATACATCTGAGCATGTATGAGGACAGCAAGAGCACGCGTTACGAATGGATCTCGGGGGCCGTGGAGGACTTTTATTCCAGGCGGAACGCATATAACCATATCCGCCAGAAGTCGGCCAACCTGAGAAAGACCGTCTCCAATGCCATAGAGCGCACCGCGAAAAAGCACGACCTGCAGATGTCCCAGGTGAAGGATACCGACAAGATGGACAGGTACAGGGTATATGCAGAGCTTATCAATACCTATGGTTACGTGGTAGAGGACGGAGCAGAATATTTCGATACGGTGAATTTCTATGACGGCAAGGAGATACGGGTGCCGCTGGATCCCTCCATATCGGTGCACGAGAATGCCAACAGATACTTCGCCAGATTCGATAAGCTGAAGCGGACGAGAGAGGCTGCAGCGCGGCAGGCGGAGGAGAGCGAAGCTGAGCTCCGTCATCTGAAGAGCATTGAGGCGTCCTTCGAGACAGCCGATACGGAGGACGATCTCGCCCTCATCGCCGAGGAGCTGAGAAGGACAGGGTATATCAAAAAAGGCGGAGCGCCGGTGAACGGCGGCAGGGCTTCCAAAGGCGGTGCATCCAGGACGGCGGTAAAGAGCAGGCCCCTGCATTACGTGTCCTCTGACGGCTATGATATCTATGTGGGTAAGAACAATATCCAGAATGATGAGCTGACCTTCAGGCAGGGCAAGGGAAACGACTGGTGGTTTCACTCCAAGAAGTTCCCGGGTTCACATGTGCTGCTCGTGACGAAGGAGAGAGATCCCATGAAGGTGCCTGACAGGACCTTCAACGAAGCGGGACGCATAGCGGCCTACTACAGCACGGGAAGGGATCAGAGCAAGGTGGATATAGACTATACACTGCTGAAGAATGTGAAGAAGCCGGCGGGAGCAGTGCCGGGATATGTCATATATCATACGAACTATTCGATGACGACGGAGGCCGATATATCCGGTATAGAAGAGGCCGAGTGAGGACTGAAAGTCAGGAAGCTCTCGTGCGGAGGCTCTCAGCTTTCGCCATCCTGCAGCTTCGGGGCGGATCCGGTATCGGTATCTTTCTTCTCCCTGTATGAGTAGGTCTCATCCATAAATCCCTTACCCTTGCGCGCGGAATACATCATCATGAAGAGATGGATGATGAGGGGCACCATGATGGTGAGCAGTACCGAGAGCATGAAAAGGTTCATCGTGTCTTTGCTTCCTGCAAGAGCCAGTACCAGTGTAGCGGCATACATGCCGGCTATGAGTATCACACCGATGAGTGCCATTATCCGTTTTACTTTCACGCCCAAAACCCCCTTATAATTGTGTCCGACCGACAAATGTAATATAATACATGAATATAATACAGGCAATACGGAGGGTGTATGAGCTTAATAAATGACTGGCGTGACATCGCCTACAGTGCTACGGCAAACAAGGGAGACCTGCAGAGACTCTGGCAGGACTATTTCCAGAAGGAGAAAGGGATATACGCTGAACTGCTGAAGACACCGGATACCGAGGTGAAGGGTACGGTGAAGGAGCTGGCAGATAAGTACGGCGTGACCCTGATGGAGATGACCGGCTTCCTCGACGGTATCAACGACTCGCTGAAGCAGGCCAACGATATAGAGAACATGGCTGAGGATACCGAGGTATCTCTCGGATTCGACAAGGAAAAGCTTTTCCGCAACATGGTGGACGCGAAGGCAGACTGGCTCTACGAGCTGCCCGAGTGGGACGACATATTCTCCAAGGAGGATCAGGAGAGGCTGATAAAGGAGCAGAAGAAGAGCCATACCTTCGTGAGAGAAGGGAAGAAGATAGGGCGTAACGATCCCTGTCCCTGCGGCAGCGGCAAGAAATACAAGAACTGCTGCGGAAAAGACGCATAAAGATAACTGAGGAACGGCTGACGGATGAAATGGAACATTGACTTTGAGGTCGCTGCTTTAGCGTTTGAATTAGTCCTTATCATCTTTTATTTCGCCAAGAGGCATCTGCCCACGAACAAGAACAGGTATTTCATTCTCTGTATGTGTGCAGGCTGCTTCATGACGTTCCTCGATGTCGTGACGGCTGTCGCCGACACATACTGGACTTTATTCCCCATAGAGCTATTACATGTGTTCAACGTACTGTATTTTGTGAGCATGGCACTGAACGTGCTCATTCTTTTCCTGTACGTCCTGACGATCACCGGACAGCGTGACACGCTCAACACGCCTCTTTTCGTGATCTACTGCATGCCTGCGGTCATTTCGATAATCCTGGCCATAGCCACGCCCTTTGTCGGTGCGCTCTACCGCTTCGACCCGGTGGAGGGATATGTCCACGGTCCGGCATATTTTACGAACTATGTACTGAGTTCATTCTATCTTCTGATAGCCACCGTATACGTGATCGTATACAGGAAGAACATCATCAGGTTGCATCTGATATGTCTGGGAGTGATGCTGGCCCTGCTGGCTCTGGGAGCCACGCTCCAGAGTCTTATCTTCAACTGGGTGCTCCTCACCAACGCATTCGTATGCTACTCGATCTGCATACTCTATATGTCGCTGCAGAATCCGGATCTGTACATAGACAAGGAAATGGGTCTCTTCAACAGGGACGGCTTCAACGAGTACCTGCAGGAGCTGATAGACAGCAATACGAAGTATATGTGCCTCGTCATATGTATAGACAACTACAGGACGGTCAAGTCCGTGTTCGGCGAGGAGAAGGCCAGAGCCGCACTGAAAGAGATGATCGACTATGTGATCGAGCGATATACGGCCAATCACATATTCAGATATGATGAGGAGACTTACATAGTCCTGAGTCCGATAGAGTTCGATGTGGATCTGGCGATATCCCAGGGACGCAGGAGACTGGAGGCCGGTTTCGTGATCCTCGGCGAGCAGATCAGACTCACTGCAAGATTCATTCAGATGCCCTACGGCAGATCGGAGGGTGACGAGAGGCACACCACCGAGATCATAGATTATGCTTTGAAGAAGCTGGATACCAGCAGAGGTGACATTTTCGTCGATGAGGAGTTCATCAGGCAGAGTGTCAGGAGCCGCAACGTAGAGATCGCAACAGAGAGGGCCATAGAGAGGAAGACCGTGCAGGTCTACTTCATGCCCATATTCTCACCCTATACGGAGAAGATGGAGCGTGCGGAGGCTCTGGCGCGTATCTTCGATGAGAATGTCGGCTTCATACCGCCTGTGGAGTTCATAGCAGAGGCTGAGAGAAACGGAAGTATCATCGCACTGGGTCGTCAGATCTTCGAGAAGGTGTGCGAGTTCATAAAGGAGCAGGAGCCGCTGCAGTACGGTGTGAGCAGGATCAGCGTGAACCTGTCGGCCATGCAGCTGATGCAGGACGGTATGGCGGAGGAGTTCATCAGGATAGCCGAGAACTACAATGTCTCCATGAGCTGCTTCAGCTTCGATATCGCGGAGGTATCCGAAAAGGATCCGGGCAGCGTGGCCCTGAAGAACATGAACAAGCTGATAGACAAAGGAGCGGAGTTCGCTCTGAACGACTACGGCAGCGGATACTCGAGTCTGGAGAATATCATGAACCTTCCCGTCAAGCTGGTGAAGATAGACAGGGCGCTGGTGAGGTCCTACTTCGAGAGCGGATCCATGCTACTGCCGGATGTCATAGAGATGTTCAGGAATCAGAAGCTGCAGCTCGCTCTTGTGGGCGTGGAGACCAAGGATATGGCCAGGAGGCTGTCTGTCATGGGATGTGACTATCTGCAGGGGTACTTCTACTCCAGGACGATACCGGCGAGGAATTTCGTGGCTCTCATGAAGAAGCAGGACGGAGGGGATCAGCAGATGAGGATGTCCGGCTGAAAACGTCTGTTGACAAGTACAGCGGCGTGTGGTATCTTACCATTTGTATTTCAAGCAGAGCGCAGCTCTCACCCTGAGGCGGCAGTATTCAAGCTTTCAGGTGTTCATCAGTAAGAATGGACCATGGTGGATTGTGCTTTGCGCAGTCCATTTTTTTGTGTCATTAAGTACCGGGAGGTAAAGGCGATTAGCAGCAACGATTATTTTATCAATGAACAGATACGCGACAGAGAGGTCCGTGTGATCGGCGCAGACGGTGAGCAGCTGGGAGTGATGTCAGCTTCCGAGGCTATAAGGCTCGCAGAGGAAGCAGAGCTTGATCTGGTGAAGATAGCACCGAATGCGACTCCGCCGGTATGCAAGATCGTTGACTACGGTAAGTTCAAGTATGAGCAGATCCGTAAGGAAAAGGATGCCAAGAAGAAACAGAAGGTGGTCGAGATCAAGGAGATAAGGATATCACCCAATATCGACACCAATGATCTGAACACAAAGATGAGTGCGGCACGTAAGTTCCTGGCAAAGGGAAACCGCGTGAAGGTCACTCTCAGGTTCAGGGGCAGAGAGATGGCACATATGCAGGACAGTAAGTATATTCTGGATGATTTCGCCGCAGCACTCAGTGATGTGGCTGTCGTGGACAAGGCTCCCAAGGTGGAGGGCAGGACCATGACGATCACCCTGGCAGAGAAAAAGTAAGGAGGACAGTAACATGCCAAAGATGAAGACAAACAGATCGGCTGCAAAGCGTTTCAAGGTAACGGGAACCGGCAAGCTGAAGAGGAACAAGGCATATAAGCGCCATATCCTCACCAAGAAGTCACCGAAGACCATCAGGAATCTGAGGAAATCAGAGATAGTCGATCCGACTAACGAGAAGAACATGAAGAAGATACTGCCGTATCTTTGATCATCAGGTGACTGCAGATAAAGGAGGAAAATCATGGCAAGAATAAAGGGCGGAATGAACGCCAGAAGAAAGCATAACAAAGTATTAAAGCTGGCAAAGGGCTACAGAGGAGCAAGGTCCAAGCAGTACAGAGTGGCAAAGCAGTCTGTGATGCGTGCACTGGCATCTTCTTTCGCGGGCCGCAAGCAGAAGAAGAGAGACTTCAGGAGACTGTGGATCGCTCGTATCAATGCGGCAGCACGTATGAACGGTGTGAGCTACAGCAAGATGATGCACGGACTCAAGCTGGCAGGTGTCGATATCAACAGGAAGATGCTGGCTGATCTCGCAGTTAATGATGCGGATGGATTCAAGACTATAGCAGAGCTTGCAAAATCAAAGCTTTAAGGTTATAATTGCAAAGTCGCATCGAGCCTGACGGCTTGGTGCGACAATAAATGCAGGAGTGGCGGAATTGGCAGACGCGCAGGCTTCAGGTGCCTGTGACCGCAAGGCCGTGAGGGTTCAAGTCCCTTCTCCTGCACTCGGAAAAGCCCGTAGTTACGGGCTTTTTTCTTTGGGAGTCAGCGGGGTCAGCGGGGACGGTTCTCACTGACTCATTTTTTGATTCTCAGCTACCTGTCTGCGACCGCCGGCGATAGCCTTGTTGCAAAACAGGGTGACGTTACTAAGCTCGCAGGCATCTCATGGCGGCAGGTACTCCACACAACTCATACGGGTTTCCCCGAACTGGTGGAGCGTTTTTTTATTTACTGTACCAAATGCTTGCCTGCTTACCTGATAGCACATTTCCAAAAGCCTCAGTGTAGCCTGCTACACCTGCGTTTTTGAAAATGCACTCTCAGGCAAGCATTCATCGCATTGGTATAGCAAATCAAAAACGCTCCACTGGTCGCGCTCATGACGCGACATCGGAGGAAACCCGTATTTCGGACAGTGTGCTCCGTACCTGCCATTCGATGCTCTGCTCGCTAAGTAACGCACCGGATGTTTTGGCAACAAATACATATCGCCGGCTGTCGCAGACAGGTAGAGCTTTTCGCTGAAAATGAGTCAGTGAGAACCGTCCCCGCTGACTCAGCCGTTTCGTTTGTGTGACGCTTTTGTGACGCGGGTGGTGTTATATTATGATCAAACAAAAGAGCAGTGTTGAAAATGAAGCTTAAACGGAATAATATACTTAACAAAAGGAGGATACTACTATGAAGAAACTTAATGAAGACTCCAAAAAAGGCTTGAGGACACCGACATAAAAAAGCTTACCGATGAGCAGCTCGAAATGATAAACGGAGGTTCCTTCACCGAAACAGTTGATGACAGCAAGTATCTTAAAGCACGGGGACTGATAGACGATGATTTCGGCGAGTTATATTGTATATTCAATTGGGGCACTGCCTCTGCCAAGGTAGATGCAGGATGGGCAAAGGTAGGTGTTACCTGTGTTACAAAACCGCTTGGAGAAAAAAATCTGTATTTTTATCAGGGCAAGCAGATCACCCGTGGTGAAGCGCATATGCTGCTCGGGTAATGAACAGGAAATCATGCTACAGGTGACAGGGGGACAGTCCCCCTGTCACTTTTATTTATGGTTTTAATTCCCGTCTGCAATAAGGGCAATAGCTGACAGAAGTCAAAGGGGACGGTTCTCTCTGACCCCTTTTCAGGAGTCAAGGAGAACCGTCCCCATTGACTTCCCCATTGACTTCGCTGAGAAAAACAAGTCAACTAGAACCGTCCCCGGTGGCTTCTTGACATCAATGGAGAAAGATTGGTAAGCTATTCATCACAACAGGGGAGTCTGTAAGGGCAGACTGAGAACGGGAGCTACAGCCCGGACCCATATTACCTGATTTGGATAATGCCAACGTAGGGATATAGAAGTGCTTATTTATGCAGATATATCATTGTTGGTATACCTGCATTTTTTTGCGCAGCTGCGCAGCAAATAAAGAGCCGGGAGGAAAAGAATATGCTTGGAAAATGTCTGGACAATGTAAGAAAGAACACGCCGCTCGTACATAACATCACGAATTACGTGACGGTGAACGATGTGGCCAATATACTGCTTGCCTGCGGGGGAAGTCCGATCATGTCCGATGAACCTGAGGATGTGGAGGATATCACGGCGATCTGCGGCGGACTCAATATCAACATCGGCACCCTGAACCAGAGCAGTATAAAGGGTATGTTTCTTGCCGGAAAGAAGGCGAAGGAGCTGGATCATATCATACTGCTGGATCCTGTAGGGGCCGGTGCATCTAAGCTTCGCACCGATACCGCTGTCAGACTTATGGATGAGATAGGATTCACCGCGATAAGAGGGAACATTTCGGAGATCAAGACTCTTGCACTCGGGAGCGGCACTACAAGAGGCGTTGATGCTGACGTGGCGGACACCGTGACCGAGGATACACTTGAAGGTGCAGTCAGCTTCGTGAAGGATTTTGCACGAAGAAGCGGATCGGTGATAGCTGTCACCGGCGCCATAGATCTGGTGAGCGACGGAGACAAGTGCTACGTGATAAGAAACGGGCGCCCGGAGATGGGACGTATCACCGGTACGGGCTGTCAACTCTCGGGAATGATGACAGCCTATCTCGTAGCAAACAGAGAAGATCTCGCGGAAGCAGCTGCAGCAGCGATCTGTGTGATGGGGCTTGCAGGGGAGATAGGATGGGACAGGATGCAGTCCGGAGACGGAAACTCCACGTACAGGAACAGGATAATAGATGCCGTATTCAACATGGATGCTCAGACACTCGACAAGGGGGCCAGATATGAAGTGCGATAAGAAAGATCTGCTGCTCTATGCCGTCACCGACCGTCACTGGCTGAACGGGAGGAGCTTAAACGAGGTGGTAAAGGAGAGCCTGGACGGCGGCGTGACCTTTGTTCAGCTTAGGGAAAAGGAGCTGGACGATGAGACCTTCCTTAAGGAGGCAAAAGAATTGAAGTCCCTTTGCGGTGAGTACCATGTACCCTTTGTGATAAACGACAACGTGGATATCGCCATGAAGATCAACGCAGACGGAGTACATGTGGGACAGAGCGACATGGAGGCAGGTGATGTGCGCTCTAAGCTCGGACCCGACAAGATCATCGGCGTATCTGCTGCCACGGTGGAGCAGGCGGTGCTCGCAGAAAAAAGAGGAGCAGATTATCTAGGGGTTGGCGCGGTGTTCCCTACGGGATCCAAGGATGATGCAGTGGATGTATCCCATGAGACACTGAAGGCGATCTGCGAGGCAGTTTCCATACCGGTCATCGCGATAGGCGGGATATCAAAGAAAAACATACATGAGCTTTCGGGAAGCGGCATCTGCGGAGTCGCCGTGATAAGCTCGATATATGCTGCAGGAGATATAAAGAAGGCGGCACAGGAGCTCAGGACTGCTGCAGAGGATATAGCGGACGTCTGAAAAATGATAAAGGGAGTGATATTCGATATAGACGGGGTGCTACTCGACTCGATGGAGATATGGGATGATCTCGGCGCGGTATATCTTAAGAGCATGGATGTCGTCCCGGAGGAAGGATTAAATACGATCCTGTTTTCCATGAGCATGGAGGAAGGTGCGGCATATCTCAAGGAGCATTACATGCTAAAGCAGAGTACGGAGGCAATCTTATGCGGCATCCAAAAGCTCATTGAAGACTTTTATTTTTACAGGGTATCCGCAAAAGACGGTGCAAAGGAAATGATGTGCTTCTTGAAGGAACGGGGGATCGGGATGACCGCAGCGACCTCAAGCCCCAGGCTTCATGTCGAAAAAGCACTTGAAAGAAACGGACTGCTTTGCTACCTTGACCGGATCTTCACTACAGGTGAAACCGGGATAAGCAAGCACTCACCTGATATCTATGACCTGGCGGCAGCTCATCTTAAGAGCGGTCCCGGGGAGACTCTGGTCCTGGAAGACTCGCTGTATGCGCTCAGGACCGCAAAGGAAGCAGGGTATATCACGATGGGAGTATACGATGCGAAAGGAGAGACTGATCAGGAAGGTGTGAAAAACACAGGGGATCGGTATCTGAAGGATCTGCGGGATTTTGATGCCGCATTTGAATATCTGCAGGACAAGACTATGAAAAAGGAGAAGGACCATGAAGACAGCATTAACGATAGCCGGAAGTGATTCCAGCGGAGGAGCCGGCATACAGGCGGATATCAAGACCATGACCGCGAACGGAGTATATGCGATGTCGGCCATCACTGCACTTACTGCGCAGAATACCACAGGCGTTACGGGGATCATGGAGGTAGAGCCTGACTTCCTGGCTCTTCAGCTGGAAGCGGTATTTACTGATATCTATCCCGATGCAGTCAAGACGGGTATGGTATCCTCCGGTGAGCTTATCAGGACGATAGCCGAAAAGCTAAAAAAGTTCGATGCGAAGAATATAGTCGTGGATCCGGTAATGGTGGCGACCAGCGGAGCAAAACTCATAAGTGACGATGCGATCGAAGTCTTGAAGAGTGAGCTTCTTCCTCTGGCTGCGGTCATCACGCCGAATATTCCTGAAGCAGAGGTGCTTTCCGGCATGACCATAAGTAACGAAGAGGATATGATAGCCGCCGCAAAGGCTGTCTATGAACAGTACGGCTGCAGTGTATTGTGCAAGGGCGGGCATCAGATCAACGACGCCAACGATCTGCTGTATCGTGAAGACGGATATGTCTGGTTTAAGGGAAAACGGATAGACAATCCCAATACCCATGGGACCGGCTGCACTCTTTCGAGTGCCATCGCATCCAACCTGGCAAAGGGGCAGGCGCTGGATGAGGCGGTAGAGCAGGCAAAGAAATACATTTCAGGTGCTCTGGCGGCGATGCTCGATCTGGGCAAGGGAAGCGGACCGCTTGCACATAATTACATGCTGTTGTCTTAACGGGAGGAAAGATGAAATGAGCGAAAAAGTAAAGCAGAAATTCGACGGATATGCGGACAAATACGATGAATGGTTCATGAAGAACGAGAATCTGTTCACAAGCGAACTAAGGCTCTATAAAAAGGCTCTGGGTGATATCACGGGCAAGAAGCTTTTGTCGGTGGGCTGCGGGAGCGGACTCTTCGAGAGCTACATCGACAGCTCCGGCATAGAGGGGATCGAGCCTTCGGAGGATATGGGAAGGATCGCTGAGAAAAGAGGCGTGAATATCATTAAATACGGACTCATCGAGGATGTGGAGCTTGAGGATCAAAGTTATGATATCATCTATTTTAACGGAAGCTCCAGCTATATCGCTGATCTTGCTCCGGTATATGCCAAATGCCTTAAGGCACTCAGGGAAAACGGCAGGCTTATCCTGCTCGATGTCCCGAAGGAAAGTGCTTTCGGACTGATGTACCTGCTCGGAACGAGCCTGAATACATACGACCATGAATATCTTAAGGGCACTATGCCCAAGCTGCCTTATCCGCTTGCACTCGCATCTTCGGGTGCCTGGCATACCACCGAGGAGAAGATCGAAGTGCTTAAAAAGCTTGGGGTCAGCAAATTCTCATTCTATCAGACACTGATAAAGAATCCGCTCTACACCAATGAGGAACCCGAAGAAGTGACGGAAGGGTACAAGAGCGGCGGATACGTGGCGATCATTGCAGAGAGATAAGAGCATGAGTGATACAAAGCTTTCAGAACTGCTTTTCAGCCGTGCGGAAAAGCTGTGGATCGAGGCTTCACACAAGGACTTTGTGTTAAGCATGGCTAAGGGAGATCTGAGCCATGAGCGGTTCTGCTCATATATGATACAGGATTATCTGTACCTGCTCGATTATACGGGGATACTGGAGCAGCTGCTGAAATGTACGGAGGATCCGAAGCTTTGCTCTTTTATTAATCGTATAATAGAAGAGGTGGGATATGAGACCGACCGTGTACATATTCCGGCTATGAAAAAGGCCGGGATAACCGAAAAGGAAGTCCAAAACAGCTGCATGGACACGGTCCTTGCGGAGTATGTGAGATATATGCGGTCCATCCCGACTGAGAGAGGACTGCTGGCCGGACTCACTGCGCTGCTGCAGTGCTCATGGGTCTACGCGTATATCGGAAGGAGCGTGACGGAGCAGTATACGGAGGAGCTGGCTTGTTCTCCATACAGGGACTGGTTTGATGCATATACTTCCGACAGCTATGTATCCTCCAATCAGATGTGGATTGACACTGTCGACCGGGAAAGCACGGGTATAGATGATGAGACAGCAGAGAGCATGTGCCGTATCTTTATCACCTGTGCGGAATACGAGAACCGGTTCTGGGACAGACTGTGATAAGTGATGATGAGCCTTCGGAAGGGATCGGGTATACTTAAAGGAAAAGAATGTATGTCTCATACAGTCATAGTCGCAGGCGGGACCTGCGATTTATCGGAATATGAAGATATCCTGAAGGACGCTTATCTTATCGGAGCGGACAGGGGAGCTCTCTGCCTGGCGGAGAGCGGCTATGATATCGACGTCTCCGTGGGGGACTTTGACTCGGTGACTAAGGAGGAGCTGGAGAAGATATACGAGGCATCGAAGGAGGTCGAAAAGCTTTATGCCGAAAAGGACGATACGGATCTCGAGCATGCGGTAAAACGCGCGATAAGTACCACTGCCCGGACGGTGTATATCCTGGGGGCCACCGGGACGAGGCTTGACCAGACACTGTCTGCGATATATCTTTTGAAGACCCTGTACGACGCCGGACGGGAAGCGTATATCTGCGATAAGAACAACAGGATAAGGATCGTAAAAGGCCATACAAGACTTTATAAAAGCTCATACCGGTATGTGTCTCTTATCCCGTACGGGGACAGCGGGACGGTGGTCTCTCTCAGGGGGTTTAAGTACAGCGGTGAGCACATTGCATTGGAGAAGAGCTCATCTTTAGGGATAAGCAACGAGATAGTCGGGGAGAGCGCCGAGATAAGCTGCAGCGATCATCTTTTTGTCTTTGAATCGAATGATTGAGGCACAGTGGGCAACAAGAGGCCGGATCACTGTGACACCGGTGATCCGCCATTGCGAAGAGGTGTGAAAATGATGGAATACGATGAGTATGTCAGAAACAGATACGAGGGCTGTGAGGAGCAGCCGGAACCTGATATGTCTTTCCTGAAAACCTGGGAAGGTATCATAGACTATGCGAATGAGGCGGGAGCCGAGACCGCGCTCAACGAGCTGGTATGTCCGAAGCACCCTGTCAGCTTTGACCATCCTGAAAAGGTTAAGATCGAAATATATGATTCCTTTGCGGGAAAGCTGCCGGTGATATATGTGCCGGATGCACCGGACTTCGAGCAGCTCGTGACGAACGTGGCACATAAGGGGGTGCGCCCCGACAATCTGTCTGAGACGGGGGCTACATTTCTTGCGGGAAAGACCACGCGCTTCATGATCCTTTCTTCCAAGCCCTACAGCAATGTGCCTGCAGCTGAGCTGGGAGTCGGAGAGGATGACTGGCAGGAAAGATCGCTGCTGCTCAGACGAGGGCATGAGTGTACGCATTATTTCACCAAGCAGAGATACGGAATAGCCGAGAATCTGCTGCATGACGAGCTGATGGCGGATTTCATCGGGATATACGAAGCCTTCGGATATTACAGGGCAGAGTATTTCCTGCGTTTTATGGGGATCATAAAAGGCAGCGGCAACAGGATGGTATATTACACGGGTGATCTGCAGGATGACATGAAGAGCCGTCTGTCCGAGCTGCTGAAGAAGGCGGCCGCACAGCTTGAAGCCTGGTCTGAGGAGGAGCCGTTTAGGCTGCTTGCGAAAGAAGATATGATACGTATCATGTGCCGTGCGGGTCTTGTCGGTATATCAGAGGGACGTCTCGGGGGAAATCAGGGTAGATAAAACCCCCGGCGTTTTGCCGGGGGAGTGAGAATACTGTGGCGGATCAGGCGTTCTGTATGTCACCCCTGGGGTCGTTCGCATAGTGCTTCGGCTTTCCGCTCCTGATGCCATTGTTCATCAGGCGGGGATCTGCATCCATGGTATCATCCTTCAGGGCTGTACGGAGCCCTGCATTTTCATTCATGTTATAAACAGCATTGCCTGCTTTGCCGGCTGAACCCAGATCAGTCCTTATCATCACACCGCCGTTCACGCCGTCCAGATCCTTATCGGAGATCTTTGCTGCATTTATCTTCTTATCTTCAGACATATCATATACCTCCTGAAATCAAATACCTCTACATCTATTTATACGAAAGATCGTCGGAGATGGCAAATTTTTCCTGAAAAATAAGTCAACGAGAACCGTCCCCACTGACTCACAGTTGGTTCAGGGCGGAGGAGAGCCAGATGGCAAGATTCGCGCCGCAGTGGATCAGCATGGGCACGAAGATCCTGTGATCTCTGTGATAGAGGGTGCAGATGAGCAGCCCCATGAGGGATGCATATATGAACTGGACCATGTTCATGTGAAAGGCTCCGAAGAGCAGCGAAGAGATCACTGCCGCGGGAAGGAAGCCGAGAAACCTGTAGATCGTATCGTAGAGCAGGATCCGGAATACCAGCTCCTCCAGAATGGGAGCTGCGATACAGTAAAGAAGGATCCCATAGATTATGTTAACCGAAAACAGACCGGATGATATTTTTTCGGTGTAGGCCGGGAACATTTCCGGGAGCGGACTGTACATGATGGCGTAGTTCAGTGCCAGACCGCACACTGCTCCGATCAGCATATATTTCAATATGTCTCTTATTGTCTTCACCTTATTCATGACAGATAAACGATACGAGAGAATTCACAATCAGAACACGATTTGTACACATTTACCCGATATAATACCATCATACAAAACAATTCTCCCCCAAACGAGCCCGGAGAAGACAGCAGAAATGCTGTGAACCCGGGAACTCTCCCGGAGCTGTACGGTGAACCGACAGCTCCGTTTCATTTTTCGTATCATTCTACCACTGCAGGAAGCGGTTGCAAACCGCACAACCCTTGACTATGGCTTTACATAATTCTATAATCTAACCAACTATGTAATAAATTAGGAGAATTGTGTGCTATGAGCAAAGAACTCGCTAAAACCTATGATCCGAGCGGCATAGAAGAGAGGCTGTATCAGAAATGGGTAGATAAGAAATACTTTCATGCTAAGGCGGACAGATCAAAGAAGCCCTTTACCATCGTGATGCCTCCGCCCAATATCACGGGACAGCTGCATATGGGACATGCACTGGACAATACCATGCAGGACATCCTCACCAGGTTCAAGAGGATGCAGGGATACAACGCCCTCTGGCAGCCCGGTACCGACCATGCGAGCATAGCTACCGAGGTCAGGATCATCAGTACACTGAAGGAGCAGGGGATCACAAAAGAGGATCTCGGCAGGGAAGGCTTCCTTGAGAAGTGCTGGGAGTGGCGCAAGGAGTACGGCGGCAGGATCACGAGCCAGCTGAGGAAGATGGGCTCATCCTGCGACTGGGACAGAGAGAGATTTACCATGGATGAGGGCTGCAACAAGGCAGTCAACGAAGTCTTCGTGAGGCTTTACGAGAAGGGCCTCATATACAAAGGACACAAGATGGTCAACTGGTGCCCGGTGTGCCGGACCACCATATCGGATGCCGAGGTGGAGTATCAGAACCAGGCGAGCCATCTGTGGCATATCAAGTATCAGATAATCGGAACGGACGACTATCTGGAGTTCGCCACCACTCGTCCGGAGACCATGCTGGGTGATACTGCCGTCGCAGTAAATCCTGAGGATGACAGATACAAGGGTCTCATAGGAAAGAAGGTAATGCTCCCGATCATGAACAGGGAGATGCCTGTGGTAGCCGATGACTACGTGGATATGGAGTTCGGTACGGGTGTGGTCAAGATCACCCCGGCTCACGACCCGAACGACTTCGAGGTGGGCAAGAGACACGACCTGCCCGTGATCAACATCATGAACGACGACGGTACCATCAACGAAAACGGCGGCAAATACGCCGGTATGGACCGTTACGAGGCGAGGAAAGCCATCGTCAGCGAGCTGGATGAGATGGGGCTTCTGGTGAAGATAGAAGACTATTCTCACGATGTCGGCACCCACGACAGATGCCACACGACAGTGGAGCCTCTGGTCAAGGAACAGTGGTTCGTGAAGATGGACGAGCTTATTAAGCCTGCGGTAGAGGGCGTGAAAAATGGTGATATCAGACTCGTGCCCGATAACATGCAGAAGACATATTTCAACTGGACCGACAACATCAGGGACTGGTGCATCTCCAGGCAGCTCTGGTGGGGACACAGGATACCGGCATATACCTGCGACGATTGCGGTGAGCTCATCGTGGCACGTACCGCACCCGATGTCTGCCCCAAGTGCGGAGGCAGGCACCTGAGCCAGGATCCGGATACACTGGACACATGGTTCTCGTCGGCTCTCTGGCCCTTCTCCACACTGGGCTGGCCCGAGGAGACAGAGGATCTGAAGTATTTCTATCCCACGGATGTGCTGGTCACAGGCTACGATATCATATTCTTCTGGGTCATCAGGATGATCTTCTCGGGATATGAGCAGATGGGGCGCGAGCCCTTCAGGACAGTGCTCTTCCACGGTCTGGTGCGTGACTCCCAGGGCAGGAAAATGTCGAAGTCTCTGGGCAACGGCATAGATCCGCTCGAGGTCATAGACAAATACGGAGCCGATGCGCTGCGCTTCATGCTGATCACGGGTAATTCCCCGGGCAACGACATGAGATTCTCATATGAGAAGGTGGAGGCAGCCAGAAACTTCGCCAACAAGATATGGAATGCATCCAGATTCATCATGATGAACATGGAAGGCAAGCAGGTGACCGTGCCCGATGAGAAGGATCTCACCGGCGTGGACAGATGGATACTCTCCAGGATGAACAGGGTGGTGAAAGAGGTCACCGACAACATGGAGAAGTACGAGCTTGGTGTCGCCGCTTCCAAAATATACGACTTTATCTGGGATGAGCTCTGTGACTGGTATATAGAGATGGTAAAGCCGAGACTCTACAATACCGAGGATGCCGTATCTCAGAATGCGGCACTGTATACGCTTAAGAGTGTGCTGATATCGGCTCTCAAGCTGCTCCATCCGTATATGCCCTTCGTCACCGAGGAGATATACTGCACGCTGAAGGAGGAGACCTCCGATGAGGACATGGATGAGTCGATAATGATATCATCCTGGCCTGTATTCGATGAAGCAAGAAACTATGCGTCCGACGAGAAGAGCATAGAGATCATAAAGGAAGCCGTAAAGGGTGTAAGGAACGTGCGCTCCTCCATGAACGTACCTCCCAAAAAGGCAGCCGATGTGACCGTGGTGTCCGATGACGCAGGAGTGCTGGACGCTTTCAGAAAGGGTGAGCTCTACTTCAGGGCTCTGATCAATGCACCCGCCGTGACATATCAGAGCGACAAGACGGGCATACCCGATGATGCGGTATCCGTGGTGACGGGCAATGCCACCGTATATATCCCTCTCGCCGAGCTGGTAGATATGGGCGAGGAGATAGCCAGGCTCGAGAAGGAGGAGAAGAGACTCCTGGGTGAGCTGAAGAGATCCAATGCGATGCTCACGAACGAGAAGTTCCTGTCCAAAGCTCCCGAGAGCAAGATAGCCGAGGAGAGAGAAAAGCTTGCCGGATACGAGAAGATGATGAGCGAGGTGAAGGAGCGCCTTGCCGCACTGAAGGGCTGAAACAGGAGATATCATGATAGATTTTGAAGAAGAACTGAAGAAATTCCACCCCTCACCTGAGGTGGAGGACGCGGAAAATGCCATCAGGGCATTGGACGTGACCGATATGGTGGATCTTATTGTCCAGCTGGAAGAAAAGAACAGGATGGGACAGAGATAGATCACAGGATACAGGGGCAATACGTTGAGATGTTTTAACTGTGGGTGCGAACTCACCAGAAATGATTTCTGCACCAACTGCGGCGCGGATATCAATGAATACAGAAGGATAGTACGTCTTTCCAACGGATATTATAATGACGGCTTGATGAAGGCAAAGGTCCGGGATCTCTCCGGAGCTGTGGTCTCTCTGCGTGCCAGTCTGAAGCTCAACCGCAATAATGTGGATGCAAGGAACCTGCTTGGTCTCGTCTATTTCGAGATGGGAGAGGCTGTGGCGGCGCTGTCCGAGTGGGTGGTCAGCAAGAACATCAAGCCGGACAAGAATATCGCCGATGACTTCATGGAGGCGGTGCAGAGCAATCCGGGCAGACTGACGGCGATAAACCAGTCAATAAAGAAATACAACCAGGCCCTGCTGTATGCGAGACAGGGGAGCCTGGATCTGGCCGTGATACAGCTCAAGAAGGTGCTGCAGGTCAATCCGAACCTGATAGTGGCATATGAGCTGCTTGGACTTCTGTATCTGCAGTCGGAGGAATTCAACAGGGCAAAGCGTGTGCTCACCCTGGCTTCGAAGATAGACAGGAACAATACCAGGATCCTGTATTACATGAGAGAGGCGGAGGAAGGCCTGGCGTTAAGGTATGCGGGGGATGGCAGATCCGGCAGGGACAGGAAGAAGTCCGCTGCGACTGCATCCGATTCCTTCCAGTATACCAGCGGCAATGAGGTCATCATCCAGCCGATCAACAATACCGAGAAGAAGGGGATGTCGTCCTTCATCACGATGCTCATCGGTCTGGCGGTGGGATGTGCGCTCATGTTCTTCCTGGTGCTGCCGGCCAGGATACGTTCCGCTTCCTCGGATATGAACGAGCAGATGCAGAGCATCAGCGATGAGCTGACGGCGAAGAACGCAGACCTGGAGGAGAAGGACAAACGGATAGAAGCACTGCAGAGTGAGAACGAGACAGTAAAGGGGCAGCTGGCTGAGCTGACAGGGAGCTCGGGCATGGTGGAGAGATATGACCATCTGGCCGACGCCGCCCTCAACTATATTCAGCATCCCGATGATGTGATGGGGACCGAGGCGATGCTTGAGAGCATCTTCGGAGACAGTCTCCCTGCAGGTGATATAGTTTCCGGCAACAGCATCAGCGCCAATACCCTGCCTGCCCTGGACCCGGCCATATATTCGGCTTCATTCAGGAATCTGTATGAATACCTGAACAATGACGTGTCATACAAGGCAGCCTCCACATATATCGACAGAGGTAAGGAGGAACTGTCCGACGGACAGTATCAGGCGGCCATAGGGGATCTGCTGAAGGCTACGGAGATAGCTCCGGGCAGCGATGAGGCGTGGTTCTATCTCGCCGAGAGCTACAGGGAGTCGGGAGACAGCGTGCATGCGACGCAGATATACAGCAGGATAGTGAACGACATGCCGGATTCCGAATATGCCGACAGGGCGAAGAAGAGCCTGACCAACGGTGCGGCTACCGACAACGAGACAGGCGATACCGCACAGACACAGCAGGAAGAGAACAATACGGATGACGATCTCGCACAGGCGCTGGCGGCGCAGGCTCTGCAGCAGGCCATGGCGGGAGCGGCAGTCCCGGATAATATAGAGAACACGGAGGGTGCAGCGCAGCAGTGAGACTGATACACTGTTCCGACATACATCTGGATATACCGTTCGGCAACATCCTGACTCAGGAGAAGTCGGCCACAAGAAAACAGGAGATACTGTCTGCTTTTTCCAGCATGGCAGGCTTCGCGAGCGAGGAGGGTGTCAGGGCAGTGCTCATCACAGGCGGACTTGTGGATGCCGAGCACATTTCAAGGATGACCATAGACCGTGTCTACAAGATAATGAAGGACAATCCGGATGTGATATTCGCACTGCTTCCCGGAAACTCCTACGAGACCGCGTACTTTTCGGGAGAGAAGAACCTTCCGGAGAACTTCAGGATATTCAGCGATCTGGACAAGAAGCTTACGATAGACGATGTGGACATCTACGGCGTAAATGAGGCCTCCAAGCTGCCTCTTCTCGACGAGAAGCAGACAAATATAGTCATCACCTCAGGGGTGTCTCAGCTCAGGGGGTTCGAGGACAGGGGCATAGCTTATCTGGGACTCGGTATGGAGAGGACATACAGACACGGAGATCTCAGCGGAGGAGGATATTTCTGCGCCCCGGGTTCACTGGAGGCGCTGACCTTCGAAGAAGGCGGCAACAAAGGATTTATGGAGATATATATCAGCGGAGGCAAGGTTTCTCCGGTGTTCGTGAGGAGCGGAAAGAGGCTCTGCTACAATGTCGATGTGGATGTGACAGGCGCTGCGAATGCTGATGAGGTGTCAGACAACGCCAGACATGCACTGAGCCTGATAAAGGGGATCAACGGAGCCGCGATGGTCAGGATCAATCTCACGGGAAGGATGGATCTGGAGCATATCATAGACGACAGGGTGGTGGAAAAGACCCTGGGCAGGGAATATTTCGCGGTGTCCGTGAACGACAGTGAAGTGGACTTTGACATCACGCTGGATGGGATATCGGAGAACACACTTAGGGACAGGTTCATCAGGAGAGTCAGTGAGGGCAATGAATCCCTGGAGCTCAAAAAGGATATAATCAAGGTCGGGATAACGGCTATTTCGGGAGGAGAGATACAGTGAGGATACTGAATATCCACATAGACGGATTCGGTAATCTGAAGAACGTCGACTATGTCTTCTCCGCTGGAATGAACACAAAGGAAATAGGTACGGTATGGGACAGGTCTGCCGTCGCGGAGTTTGTGATAGCCATGCTCTTCGGCATGAGCGGCCAGCCGAAGCTTCGGGGGCTCTATGCACCAAGAGACGGCGGGGCATACGGCGGCTCCATGACCATATCGGCGCAGGGCAATGAGTTTACCATCACGAGGAGCTTCGGCAGTGCCGATGAGAGTGCCGATACCCTGAGCTTCGTGAACGTAGCCGGCGGAGTGCCGGTGGGCTTCGATCCGTCCTTCCTGCTGGGAGTCACCAGAGACCAGTATGTAAGGAATGCCACTGTCATAGAGGGCAGCAGCTATGATGACCACTCCATGCACGACAGGAATCTGATGATGTCCCTGATAGGTGCGGAGGAGGACAGATTTGTCACAAAGAAGGCATTGGATGCCCTGGCGAGAGCGGAGACCAGGCTCACCAGAGGGGGTACCCGTGTGGTGGAGGAGGCCAGGTACAAGGAGGAGCAGAAGCTCTTCGACCTTCAGAGTGATCTCAAGTACTGCATGGACAAGAGTAACGAGGTGAAGCTCCTTCGCGAACAGGAGGCCGAGTCCGAGAGGGTAGTGGAGGAAAAGAAGAAGCAGCTGGAGGCGGCCGACGAGAAGTTCGAGGCTGCGGCTGCAGTGCAGAAAAAGAAGACACAGCATATATTGAGCCTGATTCTTTCCATAGTCTGTATCGTGGGAGGCACCCTGCTGATATTCGCGGGGGCGGTGCTCAGATTCGAGATACCGGGTGCCGTGAACGGATCCTTTGATACCGTATATGACGGACTGCTGCTGATGCTCTTCGCACTGGTGCTGTTCTATCTGAGACGCCGGTGGAGGAGGAGCCAGGAGAACAAGCTGGACAAGCTGCGTCAGAGCGCGGATACCTGCAGACAGGAATATGAGGATGCCTTCAATGTGGACAGCGGCATCAAGGAACATATCAAGGAAGTGTCGAAGGATGCCGACAGAGTCGGAGCTGCGTCGGATACATTGGAGAACTTTAAGAAACGTGTGAGCGGGGAGAGGAGCCAGCTGACAGTGCTCAGAGGAGCCAGAAAGTATATAATAGCAGCGACAGAGGAAGCAGGAAACGAGTTCGGCCGCATCAAGGAGGCATTCCCGAAGGAATCGCCGGTGCTGCTTATAATGGATATCTTCGCAGACCATACGATGGCCAGAGAGGTCTTTGGCAGGACTGCGGAGAAGTGTCAGGTAGTATATCTGAAGTGAGTGTCGGTCATCGCGCTGTGGAGTGAAAGGATCTGTGATGAGTATAAGGATAGTGGCGGACAGTTGTTGTGAATATCCGGAGGAACTTAAGAATGAAGTGAAGTGCGTGAACGTACCGTTGATACTGACGGTGGATGACCGCACGGTGGTCGATGATGAGAGCTTCGATCAGAAGGAATTTCTCGCTCTGATCGCAGACTCCAAGGGAGTGCCGCGCTCTGCCTGCCCCTCTCCGGAGAGGTATATGAGTGCATATGAAGGAGACGAAGAGTGGGTGTTCGTAGTGACCTTATCCGCTGCTCTTTCCGGCTCATACAATGCAGCAGTGCTGGCAGAGGATCTGTTCGAGGAAGAGCACGGTGATGCCAGAAAGATACATGTATTTGACTCGAAGACGGCATCGGGAGGAGAGGCGCAGGTCGCTCTCAAGGTGAACGAGCTGTACAGGCAGGGAAAGGACTTTGACAGCATCGTCGAGGAGACCGAGGCCTTCATCGACGGTATGAGCACATATTTCGTACTGGAGTCACTCGAGGTGTTCAGGAAGAACGGCAGGCTGTCGAATACCAAGGCATTTGCCGCCAACATTCTGAGCCTCAAGCCTGTGTGCAAGGGCGTGAACGGGGTGATAGAGCCGGCCTCGATACAGAGGGGCATCAAGAATGCCCTGAAGAAGATGGTGGAGATATCGCTGGAGGGGATCAAGGACACCAGGGACAGGATACTGATAATCAATCACTGCAACTGCTACGAAAGAGCGGCTGCGGTGCTCTCGGATTTTATAGCAAAGGCGGAGTTTAAGGCTACACTGATACTCGATACGGCAGGAGTGAGTTCGCTCTACGCCTCGGATGGAGGCATCATCGTAACCTTTTAATAACATTTATTTTTTAAGGAGATATCATCATGGCAAAGAAAGAAAAGGTAGTACTGGCTTATTCCGGAGGGCTTGATACCACGGTCATCATCCCCTGGCTCAAGGAGAACTATGACTATGAGGTCATATGCTGCTGTGTCGACTGCGGACAGGGCGATGAGCTGGACGGACTCGAGGAGAGGGCAAAGGCTTCGGGTGCATCCAAGCTCTATATCGAGGATGTCACCGATGAGATGTGTGACGAGGTGATAGTACCCTGCGTACAGTCACATGCGGTATACGAGAACAAGTACCTCCTCGGCACATCCATGGCACGTCCCATCATAGCCAAGAGACTCGTGGAGGTAGCCAGGAAGGAGGGTGCATCCGCCATCTGCCACGGAGCTACCGGCAAGGGAAACGATCAGATAAGGTTCGAGCTGGGTATAAAGGCACTCGCCCCGGATCTGGATATCATAGCCGCATGGAGAGATCCCAACTGGACTCTGAACTCTCGTGAAGAGGAGATAGAATATGCGAGAGCTCACGGCATCACTCTTCCTTTCTCAGCATCCAACTCGTACAGCAGGGACAGGAATATCTGGCACATCAGCCATGAGGGACTGGAGCTGGAGGATCCCGCATCGGAGCCCAACTACAACAAGCTCCTGGTGCTTGGTGTGACACCCGAGAAGGCCCCCGCAAAGCCGGAGTATGTGACCATGAGCTTCGAAAAGGGAGTGCCCGTATCCGTCAACGGCAGGAAGATGAAGGTGTCTGATATCATACGCACCCTGAACATCCTGGGAGGCAAGCACGGTATAGGCATCATAGACATAGTGGAGAACAGAGTCGTGGGAATGAAGAGCCGCGGCGTATACGAGACACCCGGCGGTACGATCCTCTATGCGGCGCACGAGCAGCTGGAGGAGCTGATACTCGACCGCGAGACCATGCGTGTCAAGAGGAAGATAGGCGAAGAGCTGGCACAGACCATCTACGAGGGCAAGTGGTTCACTCCTCTGACAGAGGCTCTGGTGGCCTTCATCAAGTCTACCCAGGAGAATGTGACAGGGGATGTGACCTTCAGGCTCTACAAGGGCAATATCATCAAGGCAGGTGAGACATCACCCTATTCGCTCTACGATGAGGATATAGCAAGCTTTACCACAGGTGATCTCTATGATCACAAGGATGCTTCCGGATTCATCACTCTCTTCGGTCTTTCCACCTGGGTACGTGCACTGAAGATGCAGGGCAAGTCCGGAAAGGCTCACCGCAAGTCGCCTACTGCAGCCACCACCGCAAAGCTCACCGCGAAGGAGGCCGCAGCCAGGGCAAAGAAGGGCGCGAAGAAGGCTGAGGCAAAGGCGAAGGCCGGAGCAAAAAAGGCTGAGGTAAAGGCCAAGGCCGGAGTGAAGAAGGCCGGGACCAAGGCGAAGAGCGTGGCAAAGAAGGCCGAGGTGAAGGCGAAGGCCGGAGTGAAGAAGGCCGCATCAGCAGCAAAGGCCAATGCATCCAAGGCAAAGAGCACAGCAAGGAGCACAGCTGCCAAGATCAGATCCAGAAGGAAAAAGGGCTGAGACAGATGGCAGTATTCATCGCCATACTCGATGACGATCCCGCCGACAGGAAGCAGTCTGAGAGACTCCTTGACAGGGAGCGGGATGCAAGAGCAGGCAAGGGTGAAGTGATATACTACGATTCATACGGGAGTGAGGAAGCCCTCCTCCCGTATTTCCTTAAGTATGATCTCATCCTGATAGATGTGACCCGTACCATGAGGGACGGCATGATGATCGCGGTGGATCTGCTCCGCCGGGGCGCAGAGGGAAAGATCGTCCTGTATTATGACAGGATAGACTACAGGAAGAAATACGGTGACGAGGAAGGTGTTTCTTTCATCCAAAAGCCGCTTTGGCAGAAGGACTTCGCAAAGCTGGTGGATATGGCATCCCGCATACATGCTTCCAAGCCCCCGAGGATAGAGCTCAGGGGGGACGGGGGCACCGTGTATGTGACAAATGATGAGATACTGTACGGTGTAAGCCATGGCTACTATACCGCAGTGGCACTCAAAGGAGACAGATCGTTCCATGCGCTGGGGGATGTGATGTCGGTATATGATCTGCTGGATCAGGACAGGTTCATATTTGTAAGCAAGACCACATTCATCAATATGGGACATGTAGCTTCGAGCGAGAGACTGAGCTTCAGGATGACTGACGGCGCGGTGATAAAGTTCAGCCTGATAAACAAGAAAGCCATCACAAGGGCGTATGAGGAATATGCCCGAAGGGTGAGAGAGGAATGATCGCGGCACGGGCATGACAGTAAGCTATGCGTGATCTTCCGGTTATGGTAGAATACAACAATATCGCAGTCAGATAACGAAAGGTGAAAGGCAGAGAAATGAGCAGGGATACGGTAAAGGTCGGAATAATAGGATCCACGGGATATGCAGGAGCTGAGATAGCGAGACTCCTCACCGGACACAGGGATGTGGAGGTGAAGTGGCTGGTATCGAAGAGCTTTACCGGACAGAGATATGAGGATATCTACAGGAATCTCTTTGAGATCATAGAGAAGGAATGCACCGATATCAGCATCCCGGAGATGGCGGAGGACGTGGATGTGATATTCACCGCGACTCCCCAGGGCTATCTGCAGGGTGAGCTCACGGAGGAGGTCCTGGACAAGTGCAGGATCATAGATATGTCCGCAGACTACCGCATAAAGGATGTGAAGATATACGAGAAATGGTACGGGATAGAGCACCACTCACCGCAGCTTCTGAAGGAGGCGGTATACGGTCTGACAGAGGTGAACAGAAAGCAGATAAAGGATACCAGACTCCTGGCCAATCCGGGTTGCTTCACCACCTGCTCCATACTGGCGGCCTACCCTCTGATGAAGGAGCATATGATAGAGAAGGATTCTCTGATAATAAATGCGCTCTCGGGTGTATCCGGGGCGGGGAGAGGAGCCAAGGTAGCGAATCTCTACTGCGAGGTGAACGAGTCTGCCAAGGCATACGGAGTCACCACTCACAGGCACACTCCGGAGATAGAGGAGCAGCTGGGCTATGCCTGGGGTGATACCCTGAAGCTGCAGTTCACGCCTCATCTCATTCCGATGCACAGGGGAATACTGGCGACGGAGACGGCCCGTCTTAACGGAAAATACAGCTATGAGGATGTGAAGGCGGCTTACGACAGGTATTACGGTGATGAGAAGTTCATCAGGGTACTGAAAAAGGATATGTGTCCGGAGACCAGGTTCGTGGAGGGCAGCAACTATACCGATGTGAACTTCAGGATAGATGAGCGTACGGGAAATATCATAATGATGGGAGCACTCGATAATCTTGAAAAGGGTGCGGCATCACAGGCTGTGCAGAATTTCAACGTGATGTTCGGATTCCCGGAGGAAGAGGGGATAGATATGATCCCGATGGTGCCGTGATGGAAATAAGACAGATGCAGAATGCGGACTATGATGACGTATGCGCTCTGTGGCATACCATCAGGGGTTTTGCCATGAGGAGTATAGATGACTCACGTGAGGGGGTGGAGAAGTTCCTTGAGAGGAATCCGGGACTCTCTACGGTGGCTGTGGAGGATGACCACATAGTGGGCGCCATACTCTGCGGGCATGACGGCAGGCGTGCCACGCTCTATCATGTCTGTGTGGAGGAACACTACCGCAAGAGAGGCATAGGCAAGTCTATGGTGGTGCGCTGTATGAAGGAGCTTCAGAAGCAGGGCATCAACAAGGTGGCTCTCATAGCCTTCACACATAACGACGTCGGCAATGCCTTCTGGAAGGAGATAGGCTGGACCGAAAGGGAAGACCTGAACTATTACGACTTTACACTGAACACCGAAAATATAGTAAAGTTTAACGAATGAACAGGGGTCGTCACACATGACATCAGATCATGAAGGTGGCGACTTCGTATATCGGAGGGAACGGTATGGCAGAACTGAAATGTCCTCATTGCGGACAGGCTTTTACGGTAGATGATACCGAGCTCAGCTCCATTGTGAGCCAGATACGTGACGGAGAGTTCGAGCGCGATCTGAGGGACAGAGTGGATGAGCTGAAAGAGCATATGAGCCGCGAACACGAGCTGGAGCTGAAGTCGAGGCTGGCTGAGGCCGAGCTTAAAAAGAGCGACAGATATGAGAAGGAGATGGCGAAGCTCTCGGAGAGCGTGCAGGAGCTTAAGGGAGAGAATACCAGACTGAATGAGCATATCATGAAGCTCCAGTCGGCACTGGAGAGCAGCGAGGACAAGAAGCAGATAGCAGTGATGCAGGCGGTGAAGGAAGCCGAGGACAGGACTCACGATCTGGAAAAGGATCTCATGAACGAGAGAGAGAACACCAAGAATCTCCTTGCCGAAAAGGATGCCCAGATCGAATTCTACAAGGACCTCAAGACCAGGATGTCCACCAAGATGGTGGGAGAGACCCTGGAGCAGCACTGCGAGATACAGTTCAACCAGCTGAGGGCTACGGCCTTCAGGGGGGCCTACTTTGAAAAGGACAATGATGCCCGGACCGGAAGCAAGGGTGACTATATATACCGCGAAGAGGACGGAATGGGCAACGAGATCGTATCCATCATGTTCGAGATGAAGAACGAGAGCGATACCACCTCCACCAAGCACAAGAACGAGGACTTCTTCAAGGAGCTGGACAAGGACAGGAAGGAGAAGAACTGCGAGTATGCCGTCCTCGTATCGCTTCTGGAGGCCGACAGCGAGCTGTACAATGCGGGGATAGTCGACGTGTCGTACAAATATGACAAGATGTATGTGGTACGGCCGCAGTGCTTCATACCCATGATCACGCTTTTGCGCAACGCCGCTCTCAACGCGCTGGCCTACAAGCAGGAGCTGGCAGAGGTGAGGAATCAGGATATCGATATATCCAACTTCGAGGAGTCGCTGCTCAAGTTCAAGAATGACTTCGGCAGGAACTACGAGCTGGCGCACAATCATTTCGACAAGGCGATAGATGAGATAGACAAGACGATACAGCATCTGGAGAAGGTCAAGGCGGAGCTTCAGGGCTCTGACAGGCAGCTGCGCATAGCCACCAATAAGGTGGAGGATGTGACCGTCAAGAAGCTGACGAAGGGTAATCCCACGATGAAGGAGAAGTTCGACAGTCTGAACAAGGAGCAGGAGCAAGGAGGAAGATCATGAAGGTAATAGACGGAGGAGTGACGGCGGCTGCGGGATTCAAGGCCGCGGGAGTCAAAGCGGGAGTGAAATACGAGAACAGGCTGGATATGGCGATGGTGTATTCCGAAAAGCCTTGTGTCGCAGCAGGCACCTTTACAAGCAACGTTGTAAAGGCGGCACCGGTGCTCTGGGACAGGAGGATAATCAGAGAGGACGCCGGAAAAGTCCGGGCTGTAGTGGTGAACACGGGTATAGCCAACGCAGGCACGGGAAGTGAGGGACTCAGACTGTGCGAGGAGACAGCTTCGAAGGCAGCGGAATGCCTGGGGATAGAAAAGGACGAGGTACTGGTGGGCTCCACGGGAGTCATTGGACCTCAGCTCAATATGAAGGTGATACTTGCAGGAGTGGAGAAGCTGGCAGGGAGCCTGTCCGATGACAGGGAGGCTGCACATACCGCATCAAAGGCCATAATGACTACGGACACCCATCCGAAGGAGTGTGCGGTGGAGCTGACGATAGGCGGCAGCACAGTAAAACTCGGCGGCATGGCCAAGGGATCCGGTATGATACATCCCAATATGTGCACCATGCTGGGATATATAACGAGCGATATCAGCATATCGCATGATCTGCTCCAGCGGGCTCTGTCGGACGTGGTGGAGGATACCTTCAACATGATATCAGTTGACGGTGACACCTCGACCAACGATACTCTCATAGTGATGGCCAACGGAGAAGCGGGCAACCCGGAGATAGTATCGGAGGGCGATGACTACGATGCATTCAAGGCGGCTCTGTTCCATGTGACGAGAGATCTGGCGAGACAGCTGGCCGGCGACGGAGAGGGTGCCACCAAGCTGATCACCTGTCATGTGACACGTGCCGCTTCGAAGGACAAGGCAAAGACACTGGCGAAGTCGGTGATCACCTCGAGCCTTACCAAGGCTGCCATGTACGGTAATGATGCCAACTGGGGGAGGATCCTCTGCGCCATGGGTTATTCGGGAGCACAGTTCGATCCCGATGCCATAGATATCTATTTCGACGCCGAAGGCTGTGAGCGGATGCATATCTACCACGACGGGTCTGCACTGCCTTTTTCGGAGGAGGAGGCTACAGCCCTGCTGGGACATAAAGAGGTGGTGATCACCTGCGACATGAGAGAGGGCTCTGAGGAGGCAACGGCCTGGGGCTGCGACCTTACTCATGAGTATGTGAACATCAACGCCGACTACAGGAGCTGAAAAAAAGTATAGCCACTTTCCGAAAAGGTGATAGAATGTATCAGTGAAACGTAGATCACGATACGGGGACAGGAAAGAGATATGAATGACGAAGAGATGAAGAAGGTACAGGAGAAGGCATCGGTGCTCATAGAGGCACTGCCTTATATCCGTGAGTTCAACAGGAAGATAATAGTGATCAAGTACGGCGGATCCGCCATGTCCGATCAGGTGATCAAGGAGAGCGTGATCAAGGACGCGACTCTGCTGAAGCTGGTGGGATTCAAGCCTGTCATAGTCCACGGAGGCGGCAAGGAGATCAGCCGCTGGATAGAGAAGGTAGGCATGGAGCCCCGCTTCGTGAACGGGCTGAGAGTCACAGACAGCGATACCATGGAGATAGCCGAGATGGTGCTGAACAAGGTGAACAAGGAGCTTGTCACCATGATAGAGGGACTCGGGATAAAGGGCTGCGGTATCTCAGGGAAGGACGGGGGCATGCTCCGTGTCAGGAAGAAGCTCTCGGACGGCGAGGATATCGGCTTTGTGGGTGAGATCACGGGAGTGGATACCACCATCATAGAGCACCTGCTGGAGGATGACTTCCTGCCGGTGATAGCGCCCATAGGAATGGACGAGAACTATACCACATACAACATCAATGCGGATGATGCGGCATGTGCCGTGGCCAAGGCTCTGAAGGCGGAAAAGCTTGCCTTCCTCACCGACATTAAGGGGATATACAGGGACATCAACGATCCGTCCAGCTTCATCTCAAGGATGAACATCACGGAGGCAAGGGCCCTGCTGGAGTCCGGCTATATTGGAGGCGGCATGCTTCCCAAGCTCAACAACTGCATCGATGCCGTGGTGGGCGGGGTGAGCAATGTGACCATTCTCGACGGAAGGGTCCTGCACTGCCTGCTGCTGGAGATCTTCACTGATCAGGGTATCGGAAGCGCGATATACAAGTAGGCCGTATCAGGATCGGAGGAGTACATCCTGAGGGAAGGAAATGAGCATGGATTACAAGGAATTAGGCGACAAGTATTTCTTACATACATACAACAGATACCCGATAGTCATCGAGCGTGGCGAGGGGGTGAAGCTGTACGATGACAAGGGCCGGGAGTATCTGGACTTTGCCGCAGGGATCGCTGTATATGCCCTGGGATACGGGAACAGGGAGTTTAACGATGCCCTGAAGAGACAGATAGACCTGATCATGCATACATCCAATCTCTACTACAACGAGCCGGCCTGTCTGGCAGCAAAAGATGTGTGCGAGGTGTCGGGGATGGCCAGGGTGTTCTTCACCAACTCCGGTACCGAGGCTATAGAGGGGGCCATCAAGACCGCCCGGAAGTACGCCTATCTTAAGGACGGGAAGACAGATCACAACATCATAGCCATGGAGCATTCCTTCCACGGAAGGTCCATGGGTGCTCTCTCAGTGACGGGCAATGCTCACTACAGAGAGGCATTCGAGCCGGGCATAGGCCAGGTGAGGTTCGCCACCTTCAATGATCTTGACTCTGTAAAGAAGCTCGTGGACGACAGGACCTGTGCGGTGATAATGGAGACGGTGCAGGGTGAGGGCGGTATTTATCCTGCAGATGATGACTTCATAAAGGGAGTACGGAAGCTCTGTGATGAAAACGACATACTGCTGATACTGGATGAGATACAGTGCGGCATGGGACGCACGGGATATATGTTCGCCTGCGAGAAGTACGGGGTGAAACCGGATGTGATGACCATGGCCAAGGCTATAGGCAACGGTGTGCCCGTTGGGGCGTTCGCCGTGACGGAGCGTGTGGCGGAGCACTCTATGGTGCCCGGAGATCACGGTACGACCTACGGAGGCAATCCTTTCGCATGCGCAGCCGTATCCGAGGTGCTGAGACAGTTCAAAGAAAAAGACATACCCGCTCATGTGAGGAAGCTCGCTCCGGTGCTGGAGGAGGCCCTGGATGGGCTGAAGGAGAAGCATGAGAAGGTATGCGACAGAAGAGGCAGGGGATTCATGCAGGCGCTGGAGCTCACCGTGCCGTGTGCTCCCGTGATAAGCAAGGCCCAGGAGTGCGGTCTCATCGTGATCAGTGCAGGGGCCAATACATTGAGACTCGTGCCTCCGCTCGTGATCGAAGAAGGTGATATCAGGGAGATGAGCTTAAGACTTGACAAGGCACTGACTGAAGCATAGAATCATTTCAAAGCTTTGGGGCACCGGAGTTCAGGTACGGTGAGGAGCTTTGAATGGATCTGAAAAATCTTTTGATCATTCCCTTGTGTATTGTATTGGGCGGATGCGGCAGCAGGTATGAGGAGCTGCCACTGAGTGATGTGAATGTCAGTGAGGATGCGGTCCCGGAGAGTATATCCGGGGGGAGCGCAGGATGGGACAGCCTGTCTGAAGATGAAGCTGACGAAGATAAGACGGCGGTGCAGGCCTGTGAGCCTGAGACGATATATGTATATGTCTGCGGCCGGGTAAATGAGCCGGGGGTCTATCAGGTCCCGGAAGGCTCAAGGATATATCAGCTGATAGAGATGGCCGGAGGCCTCACGGCAGAGGCGGATACAGCCTGTATCAATCAGGCCGCAGTGTGCGGCGACGGAGAGATGATATATGTCCCCGCAGAGGGGGAGACCGGTATACCGGCAGTCTGCGGAGTGGCTGCGGCACCGAAAGGAGCGGCGCAGGATAAGGATGATGGACTCATCGACATCAACACCGCCGATACGGATGGGCTGCAGAGGATCAGCGGTATTGGAGCCTCCAGAGCGAAGGATATCATCGCTTACCGCGAGGAGAACGGAGGGTTTTCCACCAAAGAGGACATCATGAAGGTACCCGGCATCAAAGAGGGTATGTTCAATAAGATAAAGGACCAGATAAAGGTGTAGGAAATCAAGGTGAAAGTACTTGTAGTAGATGACGAGAAACTCATAGTGAAGGGCATACGCTTTTCCCTGGAGCAGGACGGGTACGAGGTGGAATGTGCCTATGACGGAGAGGAGGCTCTCTTAATGGCACGCTCGGGCGGATACGACATCATCCTCCTGGATATCATGCTGCCGAAGCTCACGGGGCTGGAGGTCTGCCAGCAGATAAGAGAGACCTCGGACGTGCCCATCATCATGCTGACAGCCAAGGGCGACGACATGGACAAGATCCTCGGGCTGGACTACGGAGCCGATGACTATATCACCAAGCCCTTTAACATACTCGAGGTGAAGGCCAGGATGAAGGCTATCCTGAGGAGGTCAAAGGGAGAGAAGACCAAAGAGGCCGACGAGAACGTTATAGTATCGGGAGAGCTGAAGCTCGACCGGCTGAACAGAAGAGTATATATAGACGGCAGTGAGGTCAGTCTCACCGCCAAGGAGTTCGATATGCTGGAGCTTCTGGCCACTCATCCTCAGAAGGTATACAGCAGGAGCGATCTGCTCTCCATAGTATGGGGGCAGGGATATCCCGGAGACGGAAGGACAGTGGATGTCCATGTCAGGAGATTAAGGGAAAAGATAGAACGCTCCCCGGGAGACCCCAGATATGTGCGCACCAAATGGGGAACCGGGTACTACTTCGAGGGATGATCATTGAGGACCCTTATCACGCGTTTCCTGCAGAATGTCAGGTTTTACAGGAGTCTTAAGTTTCGCATCTTTATCATAGTACTGCTGATAGGGATCATACCCTCGGTCATAGTGCGCCTGCTGATGATTAGCAGCTACAGGAACAGGGCCATGAGCCAGAAGACTGCGGAGGTGACCAACCAGTCGGCTATCGTGGCCGCACATCTTGCACGTACAGACTATCTGTCCGATCCGGACAACCCCGTGATAGATGACGAGCTGACACAGCTTTCCAATCTCTACGACGGGCGCATCCTCGTGATAGACGACACTTACAGAGTCATCAAGGATACCTACGGCAAATCCCAGGGAAGATATATAGTGTCCAGTGAGGTCATATCCTGCATGAACGGAAGCCGGGATATGTCCAGCTTCGATGAGGTGAACAATTATCTGGAGATTACCGTGCCGATACTGGACGAGGTCACCGGAAGGGTATACGGAGCGCTGGTCACCAGTGCCTCCACCGACGGGATAAAGGATAATGCGGAATATCTGGGCAGGAGAGCCTACACCGTGCAGGTGATAGTCGCGGTGATAGTCATCATGATAGCGTATGCGCTGTCGGCCACACTGCTGCGGCCCTTCGACAAGGTCATTAAGGCCGTGACATCCGTCAAAGAGGGGTTCGATCCGGGGCTTGAAGCCATAGAGGTCCCTGACTATACGGAGACCAAGGATATCATGGATGCCTTCCATCATCTGATGTCGAGGATGAAGGAGGTGGATGACTCCAGGGAGGAGTTCGTGGCGAACGTGTCACATGAGCTGAAGACCCCGCTCGCTTCCATGAAGGTGCTCTCCGACTCGCTGATACAGGGCGGAGACGCGGTGGATGCCGGGACCTACCGGGAGTTCATGGAGGATATAGCGGCGGAGGTGGACAGGGAGAACAAGGTGATCAATGACCTGCTCTCTCTGGTGAAGCTGGACGGGAGCGAGACAACGGTACTGAACGTGACTCATTGCGATATCTCGGAAATGCTGAGACAGCTGATAAAGACACTGACCCCTCTGGCACAGAAGGCCGGGGTAGAGATGCTCTACGAGGAGAAGACGCACGTGGAGGCAGACGTGGACGAGGTGAAGCTCTCACTTGCCATAATGAATCTCATAGAGAATGCCATCAAATACAACAAGGACGAGGGCTGGGTCAAGGTCACGCTTGATAGCGATCTGCAGTTCATAGTGATCACCGTATCGGACTCGGGCATAGGCATCCCGGAGGAATCCATAGGACGCATATACGACAGGTTCTACAGAGTGGACAAGTCCCACTCGAGGGAGATAGGCGGTACGGGACTTGGGCTGTCTATCACAAGGAACGCGATACTGCTCCACAGAGGGGCGATAAAAGCCACGAGCATAGTGGGAGAGGGGACCACCTTCACCGTAAAGATACCTATGGAGGCGGATATAGGATGAAAAAGGACAGGCATATAATATCTGCAGTTATCATAAGCCTGCTTGCTGTATTGCTTGTCTCATGTGGAAAAAAGGAGCAGGAAGCGAGTGATACTTACCGCGTATATTATCCGGACATCAGCTACACATCGCTCCTGAGCGAGGAGGCAGTCATCACTGAAGGGGACATTGCAGGTTCCCTGCTGGGCCTTTTGGCCGCGAAGCCTGCCAATACTACGGGGGTGGCAGCTATTTCCGGAAATGTGGTGCTGATGGGATGGAAGAAGGAAAACGGAAGGATGGTGCTGGACTTTGCAGACACCTACAGCAGTCTGAAGGATACAGAGGAGGTCCTGACCAGAGCGGCCATAGTGGAGACTCTGGTACAGGATGAGAGCATACACCAGATTGCTTTCCGCGTGGACGGAGCGGAGCTTACGGACAGGAAAGGCAGGTCCATAGGAGATATGACAGCGGATTCTTTCATCACCAATACCGGAGAGGAGCTGAACTCCTATGCCAGGACAAATGTGACACTCTACTTCACTGATGTGACAGGCTCAGGCCTGAAGAGATATGACGAGGATATCGTCTACACCAGCAATATGTCTGTGGAAAAGCTGGCTGTGGAGACCCTGATCAAGGGGCCGGCCGCTGTAGAGGAGCCGGATGCTTATCCTACGATATCACCCGATGCCAAGCTCCTGTCCGTCACGGTAAAGGACAGGATAGCCTATGTGAACTTCGATGCTTCCATAAGGGAGGAGCCCTACAGTGTGCAGGAGGATGTGGTCCTGTATTCCATAGTGAATACCCTCACATCGCTGCCGGGGGTGGATCAGGTGCAGATCTCCGTAGAGGGCTCTACCGAGGGGGTACTTTTTGATGCGATGAAGCTGGATGCACTGTATGAAAGGAATGATGATCTGATAATGTAGCGAAAAGGAGAATGGATGAAGAGACCGGCATGTGTCATCGGCATGTGCCTGATGCTGACGCTGCGGATGCTATTCGCTCTGCGGCCGCCCGATACTGATGCTCTTCACTTCATGGACGGCATGAAGGTGAGCGTAGCGGGAACAGTCGATGACAAGTATATCAAACACGACAACACATATCTGATACTTGATAATCCAAAGATCATATCTGGTGAAGATCTCACCGATGAAATATCAGAACTGAAACTGAACAGGATAAAGATAAAGCTGAAGGATGCAGGGTGCAGTCTGTCGGATGCGCCTATGACAGGCTCGGAGGTGACTGTACGCGGAAGGGCCATGGCTTTTCCGAAGGCGAGAAACCCCGGAAACTTCGATACGGCTGAATATGAGCTGATACACGGGACAGACCTGGAGGTCTACGACGCGAAGATCACTTCTGTCACTCCTTTGCCCCATACTCCCTTAAGGGAGAGGATATGCCTTGTCCGGGATGCTCTGGGAAGGGTAGCCGACAGGATATACGGAGAGACCGACGCGCAGGTGATAAAGGCCATGACCCTTGGAGACCGCAATGACCTCTCCGACGAGCTGAAGAGCGGATACAGGCGGGCGGGGATGAGCCATATCCTGTGTATCTCGGGGCTTCATATCTCTTTTCTCGGTATGGGGATCTGCAGACTGTTAAAGAGACTGGGGATGAGGATCAGACCGTCCTATGCGGCGGGGATGATAATCACGGCATCATACGGAGTGCTGACAGGGCTCGGGGTGTCCACGGTAAGGGCACTGATCATGTTCGCTCTGATGATGACAGCCGAGATCGCAGGCAGGACACCGGATCTGCTGTCTTCCGTCTCGGTGGCCGCAGTCGCGGTCATGCTGTGGAGGCCCGTCTATGTGCTCGATGCCGGCTTCGTCCTGTCTTTTGCCGCAGTGGCCGGGATAGGAGTGATGGAGCCTGCATTCAGATACATGATCCCCCTTAAAGGGAGGTTCTTCGATGCGCTAAGGTCATCTCTTGCCGTCACGGTCTTCATGCTGCCGCTCACCATGTATTACTTCTTCTGTGTACCGCTGTGCAGCGTGCCGGTCAATCTGCTGGCTGTTCCGCTGGCCGGTATTCTGCTGATATCAGCTGTTATCTCTCTCGCTTCAGGTGCGTTCTGCATCCCTCTCGGGATAGTCTCAGCTCTGCCTGCGAGGTTAATTCTGTGGATCTACAGCGGGCTTATCAGGATAAATGATGCGATACCTCATAGCCGGCTGACTCCGGGGAGACCGGCGGCCGCCGCGATCGTCTTCTGTTACACAGGGTATATTGCTCTGGCATTGTATGCGGGGAGGCAAAGGAGCAGGAGAAAGAAAATGACAGCTGCATGTAGGCTGGTATGCGCGGGGGTGCTGGCAGGATCGATGATGGTGCTCACCGTTCATATCAGGATGCCGCTCGAGATAACGATGCTGGATGTGGGGCAGGGAGACTGCCATTTCATGCTCATGCCGGATGGCAGGAGCATGATGATAGACTGCGGAAGCGGGGATGTTGATAAGGTGGCGAGGTACAGGGTAGTGCCCTGTCTGATGTCCATGGGATGCGACAGCATTGATTACGCTGTAGTGACACATACGGATGAGGATCATATGAACGGGTATCTGGAGCTTATGGATATGGATGAGAAGGAGGGGATAAGGATAAGGAGCCTGATCTTACCGGATATCGGTGAATACGATGAGAACGGGAGGAAGCTTATTGAGACGGCGGTGCGAAAAGGGGTGAGAGTATTGAAGATCCATGCCGGAGAGAGTATGGATGCCGGGGATGTGGAGCTTAGGTGCCTCAACCCGGCTTTGGGTCGTGCCTATGCGGATGCCAACGAGACTTCGGTCTGCCTGGATATCAGATACAGAGGGTTCAGGGCGCTCTATACGGGAGATGCGGAGGGCGCAGGGGAGCAGGAGATGATGGAGAGGATCGCAGAGGGCAGATGCACTCTGCTGAAGTGCGCCCACCACGGTTCAAGAAACTCTACCCCGGCCGGATTTCTTAAGATGATAAGGCCGGCCTGTACCTTCATATCCGCAGGAGAGGACAACAGATACGGACATCCACATAAAGAGCTGATGGAGAGACTGCAGGATGCAGGGAGCAGGGTATATGTGACAAAGGAGCTGGGAGCCGTACGGATGAGTACCGACGGAAAAAGGATAAAGACAGAACATTACGTAAGAGAAAGGAGAAGAAAATGAAGATAACACGTGGTTTATATTGGACAATGAAGGTGATCATGATCGCAGCTCTGTGGAGTGCAGCGGTGGCAGGAGGTGCCGTCGGTGCATATGCCGGGGAGAGCTGTGAGGGCAGCGGGGGAGCGGAGGTGAGCGGTAACAGCCTGTCTGACGATGAGGCTCCGCAGATCGATACGACTCTTTCGGGAAATACGGTAAGGATATTTGCATACGACGCCGGTACAGGCATAGCGCTGATACAGGCGGACAACGCCGCGGTGGGTGTAAGAAAGACTCTTTATCAGTCTGAGGGGATGCAGGAGGCATGTCTTCCGGAGAGCGGGGAGGCAAAGCTTAAGATCACGGCGAACGGCACCTACAGGATTTATGCATATGACGGAGCCGGTAACGTATCGGCGGAGAACCTTAAGGTGAATGACATCACCGGGGAAGATATCAGCAGATACCGGTCCGAGGCAAAGGATAATATGGCAAGCCACAGGGACGAAGAACGGCTGTCATCGGAGGGGGATAAGAGCGAGCCTGTCTACGACGAGCCTGCAAGGTACGGAGGAGACGGTACGGGGGACTACACCGGAGGGGTCATAAGTGACGGTAACTACTCCTGGAAGAGCACATCCCCGGACAGAGTCATAAAAGATGCCGGATCATACAGCGACTGGGGGATGCTCAGGAAAAAGGATATCAGTGTGCCGGACAGGGTGTGGTCCGAGGGGGCTCTGGCAGGATATGTGAGCCTCATCTCAGGCGGAGAGGAGGATGCCGACTTGCTGAAGGAGGTGTATGTCCTCGGGATGAGAAAGCCCAGCATATTCACCGAGGACAACGAGCGCATAGGAGAGATGATTATAGAAGGAGGCGCGGCGGAGCAGACTGCGGAAAAAGGGGCTGCCGATGCCGACGGCAGGAAGAGATCAATAATAGTAGCGGCAGTTATATTTGCGCTGCTGACTGCGGCAGCCCTGTCGATATTTGCCTTCCGATGTGGTAAAGTGGGTATCATCAAGGGCAGACGGAGAAGATAGGTTATGACGATCAGGACGGGATATTTTGACATAAGACAGATAAGCGAGAGCGGACAGTGCTTTCGTATGAGGATGACGGGAGAGGACAGTGCCAGGGTCGTGGCTTTTTCCAAAGTCCTTGACATATACGGAAGGGGAGACGGCGGATATGAACTGTCCTGCTCCGAAAAAGAGCTTGATGAGATGTGGAAGGATTACTTTGACCTGGATACGGACTATGGAGCCTTCATAGACGCCATAGACCCTTCGGACGCTTATCTCAATGCGGCGGCAGATACGGGGCGGGGGATCAGGATACTCCGGCAGGAGCCTTTCGAGACGCTGATAAGCTTTATCATATCCCAGAGGAAGAATATCCCGGCCATCCAGGCGTCGGTGGAGAAGCTGTGCCTCACCTGCGGAAAAGAGATCGAGAAGGGGATATATGCCTTTCCCACAGCAGAAGCGATAGCCTCTCTCTCGGAGAGGGAGCTGGGCGGCTGCTCCCTGGGGTACAGAGTGCCTTATGTGAGAGAGGCAGCCAGGCGTATCGCATGTAATGATATCGATCTTGAGGCGCTGTACGGATATGATGACGGGGAGCTCATGGAAGCGCTGCTCTCCTTCTACGGTGTGGGAAAGAAGGTCGCCAACTGCGTGATGCTCTTCGCCTACCACAGGATATCCGCCTTTCCGGTGGATGTATGGATAAAGAGGATCGAGGATGAGCACTACCGCGGGAGATTTCCGGTGGAGCAGTATCCGGGCTTTGCGGGTGTGCTGCAGCAGTATATGTTCTTCCACTCCAGGAATGCCGCACGGCAGGAGTCACGGTGAGGCCTGCGATACTATATCTTGTGGTTGATAGAAGCTCTCCGGTATGACTATAATAGAAACGTTCGCGAAGAGTATGGTTTTCAGTCGGGGAGAGTGAAATGAAAAGGTTTTTGGGAGCATTTGCAACTGTATTGATTATAGCCGCAGCAGCACTGGTGCCGGCCAGGGACGCGATGGCTCAGAATGTGGCATCGATAGTATATGATTTCGGGGTATATCCCACTCAGGCAGGTGCAAATACAAGGTTTGTGCTGGATCAGGGCACAGTGACATCACTTCTTATGAAGAATCCGGACGGTACGCCGGCACAGGATCCTGCAGGCAACTATACGGCCGATCCTGCAGCGGTAAAAGGATTCATTTCATCTCTCGCTTCAATATATGATGTTCCCGGATGTGCATCCCTCAACCAGGATGTGGAGGCACAGTATCTGACAGCAGCCATCACTCTCGGAAGAAACGATGGAGGACACATACCGTCTGTTATGGTCACCAATCCGAATGTTGCACAGATACAGAATGCCGCTCTGCAGCAGCAGGCTCTGCTGGAGCAGCAGGCTAAAGAGGCTGTGGAGAGACAGGCAAGGGAGCAGGCAGAGCGCGAAGCCAAGGTGAAGGCTGAGCAGGAGAAGCAGAAGGAAGAGGCCGAGAAGGCTATAGAGCAGAAGGAGAAGGAAGAGGAAGAGAAGAAGAAGGAGCTCGGACTCGAAACCAAGGAAGAGAACAAAGAGGAAAAGACCGAAGAGGAAGCTGCCGTACTGACAGGGCAGACATACATAGATATAGATATCAGTGACCAGAAGCTCTGGTATTTCGAGAACGGGCAGGCCAAGCTTGTATCGGATATAGTCACCGGAAATGCGGGGAGGCATCATGATACCCCTACCGGAACATATCAGATATACGGCAAACAGAGAAACAGGACACTGAGGGGTGATGATTATGAGGCGTTCGTAAAATACTGGATGCCCTTCGTCGGACACTACGGCATACATGATGCTTCATGGAGAGGCAGCTTCGGCGGAAGCATATACCAGAACAACGGTTCCCACGGATGTGTCAATATGCCCACGAGGACAGCAGCGACTCTGTATGACCTGGTGTCAGTAGGTACGACCGTTATCATCCACGAGTGATGCAGGCTTATGAAGCGTGTCATCACTTTGCAGGATATTTCCTGCGTAGGTAAATGCTCACTTACTGCAGCGATACCGGTGCTGGCCTGTTTAGGAGTAGAAACAGCTGTTATCCCAACTGCGCTTCTGTCCACCCATACTGCCTTTGACAGCTTTACGTCTTTGGACCTCTCGGATCAGATAGTACCGATCTCCGAAGAATTCAAAAAAAATAACATAGGATTTGATGCAATCTATACAGGATATCTGGGCTCTGCCAGGCAGGTGGAGGAGATATCCTGTTTTATTGACGGCTTCAGGAATAATAACAGTGTGATAATAATAGACCCCGCCATGGCGGATGACGGAGTCCTTTATTCGGGGCTGCCTGCTGATTTTGTCGTGCATATGCGAAGATATATTAAAAAAGCCGATGTTATAATACCTAATCTCACGGAGGCCTGTCTTCTTCTTGATGTTCCGTATAAGTCACCGGACTCTTTTTCGGAAGGAGAGATCACGGATATGCTTAAAGCACTCTCGAAGGAGGGGCCTGGCAAGGTGGTGATCACCGGGGTGCATTTCAGCGCATCTTCCATGGGAGCTATGTCGTATGACAGGGGCACGGAGACTCTGTCAAAGGCTGAGGGGACGAAACATAACGGAAGATATCTCGGTACCGGAGACATCTTTTCTTCCGTAGTCACAGGCTGTCTTCTGGAGGAGCAGTCTCTGGCAGAGGCTTCGGAGCATGCGGTCCATTTCGTGGGCAGATGCATAGAAGAAACGGAAAAAGCAGCGGATAAGCGCTGGTACGGTGTGAACTTCGAAAGCTGTCTCGGTGAGCTTTCAGGATATATCAGATAAGTCTTTTATTTCTTATTTCCCACTTTGAGCATTTATGCTACTATATCTAATGCTGACTGAGTATTTGTGATTAAGGAGACACGTCATGTCACTTCTTGAGATAAGGGATCTGTCTGTTTCAGTGGACGACAATGAGATCCTGAAGCATATCAACCTCAATATAGGCAAGGGAGAGACCCATGTGCTGATGGGACCCAATGGTGCAGGCAAATCCACACTGGGCAACGCTCTCATGGGCAATCCCGCATATGAGATAACCGGAGGCAGTATTTTTTTCAACGGTCTTGACATAAAGGATGAGAGTGCGGACAAAAGGGCGAAGGCCGGAATGTTCATGTCTTTTCAGAACCCGCTCGAGGTACCCGGCATCACGGTCTCATCCTTCATCAGAAATGCGATATCGCAGAAGACCGGTGAGAAGATCAAGTTTTCCGAGTACCGTAAGGAGCTCGCCGCGGATATGGAGATCCTCGACTTCGATCTGTCCTATAAGGACAGGGATCTGAACGTAGGGTTCTCCGGAGGAGAGAAAAAGAAGGCCGAGATACTCCAGATGCTGATGCTGAAGCCGAAGTTCGCGATACTGGATGAGACAGACTCGGGACTGGATGTGGATGCAGTGCGCACTGTATCTGCGGGAATAGAGGAATATCAGAAGCGCGAGGACGGTGCCCTGCTGATCATCACCCACAGCACCAAGATACTGGAGTCGCTCCATGTGGACTACACCCATGTCCTCGTAAAGGGAGAGATAGTCGCTGACGGTGACGGCTCTCTGGTGCAGGAGATAAACGAGAACGGATTCGAGAAATGGACAGAGAAAGATCAGAAGTAGAGGATATAGACAGAAGCCTGTACGACTTCAGATATGAGGAAAAAGACGATGACTTCTACAGGGTCCGTGAGGGCCTGACGGAGGACATCGTGCTTGAGATATCCGCAGAAAAGCATGATCCCGACTGGATGAGGGACTTCAGGCTGCAGAGTCTTAAGATATACAACGATCTTAAGGTGCCGGAATGGGGACCGGATATCTCGGGACTCAATATGGACGACATAGTCACGTACGTGCGTCATAAGACGGGCATGCAGGCTACATGGGACGCGGTGCCGCAGGATATCAAGACCACCTTCGAAAAGCTGGGGATACCCGAGGCGGAGAGGACGAGTCTCGCCGGGGTAGGAGCCCAGTACGACTCTGAGCTCGTGTATCACAACGTGAAGGAAGAGGTGCTGGCCCAGGGTGTGGTATATACCGATATGGAGTCGGCTCTCACCGGGGAGTATGCGGATATGGTGAGAGAGCATTTCATGAAGCTCGTGCCTCCCACAGACCACAAATTCGCTGCTCTGCACGGAGCAGTATGGTCGGGGGGATCCTTTGTCTATGTGCCTCCGGGAGTGAAGGTGGAGATACCGCTCCAGTCTTACTTCAGGCTCAATGCCGCGGGAGCGGGACAGTTCGAGCACACCCTTATCATAGTCTCTGAGGGAGCGGATCTGCACTTCATAGAGGGGTGTTCTGCTCCGAAGTACAATGTGGCAAATCTTCATGCGGGGTGCGTGGAGCTTTTCGTGGGAAAGAATGCGAGACTCCGCTATTCCACCATAGAGAACTGGTCGAAGAACATGTACAACCTCAATACAAAGAGAGCAGTGTGCGAGGAGGGAGCCACTATGGAATGGGTCTCAGGCTCCTTCGGGTCGCATGTATCCTATCTCTATCCGATGACTATCCTGAAGGGCAGCGATTCCCACTGCGAGTTTACCGGGATCACCTTCGCCGGAGCAGGACAGAATCTGGACACCGGAGCAAAGATAGTGCATATCGGAGAGAGGACATCCTCATATATCAATACCAAGTCGATATCCAAGAGCGGCGGTGAGAGCACCTTCAGGAGCGCACTCTCAATAAGGGAGAAAGCAAAGGATGCCAAGGCGTCCGTGTCCTGTGCGTCGCTGATGCTGGATGACATATCCAGATCCGACACCATACCTGCCATGGACATCAGGACCAACGAAGCGGATGTAGGTCACGAGGCCAAGATAGGGCGTATATCCGACGATGCGGTATTCTACCTGATGAGCAGGGGGATATCCGAGGAGGACGCAAGGGCCATGATAGTCTCCGGGTTCGCCGAGAACGTATCCAAGGAGCTTCCGTTGGAATACGCTGTGGAGATGAACAATCTGATACAGCTTGAGATGAGGGGGGCGATAGGATGATGCATCTGAACAGACTGAAGTCCCTCACCTGGAATTCGCTGAAGCTCAACGAAGCGGTAATAGAAAAGGATATAGTGATCAACGGAAGCGGGAGAGCCGTGGTGGAGAAGATCCCCGCCGGTGTGATCATAGGCAACGAGTCGTGTAAGGAATGCGGCGGCTGTGATCTGAAGGATTCGGTGGATATAAAGAGTATCCGCTGCGGCATGGGAGAAGAGGCAGAGGCCTTCTTCGCCGAGGCCAGCAGGGATGTACTTATGGTACATGCCAGACGGGACAGAAAAGTGGATGAGCCCGTGAACATCCGTTATTTAATGGAGAACGGTGACTCGAATGCTGACAGGGTGGAGATACTGGCTGAAGAGGGAAGTGCCATCACCGTGATCATGGATTACTCTTCTTCGAAGAAAGACGCGAAGGGCTTCTTCGGGGTGCAGACCAAGATCCATGTGGGAAAGCATGCCAGTGTGCATCTGGTAAAGATAAACCTGCTGGGCACGCAGTATCTGAGCCTGGACGACATCGGAGTGACGGTGGATGATGAAGGAAGCTTCAACCTGACCCAGATGTGCCTCGGCGGAGGCAGGAACCTGATAGGCGTGGGAGCGGATCTTACGGGATACCGGGCCGGATTTAACGGAGATATGGGTTACCTGTGCCTGGGAGATCAGGATCTGGACATGAACTATCATATAGCCCATCACGGCAGGAGATCCACGTCCGAGCTGCAGGTGAAGGGAGCTCTGAGAGACAGTGCGAAAAAGAATTTCAGAGGGACCATAGATCTGATACACGGTGCGAAGGGAGCACACGGCAACGAGCTGGAGGATGTGCTGCTGCTTTCGGAGAATGTCACGAACAAGACCCTTCCCATCATCCTCTGCGATGAAGAGGATGTGGAGGGAACCCACGGTGCTTCTATAGGACGGCTCTCGTCGGAGGTGCTGTTCTATATGCAGACCAGAGGCATGTCGAAGCAGGAAGCCGAGCTTCTGATGACCAGGGCAAAGCTGAACTCCGTGAGGAATCTGATACATGATGAGCATACCCACGGACGGATACAGTATTACATGGAGGAGGCGTTCAGATGACGAACATATACAGAAAAGACTTTCCGATATTTGAAAAGTCGGGGGCGGCTTACCTCGACTCCGCGGCCACGGCTCAGAGACCGGAGGCTGTGATAGAGGCTGAGAGATACTTTTATGAGAATATGAATGCCAATCCGCTGAGAGGACTGTACGAGCTCTCCATCGCGGCAACAGACGCCTATGCTGAGGCGAGGGTGGCGGTAAGAGAGTTCATAAATGCCGGGTCAGATGAAGAGATCATCTTTACAAGGAACGCAACCGAATCCCTGAACCTGGTGGCCTACTGCTATGGGCTTCACTTCCTGCATGAGGGAGACGAGATCGTAACGACGGTGATGGAGCATCACTCCGACATGCTTCCGTGGCAGATGGTTGCCCGCAGGACGGGAGCGAAGCTCATCTACCTGGAGCCGGAGGAGGACGGGAGCTTCAGCGAGAAGGAGCTCGATGAGAAGATATCCGACAGATGCAAACTGATAGCGATAGCACAGGTATCCAATGTGCTGGGGTGTGTCAATCCCGTGGAGCGTCTGGCAGAGAGAGTGCACAGGAACGGTGGAGTCATAGTGGTGGACGGTGCCCAGTCGGTGCCTCATATGGAAGTGGATGTGAGGAAGCTTGGAGCCGATTTCCTTGCATTTTCCGGACACAAGCTTATGGGACCTTTCGGCATAGGCGTGCTCTACGGCAGGAGAGAGCTCCTGGAAGAGATGCCTCCTTTCCTTACCGGAGGAGAGATGATAGAATACGTGAGGCTCGACGGAGCGGACTGGGCGGAGCTTCCCCACAAGTACGAGGCGGGAACGGTCAATGCTGCAGGAGCCTACGGGCTGAAGGCTGCCATCGAGTACCTGAAGAAGGTGGGATTCGATAAGATAAGACAGACCGAGGACAGCCTCACGAAGAGGATATTCGAAGCTTTCGACAGTCTTCCTTACATACATATATACGGATCGAAGGATCCGCTGAAGCATACGGGTATCGTCTCCTTTACCATAGACGGGGTGCACCCCCACGACATCGCCTCCATACTGGATGCGGACAAGGTGAACATCAGGGCGGGACATCACTGTGCCCAGCCTCTCATGGAATATCTTGGCGTAGGGAATACCGCGAGAGCCTCTCTGTATCTGTATAATGATGATGAGGACATAGACAGATTCCTGGAGTCGATAAAGAAAGTAAGAGGAATAATGGGATATGGGTCTTGATTCCGTATACGGTGAGATACTGAATGAGCACAACTTAAGACCATCGCACAGAGGAAACATATCAGATGCTACCATAAGGCTCGAGGGCAAGAACCCGACCTGCGGTGATGATATTTATCTGGAGCTGAAGGTGGGCGAGGACGGTACAATAGAGGACGGAGCCTTCAACGGCTCGGGATGTGCGATATCACAGGCATCTGTTGACATGATGCTGGATCTCATCATCGGGGAGCCCAAGGAGAGAGCGCTGGAGCTTTGCGGCAAGTTCATGGATATGATACACGGCAAAGCAACGGAGGCGGATCTGGACGAGCTGGATGAGGCGGCTTCTCTTAAGGATATATCTCACATGCCGGCAAGGGTGAAGTGTGCCGTGCTGGGATGGCATACCATGGAGGAGATGCTGAAAAACAGGGAGAGCACGGGACATGCCCAAGGCAGTCACGAGTATTGTACTACGGAGTAAAATAGTCGTTGACACTCCATAAATGAGGTGTTAATATATCACTTGCGTCATTTGTTGGCGCATGATCCATACGTAAATCGTGTGTGCGGAAGTGTCGGAATTGGCAGACGAGCTAGACTAAGGATCTAGTAACAGCAATGTTGTGAGGGTTCAAGTCCCTTCTTCCGCATCAAAGGTTATATCGGCGATAAGGCTGATATAACCTTTTTTCTTTATATACAGAAATCCGGAAAAAATGGAAAATCCATGAATTGCTCCATATTGGGCAGAAAAAAAGGTTGAAACCCGACCTCGGCATTGGTTAGTGGCTACAACCTTTAAAAAACTTTTATGATGTTAAAGAAATAATATCATTTAAGGTTTATTAAATTCAACCTTTTTTTCTGCTCCTCGCGTGAAAGGAGCGAAAAAAATGCGAATTAACAACCTTCTCATCACTCATCCTAATGTAAGTAATTCAGCGGTTATAGTTTATATGCTGCTGTGTCACCTTGCCGAAGTGGACGGTAAGTTCAACCGCACAGTAGAGTGCAACATCAAGGATATGATCGCATTGAGGCAGATGTCAGATCGCACGATAAGGACGGCAATTAAGCAGCTGGTAAGCGAGGGAATAATTACCGTGGAGCACCACTCGCATAGTACCAGCACTTATTACCTCTGCGAACTTGAGGATCCTCAGCCTCCGAAGCCAAGGAAAACAGAAGCAAAGCCGAAGATTACCGCGGTAAAACCCGCTGATACTAAAGAAAGTATTTTAAATAATAATATATATAAATTAAAAAACATATCAGAATATCAGATATCTGATGATGATTATGAGTCAATATTTGATTCTAAGAAGATAAGGGCATTGCCCGAGGACAAGGTTACAGCCGTCAAGGCTGTGTTCGTGCAGCTAAGAGATTGGCGCGGCACGAAACCGCTATATATCGGCTATAAAGGCCGGAATAAAATAGCATATCTGCCGGAGGCGGTAAGGCGACAGATGCAGAGGATCACAGTGGATCAACTCGTGGCAGTGATCACCCTGTATGATCGGCAGCGTGTCCAGGGTACCGGCACGGCCTGGATTCAGGCTGCTTTGATGCGGCCTATTACTTTTGCAAAACAAGATACAAAGGGGATGGTCAGAGGGGAAGTGGCCTTGGCAGACCATGATAAACGCAAAAAAGGCCATTTTGAGCTGGAGCGACAGTACGATTTTGACGAAATAGAGGCGGCTTTATTGAGGTCAACACCGAGGGTAAACGCTGTGTAGGGCTCTGAGTACCCCTGTGATAGGCAAGAAGGGCTGTTTGCTTATTAAAGGCAAAAATATAGCCTGAATGCGGACAAGGCGCCAGAAAGGACGGGAAAGGGCGTGTGAGGGGGGTTGATTTAAGTGTGCGCCTGGGCTTTACATTACACTACGGCGGTAATATTAACTGTTCATTAGGAGGAAACCAACAATGAAAAACGATTTAATTAAAAAGCTTCAAACAATAACAGAGGGAGGCTATGAACCTTTAACAGAGGAAGAGCGTGAAATACTGGATAAAAAAGGGATCGATCTCGAAAAACTGGATATTAATGGTTTTGTTGATTCACCTGAAGAATTAAAAAAGGCCATTACTGAATTCGATTCAAGAGGATTTACTAATGAGGAATACCTCTACAACTATTATCTGCCACACGAGGATTTCAGCGAGGAGGACGAAGATATAATTTTTCGTGAAGATCTAACAGGCAAAGATATTATTTTATTATCTGAACCAGAAATTAGAAAACTAGGCCTAAGTGAAAAAGCCACAAAACAAATTCTGTTTGACAAGGAAATTAGGGATGAACTCTACGATGATGTAGTAGCAGCGCTTGAAACTCATGAACTTATTGATGATCTGATCAGAGAACTGGAAAAAGGTAATGGATAACCGGAACAACAGTTTATTGAATACTATAGGGGGCTGCATCGTTATATATGCTCTATTCTACATTGTAGGTATATGTATTATGTACGCAATAATACTTATATGCCTCCTCGTTAAGCTCATCATAAAGGGCGTTAGGACAGCCTACACCAAAACGAAGAGTTGGATTACCAGCAGAAAGGACATGAGATATGGACACATCAGAAAATGATAACATACTAAAGGCAATAGGAAAACGCATACACTACAAATATCATTGCGCAATAAAAACTTTTTGCGCAATGATAAATTTATCAAAGGAGGCTTAATGATGGATTCGAAAATACTTGATGCGATAGTTAACTTGAGCAAACGTGTTGAAAACGGATACGAAAATATGACTACAGAGGAACTGGCATTGGCTTTAATAGCGCTTAAAATAGATCAATGGCTGGTCACCATGATGTATGAGCCGGAAGAATAGTTGTTTTATCCGGGGCAAAATGCCCCGGATCTATTTTTGTAGATAATTGTTGAATTCTGTAACCTGCCAATCCCTTGAATTTACCACGTATTTAAGCGTATAATCATCTTATAATTGTTTTATTGAGTTAACATCTTCTCTCTACAGGGAGTCTTCTAACCATCCAAAGATGGCAACCGGAATATGCACAGATAGTGCATATCAACCACCATGATTATTTCATGTGAAAAGAAAAAATGAGGAAGTGAAGGATCTGCATAAGTGGCTACATTTGATGTTCTGATGTCGTCATATAGTCCGATAATATGCAACCCCCACAAAAAACAGGCCGTAATGATTCATTGATCAGCGGTAGACTGCGCCAATCCAAAGCGGTTGGTGCACAGGGCAATTAGTCCTTGTTCCAGCAGATGCCTGGGCTAAAGATCTCAGCCGGACAGATGACCGACGGGCAACCAACGTAGCATCAGACGTTGTGCAGCCGTGTGCGTAGGCAGTATTCGCATGGGGTGATGGGTGTAATAGGATGCATCTTGCCAATCCTAATATGTTTTCAACCGAGCCGCAAAGCGGCAACAAGCCGAATGTGAAGCACAGATGTACGGAGCATGGCAGCTATACGGCATAGCATAAAGCCGATTTATTTACAACAGGTCTCGATCGGCCATAATCGAATGTATTTAAAAAAGGCGAAAGCCAATATATTTGTTTTCAGCGTAAGCTGATATTTGTGATTTTTGCCCTGTGGGCAGGCTTTTATACATAGGCACTATGTGCCCGACAGATTGACTAGCGGTGTGGTGAACCAGCGGAGCTGTCATTGGATCTAGCCAATCCATTTAGGTCCTGGACCTAATTATTCAAGAATACACCAACAATTTAATATCTGGAGTTTTTATTTTTTTTATATTTTCGCCGTCCGAGCATCCGCCTAAAGGGCACGGGGGCGCTACTTTCCGCGGTTGCGCGTGTGGTGCGACCCCGAACGGAGAGAAGCCGCTGCGAGTCCGACGAAGGATGAAAAAACAGAAAAAGGATGATACATACGGAGGAGGAGCAAAGGCTTCTCGGAGTGGTGCCCTTTAGGCGGATGCTTTTTAAGCGAGCGGAATGGATGTCCGGAGCTTTGCGGAGGACGGAATGGAGCGAGCCGCGCTTGCGCGCGGACGGGTGAAGAAAATATCAATAATTGAGGTTAACGTGGCAAAAATACGTTCAATTTCGGCTCAATTTCAGTATGCGGTTAGACAGTCAGCTGCCTACGGCCAAAGTAAATATGATGAACGGCACAAAGGGGCCGGAAACCAATCAAAAATAAAAACCTATTCTTACAAGACGATGAAGGCAAGAATAGACGTTGCAAAACAATTCGGGAAGTTTGTGCAAGAACACCATCCGGAAGTCCAGATGGCACGGGATATAACCTTTGATATTGCCCGGGAATACCTCGAGCATAAAGCCAATGAGGGCTGCTCCCATGCCACCCTGCAAGGCTATACCGCTGATATACGTACGATCTTTAGGGTGTGTGATAAGTGCTATCCCACGTTTGGGCATGTCACGGACAATATGCTGAGAGAACAGATCCGGATGCCGGAGGCTCATCCGGAGCTGGTGAAGGATAGTCACCGTGATGCAATCGGGATGACACGACCAGACTTTGAGAAGCTACGAGACAGCTTTTCTCGAACATCAAACGGGTTTAAGGGTTGCATCATACAAGAAGCGACCGGAGCACGGGCTGAGGGCTGCTGCAATCTCAAAGGTGACGATATTCACATCGAGAATGGCCGGTGCTGGGTTCATTTGGACGAAAAAGGCGGTCTGCAACGCGATGTTGAAGTTTTTAATGCTCAATACATTAAAAACCTCCAACAGCTCAAGAACCAAGCAAAGGACGGCTATGTTTTAAATCACAGGGGCAACCCCATAAAGCCGGAAAGCCTATCAAAAGCGTACCGGGATCACCTCAAGAAACTGGATACGCAACGGGATTACCGGGGCACCAACAGCCACGCAATACGTAAATTATGGGCAAACGAGAGATACCACGAATACCGCCAGAATCACACTAAACTCGAAACCGTGCAGTACATCAATGTGCAGCTTGGCCACGGGGCTGATCGCGATGAAGCTCTGTTGGCTCATTACGTTGACAACTTGAATTAAGTGTGCGCCTGGGCTTCATATAACTTTACAAGATAAGGAGGATTATTGTATGGCCAAAATCAAACAAGTATTTCCTGGTAGTGAGTACAGAGGCTATTTAGCCCATGCCTGCCGCGCTTCTGAGTGGACCGACCGGTACGTCGGCAGGGGTACTATACCTTGCTACCGGCTCGATTTGGATACACCGTTTTCGCCCGGAATTACGGATGCTGAAATCAATGAACGCCTAAAGGCTGACCTCGGGGAGGTATTTCCTGATATTGAGCTTATTTCACACACCGAATGCAGCAACAGAGCCTTCGACGATGACTATGTTTATGTGCCATTCGGCTGTAGGAAAGTGGTTAAATGGGCAGAAGGCCTCATCTCTCTGGAAATCTTACTCTTTGATGAGTTTACCGGTTTTTACGCAGAAGAGGAAGATGAGGAAGATGAGGATCTGGAGGGGGTTGATCCGGCGGAGCTCGGCACAAGTGAGGAGCCGCTGGACTTTGAGTAATGTTAAGGGGCATCCAGCTATGAAGTAAACGGGGGTTTTCTCTACGCAGGATGCCCTAAGACATATTTTTTTCTTAAAGGGGGAAAATAGAAAAATGGATAAAACCAAGAAAACGCGGAAAAACAGAAAAGCTAATAATCCCATCCGACAGGAGGCAGCGACACTGACCTTATCAGCGCTTACAGCCAGACTCCGTAGTCTCCTGGAGGATAAATGTACGGAGCAATTCGATAACACAGAAGAGGGCATCCTACTGGAAGTTCTGGAATGTCAAACCACTGCGATTGATCACATTATCTATGACTTGCGAGAGTGTATTTCCTCGAGTCTGCCTTATGTTGTAGCCATTGCCCGGGCGGAGGGCCTCACGAAAACAATACGCAATAGCCTTTCCCTGCCGCCTGAGCTAAAAAATACAGGGTATGATACGGCCTATTTAAGCCAGATCCACGCTCAATATTTGAGCAAAGAGAACTCCGCAAAAGTAGATCTTCCCCCGGAAGAAGAGGAAGCCCAGGCGCTCGAAAAAGCAAATAGAGAATATGCCGCCAAAATAAGGAGGGAGTGATCTTGGATCAAGTCAACTCTATAATTGCGGGCTTTGATTACACCGATAAGCTCGAAAAGGAGCCCAAATATCTCAGTCGCAATGACTACATGAGGTACATAGGCGCAATGGATGACGAAGAACTCCAACAATATCTTCTTTGGTCAATCTGGCTTGCTACCGAAAATGATAGAAGACTTTTGCCACGTCTTAAGCGCTACGGAATTATAACGATCATTCAGGAAATGATAAGGAGAGAGGAATCCGATGAATCCGATGAATAAACGCATATTATTCATATTTGTCTTGGTAAGCATGATTCTACTCAATTCAATGCCAATCTATGCTGATACTTTTGAGTCCTGGATTCGTAATAAGGACTCCGGATATACGCATGCGCCGGGAGGTACGGTAAAGCCTCTGCCTAGTGGAGCTGTGGTACATGGAGTGGCAGGAGGGGTGCCTAGTGCAAAGGATGACACAAATGACTCCTTTGAAACACGGTTCTCTACATGGCTTGTTAAACTGGGAGCTGGCATTTCCGAGGAAATGAAAGATGGTGCCATAGATGGCTCTGCGACAGGTATAGTTATGGCTCATCTTACCACGGGAAACTCTTTCTTTGTCTTTGATCTTACTGATACAAATATATACGGAATAATTGGGGCAACGATATATGCAGCATTGAGGACTCTGGTGTTGGCTTTTTTGTTTATATTTGTACTGTGCCGTCTGATAATGACACTGTATGAGGGGGATATACATGGGCTTGCAAGCCTTAAAGAGGTACTGTATTCTGCGCTGCTTACCATGATCCTCATGTTTATCATGCCCCAGATAGTGGACTGGGTATGTACAGCCCGTGATGCAGTTGCCACATCATTGTATACGAAAATACTGGCTATTTCCGGAGGTGAGGGGGATGCACAGGCAAAAATGTTGAATGTGCAGGGGCTGGAGCTCGTTTATTACAATATGTGGGCTGCCAATAGATCTACGGGGAATGCCATTATATATCTAATGGTTACAGTAATTGTACCGCTGGTCTATGTAGTCTCGTACTTTAAGATTGCGATACAACAGACAATGCTTTTTGGTATGTACCCGGCGTTTGCGCTGCTGGGGTTGGGTGATAGCTCACTTAACGGCAAGTGGGCTGTCCATTTTTTCTCGAATGCCTTTGTGCCTACTCTTGATATGGTACTTATGTTTATCCCTGCTTTGGTGTCAATGGCCATGGCAGAGGCGGGTATGGAAGATGGGTTTCTAAAGGCGCTGATCATAATGGCATGCTTTGTATCCATTGTGCCGGTTCGGAATCAGATAATAGCCATGCTTGGAAATAGCTTTGGAGTGCGGCCAAGTATAGGTGGAGCTCTGGCGCTTGGAGCTGCGGCCATAGGAGGAATAAAGGCGTTAAGCGGATCTGTTGCTGCAGCAACACAGGGAGGCCGCTCAAATTCATCTGACAGTGCTGCAGCGAAAAGTGAGACAGAACCGACAATGGAAGAAAAAAGAAAGGATCTCCAGGATGTCCCACAGGCCGATGAGAACGCCAAGAAAACAAAGGATCCACGCGAATTCGGGAAGCTGGATGATATACCCTCGAAAGAGGATGATGGAACTCGGGAGAATTATGAGGGCCTTATGGCATCTAACGGTATAGATGATGATAGTAATGGGGATCCTCTTCCCAGGGAAGTTTCAGGGGCAATCGATGAGGCTGATCATTTCAATATATCAGCTGAGGATAAAAAGGAGATTGATGACTTCTTTGATAATAACCGTGATCAGCGCCAAGATATACTTTTGTCACCCGATGAAAAAAGCTTGGAACGAAGTGAGACCGAAAACTCCCTATTCCACACGGAAACACCAGATCAAGCTCCTGCCTTATATGAGGCAGCTTCCTCCGATGTGACAGATAAGGTACCGGAAAGTAACCCAATGGATGATAAAGTGGTACCAGAAATCGCAACGGATATTCCTTCAAAGGCTGAAACTATAAAAGCAGCAACAGTACAGCCGGGTGACATCAAAGCTCGTGCTAGTGCATATGCTACAGGTGAGAGGACGAAGCCAGCCGAAGAATCAAGGGCAGCACGGGTGCTATCATCCAGTAAGCCAGAAAAGTTGGACGAAAATACAAAGCGGCTTGCAAACCTCGAAACTATGGCAAATCTGAGGCATGAAGATAATATCCTGAGGGATTCAATATCCTCGTACCGCGCCGAAATAGTGACAAGCTCCAATGTCATCCAGCAAAACGATAAAAAGATAGCGGCGCTTTCAGGTAGCTCGGATCCGGCTGTGCAAAGGCAGATAGAGACCCTGCAAGCATCAACGGAGGAGCATAACAATATCATCAGCAAGGCCAATGCCAGGATGCGCCAAGCTCAGGATGTGAGGGAGGCAATACAGGCACAGCTGAGCAATACAGCAACCGTCGAAGATAACTATGCTGGAAACAACAAGCCATATTCATCTCCGGAAGGCTTTGCGAAAGCGGTTGAAACAGATAAAAGGAAAGAAGAAATCCGAAATCTAAAGGATTTTAGCGGAGTTCAGTCGAGTGGATTCCTCTCGGACTCAGATCGAATAAAGTACGAAAGACAACTGGATCTTGGACGTGCTGGTAGGTATGCAATAGGAGCAGCTGGAGGGTTGGCCGCAACCGGAGCTGCAATGATAGCATTATCAGTTGCTGGAGAAGAGGCGATGGAGCAAGGCTCGCGACAAATCGGACAATACTACGAGCGGAAGTTTAAGGAAATCAGCTCAAAAAAATAATATGAATTATCGCATATAATATATCAAATAAAATCGCATATACTATAAAAAAGCCTGTAATTACGGGCTTTTTTTCTTTAAAAAGGTATTGATTTAAGTGTGCGCCTGGGCTTTTCATTTCATTACCGCGGTAATACTAACTGTTCACTAGGAGGACAAACGGAATGATAATTGATTCAATGCCGGATCTTCTTGATCCAGAGACCGCCGCATCATATCTCGGGGTGAGTAGACAATATATATATAAGCTCATTCACAAGGGAGAGCTGCAAGCGATAAGTATAGCCCGACACTTTAGGATCCCCAAAAAAGCACTTATTAAGTACCTACAGGATAAAGGAGATATAAAATGAATGCACTTCGAAAGATTAAATATGCGGACCGAACGTCTGTAACGCTCCGGATCCGCCAGAGGAAAAATGGACAAAGGGTATATGATGCGTTGATCAGGGGCGTGGATGTGCCAAATGGCCAAATCCAGAAGTCAACAAATGTAATATGTGACGGATCCGCTCTCCAGCGCAAGGCGGCTCTACATGTTGCTGATCAGCTGAGGGCTCAATTTGAAGCTGGCCTATATTATGATGAAGACGATGACCTTAAGGAAGATATGGATTATGCAGCATTCTGCCAGATGTGGCTTGATGTTCGCGCAAACAACATGGAGGCCGGTGAGATTAGACCGAATACTTATCGGAATTACTGCGACATCATGAGAAGCATAATACCGTACTTCTCCAGGAATAAAACAACAATCCGTAAACTTCGAAAAGCCGAAATTATGAAATATCAGCAATATGAGCTTGATAAGGGCACAAGTCCTAAACAGCTCCGGCGTAAGTTGGATGTGATGGGGCAAACACTCAAATATGCAATATATGAGGATTACATCACCACAAATCCGATGGATCGAATCAAGAAACCCGCAAAAGGTAAACCAGTTGAAAAGGAGTGGTATACAGCGGATCAGCTTAATGCTCTGTTAAGGTGTGTACACGGATCCGAAATTGAAACAGTAGTGATCCTCGGGGCCTATCTTGGATTAAGGAGGGAGGAAATAATGGGCCTCGAATGGGATCAGGTAGATCTCCAGAGGGGATATATTTCTATCAGACAGGTGCTAACTGAACCGGATGATTCCCTCCTGGAAATATGGGAAACCAAGAGCGAGAAAAGCAGGCGAAAACTTAAGATTAATGATGATTTATGCCAGTACCTCGCTGAACTGAAGAAAAAACAAAAAAATAATAAAAAAATATGCGGATCTTCGTACAGTGATACGTTGATGATCACTGCAAGAAAGATAAACAGGGCCGGAAAATATGAATATTTCTCTTATGAGGCTGATTTCGTGTACCGACAAGCTGACGGCACAATTAAAAAACCAAGAAATGTATCAGCAGCATTTAGCCGCATGATTAAACGCAATAATCTGCCGCACCTTACGCTTCATGGGCTCCGTCACTCGCTGCAATCGAGCCTGGAACAGGCCGGAGAATCAGCAAGTACTTGCTCCAGAATCATAGGGGATGAGATAGCTACTCTTTCAATTTACACGCATTCAGACCAAATCAAGGCAGATAATGCCGTGCTGGAACATCAAGGTAAACTGCGCATAAAATAATTTTGCGCAATAATAATAACGGTTGACATTTATCTATATATAGTATATGCTCTATTTGTTCGGCACAAGCTGCCGCCATGGATTAAACCATGGAAATGTGAACATTGTAAACTGAGCGATTCAGGGACGCCTGAACGCCGGAATACCTGCGGAGAAGGGTACTCGATAAGTATCGGGATAACTCGATATAACTCGATAACATTGCCTTTGTATTTCTAAGGATCTAGTAACAGCAATGTTGTGAGGGTTCAAGTCCCTTCTTCCGCATAAAGAGGCCGGGTAGCAGAAGCTACCCGGTCTCTTTATGCGGAAGAAAGTCGTTTTTATTGACTTTTCTGATTTCATCCACTAGAATGTAAGCATGAATGATATTGAAGTATCAGGTCTATGATACATCAACAAAAAACCCGAGGTAGCCGCCTCGGGTTTTTTGGTCTCATAAGAGACTGGCTCTTCCGCTAATCCTCCTCTTCGTCGAGCCACTTACAAATATAGTAAGCAACTATACTTGCACTCGTCGGTCGGCGCTAAGCGGACAGCCACTGGCTGTCCAGCGCCCCTTCTTCCGCATGATGACTGCAATATGGTATACTGTACATAATTATGAAGATGCTGAATAAGCTCGGGGATTTCTTCAGGAAAGTGTACAGGCGGATACGTCCGCACCTGAACCTCGGCAAAAAAGAACTGATCATAGTCTTATCTTCCGTGGCCGCAGCTGGCGTTGTGATCGCTCTGGTCGTCGTGTTCAAAATAAGCTCCGCACACAAAGCATCCGCACAGGGCAACTACGATATCTCCCTTGCAGAAGAGGACGTTGATATAGTGGCCGAAGGTGATGAGATCGATGAGGAAGACATACCCGTAGTCGAGACAGCGACTGAGGGGACGAAGATAGAGTCTACCGAGGACACCACTGTACTTCCGAAAAAGGAAGGTGCGAAGAAGGGGTATCTGAACAGGTGTGTATTTCTGGGGGACTCCAGGACCGTCGCCATGGTCAACTACGGATTCTTCAATGACGATGCGGCTCTCGCACAGATTGGCATATCACATCCCTCCTTTGAGAAGAATACCTTTATCAATAATGCGGGTAAAGAATATACCATGAAGTCTTATCTGGAGTCCCATCAGGCTCCGGTCATCTACATCGCGCTGGGAGTCAACGGTATCAACGATCCCAGTGAGGAGCATTACAAGGAGACCTTCCGGACCCTGGTCGACCATGTCGCAGATATGGCACCCAATTCCAACATAGTACTGATGGCGATAGGTCCCGTGGACGACAACGGCACCTACAAGAAGACCGTGCAGAATGCTTGGGTAGACAAGTATAACGCTTTTCTTCTGGATATGGCGAAGGAGAAGCATATCTTTTATCTGGATATCGCGGAGATCCTCAAGGGCTCAAACGGTCAGGTGAAGCCGGAATATGACGCAGGTGACGGACTTCACTATTCCGGGAGCGGATGTGAGGCTATCTTCAACTATATCGTGGAGCATCCCGTACCCGGCATCCCCGATGACGGTGAGTATGTGGTCAAGTATATCAAGTCCAATCCCAACAGGACGAAGGTGACGATGGACGACGGATCGGGCATAGACCAGGACAAACTCCAGGATCTCATGAACATGATGATGGAGGGGTCCTCCTCGACGAAGACGAGCAGCAGCTCTTCGGCAGATGCGGCGGCGCTTCAGGCACAGAAGGAAAGAGAAGAGGCGCAGCGCAGAGAGGAAGAGGAGAAAAAGCGCAGAGAGGAAGAGGAGCGCAGGCAGAGAGAAAAAGAAGAGGAAGAAGCCAGAAGAGCCGCTGAGGCTGCAGCGCAGGGTGGCTCGTCCGGGAGCTCAGGTGATACCGGCGGAGGCGGGAGCTCAGGTGATACCGGCGGAGGCGGCAGCTCAGGTGATACCAGCGGAGGCGGCAACTCAGGTGATTCCAGCGGAGGCGGGAGCTCAGGTGATACCGGCGGAGGCGGCGGCTCAGGTGATACCGGCGGGGGCGGCGGCTCGGACGACGGCAGCTCCGACAGCGGATCGGACGGCAGCAGCTCCGACAGCGGCGAAGGTTCATCCGAGAGCTCAGGCGATTCCGTCAGTGACGGAGGAGGAGGGTAAGGCATCCCGCAGTCCGGCGACAGCTTTTCCGATTGAGTTAATCACCGGATATAGCTTATAATATATATACCTAAATACAGACCATATCACAGGGGGTTTAGATTATGCAGAATTACAAGAAGATCGACTTTCACAGGAACAAGGACGTGGTGCTCCGCTATATTCCCGGACATTTCATCACGCCCAAATCACATGTCAATTACTACATGGACCTTTCCGATATGAAGTCGAGGCAGAGAGAGGCAAGAGCAACGGGCGAGGAGCTGGCGGAGATGTACTTCTCCACCAACGTGATAGATACGATACTGTGTCTGAACGGAATGGAGGTCGTAGGTTCATATCTCGCGAACAAGCTGACCAAGGCGGGGGTGATGTCGGCCAATGCACACCAGACCATGTACATCACGAGTCCCGAGTACAATACCAGCGGACAGATGATGTTCCGTGAGAACAACAAGCACATGATAAAGGGTAAGAAGGTGCTCATACTCATCGATACCGCATCCACCGGATCCACTCTGCAGAGTGCAGTGAGATCCGTACACTATTACGGCGGTGAGGTGATAGGCGTATCGGCGATCTTCGCACTGGCTACACAGGTGGGAGATATTCCCATCAGATCGCTCTATTCCGGAAGGGATCTTCCGGATTATGCCAGCTATGAGGGTGAGGAGAAGTGCCCTCTGTGCGCGGGCAGGGTGCCGATAGATGCCATATGTAACGGCTTCGGATATTCACTTCTGTAGTTTTTTCGGGATCAGAGGTTATATTATCAGGCGGAATGTCCGATATACCGATATATAGGGTAAGTGTACAAGGAGGTGAACCTATGTCATCAGTTGATTTTTCCAGTTTGTTCGGACCATCTCAGACACAGTCGGTGTCGTTGTCAGATATGCTGGGAGACTATGCCAGCATAAAGAACGGCAGCTACGGCAAGCTGCTGAAGGCCTACTACAAGAAGCAGGAAACGGATGCCACATCGGATGAGGCGAAGGAAGATACGGCGAAGCGTGCCCAGCTGAAGAGCGGAGCCGCTGAGCTGAAGGATGCGGCTTCTGCCCTGAACGACAGCTCACTCTTCAAAGAGGGTGAATACGAAGTGACATACTCGGACGGTACCAAGGGTACATCGAAGTATGACATGAACAGGATATATGATAAGGCAAGGGCATTCGTGGATGCCTACAACTCGGCAGTAAAGAAGGGCGCTTCCTTTGAGGATGGCTCCAGCATATCAAAGAGGACACTCTCACTGATATCCTATACGAGCAAGAACTCGGCACTGCTTGATGACCTCGGCATCACCGCCAGCACAAAGGACGGTGAAGAAGGCCAGCTGACCATAGACGAGGACAAGTTCAAGAAGGCTTCGGCCGGGACAATGAAGAGCCTTTTCACCGGATCCGGGTCATATACATCGGTGGTGGAGAATAAGGCAAGCCTTATAGCTTCTCTTGCGGAGAGCCAGGCATCCAAGTACAGCGGATACAATGCCAGAGGATCATATGATGCCGGTGCATCTCTTTCGAGCTTCTTCTCATCGGGAGTGTGAGGACGGAAGCGGATCGAGAGCACGCTGCAGATGAATACAGATCAGGGGCAGGCGGTTTAACAACCGCCTGTTTTTTATTTCTTTCCGGCGGGCACGTATGTGTCGCGAAAGCCCTGTGACCACTATATGTAGTTATGGCTGAGACCACCGAAAGAATATATAATAAGAGCCATGCGGAATAACAGAGTACAGCGTATAAAAAAACTGCTGCTAGCCCTGCCGGTGCTGCTGTCAGTCACGGCTCTGACAGTGGCCCTTGTCACCTTTTTCGAGGTGCGCGACATCAACCGGAGGCTTCGCAGTGTATCACTGAACAGCTATGTGGAGCAGACCCTGGTGTCGAACAACTATGTGCTCGCCACATCCGGGGTGGCAGAGGATGCCGGAAGTGCGGGAGTGTCCGTCGATCGGGCCCGGACCACACTGCCGGAGGACTTCTTCGGGACAAGGGTATATCTCACATTCGATGACGGTCCCAGCCACAATACGGAGAAGATACTGGATATACTGAAAAAACACAACGTCAGAGCTACATTTTTCGTTAACGGCAAGGCATCGGAGAGTTCAGAGCTGGAGCCGCTCTATAGGGACATCGCAGAGGACGGTCATGCCCTTGGGATGCACTCCTATTCACACAAGTATTCCGAGATTTATTCTTCAAGTGAGGCATTTGAAACCGACCTTGATAAAATACATTCGCTAATCTATAATGAGACAGGTATCGACACCATGCTGTACAGATTTCCCGGAGGCAGTGCAAATACTGTGAGCAGACAGCCTATGAGCCAGTTTGCGGATATACTTCACAGCCACGGATACGAGTACTACGACTGGAATATATACCCCGGAGACAATACCGGCAGAGCCTACCCAAAGGAGGCCATCGTATCAGGCATCCTGGGTAATATTTCCGAATACAGGGCAGCCATCATACTGCTGCACGATTCGGATACCCACGGGAGCACCGTAGAGGCACTTCCCGAGGTGATAGAGGGGCTTCTGGCCCAGAATGTGCAGTTTTGTGTGATGGACGCAAACACACCTGCAGTACAGCAGATATCTTACTGATACTTTGAAAGCAAGGAGGAAGCAGATGGGATTTTTCAAAGATTTCAAGGATGATCTCTCTCAGGCAGTCGACGAGTTGACTATGGAGGAAGCGGCAGCAGCCCAGAACGATACCGCCAAGTCCGTAGAGGATATCCTGAATGAAGCGGAAGCTCTGGCAACCGTGGATTCGGTGCCGACAGAGAAGCTGCCGGCAGATGATGTCGATCCAGAACAGCTGTCATTTATGGACATGAACATTGAGGGCGATGCCTTACAGGCAGAGGGATCTGACATCGCCACAGAGCTCGCGGAGGATACACCGGCTGCAGACGATGCCGACAGCTTTGATGACGTGAGCTTCGGTGTGACTGAGGATGCTCCTGAGATAGAGGAGATCCCCGATGAGCCGGAGTCGATACCCGATCTGGATGCTCTGCTCGGGGCGGCTGATGAGATCCCCGAAGAGATCGCGGAAGAGATAACTGAGGAGATCCCGGCTGAAGATATTCCCGAGGAGATCCCGAAAGAGATCATTGAAGAGATCCCGGAAGAGATTATAGAGGAGCCCGAGCCCATAGAAGAGGCTGTGATCGAGCCTGAACCGGAGCCCGAGCCGGAGCCCGAACCCGAGCCGGAACCTGAACCCATAGAAGAGGCTGTGATCGAACCTGAGCCGGAACCCGAGCCCGAGATCAAGGATGAGCCCGAGCCCATACTGGAATTTGACGAGGTGAGTGTGGATATACAGGATGAGCCCGCGGAGCCGGAGGAGGAGATATCGATATTCGAAGCCGGCATGAACGAGGAAGAGACAGAAGAGGATCTCAGCATACCCGAAGAGACGTATGAGACAGCTGCCGCACCCGCAGCAGCGAGCAAAATAGACACAAGTATATTTGAGGAGAACAAGAAAATGAGTGAGGAAATCGAATTTGACATCAACGACGGACCTGCTACCGATGAGTCATCAGTGATCACACAGGGGATGACCATCACGGGAGACATCACATCAGAGGGATCCCTGGATGTGATAGGTACGATCCAGGGTAATATAGCCATAAGGGGCAAGCTTACGATCTCGGGAACCATCAACGGCGATTCAAAGGCCGGAGAGATATTTGCAGACTCCGCAAAGATCACCGGAGAGGTGTGCAGCAGCGGATCGGTGAAGATCGGGCAGGCATCCGTGATACTGGGCAACGTATCCGGAACCTCCGCAGTGATAGCCGGTGCAGTCAAGGGTGATATAGACGTGCACGGACCGGTCATCCTCGACACATCCGCCATCGTGATGGGTGATATCAAGTCAAAGTCGGTACAGATCAACAACGGAGCCGTGATAGAGGGACATTGCTCACAGTGCTACGCTGATGTGAGCCCCACTTCTTTCTTCCAGGAACTGAAGGAGTGACAGTATGGCAAAACGCATACTTCTGAAGCTTTCGGGAGAGGCCCTCGCGGGAGACAGAAAGACCGGATTCGATGAGCCTACGGTAGTGAGGGTCGCGGAGCAGGTAAAGCGTCTTACCGACGATGGCATACAGGTCGGAGTCGTGATAGGCGGAGGCAACTTCTGGAGAGGAAGATCCAGCGACAGCATAGACAGGACCAAGGCTGATCAGATAGGCATGCTGGCCACGGTCATGAACTGCATATATGTATCTGAGATATTCAGGTCGGCAGGCATGATGACCAGTATACTCACTCCCTTTGAGATAGGCTCGATGACGAAGCTCTTCTCCAAGGACAGGGCCAATAAGTATTTCGGCAAGGGTCAGGTGGTGTTCTTCGCCGGAGGGACGGGACATCCCTATTTTTCCACGGATACGGGAGTGCTTCTCAGGGCAATAGAGGTGGATGCGGATGTGATCCTCCTCGCCAAGGCCATCGACGGAGTGTATGACAGCGACCCGAAGAGCAACCCGGATGCAAGGAAGTATGACGAACTCAGCATAGACGAGGTGGTGGAGAAGAAGCTGCAGGTGATAGATCTCACAGCTTCGATCATGGCCATGGAGAACAGGATGCCTATGATAGTATTCGGTCTCGACGAGGAGAACAGTATCGTCAGAGCAGCCAGGGGCGAGAAGATAGGAACAAGGATAACGGTATAATAACGGAGGATATCTATGGACGAGAGGATTAACAAATATCAGACAAAGATGGAGAAATCTCTGAGTAATCTCAGCTCTGAATATGCCGCTATCAGAGCCGGAAGGGCGAACCCCCATATCCTGGACAAGGTGATGGTGGACTACTACGGCACGCCTACCCCGGTAGCCCAGGTCGGCAATATCGCCATACCGGAGGCAAGGATCATCACCATCACTCCCTGGGAGAAGAACATGGTCAAGGAAGTGATCAAGGCCATAGAGATGTCGGATATAGGCATCAATCCCGGCAGCGACGGTGCCACGATAAGGCTGGTATTTCCGGAGCTGTCCGAGGAGAGGAGAAAAGAGCTCTCCAAGGAAGTGAAGAAAAAGGCAGAGGACTGCAAGGTTGCCATCAGGAACATCAGACGTGACGGCAACGATGAGATAAAGAAGCTGACAAAAACCGAGGATATGTCCGAGGATTCGGTGAAGGATCTGCAGGATCAGCTGCAGAAGGTCACCGATCAGTACATCAAGAAGGTAGACGAGACTTCGGCAGCCAAAGAGAAAGAGATAATGACGGTATGAGCGCACCGCTCCCGTCAGGCTCCGTGCCGGAGCATGTCGCCATCATACTGGACGGCAACGGCAGATGGGCCAGGAAGAGAGGGATGCCCAGGACCTACGGACATAAAGTAGGCGCCGAGAATGTGGAGACGATCTGCAGGGAAGCCTGGGATATCGGGATAAAGTATCTCACGGTATATGCTTTTTCCACGGAGAACTGGTCCAGACCTGAGGAAGAGGTAGGGACTCTCATGAAGCTGTTCGGCAGCTATATCAAGAGCACCTTCAAGACCGCACCTAAAAATAACATGCGTGTCAGGTTTATAGGTGATCTCGGTGGTTTCACACCGAAGCTCATGGAATCAATGAAGGAACTGGAAGAGTTTACGAGCAGCCTCACGGGGCTGTCTCTTCAGATATGCGTGAACTACGGCAGCAGGGACGAGATCAGAAGGGCAGTACGGGATATAGCTAAAGAGGTAAAGGAGGGAGCTATCGACCCTTCGGATATAGATGAGGATCTGATAAGCAGGCATCTTGACACGCATGACATCCCGGATCCGGATCTTCTGATCAGGACCTCCGGAGAGCAGAGACTGTCGAACTACCTGCTCTGGCAGATGGCATATACCGAGTTCTATTTTACCGAGGTTGCGTGGCCTGATTTCGACAGAGCCGAGCTGATAAAGGCGTGTGAGGCATACGCCGGCAGGGACCGCAGGTATGGCAGGGTTTAGGACAAGAGCTGTAAGTGCAGTTGTGCTGGTGGCGGTATTGGGATCGGCACTGTATTTCGGAGGTTACTACCTGTGGGCACTCATGCTGTTTGCTTCCGAGACCGGTTTTTTCGAGTTCTCAAGGGCGATGCGTGATCCCTCCGGACGGGATGACATGAAGCCGGATATACTGGAGCTCCTCGGGTACTGCGGTATCGCCGTGCTTTATATCGTGATGCTGGTATGGGACTCGGACGTGCATATCATGTATACTCTGATACTGCTGCTCATAGCACTGATGATAGTCTATGTGCTGCAGTTTCCAAGATACCCCACATCCAAGATGATGCAGATATACTTCGGAGTGGTGTATGTCGGACTGATGCTTTCCTTCGTCTATCTTACCCGTATGGAGAAGCAGGGACTGAAGCTGGTCTGGCTCATCTTCATCTCTTCATGGATATGTGATACGGCCGCCTATCTTACAGGGATGGCCCTGGGCAGGCACAGGCTGGCACCGGAGCTTTCTCCTAAGAAGAGCGTGGAGGGGGCGATAGGGGGAGTGGCAGGCTCTGCCCTGGTGGGCTTCCTGTACGGACTGCTGATCTCGCCAGATGCGGGAGCTCTGGTATATGCACTGATATCTGCCATAGGAGCCGTGATATCCCAGTTCGGAGATCTTACGGCCAGTGCGATAAAGCGAAACCATGACATTAAAGACTACGGGAAGCTGATACCCGGACACGGCGGCATCATCGACAGATTTGATTCTGTCATAGTGACCGCACCTATAATATACATACTTTCGAGGATATTTGCCTGATATGATGAAAAGACTTGTGATACTGGGGTCCACGGGCTCCATAGGGACACAGACCCTTGACATAGTGAGGGGAAACAGAGACAGACTCTCGGTGGCTGCACTGGCTGCAGGTCATAACGCGGATCTCGTGGAAAGACAGGTGAGAGAGTTCGGCGCGAAGACAGCGGTCCTGTATGACGAAAAGGCAGCGGAGGATCTGAGAGACAGGCTGAAGGACACGGACTGCAGGGTGCTCTCGGGCATGGATGGGCTCATAGAGGCAGCATCGATGCCGGAGGCAGATATAGTGGTGGGAGCCATGGTGGGGATGATAGGCATACGGCCTACCATAGCCGCTGTGGAGGCAGGGCACGATATAGCCATAGCCAACAAGGAGACACTGGTATGCGCGGGACACATCATCATGCCTCTCGCAAAGAAAAAGGGTGTGCAGATGCTCCCGGTGGATTCGGAGCACTCCGCCATATTCCAGTCGCTGCGCTCGGGGCAGCATGATGAGATAGAGAAGATACTGCTCACGGCATCGGGCGGTCCTTTCAGGGGCAGGAAGGCTGATGAGCTCAAGGGGATGACGGCGGCGGAGGCACTGAAGCATCCCAACTGGGATATGGGACCGAAGGTGACCATAGACAGCTCCACTCTTGTAAACAAGGGACTGGAGATCATGGAGGCGCACTGGCTCTTTGATACTCCCGCAGAGAGGATAGAGGTATATGTGCACCCACAGAGCATAGTGCACTCGGCTGTGCAGTTTAGTGACGGAGCAGTGATAGCACAGCTCGGAGTGCCCGATATGCATATCCCAATACAGTATGCACTGTTCTATCCGGAGAGGGTGCCCCTTGGGGGAAAGAGGCTGGATCTATTCGAGGCAGGTCAGCTCACCTTTGAAAGACCCGATACGGATACCTTCAGAGGCCTCGCACTGGCAACAAGGGCAGCAAGGACGGGGGGCAACATGCCGGTGATATTCAATGCCGCCAACGAAGCTGCCGTAAGGAAGTTTCTGAAGGATGAGATAGGCTTCCTTCAGATATACGAACTGATAGAGGAAGCGATGGACAGCGTCGCATACACGAAGGATCCCGACGTGGAAGGGATATTTGAAACCGAAAGAGAGACACTGGAGTTTATAGATGCTCGCTAAACTGCTGATATTTCTGGTCATCATCTCGGTGATAGTGATCGCACACGAGGGCGGACACTGTGTCATAGGGAAGATGAGCGGCATAGGGGTAAAAGAGTTCGCGATAGGACTCGGGCCCACCATCTGGGGGATAAGAAAGGGAGAGACGATGTACTCAATAAAGCTTCTCCCCTTTGGAGGTGTGACTATTTTCGAGGGTGAAGATCCGGACGAAGAGGATTCTCCGAAGTCTTTTCGGAGGGCTCCCGTATCCGCGAGGTTCGCCACAGTATTCGCAGGACCCTTCATGAACTTCGTGCTGTCCTTTGTGCTCTCTCTGATAGTGATAGGGAGCGTAGGCTACGACCTGCCGGTGCTGCAGTCCGTGATAGAAGGATATCCTGCACAGGAGGCAGGGCTTCAGGCGGGAGACAGGATAGTATCCATAGACGGCAGGAGGATGGAGATATACAGGGACATCACTCTTTGGACCATGTTCAACGGGGGAAAAGAGGCTTCTGTAGTCTATGAGAGAGACGGAGCGCAGTATCAGACCACCATCACTCCGAAATACGATGAGGAAGAGGGCAGGTATCTCTTCGGCTTCAGAGGACCGGAAGGATATACGAAGGGCGGTCCTTTACAGGTGTTCAGATATTCCCTTACGGAGGTCAGATACTGGATAGAGGTCACCCTCAAGAGTATCATCATGATGTTCCGTGGACAGCTCACGGTGAACGATCTCTCGGGACCCGTGGGTGTGGCCGATGTGGTAGGAGATGTGTACGAGAGCTCCAAGCCCGCAGGAGCATATTATATCTGGATCAATATGCTGTCGCTCGTTGTGCTGCTCACCGCTGATCTGGGTGTCATGAATCTGCTGCCCTTCCCCGGACTGGACGGCGGCAGGCTGCTGTTTATAATATACGAGGCAGTCACCCGCAGGAAGCCGAACGAGAAGGTAGAGGGCATAATCAATATGGCAGGGATGTCTTTCCTGATCGTCCTGATGTTCTACGTGCTCTTCAATGACATCACGAGGATGATGAAATAGATCGTGTTGCATTTTGTCCCAAGCTGTGATAGTATCGTTTTCAATCTGAAAGCATTTTCGTCTTAGATTTCCAACTGACAGATTCATAACTGAACGACATCTGGAGGCTCTTTATGTACCTTTGTAACGAAAGATACAAGGTGATAGGGCGTCTCGGGAGCGGAGGTTTCTCCGAGGTGTATCTGGCTGAGGACCGGGTGCTGCACAAGACCTGGGCGGTAAAAGTGATATCAGTCCATGATATGCCTGAAGAGGTACAAAAGGATACGGCTCGAAACGAGCTCGGCATACTGACCAGAGTCTCCCACCCGGGCATAGTCCGCATCACTGATGTATTCATATCTGAAGAGAGGGTCTGCATCGTCATGGACCATGTGAAAGGCATGGATCTGCAGAGGCTGATGGAGTCCCGGAAGAAAATCCCGCGAAAAACCAAATATAATTGGATGAATGAGATCTGCGATGCCCTGGAATACCTTCATGGCATGGAACCGACCATAGTGGTCGGGGATCTGAAGCCGAAGAACATCATGATAAGACCGGACGGTCATGCGGTACTGATAGACTTCGGAGCCGCATCCGACAGGGCCGCCACGGTGGATGACTATGTCTTCGCGAGCAGGGGATATGCTTCTCCCGAGCAGATAGAGGGCAAGGGCGCAGACGTACGGAGCGATATCTATGCCCTGGGAAGGGTGATCGGCTTCCTCACAGGAGACGGCTCTTCCCCGTGGATGAAGCTGATCGTAAAGAAATGTACCGCACGGGACCCGGACAGGAGATATCAGAGTGTGGCAGCGGTAAAGAGAGATCTGATCATGGCATGGGGAATGAAGTATCTCATCGTGGCTGCAGCGGTACTCACAGCGACTGTCGTCGCAGTCACGGCCCATATGAGGAGGAGCAATGCCAGTGTGAACGACATGGCGAGGATGGAGCAGGCCTACTCCCAGGCACTGATGTGCTTCTATGATATGCAGGACTATGACAGTGCGGCCAAATATCTGGAGGAGGTGTCGGAGGAGGTCTATCCGGAGGCCGCCTACTACAGGGAGATGACCAGACTGTGCCTTGCAGATGAGCCCGATACCAAAGCTGTGGAGAGCGTGATGAAGGAGTTTGAGAGATTCAATGAAGACAGTATCGGAGATATCGGGGCGGAAAGATACGTGAAAAACGTCCTCTGCATGGCGAGTGTCTGGGTCGCAGAGCCCGGAAAGGATGAAGCCGGAAGCTACAGGGCCGAAAGGATGATAAGACAGGCACTTGGAAAGGCAAAAGACGGCATCATCCCTGCCAGAGAGGAGGGAGCCCTGCTGGATATGCTGATAGGGATCATGCTTGAGCGGGAAAGAGAGGATGATGGGTCTTTGGAAACGGACAGGGATGAGCTGCTGAAGGCGATGGACAGGAGAGTATCAATAGCTGAGGACACCGGCGATACAGCGGCGGCCGTGGCATATCTCATGGACAAGGCAGCGTATCTGGCGGGCACCGGCGAGTACCGGGAGGCACTGGATGTATACGGGCAGGCAGAAGACGAATACCCGAAGGATGCAGGGATAAGATATGCCTCGCAGATGTCACTGATGATGAAGCTCGGATATGACATAAGGGATGTGGAGAAGGTGTGGAGCCTGGCGGAAGAAGCAGGGGTCACGGATGATGATAACGCATACAGACTGATAAGAGAAAGGATGGATACATATGAAAGTGATAAAGAAGAACATGACGAGACTGAGACGGATGATGATACAGCTTTTTTTCCTGGCGGAGACGATCTGCCTGTGTGAGTGCCCGCATACGGCCTACGCGTCACAGACAGGTGACGGCAGGTATTATACTGCCCGTGACATGACAGGCAGAGAGGTGGTCTTCGACAGCGACGGGTATACCAGATGCGCAGGGCCCGTAAGGATCGTCTTCGACACGACTGCTTTGGCGGAGGGGGAGGAGCTTTTGTATGATGACGGCAGCACCCTGAACCCGGTGGAGAATGGGGAGTATGTGATATCCGCAAAGGAGCCTGATGGTGAGGGAGTGAGCTTCTACCTTAAGGATGCAGCGGGAGAGCTGATAAGGCTGAACGACAGACCCCTGCACCCGGAGATCACCGAAGGGATATATGAGAGTCCCGAAGCCTTTGCAGAGCCGGATCAGGAGGGATATGTGATAAGGGTGAAGCCTGCCTCATACATGCACACTTATGTCAGAGTGAAGGGTGCAAAGAACGGGATCCTGGAGGAGATAGACAGTGAGACCTCGATATCTGTGCATGATGACGGCGAATACTATGTGGAGGTATACAGCGAGGACGGCATGGGACACAGGTCGTATGCCGATATCGAAAGCAGGCTGGTACTGGACAGACAGCCTCCGGTCATGGGAGAGACAGAGGAGATACCCGCCGTATCGAAAGGACCTGTGAGGGTGAAGCTTACGGCATATGATGAGGTCTCCGGAGTGGAGGGTATATATATCAGAGCAGGAGACGGCGAAGCCGTAAGAGCCGACACTCTGGAGCTGTTCCCGCCTTTTCGCGGAGATGTAGTCTGCTGGGCTGTGGATAATATGGGCAATATATCGGACAGCATATGTCTTGGAGAGGATATAACGGCAGACGACCGGCCGCCTGCAGTGGAGATATCGAAAGCGGATACAGACGGGAAAAAGCTCTCGGTGACATATGCGGCGTACGACGACACCTCAGGTATAGAGAGCGTCCGGATATATGAAGGGAAGAAGTGCGTATATGAAGGAGACAGGGATAAGGAAACTGTGTCTTTGGATATGGGAGGACTGATATACGGTGACAGGACATATACGCTCAGGGCTGTTGACAGAGCAGGCAACGAGGCATCAGGCAGCTTTACCGTGAGCAGACAGGACGGTGCGGCACCTGCGGTAGAGCTCAGCGGAGCAGAGGACAGGGGTATCTACGGCGGGAACGTGGATATCAGGATAGACACCTCGGATGACTCCGGAGACAGATGCAGTGTGAAGGGGACTGTGACGGAGTACAGCCTTGCGGGAGAATACAGAGGTGAGACGGTGAGAGAGCCGGGAGGCGGTGAGGGTCCCTTCGTGCTTCACTTTGACCGGAGCGGGGTATATATAGTGCGTGCCCTGGCTTCGGATGAGGCGGGCAATACCTCTTCGGCTACGCTGGCATTTGCCATAGACCGGGAGGCACCGGCGATCAACGGCCTGGAAGGGCTGGAGGGGCGCAGACTGAAGAGCTTCATGCTGGACAGGAAAAAGGATATGGTGACGGATGACAGTCTGGTACAGTACGATATCAGGCTGAACGGGATCAGATACGATGGCAACGAGATAACAAAAAAGGGCAGGTACAGGATGCAGATCCATGCAGTGGATGAATTCGGCAACACCAGTTCAAAGGATCTGAGCTTTACCATAGCGGATGATGAGGGGAAGAAGTCCTGAATCTCAAGATATATGGACCGGGTGGTACGAGCTGCGGCACATATGGTAGAATGAGTATCAAATCTTATCAGGGAGAGAACGCGATATGTACAGAGACGAAACAAAGACGATACACATCGGTGACCGCGTCATAGGCGGCGGCAATCCGATACTGATACAGTCGATGACCAATACCAGGACCGCAGATGTGGAAGCCACCGTGGCACAGATACACCGCCTGGAGGATGCGGGATGCGATATAGTGCGATGCACGGTGCCTGACAGTGAGGCCGCAGCTGCCATCTCGAAGATAAAGGAGCAGATAAGCATACCCCTCGTGGCGGATATCCATTTCGACTACAGGATGGCCATAGAGGCCATGGAGCACGGGGCTGACAAGATAAGGATCAATCCCGGCAACATAGGAGGAGAGGACAGGCTGGTAAAGGTGGTCGCAGAGGCAAAGAAGAGGGATATACCTATCAGAGTGGGAGTCAACTCCGGCTCGCTGGAGCGGGAGCTTGTGGACAAATACGGGGGAGTCACCGCGGACGGGATCGTGGAGTCGGCTCTGGACAAGGTCGGCATGATCGAGAGAGCTGGTTATGACAACATCGTGGTATCCATCAAGTCATCGAATGTGATGATGGCCGTGGATGCCCACAAGAAGCTTGCTCCCCTGTGCAGATATCCGCTTCATGTGGGGATCACCGAGGCGGGCAGCGTGGTGTCCGGAAACCTCAAGTCGGGTGTGGGGATAGGCATCATACTGTACGAGGGTATAGGGGATACCATCAGGGTATCTCTTACCGGAGACCCTGTGGAGGAGGTAAAGAGTGCCAGGATGATACTGAGATCTTTGGGGCTGCGTAGCGGTGGCATAGAGGTGGTATCCTGCCCGACCTGCGGCAGGACGAGCATAGATCTGATATCCCTTGTCGACAGGGTGGAGAAGATGCTGGAGAAGTACCGTGACAGGAGCCTGAAGGTAGCCGTCATGGGATGCGCCGTGAACGGACCCGGAGAAGCGAAGGAGGCGGACATAGGTGTCGCCGGAGGCGTCGGAGAGGGCCTCATCTTCAGAAAGGGAGAGATCATAAAGAAGGTAAAAGAAGAAGAGATACTGGGAGCACTGGAAGATGAGATCGCAAAGATCGTTCTTTGAAACATTCCCCGAGTACGTACCATCCACGGATGAGCTGAAGGATCTTTTGACGGATGTCTCCGTGACACGTGTGCTCCTTAATTCCACGAGATCCAAGGTGGGCATCTATATAGACAGCCCTCACATCATACACAAGGATGAGCTCTACAGGATCAGAAAAGAGCTGGAAGCGAGCATGGATCCCAAGGGCAGGACAAAGGTAGTGATATATGAGCACTTCAGCCTGTCCTCCCAATACGATGCGAAGAATTTCTATGACGAGTACAAGAGGAGTATCGCCTATGAGATGAAGGCAGAGCATCCGGTGATGTATTCGATCTATCACAGCGGGTCGAAGGAGTTCCGCGAGGGAGGCCTGCTCTGTCTGACGCTCCCCGACACGGTAGTGGCACATGATGTGGAGGACAGCCTGAGGGACTATATCTCATCTGTCTTCACCGAGCGTGCCGGCCTGGACTGCGGGGTGAGCATAGAGTACGAGAAAGCCGAAGCCTCTCCGGAGAGACTGGAGGCGGAGCGGCGCGTACAGCAGGAGATAGCAGCGATATCCGGCAGATACGCCAGGGCGAAGGAGACTCCCAAGGAAAGCCCCAAGCCCTTCAGGAGAGCGGACGGGAAGAAGTGGAACAGGACTCCGGGGACGACAGAGCGCACCTATCCGGTCAGACGGAGAAGTGCATCAGTGTCGGATGATCCCGATGTGATATACAGGGATGATGTACCGGGGGAGGTGATCCCCATAGCCGACGCGGAGAGCGTACCCGGCGAGATCACCGTCAGAGGTGAGATAGTCAGCTACGAGGACAGACTCGTAAAGGACGACACCATGCTCCTGATGAAGTTCGATATCACTGATTATACCGATACCATAGGTGTGAGGATCTTCGCCGATCCGGAGGACGGAAAGAAGCTCAAGGAGGATATCAGAGTAGGCAGGTTCATCAAGCTTAGAGGCGTGATATCCATCGGGAAATACGACAAAGAGACGGCTTTCAATTCCGTGAGCGGCATAAGGCGGATAAAGGACTTCAGGACGAAGAGGGAAGACAACGCCGTAAGGAAAAGAGTGGAGCTTCACTGCCATACCAAGATGAGCAATATGGATGCGATCTGTGACGTGGAAAAGGTCATATCCTGTGCGGACAGATGGGGGTGGAGTGCCGTCGCCATTACGGACCACGGATCGGTACAGGCCTTTCCGGCGGCAAACCATACGAAGGTGAACAACAAGGACTTCAAGATCATCTACGGTATGGAAGGATACATGGTGGATGACATGAAGACCGCAGTGGACGTATCGGGAGATCCGGACACAAGCATACCTTGCAGGCTCGATGACACATTCTGTGTCTTCGACATAGAGACCACGGGATTCTCTCCCGTGCACAACCGGATCATAGAGATAGGTGCCGTCATAGTACAGAACGGTGTCATAGTGGACAGCTACGATGAGTTCGTAAACCCCGAGGTGCCCATACCCTACAGGATCACCAAGCTCACGACGATCACCGATGACATGGTGAAGGATGCGGACACCATAGACAAGGTACTTCCCAGATTCCTGGAATTTACCAGAGGAGCGGCTCTCGTCGGACACAACGTGACCTTCGATGTATCCTTCATCGCCGAGAATGCGAAAAGGCTCGGGATACCCTTCGACCGTATCTACGCCGATACACTCATGCTGTCACGCATCATACTGCCGAGGCTCGGAAGACACACCCTGGACCGCGTGGCCAAGGAGCTTGGCGTGGTGCTCACGCAGCACCACAGGGCCGTGGACGATGCCACCGCCACAGGAGGCATATGGGTGAAGCTGTGCGAGCTGATGAAGGACAGGGGCATAGAAGAGGTCTCGGATATCAGGGAAAAGCTCGCTCTGCCCGACGAGGCTATGCAGCATCTGATCACGAAGCATATCACCATACTGGCCAAGAATGAGACCGGACGTGTCAATCTCTACAGGCTGGTTTCCATGTCTCATGTCAGATATTTCGGAGGCACATACGAGAAAGTGCCAAGGATACCCAAAAGTGAGCTTATACGCCACAGGGAGGGGCTCATCATTGGCAGCGGCTGTTCGAGGGGCGAGCTCTACCAGGCCCTCATAGACGACAGACCCGAGAGTGAGATAGCGAACATCGTAAGCTTCTATGATTTCCTGGAGGTCCAGCCGCCCGAGAACTACAGGCGTCTGCTGGAGGGAGACAACGATCTGAAGACGATGGAGGATCTGCAGGAGATCGGCAGGAGGATCACGGAGCTGGGAGAACAGTGGAACAAGCCTGTCTGTGCCACGGGAGACGTACACTTCCTGAATCCCGAGGACGAGATATACAGGAGGATTATCAAGTTCGGCCGGGGCAAGGACAAGGATAAAGAGAACGACAGGGAATGGCTCATGAAAAAAGACGCGGAGGCAGAGCAGCCCCCGCTGTACCTGCGTACCACGGATGAGATGATGGAGGCCTTCCAGTATCTGGGCAGCGACAAGGCGAGGGAGATTGTCATAGACAATACCAACCTGATAGCGGATATGGTGGACCGTATCCATCCCGTAAGACCGGACAAGTGTCCTCCCGTCATAGAGCATTCCGACGAGATCCTGAGGGAGATCTGTACCAGAAGAGCTCACGAGCTCTACGGAGAGGAGCTTCCGCAGATAGTACAGGACCGTATGGAGACCGAGCTGAAGTCCATCATAGGCAACGGCTATGCCGTGATGTATATCATAGCCCAGAAGCTGGTGTGGAAGAGCAATGAGGACGGATATCTGGTGGGCAGCCGGGGATCCGTGGGATCCTCTTTCGCGGCATATCTTGCGGGTATCACCGAGGTCAACTCCCTGCAGCCCCATTATCTGTGCCCGAAGTGCAAGTATTCGGACTTTGATTCGGAAACGGTAAAGCAGTACCGGGAGAGCAACACCTGCGGCATAGACCTGCCGGATGCGGTATGTCCGGTCTGCGGAGAGAAGCTCCTTAAGATGGGCTTTGACATACCCTTCGAGACCTTCCTTGGATTCAAGGGAGACAAAGAGCCCGACATAGACCTGAACTTCTCCTCGGACTATCAGTCCAAATCACATAAATATACGGAGGTCATATTCGGTGCGGGCCATGCCTTCAGAGCAGGTACTGTGTCTACGGTCAACGACAAGACGGCATACGGATATGTGAAGAACTACCACGAAAGACACGGCATGCATATCAGGGGGGCGGAGATCAACAGGCTGGTACAGAACTGTACCGGGATCCTCAGCACCACAGGACAGCATCCCGGAGGCATAGTCGTGCTCCCTCACGGAGAGGAGATGGAGACCTTCACTCCCATACAGCATCCTGCGGACAAGATGGACGATCCCACGATCACCACGCATTTCGACTTTCACTCCATAGATCACAACCTGCTGAAGCTGGACAATCTGGGACACAAGGACCCGGCGATGATCAAGTTCCTGCAGGATATAACGGGAGTGGATCCCACGGGCATACCCTTAGATGACAAGAAGGTGATGTCTCTCTTCCAGGACACATCGGCGCTGGGGATCACGAGTGCGGATATAGGGGGGACTCCCAACGGATCCATGGGACTGCCGGAGTTCGGTACGGACAATGCAATATCCATGGTAATGGAGGCCAAGCCCAAGAACTTCACGGATCTGGTGCGCATATCCGGACTTTCCCACGGCACCGCGGTGTGGCAGGGCAACGCGCAGGATCTGATACTGAACGGCATAGCCACGCTGGACACCTGCATATGCTGCAGGGATGACATCATGCTCTACCTGATAGGAAAGGGACTGGACAGCCAGGAGTCCTTTAAGATCATGGAGAACGTCAGAAAGGGCAAGGTGGCCAAGGGGAAGTGCGAGCAATGGGAGGAGTGGAAGGCAGACATGCTCTCTCACGGAGTACCGGAGTGGTACGTCAAGTCCTGCAACACCATAGAGTACATGTTCCCCAAGGCACACGCGGCAGCCTACGTCATGATGGCCTTCCGTATAGCCTGGTTCAAGGTCTATATGCCGCTGGCCTATTACTGTGCTTTCTTCACCACGAGAGCGAAGGGCTTCTCCTATGAAAAGTGCTGCAGGGGACCCGAGGTGCTGTCGGGGATCATGGCTGATTACATGAGGAGAAAGGAGTTTCTCACCGATCCGGAAAAGAATGAGCTGCACGACATGAGGATAGTGCAGGAGATGTATGCGAGAGGACTGGAGTTCTGTCCCATCGACCTGAACAGGGTATCGGCCAGGGATTTCCAGATGGTGGACGGCAGGATCATGCCCGCCCTCTCATCCATAGATGCCATAGGGCCGAAGGTGGCGGATACGCTGATAGGAAAGCTTGCGGCCTCACCGGACAGAGGAGAGTTCCTCTCCAAGGATGATTTCTGCGCCAGGAGCGGGGCTTCACCTGCAGTGGCGGACAGACTGCAGGAGCTGGGGATACTTGGGGATATCCCGGAATCAAACCAGCTGTCATTATTCGATATGTAGGCCTGCGTTTTTTGACAGTAAAATACGTATAATATAGAATGATTAAAGGGATCGGACAACAGGACCTGTATCCCATGAAAGTACAGAATGGAAGGAAATATGGAAGAGAATACGGAAAAGAAAAAGCCTCACAGGAGGCGGCACAACCGCAACAGGAATAAAGACAAGGACAAGATCCAGAACCGGGAGAAGCCGGAGGAGGCAGCGGCCGCCCAGAGCAAGGAAAAAGGCGAGGCGGGGCCGAAGCGCGGCAGATCCAAAAGACATGAGGGCCACCGCAAGAGCGATGCGCCGGAGAAAAGGGACGGAGTCGAGGCCGCCGAGGTTTCGGAGAAGCCCAAGCGGGAGCCCGAAGAGGTCATTTTCGAATTCACATGGGCTGATGCCTGGGGGCTCTACGGCACCGGCTATCACATAGTGATAAAGGACAATCCGGAGAAGCAGTATCTGTCCTGGTCCGTGGATCTGAAGTACGGAGAGATGCGCATAGGACAGAGGCTGCAGGAGTTCCTTGATGATATCAAGGCATGCGGACTGTCGGCCTGGGACGGTCAGAGATATACCAAGCCCGGCATCATAGACGGCGACACCTGGTATGTTAAGGTGAACAGTCTGACCCTCAAGTGTGAGGCTCAGGGGACGAACGAGTATCCTGCAGAGTGGAAAAAGCTCCTGGCCTGTCTGCATGAGAAGTGGACCATACCGGTTTCGAAAAGAGAGCAATGGGAGTAATGCTTTTTCGACCCGAATAGTGTATAATCATATTTGAACTGAAAAAACCGCAAAGGGGTGTTTTTATTCTTATGGAAAGAAAAGGGAAACTCGTCAGGGAGTTGGTTCTGATCGCAATAGCCGCTGTGGCGGTGGTGAGCACACTTCTTAACATCTACAGCGTCATCACAATGAGAAGCATCTACAGGAACATGGCCGAGGAGGAGCTCCGTGCGGCAGCTGTGCAGCTGGCCGATGAGGTCGACAATGAATACAGCGGAGACTGGTTCATCGACTCTGACGGCAATCTCCGCAAGGGCGGCAGCATGGTGGCAGAGGAGTACGGAGAGCAGTTTGACAATCTCCGTGAGCAGACCGGGATAGATTATACTCTCTTCGTCGGCAAGACAAGTTATGTCACCACCATATTCAAAGAAGGCACTACCGAAAAGGCCATAGGCACCGATGCATCCGAGGCAGAAGCGGCAGCGGTGCTGGACGGCGGACAGGATTACTTTGACTCCAATGTGAAGATACAGGGAGTCGAATATTACGCATATTATGTACCGCTCTACGGCAAGGACGGCTCCGTACAGGGTATGATATTTGCGGGCAGACAGAAAGAGGAGATCGATTCCCATATAGCAGGCACCGCAGTGAAGATGGTGGTGCTCTCGATAGTATTTTTACTCATCGTTGCAGCTCTGGGAGTCGTCACCGACAGGAAGGTGTCGCCTCTGATGGGGGCCATAGCCGGCGGGCTGAGCGCGCTGGCAGAGGGAGATCTGACAGCGGCTGTCGATGAGAGGACTTTAAAGCGCAAGGATGAGATAGGTGTGATAGCCGACAGTGCAAAGAGGCTGCAGACCAGACTTATTGATGTCATAGGCACATCAAAGGAGCTGGCTGCGGATGTGACCCACAGCGGACACGAGCTGGCAGGCTCCACCAGCCAGGCCACGGATGCATCGGGCACCGTGTCGAATGCAGTGGAGGAGATCAGCAAGGGCGCAGTATCCCAGGCCGAGAGCATACAGACAGCGGCCGCCAGCACCTCGGACATGGGTGCGGACATAGACGGTATCACCGACAGCATCAATTCACTGTCGGATCAGGCGGCAGCCATGAACAGTGCCTGTGAGCAGGCCATGCAGGCTCTGGAGAAGCTGATGGATCAGAACAACACCGTGGTAAGATCCATGGGCGAGGTGAGCAGACAGATACAGACCACCAACGATGCAGTGCAGAAGATAGCAGAGGCTTCCAGCATCATAACAGCCATATCCGAGCAGACGAACCTGCTCTCGCTCAATGCATCCATAGAGGCTGCAAGAGCCGGTGAGGCGGGCAGAGGCTTCGCAGTGGTGGCTACCGAGATCGGTTCTCTTGCGGACCAGTCCAAGGACGCGGCGATCAAGATCTCGGATATAGTGAAGAATCTGGTAGAGGAGACCGACAGGACCGTCAGCATACTGGAGGACGTCAACAAGGATGTGGAGGAGCAGAATACACAGCTCGACTCCACCAAGGACGACATGTACAGGATGGAAGAGGGTGTGAAGTCCGTTATGGACGGCACCACCGACATATCCGGCAGAGTGGACAGCCTGAACAATGCCAAGAACAACGTGGTGGGAGTGATAGAGGATCTGTCCGCGGTGTCCGAGGAGAACGCGGCATCCACACAGGAGACCAATGCTTCGATGCAGGAGCTGAACGCGACCTTCGAAGTGATAAATACATCTGCGGGCGAGCTGCAGCAGCTGGCAGCGAAGCTCAACGACCAGATAAGCTATTTCAAATTAGGAGAGGGGTAAGAATATGTTAGCAAGCCTGATACCACTTTTTGACAAGAACATGATGACCTGTGCGTATTCCATCTTCGCACAGAAGAAGGATCTGCTGAAGACTCCGTATGCGGCAGGGTCCGGCAGGTTCGACGGAGCCGGATACATCACCGGTCTGGAGATAGTGGATTCCTCCGGCATAGACACTCTTTCGGGAAGCAAAGAGGTGTTCATAGCCGTGAACGAGATAGCGCTCTTCTCGGATATCGATTCCCAGACAAAGGCACCTCACGACAAGCTGGTGCTGCTTATCGATACCGAGGTCAAGCCCGACGAGATGCATGTGAAACGTCTCATAGAGCTCAAGAACAAGCATTATAAGCTCGCCATAAGGAACATCACCATAGATATGTTCGAAGACTACAGAGTGATACTGAAGCTCATGGACTACATCTTCCTGGATCACAAGAAGATCAAGATACAGGTGGCAAGGGTGTATTTCCAGACCCAGTTCCCCAACCTCAAGCTCGTCGCCATCAATGTGGACTCCCAGGATGACTATGACAAGCTGACGGAAGGCGGCGGATACAGCCTCTACGAGGGAGATTTCTTCAGACTTCCGAAGACTACGGGAGACAGGGAGCTGGCTCCGCTGAAGATGAACTATCTGAGCCTGCTGAACCTTGTGAACGCGCCGGATTTCGATCTGACGAAGGCAGCAGACATCATACAGAACGATGCGGCTCTCGTGGTGTCGCTGCTGGAGATAGTGAACCACATGGCCATGAACTCCGAGATCACATCCGTCAGGCATGCAGCTGCGATGCTTGGTCAGAAGGAGCTGAAGAAGTGGATCAATACCGCAGTCACCAAGGAGCTCTGTGCAGACAGACCCTCCGAGGTCACCAGGATATCGATGCTCCGTGCGAAGTTTGCAGAGAATCTTTCGGAGCTGTACGGCATAGGCGGCATGTCTCAGGAGCTCTTCCTCACCGGTATGTTCTCGGTGCTGGATCTGATGCTGGACAAGCCCATGAAAGAGGCGCTTTCGCTTGTGAACATCTCCAAGGCCATAGACGAGGCGCTGCTTGAGAAGAAGGGCGATCTCGGTGAGGTGCTCACCTTCATCGAGGAATATGAGAAGGCTTCCTGGCAGGAGGTCTCCAGACTCATGATACTCAAGGATATCGAGATGAACGACGTCTACAGGGCATATCTCGATTCGCTGAGCTGGTACAGAGACCTTATGGCGGTAGCCGTAAAACAGTAAATCGTACCGGTAAAAAATAAAATGCTTGCAAAAGATATATAGACCTGTTAATATAGCTTTTGCGTGGCTCGTTGGTCAAGCGGTTAAGACGCCGCCCTCTCACGGCGGAAACAGCGGTTCGATTCCGCTACGAGCTATAGGAAACCCTCGAGGACGAGATCCCCGGGGGTTTGTTTTTTCAGAACAGGAGGTAATGACATGTACGGAACATTTTGGGCACTGATACCGGCAATAGTGGCTATCCTGCTGGCTCTCATCACGAAGGAGGTGTACAGCTCGCTCTTCATCGGTATCATCGTGGGCGGATTCTTCTATGCGAACTTCGGATTCGAGGGAGCCATGAACCACATCTTCAGTGAGGGACTCATAGCCGCACTGGCAGATCCCTACAATGTGGGTATCATTCTTTTCCTGATCTTCCTCGGGATCATCGTCGCAATGATGAACAAGGCCGGGGGTTCGGCAGCTTTCGGAGAATGGGCCTCGGCTCATATCAAGACAAGGGTAGGCGCACAGCTCGCCACAGTGGTGCTCGGCTGCCTGATCTTCATCGATGATTACTTCAACTGCCTCACAGTCGGATCCGTGATGAGACCGGTGACCGACAGACACAATGTCTCCAGAGCGAAGCTCGCATATCTGATAGATGCCACGGCGGCTCCGATATGCATCATCGCTCCCATATCCTCATGGGCTGCGGCAGTATCCGCATTCGCGCCCGAGGGGACCAACGGACTGATGCTCTTCGTCAGAGCCATACCATACAATTATTACGCACTGCTCACTATAGTGATGATGGTCGGTCTCACGATCGCGAAGGTGGACTTCGGACCCATGGCACGTCACGAGAAGAACGCACTGAACGGCGATATATTCACCGTGCAGAGAACGGATAAAAACGAGGACTCTCAGGCTGTCGTCGGCAAAGGAAAGGTGATCGATCTTGTATTTCCCATAGTCATACTGATCGCAGGATGCGTGATCGGAATGATCTATTCGGGAGGGTTCTTCTCCGGAGAGAACTTCGTGGATGCCTTTGCGAATTCCGATGCATCCGTAGGTCTGGTACTGGGCTCCTTCTGTGCGCTTTTCATAACCATAGTGATATATGTGATCAGGAGAGTCCTTTCCTTCAGTGAATGCATGGCTTGCGTGACGGAGGGATTCAAGGCGATGGTCCCTGCGATATGCATCCTGGCTCTGGCATGGACCCTGAAGGGAATGACCGATTCGCTGGGAGCCAAGGAATATGTGGCAGGTCTCGTGGAGAGCAGTGCGGGATCGCTCCTCAACTTCCTGCCGGCAATAGTCTTCCTCATTGCCTGCTTCCTGGCATTCGCCACGGGAACATCATGGGGCACCTTCGGTATACTGATACCTATCTGCCTGCATGCTTTCCCTCTGGAGAGCGGCAATCCGCTGGCTATCGTATGCGTATCGGCCTGCATGGCAGGTGCTGTCTGCGGGGATCACTGCTCACCCATATCCGACACCACGATCATGTCGAGTGCGGGTGCACAGTGCGACCATATCGCTCACGTATCCACACAGCTGCCCTACGCTGTGAGTGCAGCGGTGTGCTCCTTCCTGGCATATATCGTGGCAGGGTTCGTGAACAATCCTGTGGTCCCGCTGATCCTCGGAGTGGCTGCGGTACTGGCTGCGATATCCCTTATCAAGTACAGCGCAAAGAATGAAAAGGTTTGACATACAGGTATAGCTGTGGTATCTTTACACACGTGATGACAAGGTGGGCTGAAAAAGCCCACCTTCTTTTTAGGGAAGACGGCAATGAACGGAAAAAATGACCGCGCCGCGATAGCGGCAAGGTTCGCCGAAATGCTGTTGCCTGTGACGGAGAAGAACGGCTTCGACCTGATAGATGCGGAATATGTATGCGAGAGCTCCAACTGGTATCTCAGGGCATATATATCGCGAAAGGACGGAGCGGATATCTCGATAGGGGACTGCACACTGGTGAGCCGTATAGTGAGCAAACAGCTCGACAAAGAAGACTTTATTGATGACGAATACACGCTGGAGGTATGCTCCAGAGGCTTCATGGAAAAGCCGCAGACTGAGCCGGACGGTTCAGAGGACAATGAATTAGGAGGAGAACAAGAATGAACACGGAACTGTTAGAGGCTCTGGATCTGCTGGAGAGGGAGAAGGACATCAGCCGGGAGGTGCTGTTCGAGGCTATAGAGAATTCTCTGCTCATAGCCTGCAGGAATAACTTCGGCAAGGCTGAGAACGTACACATCACCATGGACCGGGAGACCTGTGACTACGAGGTGTATGCCGAGAAGACAGTGGTATCCGAGGTCACGGACAAGAGTCTGGAGATAAGCCTGGAGGATGCAAAGAAGGACTTCCCCGATGTCAAGGAGGGAGATACCGTACGTATAGACATCAACTCCAAGGAGTTCGGACGTATAGCCACTCAGAACGCGAAGAACGCCATACTCCAGAAGATCCGCGAGGAAGAGAGAAACTCCGTATATGACAGGTTCGCGGGACAGACGAGAGATATAGTCACCGGAGTGGTGCAGAGAGTGACGGGACGCAACATAAGCATCAATCTCGGCAAGGCGGATGCGATCCTCACCGAGAATGAGCAGGTGAGAGGCGAGATTCTCCGCCCTCAGGACAGAGTGAAGGTATATATACTGGACGTGCGCAACACGCCCAAGGGACCCCGCATCTCGGTGAGCCGTACCCATCCGGAGCTCGTGAAGAGACTCTTCGAGTCTGAGGTGGCCGAGGTGAGAGACGGTACGGTAGAGATCAAGAGTATCTCCAGAGAGGCCGGCAGCAGGACCAAGATGGCTGTGTACAGCCATGACCCCGATGTGGATGCCGTAGGAGCCTGCGTAGGTATGAACGGCAACCGCGTGAACGCCGTGGTGAACGAGCTCGGCGGTGAGAAGATAGATATAGTGAACTGGGACGAGAACCCCGCACTCTTCATAGAGAATGCACTCTCGCCTTCGCAGGTGGTATCCGTCATAGTGGATCCCGATGAGAAGACAGCGAAGGTCGTGGTGCCTGACTACCAGCTCTCGCTGGCTATCGGCAAGGAGGGTCAGAATGCGAGACTCGCTGCAAGGCTCACAGGATACAAGATCGACATCAAGTCCGAGACTCAGGCCAAGGATGCCTTCGGATTCCGCATGGAAGACTATATGAATGACGATGAGGAGTACGAAGAGGGTGAGTACTACGAGGAAGGCGAGTACGCCGAAGACGGTGAGTATGAAGAGGGCGCAGAGTACGCAGAGGAAGAGATGACTTCCGAGGCTGCAGAGGAGACTGCGGCAGAGGCCGTTGAAGAGGAGCCGGTGGAGGAGCCCGCAGAAGAGACTGCGGCAGAGGATGCCGACATAGAAGCACCCGCCGGGGATCAGGAGTGACGGCAGGAAGGGATAAGGTATTATCCACGCTTTCCATGGCGATGAAAGCAGGCAGGCTGGTGTCCGGAGAGACAGCAGTGATGAATGCGGTGAGGAGCATGACAGCAGCTCTTGTGATCATCGCAGGGGATGCATCGGACGGCACGAAGAAGAAGTTTACGGATAAATGCAGCTTTTACGAGGTGCCCTGCCGTACATACGGAACGAAGGATTTGCTCGCACACTCCATAGGCAAGGAAATGAGATCCGTCATAGCTTTGACGGATGAGGGGTTTGCAGGCAGTATAATACAGAGACTGGAGGAAGCAGATATATATGGCAAACAATAAGAGAATAAGCGAGATCACAAAGGAACTCACATCTGCCGGAGTGGAGGTCGCGAACAAGGACATAATAGCTTTCCTCGAAACCAAGGGAATAGAAGGGAAAAAACACTCCTCCGCCGTGGATGACGATACGGAGAAGCTGATAAGAGATCACTTCCTGGCTGGCTCCAAAGGGAGCGGGGCGGCAGCTGAAAAGCCTGCAGAGACACCCGTGAAGGCAGAGCCGGCAAAGGAGACACCTGCACAGGCTGCAAAGGAAACACCGGCAGCACAGGCTCCGAAGGCCGCAGCGCCTCAGGCAGCACCGAGACCTGCAGGAGGACAGCCCGCAGGACAGGCTCCGGCCGGACAGTCCGCAGGAGAGCCTCCGAAGAAGAAAAAGAGGATCATATTTACGGTGAACAATTCCTCTGACAGATACGGCAACAATACCCGTCAGTCGGGCAATATTTCCACGGGCCGCAGGCAGATAATCAAGCCGAACGTGAAGCCCTCACCCACACCGTCTATCAATATCATCAGACCGGGTGACCAGCAGAACAAAAGGAAATTCGTACACCGCGAGGAGGGAGCACCGGCAGGCGCACAGGGCGCAGGAAGCCAGGGTGCACCGTCTCAGACGGGAGCAGCTGCACCGGCTCAGGGCAGCGCACAGACAGCACCTCAGACAGCACCTCAGACAGCACCTCAGACAGCACAGGGCGGTGCCGCAAGGACGGGCAATGCAGGAAGCACAGACAGAAGGACGGGTAATATATATGTCAAGAATAATCCGCAGGTTCAAAACGGCAGGCAGCCTGGTGTCGCTCCTAATAGGGATAGCAGGCGTGGTGCAGATAATCAGGGCAGGTATGCAGGCGGCGGAAGGCCGGGTGCTAAAACCGGAGCTCCGGGAGGCGGCAGAGGCTTTGAAGCAGCACCGGCTCCGGAAAAGAGCGGAGGCAGAAGAAAGCAGAACGACCTGAAGCGCAAGAAGGATGATTTCGACCGCAGGGACGATGAGAAGGAGAACAAGAAGTTCAATCCTCACGGCTTCAAGAAGCCCGCTCCCGTGGCCAAGCCGGCAGAGGAGGAGATCAAGGTAATAACCATACCCGATACCCTGACCATCAAGGAGCTGGCAGACCATATGAGGATGCAGCCTTCGGCCATCATCAAGAAGCTCTTCCTCTCAGGACAGGTGGTGACGGTGAACTCCGAGCTCTCCTTCGAGGAGGCAGAGAACATCGCAGCCGACTACGACATACTCTGCGAGCAGGAGAAGACTGTGGATGTCATCGCGGAGCTTCTGAAGGAGGAGCCCGAGAACGAAGCAAAGATGGAGAAACGTCCTCCCGTAGTCTGCGTCATGGGTCACGTAGATCACGGTAAGACTTCTCTTCTGGACTATATCAGAAAGGCACATGTCACGGACAAGGAGGCAGGCGGTATCACCCAGGCCATAGGTGCTTACACGGTGAGCATCAAGGGGAGCACCATCACCTTCCTGGATACCCCCGGACACGAGGCCTTCACAGCCATGCGTATGAGAGGAGCCAACGCGACGGATATAGTCATACTCGTGGTGGCGGCAGACGACGGCGTCATGCCACAGACGGTAGAGGCTATAAACCATGCCAAGGCTGCAGGGGTAGAGATCATAGTGGCAGTGAACAAGATAGACAAGCCCAATGCCAATATAGACAGGGTGAAGCAGGAGCTCTCCGAGTACGAGCTCATATCCGAGGACTGGGGCGGAACTACCACCTTTGTCCCGGTGTCTGCGAAGACCGGTCAGGGTGTGGAGGAGCTCCTGGAGATGATACTGCTGCAGGCAGATGTCATGGAGCTTAAGGCAAACCCTCACAGACAGGCAAGAGGAATGGTGATAGAGGCAGAGCTCGACAAGGGACGCGGAGCAGTGGCTACCGTGCTCGTGCAGAAGGGCGTGCTGCATGTGGGTGACTTCGTGGCCTGCGGTATGAGCCACGGCAGGGTCAGAGCCATGATCGATGACAAGGGCAAGAGAGTAAAGGAAGCCGGACCCTCCACTCCCGTGGAGATCCTGGGACTGGACGAGGTCCCGGAGGCAGGTGAGATATTCGTATCTCCCAAGACGGAGAAGGAGGCACAGGAGTTTGCCGGTATCTATAACGAGCAGCACAAGAAGGAGCTGCTCTCCGAGACAAGGAAGAAGTCTGTCAGTCTGGATGATATCTACTCACAGATCAAGGAGGGAGACCTCAAGGAGTTCAATATCATCATAAAGGCAGATGTACAGGGATCTGTAGAGGCTCTGAAGACCTCACTGCTGAAGCTGTCCAATGAGGAGATAGCGGTGAAGGTGATACACGGAGGCGTGGGTGCCATCAATGAGTCGGATGTGGTGCTTGCATCGGCTTCCAATGCCATCATCATCGGATTCAACGTACGTCCCGACAACACGGCAAAGCAGATAGCGGAGTCGGAGAATGTGGATATACATCTCTACAAGGTCATATATCAGGCACTGGAGGATGTAGAGGCTGCCATGAAGGGTATGCTGGGACCGGTATACGAGGAGAAGACCATCGGCCGCGGAGAGATCAGGCAGGTGTTCAAGGCTTCCGGCATAGGAAAGATAGCAGGCTCATACGTGACGGACGGTATCGTAGAGAGAGGCTGCAGCGTAAAGATCACCAGGGGAGGCGAGGAGATATTCGACGGACCTCTGGCCTCACTGAAGAGATTCAAGGACGATGTGAAGGAAGTCAGGGAAGGCTACGAATGCGGTCTCGTATTCGAGGGCTTCGACAACGTGGAGGAAGGAGATCTGCTTGAATTCCACAAGCAGGTAGAGGTCGAGCGGACTTGAGAAAGAACAGCACCAAGAACAACAGGATAAACTCAGAGGTGCAGAAGGCTCTGTCCTCCATCATACGTACGGTAAAGGACCCAAGGGTGGATCCATTCACCTCGGTGGTAGAGGTGCAGGTAGCCCCCGACCTGAAGACCTGCAAGGTCTACGTATCCGTGCTGGGAGACGGCGGAGAGGAGACCATAGAAGGCCTGAAATATGCCGCAGGTTATATAAGGCACGAGCTCGCAAGAGAGGTGAACCTGAGGAACACTCCGGAGCTTTCCTTCCATCTGGACACATCCATAAGCTACGGCGTGGATATGACGAAGAAGATAGAAGAAGTGATCAAGGCAGATGAGATGACGCAGAGCGGGCGCATAGACGAAAACGGAGAAGAATGAGTAGATGATAGATCTGAACGAGCTACTGAAGGATAAGGGAAGTATAGCGATAAGTGCCCATATCAGGCCTGACGGCGATGCACTGGGCTCTACTCTCGCTCTCTGTAATTATCTGAAAAAGAGGTATCCGGACAAGACGACAGATCTCTACCTGCTGGATCCGAATCCGGTTTTTTCTTTCCTGCCGGGATATGATGATATCAGGACGGCTCCCTCCGATGAGGTCTATGATGTCTTCATAGCTCTGGATCTGGGAGATGCCGACAGGCTGGGCAAGAACAGGAAGATGCTGGATGCGGCACATGACAGGATCTGCATTGACCATCATCTGAACTATACCAACCTCGCTACAGAGAATCATTCCTACGTGATACCCGAGGCATCCAGCACCGCAGAGCTGGTATACGACGTCATAGACAAGGATGCCATGGACGATGCCATAGCTGTTTGCATCTATACGGGAATCATCTGCGATACGGGTGTATTCCAGTTCTCATGCACCTCTCAGAAGACGATGGAGATAGCGGGAAAGCTCATGACCTACGGCTTCGATCACACCAAGGTGATAGGCATGGCTTTTTACGAGAAGACCTACAGACAGAATCTGCTGCTGGGAAGGGCTCTCATGGAGAGCATCCTGCTCATGGACAGAAAAGTCATCGTCTCATATATCACCCAGAAGACGCTCAGGTTCTACGAGGCGGACTCCAAGGATCTGGAGGGCGTGGTGAACCAGATGCTCTACACCAAGGGCGTGGATGTGGCGATATTCATGTACGAGACCACCACGGGAGAGATCAAGGTATCGCTCAGGTCCAACGAGCACGTGAATGTGGCCGAGATAGCTGCAAAGCTCGGAGGGGGAGGCCACGACAGGGCCGCAGGGCTCACGCTTTCAGGGAGCTTCTATGATGTGGTGAACAATATCACGGCCGAGATAGAGGCACAGTACAGGGCGACAGAGGAAGAGGACACATCCTCTAAGGAGTGATGGGAGGGGTCTCTTTCACGGGAGTGCTGCCGGTATACAAGGAGAGCGGCTATACATCGAATGATGTGGTGGCACGTCTTAGGGGCATACTCCATATGAAGAAGATAGGCCATACGGGGACACTGGATCCCGAAGCCACCGGGGTGCTCCCGGTGTGTCTTGGCAGAGCCACGAAGCTCGTGGGATATCTCACCGACTCTGACAAGGTATACAGATGTACCATGAGGCTCGGGGTCACGACGGACACCGAGGATATGACGGGTGAGATCACAGGCAGGACCGATACATCGCATCTTACGGCAGACGATGTAAAGGCTGCGATCCTTTCTTTTACGGGAGAGTACGATCAGATACCTCCCATGTATTCAGCCAAAAAAGTGAACGGACGTAAGCTCTACGAGATAGCCAGAGAGGGAGCCGTGATAGAGCGCAGGCCCTCCAGGGTGTATATCCGCGGGATCAGTGATATCTCGGTATACGAAAGAGAGGGCGTGTTAAGAGCCGACTATACCGTGGAGTGCTCCAAGGGCACTTATATCAGATCGCTTTGCCGGGATACGGGAGAGAAGCTGGGCGTGGGAGGTGCCATGGAGAAGCTGGAGCGTATCCGTGCCTGCGGGATAGAGGCGGCAGACTGCGTCACTCTAGACGTGATAGAGGAGATGATGGGGGATGAGAGGGGCATAGAGGGCCTTGTGATCCCCATAGAGCGCTTCTACTCGGACTGCGGCAGCATCACAGCCGGAGAGGATGAGGAGAGGCTTATCAGGAACGGCAACCGCTTCAGAAGAGGGGGCCTGGCTGACGGGATGTACAGGGTATATCTTCCCGACGGCACCTTCGCAGCGGTATACGAGACAGAGAACGGAGAAGCAAAGCTTTGCAGATATTTTCTGGAATAGAAGAATTCAATGCCCGGGTGGGGAGAGATGTACGCACAGCAATAGCCATAGGCAAGTTCGACGGGATCCATCTTGGGCACGAAAAGCTGCTGAAGGAGATAATGTCACATAAGGACAGGGGACTGAGGTCTCTTGTCTTCACCTTTGAACGGCCGGTATCGGAGTACTTCTCCAAAGAAAAGACGGGAGTGCTGGCGACCAATGAGGAGAAGACAGGATATCTGGAGGAGCTGGGAATAGACTATCTGTATATGCTCCCGGTAAACCGGGAGACCATGTCGTGTGAGCCCGGATATTTCGTAAGGAACATACTGTCCGAAGGGCTGCATGCTTCTCTGATCGCCGCAGGAAGCGATCTGAGCTTCGGAGACCGGGGGGCAGGGGATATGGCACTGCTTCGCCGGATGTCTGAGGGGATGGGATACGAGACCGTAGTCATAGACAAGGTGAGATACAAGGGGAACGATATCAGCTCGACCCTGATAAGACAGGCACTCGCAGGAGGCAATATGGAGGATGTGACAGCCATGCTGGGACGCCCGTATTCAATGGAGGGCACGGTGATCCGCGGAGCAGGCCTCGGCCATACGATAGATATGCCAACGGCTAATATAGTACCTGATCCCGACAAGCTGCTCCCGCCATACGGAGTCTATCTCTCGGGGGTGCATACGGACGACGGCAGGGTGTTATCCGGCATCACCGATATCGGAGTGAAGCCCACCGTGTCGGATGAGGACAGAGTGTGCGTGGAGACATATATCCACGGTTTTTCGGAGGATATATACGGAGAGCATATCAGGCTGGAACTCAAACGCTACATGCGGCCTGAGATGAAGTTCGCGAACGTGGATGAGTTGAAAAAACAGCTGTCTTTGGATAAAATGAATTTGATTATGTCTATGGAGAATACGGAAAAGATATGAATGCAACAACGATCCTACGGCTGATGGGGGGACTCGGCCTCTTCCTCTACGGAATGAAGGTCATGAGCGACAGCATAGAAAATGCGGCGGGAGCCAAGCTGAGAGGGATACTCGAGCGACTTACCACCAACCGGTTCATGGGTATGCTTTTGGGCGTATTCTTTACAGCTGCCATACAGTCTTCAAGTGCATGTACTGTCATGGTGGTATCCTTCGTCAACTCGGGACTGATGAGCCTGTATCAGGCAGCCGGGGTCATCTTCGGTGCCAATATAGGTACGACGGTCACTTCACAGCTGGTATCCTTCAACCTTTCAGAATATGCACCTGTGTTCCTGCTGACGGGAGCACTGGTGGTGATGTTCTCGAAGAACGACAGGGTGAGGAAGTGGGCCGGAGTCGTGGTAGGCTTCGGTATCCTGTTCCTGGGTATTTCCAGCATGTCGGGAGCGATGGAGAGCGTACAGAGCGACCCCAGAGCCATGGCAGTGCTCGGATCTCTGGAGAGTCCCATACTGGCAGTCTTAGTCGGTGCTTTCATCACAGGTATAATACAGAGCTCCTCCGTGACGGTTTCCATCATACTGCTCATGTGCAAGGGCGGGCTCATGGATATACACATCTGTCTCTTCATGATACTGGGATGTAACATAGGTGCCTGCGTGCCTGCGCTGCTGACGGGTATCAGCGGTAAGAAGGATGCGAAGAGGGCTGCTCTCATACATCTCTACTTCAATATCATCGGTACCATCATAATGTTCGTGATCCTGTCCGTCATGGAAGATCAGGTGATCGGACTTTTGGAGGTGATGAGCAACGGAGACCTGGGACGCGAGATAGCGAATGCACACTCGATCTTCAAGGTATTCCAGGTGGCGATCCTGCTGCCGTTCTCGACACCTATAGTGAAGCTTACCTATCTGACCGTACCCGGCAAGGACGAGGATGCGGGATACAGGGCTCAGTATACACTGCAGTACATCGGGGAGAAGGTGGTATTCTCACCAGCCACCGCAGTGGTGGATGCCATCAGAGAGCTGGAGAGGATGGGAAGCCTGGCTTCGGAGAATATCAACCGTGCCATGAATGCGCTCATCACGCTGGATGAAGAGGATATCCAGGAGGTATATCAGGTCGAGAAGAATATCAACTTCCTGAACCATGCGATAGTGAACTATCTGGTCAAGGTGGGACAAATGAACCTGCCCGTGGACGATAGACGGCAGATCGGTGCGCTCTTCCATGTGGCGAACGATATCGAGCGTATAGGTGACCATGCGGAGAACGTGGCGGACGCTGCAAGGTCGAGAGCCGACAGGGGTATTGATTTCTCCAAGGAGGCTCAGAGTGAGATGGGTGAGCTCCTGGGGATGGTCAACGACATTGTGCGCTATTCCATGGACGCCTTCGCAGGGAACGGAAATGTGGATGAGAAGATCGCTCTTGTGGAGGAGCTGGAGGAGAAGATAGACCTCAAGGAGAGAGAGCTGCAGGACAGACATATACAGAGACTGGCAAGGAACGAGTGCTCGCCTGAGGCCGGCATGCTGTTTTCGGACATAGTATCCGGACTCGAGAGAGTCGGAGACCATGCCACCAATATCGCGTTTGCCATACGTGAATCCGAGCAGGAGGATATGAACGTCAAGCAGGCGGCTGTCAGGGTCTGATATACGCCTATTTTCTTATGAACAGGAGAAAGTATCTAAAAGCACAGGTTTCACTGCTCACATGCATCGCATGTGTGCTGGCTGTGCTGTGGACGGGGCCGGTGCAGGCATATGCGGCTACAGCCGGAGAGCTCCTTACAGCCGGAGCCACCAGAGAGATGGAGGTCGGACGGCTGGAGACGATCTCGGCTGACAGGGTGCTCACCACACAGACTGCCGGAGCGGGGGGCATGGAGGCGGCGTATGCCGCACTGCTCACGGAGGAGAAGGAGCAGACCATAGCCGGATACAAGAACCTGGGTATAGCGAACGTATCCGATCATCTTAATATCAGGGTATCTGCCAACGAGACATCGAAGCTCGTGGGCAAGATGACCAAGAACGCGGCCTGCGAGGTGCTGGAAGTGGACGGACCCTGGGCCCATATCAAATCAGGCAAGGTGGAAGGCTACGCCAGCACGGAGTTTCTTATCACCGGTGAAGAGGCGAAGAAGAGAGCGATGCAGGTGATGAGGCTCGTCGCCACCGTCACCACCACCACTTTATTCGTAAGAGAGCAGCCCTCTACAGACTCTCCCATCATCACGATGGTGCCCATAGAGGAGAAGCTGGAGATACTGGAGGGCAAGCAGGGAGATCCCTGGGTCAAGATAGAGATCGATGAGGATCAGGGCTATGTGAGCGCTGAGTTCATCAGCATATCCGAGGAGCTGGACAAGGCCATGACCCTCACTGAGCTGCGCTACGGCGAGGGTGTATCGGATGTCAGAGTGTCGATGGTCAACTATGCGATGCAGTTCATCGGGAATCCCTATGTATGGGGAGGCACCAGCCTGACCAAGGGCTGCGACTGCTCGGGATATGTGCAGGCCATATACAGGAAGTACGGCTACTCTCTTCCAAGGACTTCGAGAGAGCAGGCCAAGGTGGGCAAGAAGATATCGCTTGCCAATGCGAAGCCCGGAGATCTCGTCTTCTACGGCAAGGGCAAGACCATCAACCATGTGGGAATATACATAGGCAACGGACAGATCGTGAACGCATCCAACAAGAGGACCGGTATCAAGGTGAGCAACGCGACATACAGGACACCTTATGCAGTACGCAGGATCCTGCCTGACTGAGGCGCAGGGAAAGGACAGACGGTGCGGCAGGACGAGATGAATACAGCCGTACTGACGGAAACGCACAGGAGAGACAGAGGTTAAAGGAACAGAGCAATGGTCAAGGCAAGAACAAAAAAGAAAAAGGGGCCGGTAAAGGTCATCACATACGGTACCTTCGATCTCTTCCATGAAGGACACAGGAGGATACTGGAGAGGGCCAAGGCTCTCGGGGACTATCTAATAGTCGGCGTGACCACGGACCATTTCGATGAGGCCAGAGGCAAGCTGAACACCGTGGACTCCATAGTGACCCGTATAGAGAACGTGAAAGCCACGGGATATGCAGACGAGATCATAGTGGAGGACCATGAAGGACAGAAGATAGAGGACATCCAGAAATACGGGGTGGATATCTTCGTGGAGGGCTCTGACTGGCGCGGATATTTTGATTATCTCAAGCAGTACTGCCAGGTGGAGTATCTGGAGCGTACGCCCAATATCTCGTCCACACAGAAGCGAAACGACAGACTGAAGATAGTGACCATCGGCATAGTAGGGACCGGGCGTATAGCACCGCGTTTCTTCGAAGAGGCAAGGTACGTGTCGGGAGCCCAGGTGGTGGCCGCATACAATCCTACGAAGGACGACACCGCGGATATCTTCAGAGTGCGCTGCCAGTGCCCTGTGGAGACAGGGGAATACATGAGGTTCCTCAGCAAGGTGGACGCTGTCTATATAGCTTCACCCAATGAGACACATTATGACTATACGAAGAGGGCACTGAACGTAGGCAAGCACGTGCTGTGCGAGAAGCCCATGGCCTTTACGGTGCAGGAATCCGAGGAGCTCTACGATCTGGCCGAGAAACAGGGAGTGGTGCTGCTCGAGGGAATAAGGACGGCATATCTTCCGGGCTTCCAGCAGCTGCTGAACGTAGCTCACAGCGGAGTGATAGGAAAGATCGTGGATGTGGAAGCGGCCTTTACGAGACTGGCAGATCCGAAGTCCAGAGAGATGAACGATGCGATGTACGGCGGGGCTTTTCTTGAGTTCGGATCATATACGCTGCTACCTATCTTCAAGCTCCTGGGGCTTTCCTTCAATGACATACGCATAGACTCCATCGTCGATGAGAAGACGGGGATAGACAGATACACCAAGGTGAGGCTCAAGTATGATCATGCCATGGCAACGTCGAAGACGGGAGCCGGAGTCAAATCGGAAGGTCAGCTGGTGGTATCCGGCACGAAGGGATATATCCTGGCTCAGTCCCCCTGGTGGCTCACCAGCAGCTTCGATGTAAGGTATGAGGATGCCGGCAAGGTGGATCATTACGAGTCCTCCTTCAAGGGAGATGGCTACAGGTACGAGATCAATGAATTCATCACGAAGATAAACGGTACAGGAGGTATCACATACAAGCTGACACCTGAAGAATCGATAGCTATGGCAGAAGTCGTAGAGAAGTTCATGGGGACGAGAAAGAAGTGATACGTACAGGCATCATAGGCACAGGAAGGATCACTCACCGCTTCATACCGGAATGCTCTCATGTGGAGGGCGTGGAGGTAAGTGCCGTGTACAATCCACACGAGGAGAGTGCAAAGCGTCTCGCCGCGAAGTACGGCATAGACTGTGCTCTGTCTGACATCAGTGAGCTCTGGGAGAGAGTGGATGCGGTCTATATCGCATCGCCACATGATACTCATGTGGACTATGTAAGACATGCTCTTGAGGCCGGAAAGCATGTGATCTGCGAGAAGCCCATGGCTCTTGAGGAGTCGGTAGCCCGTGAGCTTTTTGATATGGCGCGGGATAAAGGACTCGTGCTCATTGAAGCCATGAAGACGGCCTTCTGCCCGGGCTTTATCGAAATATGCGAAGTGGTACGGTCGGGAAGGATAGGCCGTGTAGTAGATATCGAAGCGTCTTTTTCAAGACTTACTCCTACCAATACAAGAGAATTCGAGGATGCCGGCTTCGGCGGGAGCTTCACGGAGCTTGCAAGCTACGCCCTGCTGCCTGTCTTCAGGCTGTTGGGAACGGACTACAGTGAGATCCGGTTCGATCCGTTCACACTCCCGAACGGTACGGACGGGTACACAAAGACGACGCTGACCTATGCCGACGGAGCGACGGCCACCTGCAAGACAGGGCTTACCGCAAAGACCGAGGGAGAGCTCGTGATAGCGGGAACCAAGGGATATATCTATGCGAGAGCACCCTGGTGGCTCACATCTTATTTTGAGGTGAGGGGCGAGAATCCGAACGCCTCCGAGAAGCACGAATGCGAGTTTGCCGAGGCAGGGCTCAGATATGAGATAGCGGCATTCAGGGATATGATCGGCGGCTCATGGGACGGAGACTCCGATAGACTCGAGGCTGAATCTGTCGCGAGGGCAGCGGTCATGGAGAAATATATCAGGGCCAGGGCTGCTTCCAAAGAAACTGAAAAGCCGGGTGAGACCGAAGCTGCTTCGGGGAAGACCGGCCCGGGAATATCTGTCTCGGGAAAGACTGACTCCGCAGGTAAAGCTGCAGAGAAGACTCCGGCAAAGAGGACTCCGGGGATATGGGGGCACAGGGGTGCAAGCTTTGATCATCCGGAGAATACCATACCTGCCTTTGTCGCAGCGGCGAAGATCCCTGGTATAAAAGGCGTCGAGATGGACGTGCAGAGGACGAAGGACGGACAGATCGTCGTCTTCCACGATGAGACCCTGGACAGGGTCACAGAGGGGCAGACGGGCTTCCTGAGGGACTATACACTGGCAGAGCTGAAGTCGATGCGGATGAAGGGAAGCGATGATCCTGAGGCTGTGATCCCCACTCTGGATGAGTTTCTGGATGCCATGAGACCTTACTGTGAGAAGAACGGCCTGCTTATAAACATCGAGCTCAAGACATCGGTGTACAGATACGAGGGGATAGAGCGCGAGACCTATGACATAGTGAAGGCTCACAGTATGCTTAAGTATATTGTTTGGTCGTCTTTCCTGGCCGATTCCATAAGGATCATAAAGAGTATCGATCATGAGGCGAAGACCGGTATGCTCGGACTTCAGATGGGAGATATAATAAGGGACGGCGATAAGGCGGGCTGTGATGCCTATCACCCCTATGACGGGGGCTTTGGTGATATCAGCAGAGAAGATATGGATCGGATCAGGGCTGCCGGGAAGGCAGTCAGGGCCTGGACGGGCTCGGAGCCGATCTTTGTCGACAGGAAGACAAAGCCGATGACTTACTTCGACCGGAGTAAGCTGACAGAATGGGGAGTCACGGATATATTTACAAATGTGCCGGACCGATACCTGCAGGAGTCTGTGTGAACAGGTAGTATCATACCTTGTTCAGAACCGCCGGGTTCTTCATAGATACCTGCATAACCGTTGTTTACGTAAGCCCTCGGCAACAAGTGCTTCGGACTGTTCCGGACAGTTACGTATCATCATATATGGGATATACGGGGAATGGAAGTCTGCGGTATGAAATGAACGAGGAAGGCCAAGCCGCCGGAATGAGTATACAGAGGAGAGAATTATGAGACTGGAAGATCTGAAAATAGAGATATACGCTGACGGAGCCGATATCGACGGCATGATAGCGGAATATGAGAAGGGCATCGTGAAGGGCTTCACGACCAACCCCACCCTCATGAAAAAGGCGGGAGTGAAGGACTATGCGGCATTTGCCAAAGAAGTGACGTCAAGGATCACGACCTTCCCTCTCTCTTTTGAGGTCTTTTCGGATGAATTCGATATCATGGCGAAGGAGGCGAAGATACTCGCATCCTACGGCAGCAATGTCTTCGTGAAGATACCCATCACCAATACACGCGGAGACAGCAGTGTACCGCTGATAAAGGAGCTCTCCTCGGAGGGAGTGAACCTCAATGTAACGGCGATGTTCACGGTGGATCAGGTGAAGCGTGTGCTGGAGGTGCTGGATCCGAAAACAGAGAATATCATGTCCGTATTCGCAGGGCGTATAGCGGATGCGGGGGTGGATCCCGAGGATATAATGAGAGAGGCTTCAAAGCTCTGTTCCGAGGTGCCCGGGACCAAGAGCCTGTGGGCCAGCTGCAGGGAGGTCTTTAACATAGTCCAGGCAGACCGCTGCGGAGTGGATATCATCACAGTCACAAACGACATCCTGAAGAAGCTCACAAATCTCGGCAAGGATCTGGAACAGTTCTCACTTGAAACTGTACAGATGTTTGAGCGCGACGGCAAAAGCCTGGGATTTACGATAGTCTGATATGCGCTTCCGCGGAAGAGAGGCCGGGCATAAACTGGCGATGATACGGCGGATTTCAAGGTATGCGAGGGAGAGAAATGACAATTGGCGAGAGGATATTAAATTTAATAAAAGAAAAGGGTATGACGCAAAAGGAATTCTCAGACCTGACTGGAATCCCGCAAAGTACTTTAAGCTGTTGGAAAACAAAGAAGCAGAGTCCGGGAATGGATAAGCTGCAAGTGATCTGCGATGTGCTCAAGGTTGATCCCTATTATCTTGTGTCAGGAACAGAAATGAATGACAAGTACGTCCCGGATAGCATACAGATATACAAGGATGATCAGGAATATAAAATCATCGTAGAATACCGAAAATTAGATAAGGAAAGCAAAAGCCGGCTGTTAGGATATCTGGATGCATTGACCGGAATAAAATAATTAAATGATGATCGCTTTTACAAAACATCTCCCAGTGAGATGTTTTTTATTGACTAATTTTAGATTACAAACTATAATCCGTTATAACAACGAATCCTAAATAGCAAAGCTGCCGCTTTGAAAAGAATATAAAATGGGAGTCCAAATGAGATACAGATTGATCAAGTTGAATATTACAATGACGTATCCTGTGAAGTGGAGCATGAGAAAGGTTCTCAGGGATTATATACAAAACTTTTTTGATGCCATAGGAACTGAGAGTTTCAAGGACAGATTCTTAGGATCGTATAAAGATAATATGCTTATCATGCAATCTGATGTTCCCTTTGATGTTGATTGGCTCGTATATATGGGAGCATCCAGTAAAAGAGAAACCGGAAAAAGCTATGCCGGCAGGTTTGGAGAAGGTTTTAAGGTTTCATCACTTGTCGCCTACAGAGATTATGATCTCGATATAGTAATGGAATCGAAGGACTGGCGCATTATCGTAACGGAAAAAACGGATGATATCGCAGGGGTACCAACCAAGTTTCTCGCGTATAGAAAGTACAAACGCGAAGATGATGGATTTACACGTCTATATCTTATGAATACCGGTGAAGAAGATTACAAGCTGTTCCTTGAAGAGAAGGATTATTTCTTTTATAAGGGAAACCCTCATCTGGGGGCGTTGTTGGGAAGTAATTATGGCCATGAAGTCTATTTTTGCCCGGCGGATAGCGAAAATGAAGGCATGATCTTTGCGGGATATCAGATGCGATACTTAATGCGTGGATATCCATTTATTGTATCAAATCCATATTTTATTCCGGACAATGACGACAGAGACAGGGAGGATCTGACCATGAGAGAGGCTGATCGCTGTGCATCTATTGTAGTAATGGATCTTTCGGCGAAGGAATCTCTGAAGCTTTTGATAAAGCTTGAAAAGTTTTGGAAGACCGGGGGTAAAAGCAGTTTATTCAGCCTTAAAGGGATAATCAATAAACTGATTCATAATATAGAGCGTGATGAAAAATGCAAGAAAAGGTTCCGTACTCTTTATCTCGATTCGCTTGTTTCAGATTTTGACAAGGGAATAAAAAGAGACAGGAGGCACACCGCTGAGGGATGGTTCAGAATTTGGAACATTGAAAACAGGAGAAGAGTAGTAAAACACGATTTTACATATCTTGGCATACCGGACATTGCTGAATTGTGTCAGAAAAATGGCGGGTTCAGGGTTCTGCGAAAAGCCAGGATAAACGAACTACGATACATCAGAATTCTGGAAGAAACAGCTAATACATGCTTTGACAGACTGATATCATATGATTCCCTGCCGGTGTGTAAGATAATCTCAAATGAAACTGCTATATCTGAGGGACTGGCAAAGTGTGCCAGGAATGAACGGATTGAATATGGATTGAACCATATGCGCATAAAAAGCAATATCAGAACGATTTGCATCAAAGCAAGCCTCTTAAAACCGGATATGTTTGCTGAAGCGTGTTCTACATATATGCATGAATTGCTTCATCAATACGGCGGGGAAAGAGACAGGTCGTTTCATAAAGCGTTAGAGGAGCTAGCCATTGAAACCGCAAGGTCGTTTGATCAATTGGAAAGGTTTGAAAATGAGTGGCAGGCAATTCGGAGAGTCGCATGAACGAAAAGCTGGTAAAAATTGGTTTATCCATTGATTACCCCATTGAGTGGGATATGGAAATGATTCTCCGCGATCTTATGCAGAATTTCTTTGATGCTATAGGACATGAGAGATTTGCGGAGGATTTTATTTACAATGTGTCCGGAACAGAAGAGGTCGATTGCATAATGGCTGCCAAAGGGCACTCGTTTTCCTATGAGTGGCTTGTCAGTATAGGCGGAAGCACTAAAGAGCCGGGTGAAAATATCGGATTTTACGGAGAAGGTTTCAAAATGTGCATGCTGAGACTTATACAGCTGTCTATAGTTGAATGCACTATGGAATCAGAGGGATGGATACTACGACCATGTGTATATTATGCAAAGGTTTCAGATAATCGAGTAGGGATGCTGGGCTATAAGCTGTCCGAAAGAGAGGATGACGGCTATACAAAGCTCACAATTAAGGGGATTCCGAGTAAATTCAGATATCTCTTCAATGAGATACCATGCAATTTCTTTTATCATTCGAATGACTTATTTGGAGAGATGTTGATAGATGAAGATAATATCTGCGTTTATTCACGTAATTACAAAAGATGTCCGGGGCATGCGTTTTCATCTTATAGATATACAGGATTACTCTATATAAACGATCTGGCAAGAGCCGTTATTGATATGCCGCTTGCTATCAATATAAGAGGGATAGTTTATTCAGATGATGAGAGAAGTCGTAAAGTTCTGAGGCGCGGACAGGCAGTGGGGACGCTTACCGAGATGATGTATTATATATCTCCTGAGATTGCTTATATCCTGCTTGTCAGACTTGAGTACATATGGAATGATATGCCGGAACGTCAGGTGGATATACAAACGTGGTATTATCTTATCTGTCAGTTGGTCAGGCTCGTTGCATCGGATGAAATCACGGCCGCTCGATTCAGATCAGAATATGCTGACTTATGCTATCTTGATAATGCAGCGACCAGTGACAATACAAAAATAATAAAAGAAATGAAAAGATGGTACAGATCCTTAGGGATGGCACCATACGGGAAGTTAGTTAATCCTGTCTTTCGTCTTTTGGGAGCAAAATCTCTCCTGAATGAGTATCAGAAGAGTATCCTTGAAGATTTCAGGCGCTGTAATCGAGCAGAAAAGGTCAAAGTTAAAATATTGTTCAAGGCTGTCGAGATGACCTTTTCCAACACTTACCTTTACAGTACACGACCGGAGGTTATCATTTCAACGAAAGACAAGGATATAGATCCATTATTATTTTCGGATCGAATATATTCTGACGTACTAAGAAAATACAGAATTAATAAGCTCGTTCTGAATGAATCGCTCTTGGGAGAAAATGATTTTTGGTTGGTTTATGTGGCTTTTTCGGTTAGACTATTATCGGTATTCGGATCGGACAGAAGTAAAATAAGAGCTAATATGCTTACTTATCTTACCGAGAGGATGATATTTATGAAGCAGAAACTGCTAAAGATGCAAGACGTATGGCAGGAAGCCTGTTCACGGATATAACGATGCTTTCATACGTAGAGGACTGATCATGTTAACGGATAAAAGCGATTATTACGAAAGATATTGTGGAGAAGGATATGATAGGGGTACTATTATCGGTCAAACAGAGTTTTGGGTATCTGTTTACCGTTACGCAATAAGTGTTAAGAAAAGAGCCAATCAACGCAAGTGTGAAGCAGAATCAGACGTGCAGGATAGAAAGAGGGTATTAGCTGAGATAGAGAGCTACATTGAGCATATCAGCTTTAAAGAGGATATGGATCGTTTCAATAAAAAATATCCGGGAAGGAGAGACGATCAGCTTGCCAGAAAAATATGCGCGGAATCAGAGTATAGATATTTGATCAATAGATGGATAAGGATTAAGCAGGCCAAGGAAGAAAAGCAGACTGATGAGTAAGGGGAGCAAAAGAAGTCACTGCTCTTGCGGTAAAAATATAACTAGTGTTCCGAATAGCGACATCTTCAGCTAATGCCATCATGTTAGAGTAAAATTATAATAGGCAAGATAAATAAATAAAGGAAGAGGGGGCTCCCCCTCTTCACAACATACAGTAATTCAAATATGATGTTAATCGCCAAAAGAACACATAGGAGAATAACTGTA